>ERZ1463038.965-NODE-965-length-10210-cov-15.046283_pt1 | contig 10210 bp, 11 predicted proteins | sample MGYA00564479_ERZ1463038 | MGnify/ENA primary metagenome ERZ1463038 (study PRJEB39244, sample SAMEA3635134) | Helicobacter pylori | study: EMG produced TPA metagenomics assembly of PRJEB11511 data set (Assembly of a 5300-year-old Helicobacter pylori... | reverse complement strand
CGCCTGGTCAGAGTCTTTGGGTCGGGGCTCGCACTGACCGGCAGGGGGTTCAGGCGGCATCAAGGTTCTCTCGATGACAGTCAACCTGTCCGGCGAGCTCAGTCTCGACGTCCTACCCGGTCAGCCAAGCTCTCGCGCCGTCCTCCGAGCAAGCTGACTCTCGGGCGCCCCACAGTCCTCGCCTCGCTCCGAGCAATCCTGCGCGAGATCTCGAAAAGCGGCGCAAAGCATCTCAAGACGCTCTCGCTCGACCTGATGGCCTACGGCGCCATCGACATCATCGAGCCTGCGTACCAGCTCATCCAGCTGCTCGCCCACTTCGCAGAGCACAGCGCGGTCAACCTCGAACAGCTCTCGATCACGTCCGAGCTCCCCCGGTTTCCCTCTGGCGCTCCGTTCTTTGCCGCGATGCCTGGACTGCATAAGCTGCGGCTGACGAGCATCAGCGAGGAGCCGTTCGGCGACGCGCGCCTGCCCGAGTTCTTGTCGGCGCCGACCAGCTTGGCCGACTACCAGGTCTCCAGCTGCGCCCTGCGATCGCTGACTCTCTCTGGTGCGTTTCGAGATTTCCTTGAGTGTATTCTGCGCAACAAAAGAGCTGACCGACGCTCGCGCGCAGGCACGTCGCTGATGGACAGTGTGTTCCCTGCGCTTCCGGAGGTGCGTTCCCCGAGGCCTCTGCTTCCCGACCCAGTGACTAAATCTTGAAATATAGCTGCGCACGATCAAGCTCTCCCATGTCAACGTCGCGAACCTGTTCGAGCTCCTCAAGGTCTCCAAGCCAACGACGCTCTGGCTCATCGGCACACAGTCGGACCCGCCGTCCAAGTTCTTCCCGCCGGCCGTGCTCCCCGGGACTGAGAAGGACGCCGCGCCGATCCTCTCGCTGCCGTACCTCCGCCACGTCCGCCTCTGCGGCCGCAGCGCGCTGCTCTGGTCCGCGCCGTCTGCCGCGAGCATTGACTTTCTCACCGAGACGCCCCTCCTGCGCACGGCCAACTTCAACAGCCAGCCCGTCTTCGACCAGGACGCAGCGTTCGACCGCGACGAGGACGGCTCCGTCCACGCCGTCAACCGGCTCAACGCGGACGTCCTGTCGACCTTTTTTCGCACCTCGACGCACCTCACCGCGCTCAACCTCGCCGGGACAAACGTGACAACGGTGATGCTGATCGCCGCGCTCCCGTACGCGTCGCACTCGCTCAAGCGGCTCAACCTCAACCGCACGGACGCCGCGACGGACGCGCTCATCGACCGCCTCCACATTCTCACCCCGTCGCTCACCTACCTCGACGTCCAAGAATCCGATTCGGGCTCGTCCGTCTCGATCCCAGCCCTCGCGCGCTTCGCCTCGCGGCTGCTCCGCGCCGCGCCACTCCCGCGCTGGCTCGGCTCGTTCAGTCTCACCCTCGTCGCGGACGAACCCTTTCCTTTTCCACCCGCGCTCCCGACGCCGAACACGTACCCGACCCTCGCGACGCTCACCGCCGAGCTCCGGACCGCGCTCGCCGTCCTGTCGCCGACGCAGCTCGACCTGCTCGCGACGACCGCGATCGCGCTCAACGACCCGCCCAACGCGCTCCCGTTCGTCACGGTCAGGCAGGAGGTCAAGGCGCTCGCGGGAGCAAACACGCTCACGGCGGGACAGGCGCTCGTCGACATCGCGAAGGTTGCCGTCGGCAAGTGGCAGAGTCGGCGCGAGGACGAGTGGGCGATCGAGTGGTGCGGGCAGAATGGCGTAGACCTGCTGTGGGACGAGGACGGGGACAGTGACGGCGACGAGGACGATGACGACTGAGGTGGACCCGCTCGTGCCGGGCGACCTTGCTGACTTTGTTTTCCTGCAACGCTTGATGTGATCTACCCGACCTCTTTTCGGTTGCTTGTCATTGGGACTCGTACTCTCTTCAGAAAAAAACAAAAATGTGCGCTGGACGCAACCCGCGCCCTCCCCGAGTGAGCGAGCTGCTCGGCGAGGTCGCCTCTCGATTTCATCCCACGGCGCCCTCAAGCCGCGCGATGTTCGGCTGGCGACACTGGGATCCGTTCGTGCGTCTCGTGAAGCTGATCCAGCGCAACCTACCCGGCGAGAAACCAGCCTACATCCTGTGCCTCCCGCCAGAATTACTCATCGAGGTCCTGTCGCTCGTGCACGACCCGGACCACCCACGCGACACCCTCTCCGCCTCGCTCGTCTGCCAAGCCTGGTGCACCGCCGCTCAGACCGTCCTGTACTCGAACGTCCGAATCCCGCTCCTGTTCAGCGCGCGAGGCTCGCACAGAGTCGACACTCCCTTCCTGAGCGCTCTCGTTCACCGGCCCCGCCGACCAAACTACGCGCGCTGGGAGGAGTTCTACGACAGAAGGACTCGCGCACCGGTTGAAGCCAAGATCTGGGGCCCCAGTGTGCTCGAGGTTCCGGGACCACTGCCGCCCGACGCCCGAGCTTTCGGCTGGCTGGATCAAGGGTCGCCCGAGCTACGGTACTGCGAGGGCGTCAGACGGCTTCAATTGAGCTGTGTGCCGTTCTCGCTCGGGTTCTTGAACGCCTCGGGGCTGAGGGGTGAGCCGCATGCATATTTGAAGTCGACACCGACTGACCGTCCAGCGTCGACAGATCTCGAGCACCTCGAAGTCCACGGAGACGACCGCATCCAGCTTGAGCGCATCGATGACTTTCGAGCTCAAACCTATCCACCGTCACTCTCTTCGTTGATCATCTCGGGCGACGCGGCGTTCCTCGAGCGGATCTTGGGCATGTGGCAGCACTGGGCGCCACTGACCTTTGTCGAGATCCGCCTCCGCGCCACCCCTCAAGTGACCACAGCGGCTCTTCAATCCCTCGTTGATCTACTTCTCGCCCTCAAGGAATCTTCAACGGACTTTACAACCTACTCTCGCCACCTCGCCGTCGTACTCATCGGCCCGGGAGCCGACGACTCGAGAATCGACGACCACGCTCGCTACGCGCCTCTCCTCGCCGCGCTACCGACGCTCACTCATCTCACTCTCGACTTTGGATGCGTGTTCCGGGACGAAACCACTCCGTCCTGCCTCGGGGCCCTTCCACCGTCACTCCAGCGACTGACAGTCCGGCCGTGATTCCGCCACTCGTTGCCCATTCCGTCGCCGCTCGAGAGAATTCTCGACCTGTTGAGCTCGAATTGGGATCAAACGGAGCTGGAGAGTATTGCGCTTCAAGGTTGGGACAAGGAAGAGGTCCGGAGGCACCGGGCGAGCGCTGCTTTTCAAGCGGAGTGCGAAAGTCGCTCGCTGGCAATCGAGTATGTGAGTCTCGTCGAGTATGAATGAGTGATGACCTACAAACCTTTGCGTTGGGGATTTCGGCGAGCATTCGCTGGGAAGGGGCGACTCGGAGCTCCGTTCGTTGACTTGTGCTCGGCCCCGTCGAAAGAAGGCGACCTCATGCTCTCACCGCTTGCGTGCAAGTCGCTCGTACACCTCCTCGCGCCGCCCAAGCGCGACCGGGACCTGCTTGCAAGCGCGCCGCGGCCAGCGTACATCGAGCTTCTCCCGCCGGAGCTTCTCATCCGCATCCTCGAGCTCTTGCACGACCCACATTCCTCAAGCAGCACCACATCTCGCTGAGCTTCCTGAATGACCCGAGCATGATAGGTTAGTAGCTCGGTTTCACCAGAACATGAGGCCAAAACAGCTCATCCTGGGCGCGGTTAACAGATCTGAAGCACCTCGACGTCGCCGGCACTCACCGCACTCGCATCGAGCGAGGCCGCTGGCGACACGGGTCTCAGGTGGTCCCACCTGTTCTGTCCTCACTTGTCATCGCCGGGGACTCGGCGTTCGTCGAGACATTCCTCGCCTGCTGGCAGGACTGGTCGCCCCTCACGTCCATCGAGATGCGCCTCGACGCGCAACACATGACCTTGGCGGCCACTGAATCCCTCAGCGATCGGATATCCAACATCTTCGCTCACGAAGACTGCGTCAGTCGCCCACCTCTCCTTGGTTGTCTCTCCCTCGGACTCGGCGGAATCCAGGACCACACCCCATCGCTCGCTCCCATCCTCGCCGCACTTGGCAGCCTCACCCACCTGTCTCTCGACCTCTCAAAGATCAGCCCCGGTGGGGGCGTCCATCTCTGCCTCGGGTTCCTCCCAAAGTCTCTCGCGCAGATCGACGTCTGACGAGATCGCGGTGCGCTCCCCGCGGTCCCGCTCCCACAACTACTCGAGTTGCTGGCGGCGAACGCGAATCTTCCGAAATTGAAGATGATCATTCTGTTGGGCTGGAATCAGGACGAGGTAGAGTGCGATGGCGCGAGCTCAGCTTTCAAAGCCAAGTGCGAGAGTCGCTCGCTCGCGATCAAGTTCGCGGCTTCATAGTGCAGCTGTGGCAGAGGTTGCGAAATACAAGCTTGGTTACGTGTGAGATTCAAGAGTGTCATTTCTCGAGGAAAGACGATTCAGCGTGCAGGTGCAAGCGAAGCGTTCGGAGCCACGTGTTAGAGCCAGTCCTTCGAGGTGCCGTACAGGACGAGTGGAGTACGTGTACTCTTGTAGTTACAAATTTTGAATGTTGTTTGACTTGTGTCTAGTATGAGAAAGGCTTGGGCAGCCCAGCGTGCTGGACGGCTCGACCATGCTGTCGAGCACTGCCAACTTCGATGAGCCAATGCATTCCTCCATCTCATCAAGGTTCAAGTTGCCAGACTATCGTTAACGCTCTAGGAACCCCAGTCCCGACCTGTAAAAGTCGGTCGACTCGTCCATCACCCTCCTTGCAAACACGACCCCATTGACCGCAACCCCCCTTAGCGGCGAACTCGACAATCTCCTCTCTTTCCCGTCTAGATGGATCGCTTCTACCAGCCTGTCCCAGAGCGCCGTCCTGGTAGTCAAGCTGCTTGAGCACGTCGGCCTTTCGCACGAACTCGAGCATGCCAAGCGGATCGATGCCCGACGGGTCGCGCGAAGGCTCTTCATGGTGCAAAGAGCGATGAGGACGCTCGTGACGGTGTCAGACCGCCGCGGGGTAGGCGGGCCGACGTGGTGCGGCCCGTTCCAGTGATGAGGATGTGGGGTGAACAACCTCGAGTGACGACCGGCGGAGAAGAATGATAAGAGAAACGACGAGCGAAGTGAGGTGCTGAAGGAACGAGAGATGCTATTGGAGGCGTCGGTTGCCTTCGATCGTGCCGTTGAAGGCGAAAACCAGCTGAAGCTCGTTGAGGTTCGGAGCGAGCGGGAGCATGGCGTGCAGGATGGGAAGAGCCAGCCGTTCCTTGCGCTAGCTTCGCGTGAAGGGGTGGTGCTTTAGGGGCGGTGGCGTGTTGCCCCACCGGTCCCAGTTGGCGGGCAGTTGGTGAACCGCGCTGGCGGCGAGTGACCGGACTGATTCCGCGACAGAGGTGTCGTCCCGGATGAGCCTCGCGATCGGGGACGCCTTCCAGTAGTTGCCCGCGTTGAGCGAGACTTTGTGGAACAGCCAGCGGCGGTAGATTGTCCCAAAGTCGCGGCGGACGAGGCCGAACGAGAGGAGCGCGAGGCTCCTGGCCCGCACCGGGTTGACTCTCGCGGAGCGGGGAGAGTCGCCAAAGACGTCGCCTTGGTAGATTTGGTGCGGCCGAACTTTGACGATGCGGAGGAGGTGGTCAAAGATGAGCGAGGGGAGTCCCGAGCCGACCGAGCCGACCTGCTTCGCCGCACGGCTTTGCGGGTTCTTCGACGGATTCAACTTTCTGTAGAATCTTGCTGGTGGAGAAAGGCAACGCGGTCAGTGAGGGCTCTCGAGGCAGGTTCGACGCCGGGGACGCACGCGGGCTAGGCTTCCACGTCCGTTTATCCAGGTGCGAGGTTAGATTGATACGGTCCCAGTCGATTGGAGAGTCAATTGGAGGTTCGAGGTTACTGGAGCTTTTTTCACCCCAAGGACTGATCGGCTCTTACTTGGGACCCGGACCAAAAGCGAAGCCGGGGACGGGAGGTCTCCCGCCCACGCGAACCGACCACGCCCAGACGCGGTCAGCCAGCGCGAAGAGGCAGTTGGAGAGACCGACGAGGATCTCTCGAGTGTACCATCTCCCAAGTTCGTCGCGGCCTCCCTGCGCTGCCCGTCGCGCTGCGTCGGGGTAGATTGTGCGCGCGAGACTGACGGCGGCGGCGTTCAGGACCACGAGGCCGAGGGCGACGAAGGTTGAAACGAAGGAGATTGGCGCTAGTAACAAATTCAGAGCTTCTGTTGGTGGTCGGGCGCTGGGCATGTTGTCGGGGAGGAAAGGTAGAGACGACGGACGAGTCACGTCGAAGCCACCCGTGGACGCAACGCACGAGGGGGGTCCGCGCCCTTGAACGTGGTGATTTGGTTGAACCTGGTGAATGAGGTTGTGGAATCACAATTTCCCGGTCTCGTCTGCGTCAGAAGTGGGTGAGGGAGACCACAGAGGTTCGCTCTGAAAGCTGACTCGGTGGGATATCGTCGCCCTCCGCGGACCTTGGTTTCGCTTCTGCAGCCTGCTGGCCCATCCGAGGAAACAAATGTTAGAATCCTGCGAGCTGTAGTTTGCCTACGCGAGGCTCTCCCAGCGCTGCTGGCCACGAAACGTGCTCCGCTGTGCACCTGCGATTGACGACTCGAGGCGGACAACAAGAGTCGCCAGCGGGAGCCTTTAGCAGCTACCAAGAGTCAGCGATTCTTCTCCCGAGAGCCAAAATACAAGCGGTCCCACCTCTGAAGCCACCACTCTTCAGTGCCATCCAGTCGAGCGCGACGCACGAAGGGATCACTGGTGCACCAACTCGAGTACTCACCCCGTCTCGCACCCCTTTCTCGAGAGCCCTGGACCTTGTTTAGGAGGCTGAAGAACATGGAGGATTGCACAGCACAGGCTGCCCGTCGACGTGCTGTGCATACAGCCAACTCGGGCTTGCGCCGCTCGACCGGGAGGACGGAGAAAGCGGACTCGCCCGCCGTCGACAGCGCGCTCGTCGGCGTGTGGCTCTCGCTTCGTGCGCCACCTGACTCACCGCACAGCATGTCGATCCTGGTGATCAACCCGAACACGACGGTCGCGATGACGGACGGCCTGCGCGACGTGATCTCGCAGCTGACGTCGACCGTTCGTCGGGTTCGCGCCTTGCTCTCCGTTCGCCCGACTGACGCTCCCCACAGGCACCGACGTACTACACTGCCCCCACGGGGCCCGCGTCCATCAACAACGACGACGACTGCGACGCGTCTGCCACGGCGGTGCTGTCCTCGCTGCCTGCCTCCCTCCTCGCTTCCGCCACGGGGATCCTCGTCTGCTGCTACTCGTCGCACCCGCTCGTGCCCCTCCTCGCCGCGGCCACGGACGTGCCCGTCGTCGGCATCTTCGAAGCGTCCCTCTCGACCGCGCTGCTGCTGCTGCCTCACCCGGACCGCTGCGCATTCGGGATCGTCTCGACCGGCAAAGTGTGGGAACCGCTCCTCGCGGCCGGCGTCGCGCGCTACCTCGGCGCGCACGCCAGCGACCGGTTCGCGGCCGTCGAGACGACGGGATTGAGTGCGGTCGAGCTGCACGAGACGGACGAGGCGGAGGTGAGGGGCCGCATGGTGGAGGCGACGAGGAGGCTCGTGAGCAGGAAGGACGTTGGGGCGGTGCTGCTCGGGTGTGCGGGCATGGTCGGGATGGAGGACTGGGTCAGGGAGGCGTGCGTGCTCGAGCGAGGCGAGGTCGAGGGAAGCAAGGTGCGAGTCGTCGATGGGGTCAAAGTCGGGTTTGCCATGCTCGAGGCGCTCGTAAAGGCTGCCAGCATATAGATCGGAGTAGAAAATGATACAGAGTAGAAGCTTGCAAGTCAACCCCCCAGTACACAAGCTACACCCTTCCAGCGTCCGTCCAAGACCTACAAGGACAGGAGCAAACAAAAGAGTCAGCTGCCGATCTTCCGTCTGCGTGCGAGGTGGTGAGGAAACGAGGCGAGGGGGCGAGTGGGGAGATCAGAGTGTGCTCGAAGTAGTTTAGAAGGCGAGCAGGTAAATCAACGGCCCCCGTTGGGAGCCTAATAAGACCGTCGTGATATAGTAATGGAGTATCATCATCTCCCAGGTGGTGTCGAGGGTAGGGGTGGGAGGTAGGGTCGAACGACTTACGGGTCGAAGCTTCGAGCGGCGGGTGCCGAGGTAGTCGCCGCGCAGGCCTGCAAGTCGCAACCCAAACCAGTCAGCGTCCGTGTCCTGGTCCACATCCAACTTTGCGTGCAGGGGATCCCAATCGAGTCAGTCCTCTCCGTAGACAGTTTGCAGCGTGTTTGTCGTCAACAGAAGTCCGGAAGCGCCACCCCCCTCCCGCCCCGTTCCCCCACCCGGGCGTAAACACCCAGACGAGCTCAAAGAGAGAGAGAAGGGCAACGCCTTAACGCCCAGACCCCGTCAGTCGGTAATTGAATGTAATCCTTCTCGATCCGTGTGGGTCCCCCCCAGGTCCGAACGCACACGAGAGGGAAGGGAGCCTCACCGAAGGCCTACGCGCGAAAATTTGCTGCGAGGCGGCGGCGGCCGAAGTCGAGCTGCTAGGAAGCTACTCGAGGAGGCGTCCTTGTTGGGGAGAAAATCTGTGCGAGGAGGGAGAGGAACGCTCGTCAGCGCTCGTCCTTGCAACGGGTTCTTCTTGTCATCGCGCGAACGGGGGACAGGGGGGGTGAGGTGGCTCAGAGAGAAGATTGAAGGTATCGTCAGCGCGCGAGTTTCCACTTGGGACCACTCGGGCTCGGATACTCTAGTTTGATTGATACATTGGAGTCATCAATGCCGGGGGGGTGGGGCGTCGCTGTCGTGTGGGTGGGTCGTGGGTGCGACGAGAGAGGGACGAGGCTTACCCAATGCACTTTGACACTTTGAGCGTGGTTGGAACTGGTCGGTCACGAGCAGAGCATCATGGCGAGCGAGCGCGGCGCGGGCGAGGGCAGCGCGAAAACTCGGTCGCGCGACACTCGAACATTCGACGCTCGGGGCGGCGGGAGGCTGAGCGCTGGCGAGGGGAGGCGGAAGGGCCAAGCGGGTGAGGCGAACGCTGGTCGAAAGTCGAGGTGGGCGACGTGGTGGGACGGACAGAGCGTTGCGAGGCTGGTTTTGGGGCGGAGCGACCCGGGTCGTGACCCGGTTCTGGGCCGGTCACGCTGACCCGCTCGTGGGCGGGTCGGGGCGTCGACGGCCGCGCGCAAACTGCCTTGAATTTCGCACTCTCGCAGTCATCTTGAAGCGAACGGGCAGCCAGGTGTCCCGGATGGCGGAGGACCGCGCGGCAGAACGACGTCTCGCGACCGGGCCATGTCCAAAGCTGCCCGCGCACGCAAGCACTCGCGAAACGATATCGTATGAGGGGGTCACATCGCAGTATCGAAAGCAGGTCCGGTCTACAAAAAGGGCCCTACGCAAGGCTGCACACCCCCATCGAAACCATCAGCTTGTGTGTCGCGAACTGGCAAAGTCAGAAAGAACGGGACGTACAGCATGAGGCGGGGGTCCTCGATAAGGTTCTTGATCCGGACGAGGAACGTGACTCCTTCCCTTCCGTCGAGCAGGCGGTGGTCGTACCTGTCCTTCGTTCGTCAGGCTCTCGCTCGCTCAAAGGGCAGAGGTGGGGACGCACGTGAGCGCGACGACCATGATCGGGCGAATGACAATCTTGCCGTCGACGACGACCGCGCGGTCCTTGATCGAGTGCATGCCTGGGTTGTCTGCGGGTGAGGAGGGGTCCAAAGGGCGCAAGGGGGGGCCCAGACGAACCGAGGACGGCGCATTGCGGGACGTTGATGATCGGGGTGCCGTAGAGCGAGCCAAAGACGCCGCCGTTCGAGCTGGAGAGGGGGGCTCAAGTCAGCCTTCCTTTGCTCTGAAAAGAGAGGGGCGAGAAAGCAGGGCGGACATGGTGAACGATCCGCCGGCCATGTCCTCGAGCGTGAGCTTGTTGTCGCGCGCCTGCGTCAGTGAGCGTGGTCAGTGCTGCACCTCAGCCACCCAAGCTCGAGAGACCGTAGACGCAAGCGCACCTTCTTGCCGAGGTCGACGATCGCCTGCTCAATCTCGACAAAGCTCATCGCCTCGGCGTTCCTCACGACCGGCGTGACGAGTCCCTTGGGCGTCGCGACGGCGACGCTGAGGTCGACATAGTCACGGTACACGATCTGCTCGCCGGAGCCCTCGCCCTCGATGCTCGCGTTCGCGGCGGGGATCTCGCGCAGGGCGATGC
>ERZ1463038.964-NODE-964-length-10216-cov-16.122724_pt1 | contig 10216 bp, 16 predicted proteins | sample MGYA00564479_ERZ1463038 | MGnify/ENA primary metagenome ERZ1463038 (study PRJEB39244, sample SAMEA3635134) | Helicobacter pylori | study: EMG produced TPA metagenomics assembly of PRJEB11511 data set (Assembly of a 5300-year-old Helicobacter pylori... | reverse complement strand
AGGTGGCTAAAGCGGAGCGAGGGCGCGGGAGCCGTGAGAGCAGCGAGGATTGTGCGGGTTGGGTCCGCGCCGCGCGGGCTCGGGGCTAAGGTGCTGGTACAGGATCGGCATCTGAGAGGAAGTCTGAAGCGTTTGCAGTGATTTGGTGCTGAAGCGGCGAGTCGCGTGATGTGAAGAGCCAACCTGCGCTTGTTCGTCACTGTCGCCGGTCATCTTGCTCCGCCAGGGACACTCGCATCTCAAAGTCGAGCATTCTGCGTAGGTAGCGCCAATTCAGCCTACATTCAGTATCAACCTGACTCGCCTCGGGCAAGGACTCGAGTCATCTCGAGGCGCGAGCTCGTCGCTCAGGACGCTCCAGCGTCGCTCTTGCCTCCCCAACCCACCAGCTGAATGGTGGTCGCCCCGTCCCTCGCCACGCTCCCAAACGATGTCATCTACGCGATCCTCCACCTGTCCGCAGCGGCACTCAAGCCCCGGCTCGTGAACGGGCGACGTCCACGCCTCCAGCTGCTCGTGCGCGCGTCGCTCGTTTGCCGCGCCTGGCGCGAGCCCGCCCAGGCTCTCCTGTCGCAGAGCATCTCCGTCACACGCACAGAGGTCGAGCGCTGGGTCAACGCGCCCGCCGCGAACGGCGTGCGACCCACCTCGGTCGAGCTCACCCTCACCGGCCTGGCCAGGACCGACACGGAGATGGAAGTGCTCGTCCGCGGGGCGATGGGGAAATGTGCGGGAGTCCGCGAGTTGATCCTGTCGGGTTCGGGTGCGCAGATGGACTTTCTCGAGATGGAAGAGCTGGCGGGTGCGTGGCCCCCCACTCTTACTTGCGGAGCAGCTCAACTGATCAGCTGTACAGACCTCACCCGATTGACGCTGGACTTCACCTTCCCGACCCCAAAGCGACTTCTGTCGTCGTACAAGTTCCCATTCCGCCTCACGTCGCTCTGCCCAGGCGCCATCTCGCGCTCGAGCGCGCTGCTCCCGCTGCTCACCTGCTCGGCCCGCTCGCTCACCCACCTCGACATCACCTCGCTCTTCATCGTCCCCGGCCGCAACACTCCCTTCGGCACCCTCGTCGAGCACTTCCACCTCGTCGCGTCCACCCTTTCGCGCCTCTCCCTCCGCCTGTGGCGCGACGACGTCCAGAACTTTGGGCTGCTGCTCAGCCAGGCGACGGCGCTCGAAGTGCTCGAGTGCAGCGTCCATGACGGATCGCACGAGGATTTGAAGGTCGTCCTTGAGATGGTCGGGACGCCGCTGAAGAGCCTCAAGCTCGCGAGGTGGCCCGCGCAGGCGTGGACGACGCTCGAGGACGCGCTGGAGTGCAAGGCGCTCGAGCGGTTGAGAGAGCTACAAGTGTATACAAACGACGTTGGAGAGTCAGCGGAACGCCGGTCCTTCGTCGCGGAGTGCATGAGGCGGGGGGTCAAGCTGGCGGTGGAGGCGCTGTAACTTCGCACTGTGCGCCCGAGCTCGAGACGGCCCGCAGGTCCCGACGACTGCGAGGTCTACAGACTTCACATTAGCCTCTCACACACACATTCTGAATACAACATTGTGGCGACTGGAGCGCAGGCAAGCGAGCTCCGGAGCAACGCCGCCGGGAGAGCAAACTCGACGGATCCGTCGACGTATACGTCGATAACCGACGGATTCCGTCAAAAGCCAGGAAACACTTTCGGCCGGTCGAATCAGACAGCCTTCTCACAGAAGCTTTATTGGGATCCCGTGCACCACCGCTTCTGCGCTATCAGCAATCTTTAGCAATCGGTCTCCACCTGCATGGTGCACTTTCGAGCCCTGTCGCCAGCCTTCGCGGATCTGCTACGACGTGTTTCATCTCCAGCTTTTGGCTCGAGTGAGAAAGGTGCTCTTCCGACGGAAGCAGCCAAGAGTCATCGCCAGGAGGTACAACCTCTGAGTCGAGAGGTGGCGTGTTCGCGTGTACTACGCCGTCCCCGAGCTGACTGCTACCAAGGCTCTTTGAACTACTTCGTTCGGCCAAACTTTATGGTAAACATCTTTCGGATCACTTCCGAGTTAACATCTGACTCTTCAGACTTTCCACGTCCCCTTCCTGCTCGACTGAAGCATCCTCGCAACGATAAGCAGCCCGCTTCCGACGGCCGTCGACACCCCTGTCGCAAAGAGTTCGAGGTCAGCAAAGGCAATGCAAAGATTCATCGCGAGTTCTCTCACCGGAAAAGATAATCGGCGCGTAAAACTGCCCATTTGTACTCGTGAGGAGCGCGCCAGCGATTGGAGTGCCGGAGAGCGCGGCCAGACCCACCACGATGAAGGCGTACCCGACGCGAACTCTGTGCAGTAAAAGCTGTGTTCTCAGTATCAATCCTTCTACTTGCAAGCATCAGACCGGATGAGAGCTTACCCAATCTCAGCTACTGATTTGCTCGTTGAGATGAAGATGGGGGCCAGCAGCGATACGTAGCCACCGCTGAAGAACCCTGGAGTCACAAGAGTGTGAGCCCAAGTATTTGATTGGGGATCTGTGGGTTTCGCTCACCAAAAAGTATGGCAAACGCGATCGTACCGCCGGCGTTCTTGGCGCCGAACATTGCGAAGGTCAGGATGGCGGCACCGGAGCAGCAAGGAAGGATCAAGTTGAAGGAGCCAAATCGGTCTGCGAGAGCGTTCGGCAGCGTTCGTCCTGGGGTTTGAGAGGTCCCGGTGATGTCAGCACGAGCGGCTCAGGACTCGAAGGAGTGCAGGGGCAGCGCACCAAAGACGCTCGCGGCGTTCAGGATGGCCAGACTGTAAAACGCGATCGTCTCGGAGACGCCGTTGGCCTCGCAGTACACCTGGAGGTAGAAGAACCTGGATGGAGGACAATTCAGCCTAGAGCCCGAAAGCCGTGTGGCAACACGCACGGGAAGAAGATCCCCCAGGCGATGAAGAACGCCGCTGCGACCGCAATCGAGTAAACTGGGTCGGCGAAGATGGCCAGTGGCGAAGGCGGCTTGACGCCAGCCTTGCGACCCGGCAGGCGAGGACGCATGATGAGGTTCGCGATGACTAAGCAGCCGAGGACCAGGTAGCCGGCTTCGAAATCAGAGTCAAGTAAGTGAATAGGTGTTGAGACGAGAAAATTACGGAGGGCTCACAGGCTCGGACACCGTCGGGGAAGCCTTCCGAGACAAACAGGCGATTGAGCATGATAGGAAAGATGATCTGTCGCGGGAGGAGGTGGTCAGCTAACATGTGGTGGTCAGGAGTAACGAATCTCTTCGCACGCCTCCGATGCTTGACCCAGAGACTACAATTCCCATGGCGAGACTGCGTCTCCGGTTAAAGTAGTGCGAGACGACGGAAACAGCCGGCAGGAAGAGAAGGCCAGCGCCTGGAGGGGGAGGTATCAGCTTTGGAATTAGGATGGAGATCATGCATGATTGTCACCGATTCCCATGCCAACGGCCTGCGCGAGGATCGTCTGCCAATACGTCTTGCAGAGGGAGACCATGAAGAGACTGCGAGCCTCGGTGTCAGCGGGCGTCAGCGGCAGGGCGAGCGGTGGATGACGAACGAGAACGCGTAGATAATAGATCCAACCAGGAGAAGGTGACGGAAGTATCCCTTGTCGAATAACGGCCCGGCCACCGCGCCCATTGAGAACTGAAGCCAGAGCTGGATGGAGCCGATCCACGAGATGTTGCTCTCCGTCTCGTTCGAAAGCTGGTTGAGCTGGTAGTAGCTCTGGTAAACTCCGAATCTGCACGAGTAATGCAACAGATTGAACAGTCAGCATCAGGGTCATCCGGCGTCGAGCTTAACCCCGCGCCCGCCAGCATCCGCCTCTGCGACCTCCACTCGATTTTATGCACCGGTCACTAAGTCTGGCGCCAGGATGACTCACGCATTGACGTAGCCGAAGGTAGAGAAAAGGACGAGGAAAGCTCCAAAGACACAAGCCCACGCGGCGAGGCCGCCCTCAGGAAACTCGATCGCTGGTGGCTTCACGGCGACCTCCTCGTCGAGGGCGGGTGCACTCTTCTCGGCGTCCTTGCCGGTCGTCTGTGGTACATGACCGTCCTCTGAAAGCGAGACAGCGGTGCGGCTTGGGGAGGAAGGGGGTGGGGCGTCGTCGTGTTTTGTTGACATGATGGGCGAGATGCGAACGCCGCGGCGGGTTGAGGAGGCGATTGCGAGTGTAATACAAGAGTTCGTGAGCTTCCGGGAGTGTGGGAGTCGACGTAAAGGGTGAAGAAGCGCCTGAAAGAATCGGTCGGAGGCGCAACCAGGCTAAGTAATCGTTGCGGGACCTCCGTCCGCCCGGACGGAATACCGGAGACGCCAGACGGATCGGACGCCCCGCTCCGGAGAGTGTTTGATAGTTTCGCAGGTGCTTATCTTGTACCAGAAGCGTAAGTATTTGCTGATCTCGCGAAAGAGAAAGAGGCGGTGTCGACCAGGGGCTGAAAGTGCTGCGCACTCTGAGGCGGGGGAAGGAAATGGGCGGCAACGCTGCTTCGGGGCGACCACGACGATGGCAGACCCGCTAGGAACATCTGCAGCCGAGTAAGCACGGTCAAGCGTCTGTGGCGGATTCGACTCACCTTGCGCGCGCAGGCTCGACCAACCTGCCAGTGGCGCCTCTGTCGACCTGGATCCAGTGTCCGGACCACGAGTCGACTCGCCGGTGCGAGAAGGCACACCCCAGCGTGCGGTGGCGAGCTCAGAGGATCAGAACGCGCGGGGAGAGGAGTCGGCGGGGCATGCCGAGTGAGTTGGACCGCCTGAGCTCGCGAGCGAGTGCGACGGTATCGCATGCGAGCGAGGGTAGAACGGGGCGCTGACGAGGTCATTGTGCTGCAGCTTGAGGTGGCATGGCGAGCACGATCCGAGCTGTGTCCACCACGGGGAGCACGCCGGCGCACACGCTGGCGAGGGTCCGAGCTCGGGCGAGCCGAGCGAGAAGGCGCTGGGGAAACGTCGCGTCTGGGACCTTTCAAAGTTCACCAAGGAAGAACGCGAGGAAGAGTAAGAAGCTGCATCTTGTCTGTGCCGGGTCCGTTGCGAGGGGTGGCAAGCTGATGACGCCGCCGCTCTCGCAGCCCGCTTTTGGTCGTACATACACAGCTCAAGGACGAGTTCGCTGGTTTCGACCTTACACCCTACACCCTCATGATCAGCGAGCAGCACATGGACGACGAGACAGGGGGTGCGCGTCGACTCACCGGACGGTAGTGGCGCCTCTCAAGTTCAAGTTGCTGACCTTCCGCGCCCGGCCACACAGAGTCGTTCTGGCACGCAACATTCATCGCCTCGAAAGCCCCAGACGAACACGATCTGAAATCTGGTGACTCAAAGTACGTCGCACCACCCGGACCCCGGCGCTTGGCAACGACGCCGCGCGTCCGCGAAGGCCGTTCGCATGCTGACAGACCTCTCTCCTCTCCCCACCATCCCTGCGGAATCGATTTGTGTCACGACTTCAATCTATCCAGCCCACTTCGCCTGCTCCAGAGGAGGGTTCCTTTCCTGAAGTCCGTCATCGCCATCTCCCTCTCCCGACCTCTCACCAGTACGCCGTGTGTCCGAGTTTGCGATAATCAGAACGCTGATCCTCTCCTCTCAGCAAATCTGTACTCTGGGACGTTCCGCATCGAGTTCGGCTCGCGCGCGATCGAGCTCCAGGTCGAGGCGCTCCACTCGGACCTCAACGAGGTGATGGAGCAGGGCGTGAGGGAGGTCATGGACTCGATCACGCAGATCTCTGATCCGGACATGGCGGAAAAGTGGAAGGCGTCGATGAAAGGTGCGGCGGCTGGCGTTTTCACCTTCGCGCCCACCAGCTGACACCGGGTCCATCAAACTAACGGCGCCTCTCACAGCTATCGAGGACGAATCCAGACGCTCCGAAACACAAGCGTCCTTCGAATCTGGGGAAGCCGGCGAGCAAGATTTGGACGCCACGCCACCTCATGTCGCACCCGCTCCGCCCGACAGCATGCTGGTCACCGAAGCCCCGATCCTGCCACCGACACCACTCCAAAGGTGTGTTGTACATATTACAAGTTTCAATCGCTGACCTTAAACTGACCGCCTGTCTCAGGAAACTTCGCAAGCTCCTCGTACTCACCTCGCAAGCAGCCCTCCTCGTCCTTCTTTTCCTCCTCTGGACGCAAACGACCTCGGTCATCCAGAAGCGACAGTCGGTCTATATCAACGAGATTCCGTGGTGGACTGTGGTGGAGACGCGAGAATGGGTGGGCGTGGCCACCTGTCTCGGAGGTGGCGTCGGAGCGTACTTGGTTCTCGGCTGACGGGATTGCAAGGTCGTCAATGCTTTTCGTGAAGAATACGGAGGGCTTCCCTCCGAATCCCGGCTCAGATGGCGTCCCATCCACACACCCCGTGGTCGATCCTGGTTGGACGAAAGTGAACCGTCCTCGGTCGTTTGCCACGGACCATAGTAACGAAGAAGATGAACACTAAGGAGCAACCGGTTTTCGAACGAGGAAGGAAGGAAACTTCCTTGGTATGGAATCGTCCGTCCCGTTGGATCCGTTCAGCTCGTCTCAGACAAGCTCAGGCCGTTGGAGCACGGGCAGCAGTGGCGCACCGCTCAGTCGTTTGCGTGCGGGCCTCCCTCTTTCACTCCAACCACAACCTCGCAGAGTCTTCCCACTCGTACAACCCTAACTATGCTCCTTCCCATTCACTCGCTCAAGGCCGCCGCGGCACCCCCGACCGTGCGCCTGCGGTTCTCGCCCGAGGACACACGCGCCGAAGGTCGCGTCGCTCTCGAAGCCTTCGCGTGCGTTGTAGATTCCTCCCATGAATCCAGAGATCTAACTCGTTCTTCTTCACCTGTCAGCGCTTCCGCCTGGAACTCGTTCTGTCTCACCTATCTAGCGACGTCGTGGGGTGTGGGCAAACCAACCCCGCCCGAGCTGCTCGCGCTGGACCGCTACTCGTGGACCATCGTCGCCATGATTTTCATTTCGCTCCTGATCGGCAGCTCGTGTGGAGCGAGGACCATATTTCTTGGAAGCGAGCTGCACGGCGCGTACAAACTCGGCGTGTGGACGGCGTTCGTTCGTGAGTCCGGTTTCGCAGGCTTGCAGGGTACTTCTGGCTGACTTGCCACAGTGTCCACCTTGGGGGCTTGGGTTCTTGTCGTAGTATCTGGTTGGGGCTACTCCACATGGGTGCTTTCAGACGCGGCTTTGGTCCTTCGTGAGTCGCGAACGCGTCCCGTGCGAAGGGGTTGTAGCTCAAGTTGCCCGGTTCACAGTCGTGCTTCAGCTTGTGATCATGCGAGAGTAAGTATCTTACGATTATATTGAGAAACGCTAGAGACTGACCTTACTTCAGCGCCCTCACAATGGATGTCGAGGTCCTTGTGCTGGACACCGTGGAGGAGATCCTGGAAAAGGCGTCCGACGCCCCGGCCGCAATGGGGGAAGACGAGGAAGTGCTAGCATACAGCGTTGTATCAAGGGTCTAGCATAGAGTGCTCGAGGTGCTGCAAACCTGTAATGTGGAGGCGAGGATGTCGGCGAACCCGTTCCTCGGTATGAATATTCTTGCCAACTGAACTGATCGATCCGGCCCAATTTCAGGCATGACGTTCCCGCTCCAGTTCTCGCAATTGTTGCCTACAGCCAAGCAAAAATCGTTATCTGGTCATGCGAAGACAGAAACTTTCGCGGAGCAACAATCGCCACCCCACTGCCAGCAGCGCTCCGCTCGGAGATGCTCGCGCAAGCTGCCACGTGGTTTGTTGAGTCTTACAGGTCGCTTCAGTTTCGACAGAACGTTGTAGAAGGCCGCGTGCTGTCCTCGATTCGCGTCTTGACCACGACCTTCCGCGGGTGCGAGCCGGGACGGAGTGGCGCCGAGGCCGGTCGCCTCCACCATCGGTGACGACTGCTTTGTCAGGCTCGCCCTAGCTTCGCTCCTTTGCACACGTTGCTCTTGCCTCCCCACCACCCACTCCATCCACCAATCCCACTACAACATGGTCAAGGTGCGGAGCCTTTGCAGTGCCCCGACAGAGCCGCGCTCACCCCCACCTACTCACCTTGCAGGTTCTCTTCGTCCTCACCTCGCACGACCTCCTCCTCAACGGCAAGCCTACTGGTTGGTGTGAGTCTGGACCTTGCTCGTCTTGCTACCTCTTGCGCCGTCGCTCACGGCCGGCCGCGCCGACGCAGACCTCCCCGAGTGTGCCCACCCGTACTACGTCTTCAAGAAGGCTGGGTACACGATCGACTTCGCAAGTCCGAAGGGCGGCAGCGCTCCTCTGGACCCATCCTCGGTTGAGGCTTTCAAGGTCCGTGCGCCGACGAGGGGCTGGTGGAGGCAGAGTGAAGCTGACCGACCTTCTATCCCACTCCAGGCCGACCCCGAGTGCATCGAGTTCTTGAAGGACGCCGAGGCGCAGAAGGCCGTCTCGACGACCCAGAAGCTCTCCGACATCAAGGACGACTACGCCGCTGTCTTCTACGTCGGCGGGTACGCGCCGTTGTCGCGGCGACCTTCGTTATTTCCTAGCTAATGCGTCTCCTGCAGACACGGACCGTGCTTTGACCTCGCTGAGGACAAGGTCAGTATCGACCTTTCGGAGAAGGTGTTTGCCTCCGGCCGCCCCCTCGCCGCCGTCTGCCACGGACCCGCTGCCTTCCACAAGGTCAAGGGCCCCGACGGCAAGTCCATCTTTGCTGGTCGCAAGGCCACGTGCTTCTCGAACGAGGAGGAGGAGCAGGCCGGCCTCACCAAGGTGCGTCGAAGTGTCCGCGGACTTCGAGTGTTCGGTGCGCTGACGGCGCCTCGTTTCCATCCAGGCCATCCCGTGGCTCGTCGAGACTGACATCAAGGAGAACGGTGGAACCTACGTCCACGAGCGCTCCGCGTGGGGCGAGGAGGTCGTCGTCGACACGACCGGCGGAACGCTCATCACGGGAGCCAACCCGGCTTCGTACGTCTCAATTTTGCTCGCACTTTGTTCACTATCGCTGAATGTTGCGTCCTTCCTGGTCAGTGCCGCCGCGACTGCTCACGCAATCATCAAGGCTATCGAGTCCAAGGCCTGAAGCCAACGCTTGAGCCAAAGTCAATCCTGAAATTGAACCTGAATGTCGATCACAGTCTCTTTCAAACAAGGGGGACGAGTTCACTTCTTGACTCAAGAAGCTCGACAGCCGAATGATGGTACATCGAGTGCTTCGTGCGGCGACTCCGCTGGCGCCCGCAATGGCCGCTTTGAATGTGCAGTTTGACAAACGGTAACAAACATCAAAGCATCAACCCGGATCCGCAGCTCCTCTTTCACCGCTACCGGCCTCTCCGAGTGACGAACATCGACCGTCAACATGCGTCGCCACGGGACGCCACTAGTCGAGATGTGCGCCCTCGAACGACCCCGCGCTCGCCCAGAGTCCACAGGTAGGTTCCAGCTATCCTTGACCAACTTGTTCAGTGACTCTCCCCCGGTGCCCGCATGGACTTTGAAGGTGCTGCCGCCTGCTGTCTCCACCGCCCACCTCACGAACCCCGCGACCGCGCCGTCCCTCTCACACTCGTTTCAACCAACTCGCAGGTGCTCGAGGAGGGCAGGATTGGGCCCGAAGAAGGTCCCCGCAGAGCCACGCCCGAAACGGAGTGGCCGAGGCAACGATGTCGTATGCTCCGAACCAACCGCTCGCGTTGGCCACCAGCATTCTGTTCCTCGCCCCCTCCCTTGGCCACTCCTACCTCATGCTGAAGAAGCGAGCGTACTATGTGAGAACTTTCGACGTTTATTCTCGATGGATTACTCACCGAATACCGCAGATGTGGCCGTTCGTAATCGGATGCTGGTACGAAACCAGCGGGTGCGTTCCTAAGTTGCGAGGTCGACATCCTCTGAACCAGCGTCCTGCAGATACTTCACGCGGTTCATCAATTCAAGAGGGGGTGCACACGAGGGAGTGACCATCCTCTATATTATGACAGTGTGAGACGGTTGGAAGCTGGCGGTGGGAGGACCTGGAGCTGACGAGTTGGTGGTCGCCTCCGCAGACTCCTCATCATCCTTGGTCCTTCGTTCATGGCGGCCTGTGAGTCCTCGCGCATAAAGCCAAGTATAATATGTCTCATCTGTCAAATCTCATCCACTGCAGCAAATTACAGTGAGCAGCTTTATCTTGAAGGAAGCCCGATGCACCTGAAGTTCTCCGCCGCAGTGATTTTTGGTCGGATCAGTCGACAGGCG
>ERZ1463038.963-NODE-963-length-10228-cov-12.007667_pt1 | contig 10228 bp, 12 predicted proteins | sample MGYA00564479_ERZ1463038 | MGnify/ENA primary metagenome ERZ1463038 (study PRJEB39244, sample SAMEA3635134) | Helicobacter pylori | study: EMG produced TPA metagenomics assembly of PRJEB11511 data set (Assembly of a 5300-year-old Helicobacter pylori... | reverse complement strand
CAGACGTGTGCTCTTCCGATCTGTCGAGATCAGCGCGCGCGTTGATCCAAGCCGCAGAGGGTGGTAAATGCGTCACAATATACAAGGTTTGCTTCCACGGCATTCGACCTGCGCAAAATGATTTCGTCCCCGCCTCGAGTGGTGCGCCGCAGACGCGCTCAGCCGGACAATCTCCATATTAGACCTTCCACCGGCTCGACGTCCTCTCCAGCGGAGAGACCTAGTACCATCCAAGAGCCGTTCACTCCTGTCGCAAAGACTGCCGAGACTCCTCCGCGAGTTCGCCAGCTCGCACCGGGGACAAGGCCGCGCCCAACCTCTGCTTCAGCTTCCTCTCCCCGAAGACTTTGCTTCGAAGGCGTGTTTATAGGTCGACTTCCAGTACTGAGCACGGTGGTCGCGTCAAAGCCACGACTCGTGCTCCGCGCCTCGCTCGGCCAGCGGCTGAGTCAGCCGTCCAGCGCCTGACCTGCCCGCTTGCGTCTTGGTCGCGCCCACAACCCGCACGACACACCCGAGACCGTCCTCCGAACCAGCGACTCCCCATAGAGCTCTCCTGGCCTCCATCCGACCCTCGTTTGCCCACCTCACCCCGCGCTTCGTCGAGCTCGCACCATGCCCCCCAAGAGTCAGTCCACGCCACTTGCCTCGCGCACGAGATTCCGCTCTGACTCCGTGCGCTACTCCAGGCGACCTGAACAAGGCTGGTATCGAGTCGAGGTGCGTTCATCTGTCCCGGTGACTCGTGACGGCCAGCAGCTGACGATCCGCCCCGCCATACACTCGCTTCGACGCATCTAGTGACTTCCGTACGTTCTGCCTGGACTGCAGGAATGGGCCGAGTCCAGAGAGCTGACGTCCTTGCCCGCCCGCTTGCTCCTTCCTCTCCGCCAACCAACACACGATCGTCGCTTCACCAGCCACACTCTGCGAGACATGCCTCGGCCCGAACCCGTGCGTCCATCCGCTTCTCGTCACCAGTATCAGCTCTGACACTGCTCGCCGACCGCAGATACGTCCGCATGTCGAAGCAGGACCTCGGCGCCGAATGCAAGATCTGCACGCGGCCGTTCACGCTCTTCCGGTGGCTGCCTGGGGCGGGCATGCGGTACAAGAAGACGGAGATTTGCCAGACTTGTGCCAAGACAAAGAATGTCTGCCAGGTGCGTTTGGATTCCGCGCGCGGGGAGGCGCGCTGGCCGCTGGGGCCAGTCGCGCGAGGGGACGCGAGGTGGGGAGCACGAGCTGACTGTTGTTCTTTGGCGTGCAGACGTGCCTGCTCGACTTGCAGTTCGGTCTGCCGACGCAGGTCCGTGATACCGCGCTGGGCCAGCGCAGCCAAGCGCCGACGAGCGCGATCAACCGGGAGTATTTCGCGCAGAACAGTGCGTCGCCACGTTCGTTCACCTGCTCAGCAGCTTGCTGACGATAGTGGTCGCAGAGGAGGGCAAGGACGACGACGGGCCGTCGGGCGCGCTCACGTACGGCAAGGCCGACAGCGCGGGCAAGGAGCTCCTCAAGCGCCTCGCGCGCAACGACCCGTACTACAAGCGCAACCGGCCGCACATCTGCTCGTTCTACGCCAAGGGCGCGTGCAACCGCGGCGACGAGTGCCCCTACCGCCACGAGCTCCCCGTCGAGAACGAGATGAGGCATCAGAACATCAAGGATCGCTGTGCGTTCCTCCTCTTGTGGAAGAACGTCCTCGTCTAGAACTGGTTGCTGACCAGTGCTCGCCCAGACCATGGCGTGAACGACCCCGTCGCGCGCAAGATCCTTTCCGGCGCGGCTGCCGTCTCGGGCCTCGCTCCTCCCGCCGACACCTCCGTCGTGCGCACCTTCACCGTTTCTAATACGGTTCCACTATTCTGACTACGAGCTCGGCCCGCAGACGTCGCTTTTCCTCTCCGCGCTGCCCGAAACGGCGACGGAAGATCTCATCCGCTCCTTCTTCCTCTCGACCCCATCCCTCGCCCCCACCTCGCTCAAGTCGATCGTGCTCGTCCCGACGTCCAAGGTCGCCTTCGTCAACTTCACCGACCGCAAGGCCGCCGAGGTCGCCGCTGAGCGCAGCGCCGTCGCCGGCAAGGTCGTCATTGACGGCAAGGAGGTCAAGGTGCAGTGGGGCCGCAGCCGGCCAAAGAAGCCGGTCTCGGCGACAGGACCCCTGGCCATCGTGGCTGAGCGGGAGCTCGCGAGCAGCGGCAAGTGATGCGGCTGGTGTTGCGCAGGGAGGACGTAGTGGCAAAAGTGGCGCCGCTCGATGAGGTCGAGGCAGTCTTGTATTCAGCACCCTTGTTATAACTCTCGACTGCTAGCTCTTAGAGACGTTTGCCGTCTGGCCTAGACAAGGCATGCGCGCCTGACCGCGCAGTCGACTGCCGAAGCGGGGGGGCCGTGCGGTGCCGCCGTGACCGAATCTCGCCACTGCGCTTCTTGCCCTCCTCCACTCGCCTCAGGATGCCTTTCGCCACTCCCATCGCGTCAACAACGCGGACCAGTCGCACGGAGCAGCCGATGACGCTGTCCGAGGCTGCCGTGGTCAAGGGCTTTCACTCAGGCAAGTCCCGCGTACAAACGCCCTCGGGTGCTCAGTCCGGGAAGCGGTTCCCACGTTCGACTCGAGTAGATGAGCTCGAGGTGCACTGCTACGTGCTTGTGCACCTGGCGGAGGCGCTCAGCCCGGCGTGGGAGACGTTGCGGCCAGCTCGGGACTGGGATGTGGGGCCCTCGGTGGAAGACTCAAAGAGAGCGAGGTTCGGAAGGCGGTCAACTTGGGTCACTGACTCGAACGACTGAACTCGCAGTGCTCAAGGACTCGCTGGCCCAGGCCAGAGGCGAAGGGCTCGTGACGGACGAGGAGCTCGAGACGGGCGACGTCGATGTGAGCACCCGCGGGCATACCAGCAATCGCAGGGGAAGCTCATACACTTGAATTCGCAGGTACAAATCGCTGGACCGGCGCTCACGCTCTTCTTCGCCGCCCTCGGCTCGACCGGCACCCCGCCGTCAATCGCCGCGCCAGACGGCTCCTTTGCCCTCACAAATACCAACTGCCCGCCCTCGTTCGCCTCGTTCTTCCAACTTTGGCAAGCGACCGTCTCGCCCGTGCAGCACCTGTCCTCCGAGGCGCGACACGACCTCGCGCTCCTGCTGTGCGACAAGGACCCCGAGAGCTCGCCGCTCCGCGCGGACGTCGTGCGGCTGTCCGGAAGCCTCAAGGCCGTCGCGATCGAGATCACCCAGCGACGGACGTTCCAGGAGCGGTACGCGGCCGATTTGCAGCACGCGCTCGACAGCCAGGTGCGGCCGCGAAGGAGCGGCGAGGAGCCGAGGAGCGCCGGGTTCATCCCGCCGCCCGAATACGAGGAAACGTAGGGTCGTACAGGAATGCGACCGGTGGAGCATCCAGTACCGCCACCACCGAGGCAGCAGGTCCAGCCGCCGCCCGAGGAACAGCTCCCGACGGAGATGCTCGACAACCTCGCCGTGATCCGTGAAACGCTCTACTCGGCCCTCGCCGACTGCATCGTCGAAACTCCTTCGATTATCACTCTCATGTCCCGAGGGCCTCAGTGGGCATCAAGAGCATTCTTCGCGTCGACCTCGCTCGCGATCCTCGAAGGTGCGTCGCACGCGTTCCTTCGCGGCCTGTCGCTGATCAGCGCGCACTGTTGCAGTCGCTCTGACTCGAGTAGACCGCACGGGCGTGCGGGTCGTGCACATGGGCCGCTCGACACCGCGCACGATCGACCCGCTCGAGACGCCGCCGTACCTTCGCGGCTTCCTGTCCAAGCTGGTCGAGGTGTCCGACGCCGCGAAGGCCATGGCGGAAGAAGATGACGAGCGAGCGATGCAGGAGGCCGCCGAAGGTGACGTCACGGCTGAGCCAAAGATGGAAAGGCTCAGGGAGAGGCTCGAGAAGGGCGCCGGGGAAGGCGACGAGGCGGGCAGCAGGGGCAGCGTCGACGGGTCCGTGGCGCTCCTTGCGCACGCAGTCGGGGAGCTCGCAATCGGTGAGGCATTCCTCTAGATGCTTTGTTCAGAACCTTACTCATCCGGCTCTTCGTTAGGCATGGCGAAGCTGCCGTCGTTTCAAGAGCGACAAGGCGAGGTCTTCAAAATCCTCGTCGCCATCACCTCGTTTTAAGCTCGCACAGATATATTGAGCACTCATGTAAATGACCGACGTCTATATGTTGGAGTTATCAGGCGCAGTGTCTACGTTCCGCCGCGGCAACCTCGGGCTGGAAGGAGCTCGAGGCTGGCCAGGGGAGACGAGGGTGCGAAGGGGTCGCGTAAGACTCGATTCTTGAAAACACGAGGGTCGTGTCAGCTATTTCTCACAGTGATTCGGTAGCTGACAGACTTACCATCACCAGGTCTGCCAGCGGGAGCCGGTCGCGAAGCTCGACGTCGCGAACGCCGCGAGCTCTGAACGCAAGCGCACGGCGACCAAGACGGGGCAGACGTCATCACCTCCGGATACATACGTCGCTTCCCGAATCTGCGCGATGGTCGCCTTCCAGCCCACCGAGACGATCCAGCCAAGCATGCTCAAGTCGACGAGTCCGAGGATGACCAGGATCGCGGCGAAGCGAGCGAGCCCGGACGGCTCGAGGTGCGCTTCGAGGTCACTCACGCGCAATCCGGTGTCGATGCCGGTCGGGTTCGAGACCGAGCAAGGCGCGGGGGCGTGGTGCCAGTACGAGCCGGCCGCGAGGCTCAGCTTGGCCCCTACGAAGGCGGACAGTTCGGCGTGCAGGCGGAGGACGACGAGCGGCAGGATGTGCAGAGGACTTTGAGTCTGCGTCTCAGCCACTCTGGCCAGCTCGACGACGGTCTCGCTCCATCCGGCCGTGATCGCCCATCGGAGGCTGCTGGTGTCGACGAGTCCGATCTCGACGAGCGCGGGGCCGAAGCGCTGTAGGCCAGACGATTCGAGGTACGGCGAAAGTTCTGCCTCCTTGGCTCGGTTCTGATGGCCCGAGAAGCTGGTCTTGCGTGCCGATGTGTGAGGATAAAGGCGCGGTGCCGAGTCGGAGCTTGGGGTGAAGGGAAGGAGACGGGTTGTGATGGAGTGACGCTTTTGAACGACGGGGTAGTACTCGGGGAACGTGGGATGGTCCCAGGTGCCGTGCCTTGTCGCGAGAAACGGGCGACGGAACGATTCGGACGAGTAGCGTTTGCGACGAGGTGCGTCGACGTGACCGTCCTGGCCAAGAGAACGTCGCTTTAGAGTCTGAATGGGCGGGGTGTCCGCGATGGAGTGGGAAGCTGGTCTTCAATGTGAGGGTCGAGACGATGGGAGAGTACGAGGGCTGCGGCTTTGACCTCGCACGGGGGGTCGATAACGATGGCGGCGGAAGGCGGCGGAGAACCTGATTCCGCAGCCACCTGATGTTTCCACCTCCCTCTGGTCAGTGCGTGATCTTCCATAATCGGGGTCGAGATACAGACACGCACCGGCATGAAGACCTGGGCACCCTGGGACAAGGCCTCGTGAGGCTGGGGAGGCGCGAGGTAGCGAACCGCCACGGTTTAACGTACTGAACTCACAGGCCCTGTCACCTCGGTGAAGTAGTCCAAATCTTGTGAGATGCTCTGGTCCGGATGATGGTGCAGAAGCTTCGAGAGCTGGGAAAGATGTAGTCAGCTTGCCTGGCGGGTCGCGGGACGTGGACGCCACAGTTGCGGGACAGACTGAGGAATGGGGCTGTCTGCCCAAACGATCGAGCGGAGGGTGTAAAGTTGTATCCTAAGCAGATAGAGCCTCGTGCGTCAGCTCCGCCGACTCTTGCGTGGTGACGATGCCTCAAACGGCGTACCGACGGGAGCTTCGCTGGCGGCACGAGTACAACATGGGTGACGGTGAGCCAGCTGTACCGAGATGCAGATGAACCGCTCAATTACTGGCTCTCACCTCGAGGACGATACCGAACCGGCTTTGACGGGGCGGCAGATTCAGGAGCAATCATCGGTCGCGAGCTCGAGGACAGCGTTCGGTCGCGACGGTGGTGTGAAAGGCGCGGGAGTAGTGGGGGATTGTGGATTACACCAGTAAATCCAAGCAGTCTTACTCGGGAGTAGGTAATAGGAAAGCTCTCTGACGCTCTCACCTTGCAGCAAGAAGGCGAGCTCCGACTTCCGCCGCTCCGAACCTGAGCCTCACCGGTGCCTCACGTAAGCTCGGTATGCGAGACTCTCGAAACTCCGTGAGCAAGCTGTCAGGGTTTGACGCAATAATTCGGAGGGCGCGACCTGACAGCTTCGCGAGTGCGGCAGGATCTGCATTGCGGCAGGGCGTATTCGCTGCGTTTGAGCCAGCCGATGGGCCCGATGTCGGGTGAGAGAACTGATCGGTGGCCATAATTTGCGGAAGACCAAGACCCTCGGAGTCCGAGATAACTGAGCACCGAGCGCATGCTGAACAAGAGCCGAATTTGACAGGGACAGCGGCTGCGAGCAACGGAATCGGGCCGTGCGTTTTGTCTCGAGCCTCTCGAGCCAGTTTCTCGAGTTGCACATGACGGATAAACCATTGCCATCCAGAGCCCACGAAGCTTATCAGAACATGGATCCGCAATGACTTGCAACCGCCGCCGCGTTCTGGAAGGGCTTGGGGCCCGGCCAGCATCTGCCCGCTCCGACCAAATGTCTTTGTCCGATCGGCATGGGCTCGTGCCATGATCGAGATGAGAGTTTCAATACTATCATTGGTCGAGGTGTGCAAAGGGTGTGGCGATGCCCTGTTCAAATCTGCGTGCGTGCCCCGTCCACCGGCCCGACAGTCGATCGAGGACGTGAACGAGTAGCGTTGAACCGGCGCATCAAGACGGAGCTGTTGCAATATGCTGGAGAGGTCACTGATCCGCTCGATCTGGGAGGCTTTGTTTTTCTCAAGATGCCGGAAGCTGCCGCCTCGTCGGTGGCGCATCGGGCATTGTCCGCGGAGCCGTCGCGTGCGCATCTGGAGCGGTGCGGTACGCTGCACAGAGCTGCTCAGAGCGGAAGCAGAAAAAGGAAATCCTCCTCTGGGGGTCAAGGGACACAAGGATCGACCACAGAGCATCGCCTCGCGGCGGGCGCCAAAAAAGTGAATCCAGGGAGAGTCGAACCCCCGTCCCGGGTATGGAAAACCCGGATGATAACCGCTACACTATAGATCCCATTGTTTGACGGAGCCCCGGGAAGACATTAGATCAAAACCTGTTGGCAATTACCAACCGCTGCTAGTACGGGCGTGAGGTCTGCGCCCGGGCCATGGCATCTCCGAGTAGGACAGAAGCATGTCTCAAAACGAGCAGCTACGTATGAAGATGTCCGGATCGTAATAGGTGGGCAACATGGTCCGCGAGCTCATTTCTCAACGAAACTTCGCAGCGAAGTGGGCACTGGCAGGCTCGTGAGCTCATTGACACGTCGGAAAGAGTGCGTTTCAGGCGCGCCAGCTGTCCTCTGGTATTACTGAGAATGTTACAGTGCTTCTTTTTCGTATAATTGCCCATTCCTCGCGCCCGCATCGTGCGCATCGCGAGGTATCCATCCTCGCTGCCCGGACACGGACATGGGGCTTGAAGTGGGCTTCGTCGGAACTGCTGAGGAACGTTCCCGGCTAAATCCAATCGCCAATAATTCAGTCTGATCTCTCGGCACCACTCTTGCCTTTGAACACCCTGGCATGTCCCGCTCATCCGTGCCCCCAGCGACTGTGAACGACACCCTCGCCGTCATCCTACCTCTCGTCCTCGTGATCGTCCTCGCTTCCTGTGGCTTGCTACGGTGGAGAAGCATCAGAAACAGAAAGCGGCACAGGGGCGAGGAGGATCGTCGGACGGCCGCGGTGGAGGCCCAGCCTGAGCAAGGTGTGTTGCGCGAGGTCAGCTCCGGGTGACTTGGCTGACAGGAGGAGCATAGGGGACCCCAGGGAATGGCTGAAACTACCTCCTCCTGCATATATACCACCACCTGCGTACACGCCAAGAGTGCGTGAGGAGGGGAGACGATGGGCCGGCTTCGCAATCGAGGCAAACGACGCCGCCGATCAGCGCCCGGTGCCAACATGGTGAGCATCTGTCATGAGCGTTTGGGGTCTTATCAGCTGACCCTAAAATTTCACCACCAAAAGTGGTGTGCAAGAGTGGGCAGTAGTAGTGGGCATAGATTATCCCCAGCTCTCGCGACCAGATCTTCCATCAAGTCGCCGTACAAGATGAGCTGGGAGCTGGGCTGAAACCACTAATATATGTAAATAGTATTAAGCGAAGCGGGTGTTCAAAAACGAGATCACGGCTTTCCGCTCCCACGGCCTGTAACGCCGTTACATATGGCGGTGCCTCGACGACCTCGACGACCTCGACGATGGTAGCGAGTGCGCATGAGTCTGCGAGGTGTGCATTTCTGAGACCCATATTGAGCGCCATATGCTCTCCCGACAATATCACAACAGAGCTAGTGTCTTTGCAGGGAGCGGAAGCCCGCCACTCCGAGGTCACCAGGCGTCTCGCCGACTGTTACTTCCTCAGCATACAAAAGAGACGGCACAAAAGACAATAGGACGCTCGACTCCTCCTTAGACGATGTCGATCGGGCTGGTGAAGCTCCGCACCGCGAGCGGGATCGAGGGACGCCTGCCTCCGAGGATGCCGCCACCTGGACCGACCGTCGCGACGACTTGGGGGATCCTCTGCGCCCAACCGGGCTGCATCGTCCCGTCGTCGACCGAACCGTTCCGTCCCGTGACGCTCGCGGTCTCGATGGCTCCGTTGGCGGCAGTGCGGAGGACGAAGACCTGCCCGACGGCTCCGCGACGTCCGCCGGTGCCGAACGAGTACGCCTCGCCTTCGAGCTTCTCGTCGTCCATCTTCTCCATGTCGATAGAGGCGTCTCGAGGGAATTCGAAAGAGCTTGGGTGCGTGGGAGGAGGCATGGTGATGGTGTGGTCCGCGTTGTTGGAGTTCGTGCGGGTGCGAGCGTTCGTGCTTTGGCGGCGAGGAGAAGACGGCGGGCCGGTCGTGAACGCAGCGCCGGCGTACGGGTGATTGGACGCCAAAGCGGTAGGAGAAGGAGGGAATGACGAGGCGGAAGTCGACGGCTTGTGCGCGGAAGGAGCAGACGCCGCGGCGATGTAGCCGTTCGCGGAGGTCGTAGATCGGAGGACACCGGCTTCGCGGGCGATGTTCTGTGAGAATCTGAGGTCAGTAGAAGATTTTTGAGTCAGGGCTGAAATGCCTTGCTCGAGGGAAGAAGATGAGGAGCGTCAAGACGGCCTGGATGCTGTCCGCGAGGGTGGATCAGCAGGGAGACTGGGGCAGAAAGTGAACCCGTTAGCTTACGAGAATCCGATGAAAGCTGTGAATAGAAAGCAGTCGACGTATGCGAGCGACTGGTTGAGCTTGGTCGACGTGAGGCCATCGACGGCGAGAGCGAAGATCGGGACGCCGAACATGAACCGGCTGGCGACTCGGAGCTGGGATGATGTTAATGCTTCAGAAGCAATCCTCGAGTAAGTGTTCTGACTACATCTACCTTGTTGAGCTCATGGAAGGACTTGAGGCGGATCACAACCTCTGATGCTCCGCCGGCCAGCTTCAGGTTCGCGAGAAACTGTAGGATTACGAGTCAGCATCCGTCTGGATCCAAGCCGTAAGGATTGCTTACGTTGGGAAAAGCATGGAACACCTTGAAGAACGCAAAGTTGGAGCAAAGGATTAGGCTCGAGCCAACGAGGGACAGGACAGCTGCGAAGTGTTAATGGTCAGTGCGACGATTCGGGTCCGAGCTTCGAGGACACGCCTTCTCCCTTCAGAGGATCATCGTGCCAATACGCGACGGTGCCATAGGAGAGCACGACGAACAGGATCGCCCCGACGAGCACGGCCTCTGCGGAAGCAAGCGTCAATGGTCAGGGGTCCGTTTTACGACTAGTAGCTGAGCAGAACGTACTGAAGTAGCGAGAGCGGAACCACGGTGCAGACGCAGGCTTGAGCTGAATCAAGTGCAGGAACTTTTGATCACACAAGTGAGCTGGATATTCGAAAGGTGTGCATCCAGTAGCCCACTCACGAACAAAACCTCCTCGAGGTGGACGATGAGCTCGCAGATCCAGGTCGTGGCGTAAAGATACTGCAGGGCTGAAGTTTCCCACGTCAGTGATGGTGATAGTGTGGGCGGGGGTTCCTCCAAGCTTACTCGGGATGAGGCGCCGGTGCTCTTCAGGCCAAAGCTG
>ERZ1463038.962-NODE-962-length-10232-cov-15.625332_pt1 | contig 10232 bp, 14 predicted proteins | sample MGYA00564479_ERZ1463038 | MGnify/ENA primary metagenome ERZ1463038 (study PRJEB39244, sample SAMEA3635134) | Helicobacter pylori | study: EMG produced TPA metagenomics assembly of PRJEB11511 data set (Assembly of a 5300-year-old Helicobacter pylori... | reverse complement strand
CATACGATATCTAACGGGTGACTGGAGTTCAGACGTGTGCTCTTCCGATCTCAGAGACAGCTTCGAGGGCGGGACCTCGATTTCAACCCATCCGACGAAAGACCGTCAAGCTGACTCCCGACTGCAGGTGGCCACCCCATGTTCCTCGGAAGCGCCGACATTCAGCTCGGCGTTAACGAGAGCTTGTACGACACCTCGCGTGTCGTGAGCAGTATGGTCGACGGCATCATGGCGCGCGTCGGCGAGCACTCCGACATCGAGGTGCGCCTTCCTGCTCGCCCAGTCCGCTCTGAAGCTGACCCAGATTAAACATCAGGAACTTGCCGCCAACTCGTCTGTGCCCGTCATCAACGCGCTCTCGTCCCTCTACCACCCGACCCAGATCCTCGCGGACCTGCAGACGCTCCTCGAGCTCCACGGCCCCTTCTCCACACATCTCACCACCCTTTCCGGCCTCACCATCTCCTGGGTCGGCGACTCGAACAACATCCTCAACGAGATGATGGTCACCTACCCGCGCCTCGGCATCAACCTCCAGATTGCGACCCCCGTCGGCTACGAGCTCGACCCCGAGGTGCTCGCGCGCGCGAACGCCGGCATCAAGGCCGAGGGCTCGACTGGGCGGATCATCCACACCAACAGCCCCGAGGCTGCCGTCAAGGGCGCCGATGTTGTCACGACCGACACCTGGTGTGTTTCCGCTTTGACTTTTTCCCGGCCGCCTCCTCGCTAACACCTATGAACCCGCCCAGGATCTCGATGGGCCAAGAAGAAGAGTCCGCACGCCGGATGAAGGACTTCTCGGGCTTCCAAATCACGAACGACCTTCTCGCGCGCGGCGGCGCCAAGTCGTCGTGCCTCTTCATGCACTGCCTCCCGCGCCACAAGGAGGAGGTCGACGACGAGGTCTTCTACGGCCCCAAGTCGGTCGTGTTCCAGGAGGCTGAAAACCGCAAGTGGACCATCCTCGCCTGCGTCGACGCCTTCATCGGCAAGTGGTCCGTCTGAGGCAGAGCGGGTGCGGTCGATGCTTGTAGGTAGGAAATGGGAAGTAGTGGTTGTTTTTGTGCTTCGAAAAAGAACGGTCGAGCCGTGTTAACCGAGGAACTACGGTACTTGACGGTACCATCGCCCGAAGCCCTCGTGCCAGTCTCGCTCTTTCGGTGCGAGCGGACCGCGCCCCGCGGAGTTCCTCCGCGGACCCAGGCCACAGACTTGAAGAGGCGCTCGCAGTCACGCTCTGGTCTTCCACTTCACCTCAGATCGAGCTCTCAGCATGTCTTCTCATGATCAAGTGAATACCGCTCGTCTTCCCACCCTATTCGGCAGCTCAGCGAATACCTCCACTCGACCGTCGCCAGCACAGAGCTTGTCCACCGCCCGGCCTAGATCGGAGGACTCTCTTCTGTATGACGGGAGGATATTTTAACCTCATGCTGATGGGTGTCTTATTCGGGAAGATCCGACCTTTCTGGAGTATGCGTACTGGCCGTACGAGCCAGCGTCGGTGGAACCGCGCTGGGAAAGTCCGACGGCGGTGGAGTATGTAGGTGCCTTGCGAAGCCGGGACACGAGAGGATATGAAAGGACTAAATCAAAATCACCAGGTATGTCTCATCGGTCCAGGCACATTTCCTGGATCGGCAGCCACCTACGCGCACTGCATCGTCCCACCAAGGTGGACGAGCAAGGTTCAAGTCGAATACGTGAGCCCAGGCGTGATGTGTAAGAGATGTAGTGCTAAATCGCCATTATTCTACTAGGAGGAGCCGATAGGCCCAAATAGGCCATACTTTGATCGGGACACACTACCTCCCCCGACGACGTTGCGAGAGGCGGAAGCCTGGCTTCTTGCCCCCGAGCCCGACATCCCTGCGGTGAGTTTCCAATCCCCGGTCGCACGAAGCTCACTCATCTAAGTCCTTGTACCTGATCAGTACCCTGTTCGTCATGTCAAACGAGCTCGGTACACCACGGACACCTTTTGCTCTGACTCGGCCGTCAGGCTCACCTTGCGAAAAGGTGTGAACCCTGAAGATCCTGAAGGGGGTAGAAGGTCTGACAAGCACCATGGACAGGCGAGTTTGTACTTATTCCTAGCCTCGATGAGTGGCTTCTCAAGATCCCATCGTGGAGCTCAAGCTATGGTCCAGCCGATCGTGGTCTGCGCCCGTACGCGAAACCAACTCCATTACGGGCCAAAGTACTACGGGATGAGACAGAGTATTGGGGGTTCGTTGATTGGAATGGTGAGCCTCCTCAACTAAATGAAGCTATCAACCCTCACTTCACCACAGATCTGGAGGACCTCTCTGAGGTGGACAAGAGCAATCCCAGCGTCTTGGCATTGCGCGAAGCACGATCCGGCATCGCTCCCTTTGCATTTGATCAGTGCGCCGAACCACTCTCTCAACCTCGTGAGATCATAGATGCGTGCGTTCCTTGGTCTCAAGTCGGAGGCGAGTACTGAGTCGCAGCTGACATCGTCGCATCCCTCGCAGGCTCAACAAATCGACGACAAGCGCAATTGCATACCTAGAAGACCAGTCCAAAATTTTATCAAGTCCGGATAATCTGGGCAAGGAAGTGTGGCATGAGGCACAGTACCGGACTGCCGCACTCACACTGCTCGAAGCCCATCACGCGCGTGTCGGTCAGCCCCGTCCCCTCTTCGCAGTGAATCATATCGTTCAAGTTTTGTGTCCGCAGGCAAGCTCAGCTCTTACCTCGGATCTCAGCTAGATTTGGACAATTATGACTCCAGTCGGCCACTGGAGCCTCGGCGGCTTGTCCCCCGTTCCGCTTACGACAGGCTGGCCGATTTTGGAGTGTCCACCATAAGCACGAGGTCCGTCGGAGTAATCGGAAAGGCGTATGTCTGGTATACAGCCAACCGGGCCCAGAAGAGGCGACAGCCATCTCGGGAACTGTCGGTGTCAGAAAGCTCCGCGGCAAGGTCATTTGGCCGTTTTCACCATAGCTTTCTGGAATTCTGACGTCTTACTCAGACAGCATCAAAGTGAATCTCCCACCGACACTCCAGACTTCCCCTTCCGAAATCTCATCACCGAAATGTACATCGACGGCGAACGCGATCATGCTGAACGCACCGTCGAGAGTTGGCTGGGGCAGTATGCACCTCGAATCTCAAGGATAATCATCACGCTCGGATTTGTGGCTCTCTTTATCCTTCCGATGATGTGCGAGCATCCAGCTCCAGTCCCGACGCGTCGCTGACAAGGTCTTCTTCAACAGCATCATGGGCTTCCTCTCCCCCAAGTTTCAGTTCATGACTATGGCACTCTTCACTTTAGTCTACGCCTGGATGTTCTCACAGGTGATGATCATGGGTGCGCTACCTCCCCCTGCTTGCTTCGCCACCCCACCTGCTGACGATTCGGTGGCGCCACTCAGATGCTCACGAAGTGTTTCTCGGTCAGTCTGAAGTTCGAAAGGGATCAAAGTTGGCAGCTCGATTGAGATACATGTTCGAGGACCTTCAGCTACGGCGTCCATAGTAGCCGTTCTCGCAGTCTTCATCGGGGGCATCGGGGCTCCCTCAAGCTTGGAGACTAAATGATGCAAGACTCGAAATCAAGGATTTGAAGTGATACAGCTTCCGCCATACTGGTCACGATGTGGGATATTTGACATTTTGATCGTCATTCTGCGCTTGCAGGCTTCGCGGAAGCCCCACTTCGAAGCGTCGTCGTTGACGGTCAGTCTGCGTTGGCCTGCAACGACTCTGGCGAGCTTCGTAAATCGTCTACATAGCTTTGTACCTAAGAGTGAAGGACAACGGGTAGGTTGCGCTGCAACAGTCTTCAACCCTTCGCCTCCGCCCAGATCTGCTCGGCAATCCGACGGCTTCGTGACGAGATGTGAGCCGCACCTGGGCTTGTATTCTGGCTTCACCCGCATTTTTGTAACCAGGAGAATAAATATATTCAAGCTATCGTACTGCAGCTCGACTGAGGGCTGCAAGCCTCTGGGGCCAAGGCGCTCGCCATCCCCCGTCGCTCGATCCTCGAGCGTGAGACCTGCAGCGGGCTTGTCACTGAGCAATACCAACGCTGTGCACGCTACTTGGGACTTGGAGCTCGACAAATGGCACACCAAGCTGGTCGAAAGGTGTCTGCACCCCTCGGACTCGGACCGAGACTCGGACGAGCGCGACGACGCCAACTCCATAGCCCAGTTCCCCCTGTCTTTCCAGAATCTCGGCTGGAATTACGACGAGTGGTGTTGACGAGTTGAAGGAAGAATCTGATTCTGCGTGCGACCAAGTTCACTGGTTCACAGACTCAGGGGGGGGGGGTCGAGGCGGGCCTGGGTTCACTTGCTGCGCGGGTGACGCAAGCACGAGGTGGGGAGCACGGCGTCTCTCTCTTCCGCACCTCACTCTTCCCCCAGAGTCGAGTCCCTTCCTTGCGTCCCTACACAGTCCAGCCCAGCCCAGCCCAGCCCAGCCCGTCGTCGCCTCCGCCGTCCTCCAGCCCGAACCCGCACTCGCTTATCTCCCCCACTCGCCCGGCCCCCTTCGCCCAGCGACGATGCTGATCCCCACCGCGCTCGTCGCGCTCGTGCTGTCCGTCACCCCAGCGCTCACCACACCGCTCCCTTCTGCGAACGTCGTCCTCGCGCCGCTGTTCACGCCCCCAAACCCGTCCGCCTCGGCCGGCCTCGACACGGACTCGCACATCATCCGCGACTCGTACCTCGTCATCCTCGACGACCACCTCCAGCCGCACCACATCGAGAAGCACCACCTCGAGGTCGAGGTCGCCCACGCCACCGCTCAGGGCGCGCGCGGGATCGTCAACAGGCCCGAGGCCGGTCACGCGGGCGTCGTGCACAAGTTCAGCGTCGGCAAGAAGGCCAACGGCAAGAAGCTCCATGGGTACTCGGGCAGCTTTGATGAGCGCACGCTCGACAAGATTCGCGCGATGGACGGCGTCAAGTTTGTCGAGCGCGACTCGGTCGTTTGGGCCAGCGAGGTTGAGAAGGGCGCGCCGTGGGTGAGTTTCTGACCTTCCTGGTCTTTCTACTCTCCTGCCTCGTAGTGGAACTGGATTGTAGTCGGTGGGAACCAAGCAGCTGACGATGTGCACGCCCAGGGCCTCGCGCGCATCTCGCACCGCGACCCGCTCTCGTTCGGCACTTTTAACCGGTACGAGTTCGACGGGCAGGGCGGCGAGGGCGTCGACGCGTACGTGATTGACACGTACGTCCTTCCTTTTTCGTACTCGCCGTGATGTGGCTCCGCTGACTCGACCCGCCACCCAACCCCCTGTTCCCTTATCTCCTCCGCATCGACCCGACCCGCCACCCCCACCTCTCGCCGACCTACTCGCCGCGACGAACACACAGCGGCGTCAACATCGGCCATGCGGACCTCGCCGGCCGCGCGAGCTGGGGCAAGACGATCCCCAAGGACCCGGACCAGGACCTCAACGGCCACGGCTCGCACGTCGCCGTAAGCCTCTTTCCCTGCTTCCCTTCCATCCTGTTATGCTGTCGACGGCTGGAGATGCTGGAGCTGGCCGTCTTGGTCGCGCGATCCCCACATGCCGCCCTCGTCATCGACCGCGCGGTCCCCACCCGCAGTCAATCCAACTCCTCCGACCGTGCGCTGACCCGCTCTCCCGAACCTACAGGGCACGATCGCAGGTACCAAGTACGGCGTCGCGAAGCAGGCCCACATCATCGCCGTCAAGGTACTCGGCGCTGGCGGATCGGGCACCATGTCGGACGTCGTTGCCGGCGTCGCGTGGGCTGCTGATGCGGCCTACACCAAGGCGCAGAAGAAGGACAGCAAGCACAAGGGATCGGTCGCCAACATGAGCCTTGGTGGTGGTGCGTCCTTTTTGGCTGAGCAGCGGGAACTGGAGCTGATGCGGTCTTGATGGTGCAGGCAAGAGCCCCGCGCTCGACTCTGCTGTCGACGCTGCTGTCGGTACGTCCTTGCGTTCCCGCTTTTGAAGCCAAACCTGACGCCAATCTTCACAGAGGACGGCCTGCACTTCGCCGTCGCCGCCGGCAACGACAACAAGGATGCGTGCTCGTACTCTCCCGCCGCGTCCCCGCTCGCCATCACTGTCGGCGCATCCACGATCGCCGACGAGCGCGCCTACTTTTCCAACCACGGGCCGTGCGTCGACGTCTTCGCGCCGGGACTCAACATTCTCAGCATCTGGAACACGGGCAACCAGTCGCTCAACACCAGTTCGTCCCCGCCATGCTTCCCTTGCACCTCCCTCCTAACCCATCCCGCACAGTCTCGGGAACCTCGATGGCCTCGCCCCACGTCGCCGGTCTCGCGGCCTACTTCCTCAGCCTGTACCCGACCGGCTTCTCGGCCGCGACGGGCGACTTCTCGGACGCGGCGTACGCCCAGGTCCTCGGCAACGCGCTCCCGTCCACGAGCTTTGTCGCCAAGGCTGGCCAGTTCGTCTTTGGCCTCATCGAGAAGGTCGCGCCCATCCCGCCCAAGGAGGGCCTCACCCCCAAGGCGCTCAAGAAGGCCTTGCTCAAGGTCTCGAGCAGTGGAAAGCTCGTTGGCGTGCGTCCGCATCCCCCCTTGCTCGCCGTGCTGCTGAAGCTGACCCGTCCCGATTGATGACCACAGGACCTCCCGACTGGAACGCCCAACCTGCTCATCTTCAACAACTTTACCAGCTCGGCTTGAAGCCCCTCCTCTCTCTCTCTCCTCCGCACTCGCAACCTCTCCCCCGCAAGACCTGTACTCGAGAATCTATTCAAATGCCTTACAATGCCCTATCGTTACCCCCCACCCTGTCCCGATACACCCCCCTATCCTTGAATGTACAGCCACCAAAGGCTTCCTTGTCGCGCACCTCTCATTCGGCGCGAGCATCGCTTGTGCGGAACTGGATGCGACTCTGCGGGGCCAACGCGCTCCTTTACCTCGCGAGATGCCGTCGGACGATGCAGTCTGTGTGAAGGTGTGACTAGCCACTGCGATGTGAAAGCCAACATTTCAACGCATCCTCAGAAGATCGCAGCGCGAATCGAAAGCTCCCGAACGACTTTCCCACGAGCGCCACCACCAGCAGCACCAGCACAGCACAAGGCAGCAGCCCGCCTTTCACCACGAGATCCTTCAACCAGACCCTCCACGCCCCCTCAAGAATGTTCATCCCGTAGTCGGGCTTTTCCCTCCTGGCGATCTGCGCGAGCAGCATCGTGTGGAAGATGGTCGCGACGCCGGGCAGGAGGACCGGGAGCGGCAGAAGCCTCAGGAGGGCGCTTCCCTTGATTGAGTACTCTGGTGAGCGAGCTTCCGATACGTTCGCGTCAAGGAGCGATCGAGGAAGCGCTGGGTCGGCGCAGGCTGGCCGGCCGACGCCGACGAGGTCCGTCGCAGACGACATGACCGCTTCCGCCATTCCGGCGCGCGTGCGGAAACCGCCGGTGACCATTATCGTGGGTGTGGGAGTGGGGATTGAGGTCGAAGGAAGGGACTGGAGGAGAGTGCGCGCTTCGGAGGCGAAGGAGAGGGAAAACGCTTCGCGAACGGCGGAGCGGGCGGACGGCGGCGCGCCCTTGGCGTCGGCGTCTTCTTGGAGCATTTCTGGACGGGGTCGAGGTAAGTGAAGGTCGAGGATGAAAGCTTTGGGGGCGTACTGGGGCTCTCGTCTGCGGGTAGAAGGTAAACGCCTGAGAAGCAGGAATGAAGAGACGACTCACAAGTGCCGCCCGAGATCTCGATGAAGTCGACCCCGCCGTTCTCAGCAATCCACTTGATGTTATCGAGAGCGTCCTTCTCCTGTGGTGGAAACGATCAGGGGAACTCAGATCGGAACTCGGAGGCCTGGACAGACTGTCAAACCGCCCTTCTGCGACGGCGCGGTGGGTCAGCGAGTGGCGGAGGGGCGTCAATGAGGCGGCTCACAACATAGTCGGCACTGTTGAGCTTGATGCCAACACAGAAGCCTGATGAAGTGGGAAACTCATTCCGGATCGCGTTGACGATCTCAAAGAGGAGCTTGATGCGAGCGCGCGGCGAGCCGCCGTACGAGTCGGTGCGGACGTTGACCTGCGGCGCTGGTCAGCTTGCAAGTGGAAAATTGGGTTGAATGCACCAAAGTTTGGACTGATGAACTGAGCAAGGAGATATCTGCGCTATCCAGAATCAGCGACGGACCGCGAAGCTTAACAGGTCGCGACGCACCCATGACTGGCGTGAAGCTGCACTCCGTCGAAGCCCGTCTCCTTCGCCAATCGAGCAGCTTGGAGGAATTCCTTAACCACGCTACCAATATCCTCCACCGTCATTGCTTGGGGATGTTGCCACATCAGGCTCCCGAACGCCGTCGCGAGGAGGCCCGCACCGGGGTCGAGGCGGGCGGCGGACGGGCCAAGGGGCGCCTGGTATGTAGACCTGCCGCACCAGCGCGGACTCTGGCGACCATTGTGGCAGCGCTGCATGATCGCGACCGGTCGAAAGGCCGGGTTGTCGCCGTGCGAAGCGGTCGCCCAGGCCCGATACGCCGCCAGCGATTGTTTGTACGTCGGTGAAGATGGGGAGGGCGCGATGATGTCGGCCGGTGAGCCGAGATGAGTCGGGGAGACCATCACATTTCCTTTGTAGGTGTCGAACGTGCTTCAGCTTCGCATCTCGGCGTCGGGAGGTGCGAGCTCACCTGTCAGGATCATCCCCCAGTTCCCATCCGCCCAGGCTTTGTAGAGCACGCAGTGACGCTCCGTTGGATCACCTCCGCCCAGCTGGCTGAGCATCTCTTCCATCGGCGCCTGCGAGGGCGCACGCTGTCAGCGGCAGGTTGACCGGGCGAGATCGAGAGCGCACCTTGGCGAGCCGGTTTGGAACGACAACGCCGCATGGAAGGCCGCAGGGGGCAGCTAGCGCTTCAACTTGCGCTTGCTCTGATAGCATGGCGGTTGCTGGGCAAGCGAGAGCGGGGATGGGGTCGGGGAAGAAAGAAGAGCGCGGACCTTGCCAAAGCGTCTGCCGCAGGTGCCCAACGCGTGTCCGGAGTTCGGTCGAGCGACTTGTGGGGACATTTCAGCGCGAGCGCACGAAGAGCGAGTAACAGCTGCGCGAGCCAGTGTTGGATTTGCAATGAAGAGTGCTCCGCGGACTTTGCGGGGCCGTGTGGAGGAGGGAAACAGTTAGGCGCTGACGCACTGGGAGCACCAGGTATTGCTCTCCACGCATGTCCATCCAGAGGGGCTTGTAGCGTGAATGATTTGAGCTCGCGTGCCAGAGTCAATCCGACCGCACTCACAGCAGGTCGCTCCGCTGAAGCCCTGCCCACCGCACTGACCGTATGACTGAGCACATGTAGCCTGGAGTGATGATTCAGTGTTCCGGTATGTACCTGGAGCAGTAGAAGACGCACGGATGCCGCTGCCGACGTCGTGGTCGTGCTCACGACCTGCACGACCGCAAGGCGTCTCAGCTTCCAGCTCAACCCTGCTCGCATACGTACGCACCTCCGCAGCAGCCTTTGTCGGAGTCTTGGATGAAGTCGTAGACGAAGTTTTGAATGAAGACTTGCTGGTCTGTTGAGGGATCAGGCCAGCCACAGTAATGAGCTCGGGTTGTCAGGCGCCAGAACGCCGCGACTCACCGTGCTGGGGGACGTCTTTGTCGAAGACTTTGTTTAAGATTTGGACCTTGATTTAGACGAGCTGGAAGTCTGCCGCACGGTTTTTATAAATGTGTGCCCTGAAAGGCGCAGAACAGCGCTTACCTTCGTCGACGATGTTATGGCGGCAGACCCAGACCCGTTCGCGCTTCCAGATCCGACGGTGTAGCCCTGTGCATCAGAGTGAATAATATCATGAGAGGCTTTGATAAAATCAGACCGGAATCAAATCATACAGTGATATCTGCGTTTGTGATCGAGCCCGCGGAGCCGCCGCTCGTCGACAGCTCGCTCCAATCCCATGTGCCGGTGCAAGATGTCGATCCATAAAGGACCTGTGTTTTCACATCGATTGAATTTCAATATCATCACTCAGGATAACAATGCACGCACGTAGACCTGTTTGGCCCCGCTCTCGACTGTGACGGTGCTGAGGCTGCCGGTGAAACTGACGTTCTCGATCGAGACGGTGTCGGACGCCGTGCCAGTGGCACCGCTGTTTGTGTAATGGCCACGCAGCACCCTCCGGTGCCGTCACATCCCCAACCTGTTGATTTGGGGGCGCGAAGGTCACTTGGTGAGGACGCGCGTGATTGCCTG
>ERZ1463038.961-NODE-961-length-10235-cov-13.414244_pt1 | contig 10235 bp, 22 predicted proteins | sample MGYA00564479_ERZ1463038 | MGnify/ENA primary metagenome ERZ1463038 (study PRJEB39244, sample SAMEA3635134) | Helicobacter pylori | study: EMG produced TPA metagenomics assembly of PRJEB11511 data set (Assembly of a 5300-year-old Helicobacter pylori... | reverse complement strand
GGTGACTGGAGTTCAGACGTGTGCTCTTCCGATCTGGGTCGCTCGCTGGATCTTCGCTTGAATGTTTGGCTGAAGGTTGTGTGGAAGGTTGGTTAAAAGAGAACGTCCAGGGTTCCGAATCAATCCTTGCTGGCGCGAGCTGGGACGCTGGCGTGCGGCATGTGAACGAACGTCGACGTCGGTTACAGCCGACGATATCTCCGCCAGCCGACCCAAACTCGGCCGTCGTCGGCCATTTGACGCTATTGAGCGACGTGCTGATACAAAAGACGCGTGAGGTTGAGCCGGGAGAGGTGTGCGGGAGCGGACCCACCTGAAGTGACGACGTGGGCGTTGAGGTCGTTCGAAGACTCGCGGTGGTGCGACATTCGGAGAAGGGGCGAGCGGGGCGATGGATAAAAGATGCGGGGCGGGTAGGTCACATTCCATTACTAGAACAGGTGCAACAAGTGGGAGAGGGGTGGGGGCGAGCGGAGTGAGGGAGATGCAGGCTCAAGGCGCCCCAGCGGTGTCCGCGACGGGCTTCCTCGGCGGGGGCGTACCGGGCGGGGTGTCGCCAGCTCCGACGGCCTTGGGAACGGACGAGATGATGAGGTCGCCATTGTCGTCGTGGGCACCTGGACCGGGCGTGGCGGGCGTCATGGACGGGTGCTGGGGTCGCGGCGTCGTCGACGGCGACGGCGTCGCGGTGAGGGGCGTGATGAAGAGCTTCCCGGCGCCCGAGCCCGCGACGTGTCGCTCGATGAGCTTCTTGACCCAGTCCTTGCTGAACGCCTTGACTTTCGCGGCCTTTTCGGGCGAGAGGCGGTCGTAGGGCTCGTCGTGGTAGTTGGGGTGCTTCTTCTCCTTGTCGCACAGGATCGTCGTGAGCTGTTTCACCAAGCTTGGTCAGTGATGGCGACCGGGAGGAGGTGGCGAGAGGACGAACCTCGCGCGCGCGCTTCTTGAACTGCTCGGGCTCGAGGTACTGCTTGTACTTGGACATGACGCTGACGACGATCGCCGAAAAGAGGTTCATGACCTTCTTGTCCTTCGCGGCCGCGGCGCTGCTCTTCGCCTTGGCCTTCCTCGCGTTCTCCTCGTCCAGTCGATCCTGGACCGCCTTGGCCGCCTTCGCCGCCGCCTCAGCCTGGACCCTCGCAATGATGGAATTGACGTCGGGGGCGAGCGGAGCGACCTTGACGGGCGTAGCGGCATGCGTCGGAGGCTCTCGCGTGCCCTCGCCCGTGTAGGTGTTCTTGTACCAGAGTCGACCGGTGCGCTCGTCGCGCGAGACGGACCACCCAGCGGGGACGGAGGGCAGAGCGGTCGAGGTCGACCGCTCGAGTGCGACTGGCTTGATGAACTCGGGGCGCCGCGCTTCGAGGGACGGCGTGGTGGGCTCCGAGGGCCTGGAGCGCTTGGCGAGCGAGTCGATCGAGAGCTCCGCGTCGCGCTTGCGGTCGCCTTTGGAGGCGTCCTGCAGTAGCCGGGGTCAGCCGCATTGCGCAGATATGGACGCCGCAATGACGGACCTTGAGGGACTTTGGTATCCGGTAGCCAAACTCGAGCGAGTCCCAGTCGGCGAGAAGCTGCAGGGGGGTCCGGTCAGCGCTGGCGAGGGTTCAGGTGTGGGAAGGAGACTGACGCCCTGTGCGAGTCGCACAATCGCTGGCTCGTCCTCCATCTCGGCGCAAAGCTTGACGGGCGACTCAATCTTGGACGACTCGACCTTGTTGCGCGCGACAAGCGGCCAGTTGGAGAGCACCTCGAGCGCCTGTCGCCCTCGTCAGTCGGCTGTGCGGCGGGAGTGGGGCAGGGCAACGCACGAGGGTGATCACGGAGACGTCCTTTGGGTACTCCTTGAGGATGTGGCTCATCAGGTTGAACCCGTGCAGCCGGAGCAGCTGGCGCTGGACCTCCTGCGCGTGCGTCATCTGATGCGTTGACGAAGAACGTCAGATGTCAGTTAAGGAACAGTGGGAGAGCAACGCACGTTGATGCGCGTGAGAAGCTTCTCGAGGATCCGCTTCGTCGTGAGCGCCTGTCGGACCGCAGCGGCGACCTTGGGCACCTCATCGAGCTCGATCGGCTTGAGCAGTGGCTGGGTTGGCTGGCGCGTGAGTTCTCACGATCTGACGTTTGAGCGAGACAAGCGTACGATAAAGACGTCGTCGAGCTGCTTGCCCTTCTTCTTCTTCGTGCCGCGCAGGCCGAGCGCCTCGACCTCGTCCGTGATTCCGAGGGCTGCTCACACAGCTTGATCAGCAGCGATTCCGAGCGCGAGAGGCGAGAAAGGCGCACCATCTAGGTAGAGGTCGTCCATGCCGCCGATGTCGGTCTGCGTCTTGCCGCCGATGAAGCCGACGCAGTCGGGCTCGCCACAGTAGCACTCCTGGGCCGTGTGCCTTTGCTCTCCTGTCAGCCCTCATCCCTTGAGTACCAAGACATGGCAGACACACCCATAGCGGTCGACGTTGTAGTTGAACGTGAGCTCCTCGTTCGCCTTGAGGTCGCGCTTGGTGAAGATGCCCATGCGCATCTTCTTGCCGATGGTCCACTTGGCAACGAAGCAGTTGGGGTTGCACGAGTGGTTCAGGAACCTTCCGAGGCCGCCCTTCTTCGTTGCGTCGATGAACTGCTCTGGCGAGGGTCAGCGCGCGCAAGGCGGAGGTCGGGTCAGGGCGACGCACGATGTCCTTGTCGAGCGCCATGAAGTAGAAGTGCTTGATCCCGTCCGTCGCGTACTCCTTCATTTTGCGCGCAAACACGACGGGACCGATCACCTCGCCGACGTACTCGTACACGAACGTGTCCCTGCGCCTCCACGTCTCAGCCTCGCCGCTCTCGCCCTGCGCGTGGAGCAGGCACTCACGCGATCATGTCGACGCGCGCGCGGACGCCAAAGCCCTTCTTGTCCGTCTTGATGATGTCGATCGGGGCGTACTCCCTCTTCTGGAACCTGCTCGCCGTAGCTCATCAGCCCGGGCTCCCGCGCGCGCGCGCAGGTGCAGCGGCAGTGGCGCACCTCTGGTTCTGACAGTGGCCACCACAGCGACAGTCCTCGGGCAGGCACTCGATCTGCAGGAGGCGATTCACGCAGTTGGCGTCGTCGCCACACGACTGCGCGCTTTCGGGCAGGCCTGCTCCGATCCAGTCCAGTCAGCGCCCCGTCGTCTCGTCTCGCCGCGCCCAGCTGCCCGCTCCAGAACGACGTACCCCGCTCGTGCGAGCAATCACAGACGGCGAGGTCCATGTCCTCGTCCGCGTACACCTTGATGTTGCCTAGCGCCTTGGACGCGTAGGTGCACTCGTCCAGTTCCGTGAACGTCCTCCGGGCCTGTTCGACCCCCCATCAGCTCCAGTCCCACGCGACCGAGCCCCGGACGGAAACGAGCGCGCACCTGGTCCGTCGCGACTGGCAAGTCACCCACGAGCTGAGGCTCGGGCTCCTCCTTCTTGACCTTCTTGCGGCCCCGCCCGACGCCCTTCGGCTTGACGTCCGCGACGGGCGTAGAGCCGCCAGAGGACGAGGGCGAGCCCGAGCCCGCGTGCGACGGCTTGCGGTCGATCGACTCGCGCGGGCTCGCCGCCGCGCTCGTGCTGGCTGAGCCTGTTGGCCGGTCGAGGACGGGTTTGATGTCGAGTGGGTCGTCGTCCATGTCGCTGTCGGTGTGCGAGTGTGGCTCGGGCTTGGGGACGCGTAGAGGCGAGCGCACGCGGTGGAAGGACGGCCTGGGGGAGCCGGACGGCGCGAGCGACGGCAAGGAAGGGGCTGACGGCGCGCGCGGGGAGGCGTGCGAGGCAGGGCTGGTCGGACGCGAGTACGAGTCTGGGCCCGACGGTCGAACGAAGGACGAGCTCGGGGCCGCGTCGCGCGGGTCGCCTCGACTCGGCCGTTCGTCGCGCGGGACCGGGACGCCCGTCGCCCCGTTTTGCTGAGCCACGCCGTGCGATCCGCTGGGTGGTCGTGGTGGCGTGCCGGGTGAGCGCCCGCCCGTCGACGCCGCGGCGACTGGCTCGTCGATCTCCATCGCGCTGCCGCTTCCACTGCCGTTGCCGGGGCTCGTCGGGGTCGGGTACGAACTTGGTGACAGCAGCAATGCGTCCATTCCTCCGATGGCGGGGGCAGAAGGGCGAGCCGGAGCTGCATCGGCGAAGCAACGAGCCGTCGGTCAGCGGAGGCGCATGAGCGGCTGCAATGGGCTGCGTACCTGGGGTGCTGGGGCGATATAAAGATGCGGTGCGTGCACTGCCAAAAAGGCGAGACGAGAGCAGCGAGCTGCGAGGTCAACACGGCCAAGCAAGACCAGAGGCGGCCCGAAAGATTGAGTACTCGACCCCCTTGCGCCCCTGCTCAACCCCGCGCTCACGTCGCCTCCTCTCAGCTCTACTCTGCTCGCTCAGCCGGTGCATGACCGCCAGCTGTCGCGCCCCGTCGACGGCGGCGGTACTTGATGCGTCCGCCGCAGCTGCCCCAGAGCCACTGGCATGCGCTGTGGACCACGGCACAGAGCTCGACCGACGCGGGTCCACTCGGATCCTCTGCCTCGAACTCAACAGCCCCCGACTTGACTAAGCCATCTGTCCCCTCCCACCCTCCAGTGGCGGCGCCCCCGACATCCAATCAGCAGCGCAGTGCTCGTCAGCCCCAGACCACTAGTCTCCGCCGTGCTCCCTTGTTCCCAGCCACGAGCTGCCTAGGTTGCGAATCTGAGCTCAGTGCCTGGCTCGCAGCGTGGTCGGTGCTTTGAGTTTGATTCCTCCGAACTGACCGAGTCTGCACTCGTGCGCCGTGCCGCTCCGCCTCCCTCGACCCCGCCGCCGACTCGCGAGGTCCGACCTCGACCAGCCGACGAGCCCTTCGCGCAAGTCGCCAACAGCTCTATTATTCGATGGAAGGCCAACCACGACGATCCAAATATCCGAACTCCCTGCTCCACCCAGACCCCGCGTCGAGCCCTCCACCGGCTCACTCCGAGACCAAAGCCGACGGCGTCGTCCGTCCCTCGACGCGAGCGGCTCCTCGACTTCAGCCCTCTTTCCTCGCATCATCTGCTCCTATATTACTATCGAGATCGTCCCACGGATCGGCGCAAGGTCCAGCCGCTCCACCGGCACCTCACGCCCATCACCTGAGCGACCGGCAGCCGCCGGGATCAAGCGGGCCACGTGTCACCCTCCGTTCACCGTCATCCCCACGTCGCCTACAACCGCTGCCGATACCGCAAGCCCGAACCGGGCCCGGTGGCTTCGACGCCTGTCGCGTCCTCACAACCAAATGTCGCAGGAAAGAGGCGCAATTAGATGAACGGGCCGTCGTCCTTGCGTGTGGAACCAGCGACGCCAGATGTTTTCTTCCTCTCCGGTTGACTCCAGTGACTGGTAGTGGCGCAGCACTGGCAGAACCGGACTCCGGGTGAGAACGGCGGCCTTCCGACGAGAACCGCTGTCGCTCTCGAATGCGTGACAAACTTACATCAGCTAAAGATTGGATAATGACTGCACAGTAACAAGGTTCTGCCCACGAACGTGCACGACCAGCGGAAACAGATTCAACGGCAGAGGCAGCGTCCGGATGCATGTCAGTGTCTCGCATCGGCATGGACCTTCCTGCATCTGCACTGCTGTCTCCGAGGACCGCTCGACTTCGCTCTTGTCCTCCGACAGTCACATCTCTCCTTCGCTCACCAACTGCTCGGCCGCAAGACTTATGGGTGTTTGGCACTCCCGTCCAGGCGACCGCGAGTCCGTCGCGAGCATGCACCTCCAGAGACGTGTGTCCCCTCTGGCTCGCTCCGACCCTCTGACTGACAGCCGTTGAACATAGGAGTGGGAATTCAAGCTTGCTCTACTGGTTTGCTGGACGACAAGCTTGCGCGCTTGCCAACAAGAGACCCCACCTCGTCGACGTCGCGCAAACCACCTGTCAACGGTCCACCCGCGATAGCGACCACGGCGTCCGGTGAGTTTTCTTTTCTGACAACAGAACCACATTGCGACTAAGAATTTATTCATGACGACACTCAGCACGAGTCAAAGTGTACAATCAGGCAGCGACTTCGCGTCTCCTGCCGTCCTTGCAGGTCAAGTCGAAGGGGAGCCTGGCGTTCATGTGTCTCATCATTCCCACTCTGTGAGCCATCCATAAAATTACCGTCTGTATCCAGCACTGACCCGTTGAGCTCCAACAACCCCGACAGGACCCTGCTTCTCCTCGACCCCAGCTTTCGCTTCCTGGCGGTCGGCATGTTGATCGGGTTCTACCTCGTCAAAGTTTCTGTGAAAGCGGTCTTGAGGACTTCTTGAGTGCATAGTTGTCTGTTGTGATTTGAATAAAAGTTTGGCTGGACTCCGAGGCTCCTGACTTGTGCTCGGTGCGCGAGTCGATGCGATCGCGAGCGTCGCCGACCCTTTTCACGGCTTTGCGATGCAGTGGTCCAGTTTTTTCAAGAGAGAGGTAGTAAAATGAACTAAAGACTATTTCGCCTCTTCCCCTAGGATATCGGGTCATCTGCCGGCCCGGACGCCACACTCAGCCCTCCGCCCGCGAGTCGATGGAGCCAAGCACTCACCGACTAGAGCGTCTTGACAAACTCCTTTGCGCCCTTACGCATGCACCGTTCCAGATCGTCCGTGATCTTGGCCGGGTCGAGAACGTGCCTCGCGGCCACCTCCGGCGAGACGGCCTCCAGGAACTGTTTGAGGATGCCCTCCGCAAGGCTCGGGCTGACGGAGCTGGCGCCTGGTCGTGCCGATTCGAAGTTGGCCGGTGCGAGCTCCCAGCAGATGGCGTGCAGGTGCTCGGTCACGTCGGCGAGGTAGGGTGATGGCTGAAGCGAGAGGTGGACATCGCCGCCCGTAAGTGCAGTCGCCTTGCGAAGTCCTTGGAGTTGCGACGAGAAGTACGCCACATCGACCTCGAATGTGCTGTGGATCATTTCGAAGGGAGTCAGCTGAGCTTAATGAGGCGGCAGAATGTGCGAAGGGTCCGGCGGACGTCCCGGCCTGCGCCGCAAGCCGATTTGGAAAGCTCTACGGAAGAAATTCTGAAATATTTCAAACTCACAAGATGGGACAAATCCAATCAAAGGCGCCTGTGATCGGGAGCAGCACCCCAGAGATTGCCGTCCTTTTGATCGCCTTCTTTTTGGTGGCGTTGAGCTGAGCGTCGAGCTCCGCCTCACCCGCAGACTTGTGTGCGGCCTCCGCCTCCAAGATCTCTGTCTTCCCTTCTTGGCTTGCGTCTTCTGGCGTGAAGATGATCGCCTCGTGCATTTTCTTGCCGGGAGGGACTCGAGAGAGCGCCTCGATGTCGCTTGACGGCAAGTACTGAATGACCTGATGAGGGCAAAGAGAATGTTTCAGCTCAGGTTGCTCTTGCTGTGGCTTCCGATCTCACCTGCTGGGCCTTCCGAGTCACGGCGCCCTTTGCACGCTCCCATTTCGACGCTCCGTGGACCTCGCCCGCGTGGATAGCCTGCCCAGCAGCCACTTCCCCCTGCCACTTTGCTTCCATTTTCTTTGTGAAGCTCTGTTTTTGATCCTTCCCATCGGGTGACTTTGGTGGGGTGGAGTACGCCGCGCGCGGAGGCGCCCACAGCAGGAACGAGGGCCTCTCGGCGGAAAAATTGGCGTTGATCGGAGGCGGGAACGGAATGGCGAAGAGGATTCCAGGAATGACTGTTCCATCCGGGGTGTGCTCTGTCGAGTTGAGAGGCGACTGTGCGTGCAAGTCGGCGCGACCTGTCGCCCCGGCGGCGTCGATGGCGCTTGGCTCGTTTTGGAGTGGGACTGGAGACATTGGGTAGGATGGGAGTGGTGTGAGGGTGTGGCTCGAGAGGCAAGAAGTGTCGTAGCCTCAGGCCAGACCAAAAGTCGAAAGCGACACCGAGGACGCGTCCAAAGCGTTCGCAGGCGTGCACTGCGGTCGATCGTCGCGCGTCATCAGAGCCTTTTCAGCTGACTCGTGCTGTGAGATACGGAGTCCGTCTGCTCACAAAACCTTGTTCCCACCGAAAATGGCTCGCCCAACGGTATCTTCGCTTCCGACGCCGACCGCCACACGAAACGCCGGCGAGTCCGCAAGACTCGGCACCACCAGCTGAGCGAACAGGGCAAGCTGCTACTTTGAGAACCTCATGACTACATCCGCATACTCGGGCCTATCCCAACCGAGGTAGTTCCGGAAAAAGCGCAGGAGACTCATCACGCTCCTGAGCGCGTCGTCGTCGTCCTGCCCTGTCCATCGCCGTACCACCTCCATTTCCCGCAAGTCCCTATCCGTCAAGAAGTCCTTGTCGAGCGTCAGTACGTCATCCGGGGGCGGACCCCCATGCGAAATCCGTTCTTGAAGCGCCGCCAGATAGTCGTAGGATCTAGGCGGCGCGTGGTCGGGGAGGCCGCGTAAGGTCAAGGTTATCGGATCGTTGAGCATGCCCTCGTCGAGGACAAGGGTCTGGATCGCCATGGTGTCGAATTGCTGGGACGTTAATGGCACGAGGAGTCTCGACGTCGCTACACTCTCTCTGTGAACGAACGCGTGCTGGTCGTCACTTCAGTCGTGTGCGAAAGTCCATTCCATTCTCATTCTAGCAATGTTTTACATCCAAAGAAACCCGGAGACGGGGGGCTTCCCGTCGGTTCAGGTGTTCAGCTGTCGTGGAATCTGGTCAGCTACTATCCTTTGAGAGACTAGTGGACAATTCGAACGCACAAAGTGAGTACGGGAGAACAATCCAGCTCGCCGCCAGGGAGAGCACGATCGAGCTCGCCTCCAGGGAAGGAACGATCGAGCTCGCCACCGGGGCACGGTTTCGACTTAGTCGGGATGGATGCGCTGTATTTTGAGATCCCAGAAGCCTGAAGAGTAAAGGATCAGCCAATGAAGCTGATGGTGCCAGACAGCTACGCACCAAAGACGTCCAGGTTGAACTGCGAGGTCGGCAAGTCAGTCCCTGATCCCCTCAACGAAAGTTGGACGGCGCACCTGAATGCGTACGATACGAGGCTACCGAGTTTTGATAGTTCTCCGCCGGGATGAGCGCAGTCGAGTTCACCACCAGGGAAGGAGCGATCGAGTTCGCCACCAGGACAAGGGATCGGTTGCGTAGGGTGACTGGGGTAGCTCGAGGCCTGCGTTTGGAGCTATCAGAGCCTTGCCGTAACGGATTCAGGCTCGTGAGCTTACAGTAGAGAACAACTGGGACCTGTACCATTGGAGTCAGCAATCAATCGGTTGCGGCGCCACCGACTCGCCCACTCACGCGAAGCCAAAGCCAAGAACGGCGCCTTCGAGCTCTCCACCGGGGTGCGCGAAGTTGAGTTCGCCTCCCGGGTACGCGCGCTCAAGCTCTCCACCAGGGCAAGGGATCGGAGAGGACAGCTCGCCACCGGGGCTGGGGAGCGTGCGATCGAGCTCGCCGCCGGGGCACGGAAGCGGCGAGTAGTGGCGCGCGAAGGTTGAGCTCTGACCAGCCGCGAAGGTAAGAATCATCCGAGAGCACGTGTGAAATGAAGTCGGCGCACGAGGGACAGCGCAGGCCACGAGCCAACCTTGGCGGGTGCGCGAGGCGTGCGAAGGAGGATCCGGAGGGAAGTGGTGAGAGGCATTGAGCGAGTGGATTGGAAGAAACAAAGGATAGTCGGCTCGGCTGAGAAGATAAAAGCGATAGACGCGAGGTCGCAGGTCGACGCAGGAAGTCCGCGGGAGGGCGACGAAGCGATGAGACGGATCGCACGCGAAGTCCTTCTCGTGATCGATCCGCCTTGATCCGTGCGATGGTGTGTTGGTGTCGAAGGACGTTGTCGGAGTCTGAGGTCAATCTGAGGTGTTGGATTCCAAGCACGTCGGTCCATCTTGGTCCATCGCGCAGGGCTGACTTGCCATTCGCGCGGTGTAGAGCGCTCTGACAACGTACATGAGACAGCTTCGGGGCTGTCACTTTTAATTTTGAACGGCTTGTGGAATGCCTGTATCACGGTTCCAAACGAGCCAAAGCACGTGAGAAAGAAGTAGACGCCCCTGCGGACTTGCGGCGGAGCACGATGGGCGCGCAGCTCGCCTCAGCGCTCAGCTCCTCGTCCTCGTCTCCTCCTACGCACAACGCCACACTGCGCTCGTCCACCCGACTCAGACTTCGGCCCACGGATGAGCAAGCGAGGCGCGAACGGGTCGCCCTCGAAGCGACCCGCAAAACGGGCGCGCGGCAGATCGGAAGAGCGTCGTGTAGGGAAAGAGTGTCCTAGGTGTGTAG
>ERZ1463038.960-NODE-960-length-10239-cov-12.701787_pt1 | contig 10239 bp, 11 predicted proteins | sample MGYA00564479_ERZ1463038 | MGnify/ENA primary metagenome ERZ1463038 (study PRJEB39244, sample SAMEA3635134) | Helicobacter pylori | study: EMG produced TPA metagenomics assembly of PRJEB11511 data set (Assembly of a 5300-year-old Helicobacter pylori... | reverse complement strand
TACCATATCTTAGTTGCTGACCTGCTCCTCATCTCCAGCCATTCATGGAGACGACCCGCACGGGGCCCAACCAAGGCTTCTGGACGATGAAGAGCTCTACGAGCACCATCAAGACGTCCGAAAACTCCGAAGAGCCATCCCGCGCCACGCCCGAGATCTTCTGCCTCGCCGAGTCGACGCAAGTCGGCGCGCGCCACCTCGAGGACGCCGGGTTCGCGCAGGCCGAGCCGGACGACGCGGACGACGACGACAGCAAGTTGAGCCTTCAGCAGAAGCTCGCGCCTTGGATCACGACCAAGAACTTTGTCAGAGCGTCAAAGGGCAATGCGAGGCTCAAGCTGCACGGCGAGGGCGACCCGACCGGCCGCGGCGAGGGGTTCAGCTTCCTCCCGGCGAACATGAAGACGCACTTCCTCCGGAAAGGAGAAAACTTTGCGTCGCGCCAAGGTCGGGTTTTCACAAATTCGAGGTGAACACCTTGCTTACTCGTGACTGCTGAAGTCGCCGCCACGGGCAAGAAGTCGGGCGGTCTCTCGTACAACAACCAGGAGCAAGCCCAGATCTACCAGGAGGAGATTCGCCGCATTTGGGAAGCTCAGCACGAGTCGCTCTCGAACCCCGTAGCCCCAGAGCTGACCGAGGCAGACGAGGCCCGCCACCGCTTCACGACGCCCGGCTCGAGCTCGCAGGTCGGCACGCCGTCCCCGTTCGGACGCGAGTGGACGCCTGGAAGCTTCGCCAACTCTCCTGCGTACACGGGCTACGGTAGCGGCCAGGATGGGAAGAAGCGCGTCCTTCGGATCAGGCGCCTCGTGAGCTCGACTTCGCAGCCCCGTGCTTCGGCACTTGACCATCACTCTTCTTCGCAGATCAGCGGCAGGTGGGAGACGGAGATCGTCCAAGACTCGAATGTCTTCACCTCGTACCTCCGTCAGCGGCAGAAGATGGACGACGGCAAGCTGGACGTCGACAACTTGCCGCTCACGAACGACTCGGCTGAGAACGAGCGACTTGAGAAGAAGTTGGTAAAGCTTTTGAATGACGCAAAACTTGAGGCTTACATATCACGTCCCTCAGGCTCCGCGAACAGCTCGCGAAGGACAAGCACAACCAATCGCGGCGACTTGCGAGGAAGAACCAGGCGTCCGGAGTCGCCATCGGCGCTGTCGGAGTTGATGGGAAGACGGTGAGGGCAGCCACTGTGAGATAAATTATCTACGGGAGGGTCCAAGCTCTGACTCTTGGTCCAAGACTCGCGTCTGCGGTGCTTGCGGGCAGCCCGGCCACATCAGGTCGTCTCGGAAACTCTGTCCCCGCTGGCACGAGCTCAACACTGTAAGCGCACCAATGAGTCACCGGAAGTCATGGTCTGACCCTTGACATTCGAAGGGCACCACCTCCAGCAGCCCCAACCGTCAGCTCAGCTTCGGTGGCGGCCTCGCGATGCCGTAGTGACGCCGCCCGCCTGGTTCATGTCCCCATTGCGGCCGAAGCTGAGACTCAAGCGTCAGTTAAAATACTTGTAGTTCATTAACTCACGTAGCGTAGCGGGAATGCGGCTGTTCAAGTACCTGTGAAGCTTGGGCCTGTCGTGCGCCGAGAGATTTCGGCTCAGACTCGTCACCGTGCAAATTTGGCGATTTAATCCTGATCCCTACGAGTTAAGTTTCCTCCCAAAACAATCTCGAATTCAACGACTCGACGCTGCCTGCAGGACGAGCGAGGCACTTGTCAGCGTCGTCTCCCGGGGTGACCGTGAGGACCAGGAGGCGAGCACTTGCATTTTGCAGATCCAGGATCCAGAGCGCTACTTATTTGAGTCATTAACTAGCCTGCCGGTTCATTCGAGTCAGCAATCGGCGAACTTTCTTCGTCCGAAGATCGCACCAGTTCATGTCCGTCGGTTTGCGTTGGCCAGGTATCTGAAACTCGTTCTTCGCCGTCTTCATGACGCCTTCCATGAATTCCTTCATCGTGCATGGGCAGGGGTCCGGCGTGTTGAGGAGTAGGCCGCGTCGCCGACACGCCAGGGCGACGCCGACTTGCTCCCACGGCGTCCACATTTTCCGCGGCGCGAACCGAATCTGGGTAAGGAATGGGACATAAGAGGAGTCGAGCAGAGCTACTATCGACTGTGAGGGTAAGTAGGTGGCAAGATCGAGGCGGACTATCGATGGAGGGAGAGTGGAGTGCACAGCTGGGTCCAAGGTTCCGACTTTGAGATACTCCAGATGCTGGAGAGGTGTCAGGAGAAGAGGAAGGTCATCTGAGTACGTAAAGATGACACTGAAAGCTTTCAGATTGGGGAGGTGAGCCAATGTAAGTGTCTGGGGTGGTATGTACGTCGCGAAGCCGTTTGTCAGCTGTCTCTCGAGTCCCAGAACCCGCGGAGCGCCGCAAAGAGAGACCAGCTCTCACCAAGGCTGCGTCGTTGATTTTCTCGTAAAGCGACATCATAGGTACGTGCAGGGCTGATTGAAGGGTTTGTAACGTGTGCCGGCGGGAGAGGAAGTAGGAAGAACAACTCGGGCGCACGAACCTCCGCATGCTTCCGCCAGCCCGGTCTGCTTGCCGAACGCGCGGAGTTGACCGGCCAGCTCGGGGCAGACCAGACGAAGGCAAGTGAAGATTACGAAGTACTTCCACACACATTGCATCGCAGCCTCACCACCGCAATCGGGCCGACACACTCCGCAGGTGTCCCCGCTCCATCACGGGCAAACAAGTGAGCCCCCGCCCACCAGCGCCTTGGAACGTGATCGATGTGCTCCCCCCCAGTTGGCCTGGAGGCCTTTTGCTGGTGGGGACTCCAGGAGAGTGTTAGCCGACGAGGCGTGCCGAGGACGTTGGAAAGCGCGAAGGCGCTGGTGAGTATTCGAGGGCGGCTGGAAGGCCTGAGTGGGAATAGGCGTAGACGGTACTGGTATCAGCTCAGTCTACTGCCTCTTTGACGGCCAATGCGCGAGGTCGGAGGTGCGCGAGTACTTGAGCATCCCAAGAAGCGCGAGTCGCCCGGCCAAAGGTTGTCTCTCGCCACATCGCTCATTCTCAACATGGCGCACGGCAAACTCAAAGGCAAAGAGCGCACAGCCATCGCCATTTCGCTCTACTACACCGAGTGCGGGCCCTCGCTCGTCGTCCCCACCTTCACTGACAGCGGCAACGAAGCGAAGAACGAACCCCTCCTCGCCCTCGCTGCCAGGTACTGCTGGATCTCACCTGTCAAGCCCTCGCCGGTCCTCTTCAGCACACCGGAGAACCCCAACTTCCGGACCATCCATCGCCTCGTCAGGCCGCACTTTGATCTGGACGCTGGCGCGAGGGCCCGTGAGCTGCAAGAGTCGAGGCAGATCGCGAGCGACTGGATGGAAACGAACGTCCCGCGATCGATGTGGGCCGAGGTCGGCGAGGCGTTGGGCCTCAGCGCGGCAGCGTCGACGTCCGCCGGGCCAGCACTGGCGAGGGCCGCGGTGGTTGCACCAGCCGCCGTGGTGAAAGCAACAGGAGGCCCGGCAGCAGGATCTCCCGCTCCAAATGCTACGGGTAGCAAGGCGAAGCGCCGCCGTGCGGTGTCGGTGTCGTCGGGTGGCGGAACCGACAACGCTGGCGAGGTGTCGGGCTCGGGCGTGACCGCGGACAGCTTCGGGTCGTTGGCTCAGGATGAGGATGCGGATGAGGTATGCCCGACTCTTATTGGCCGGTGGTTGAGCGCCCTAGCTGACCAGCCGTCCCTTGGCGCAGGCGTACGTACCGGTGCCGACGAAGCGAGGCGCAGGTCGCAAATCCATCGTGCGTAGCTGATGAGCAGCTATACTCCTCGACCGCGATTATCGCTGACATTGTGGCATCGATTTCAGCCCAAGATACCTATGAGCGCGGCCTCGAGTACCACCTCGTCGTCGACTCGCTCCCAGAAGGGGAAGGGCAAGGCTCGAGTCGCCACTCAGGATGCCGAGGTAAGACCTTATTTTCCGAATGATTCACATCGGCCATTCTCGCTTACCACCTTGACAGTCAACCTCGTCTCGCCGCTCCTCCCTACTCTCCAGCCTCGGCTCGTCCCCCGCCCCGTCCGTCACCCAGTCGCCACCAAAACCCCGACGGAGCGTCTCGCCCCGCGCATCGACCTCTTCGAGAGCCAGCATCACGAAACCAAGCCCAAGAGCATCCTCGTGCGCGGTTGCCGGACCGTTCTCCGCGAAGGTGTCGGGCAAGCACCCGAAGCGGTCTCTTTCGCCAGGACCGGATGAGGTGCGCTTCTTTACTTCCGAATCACACTCGTGCGCTCCGGTCCTCATATTTGGCGCGCAGCACATGTCGAAGAAGATGGCTCGACAGGCGGGGATCTCGCCAGAAGTGAAGCAGAGGCCGACGGTTGACGACGACGACGACGACGACATCGTGATGCCTCCCTTTGTGAGCTTGCGTGCGAGTCGAACTGCGAATTAGCACGCTAAAACACTCTCCAGGCCGTTCCGACACCCATCGTCCTCCCCGTCCCCTCCGCGACTCCCGCGCCTGCGCCCGCCGTTACCCCACCTGCACCTGCACCTGCACCTGCACCTGCACCTGCACCTGCACCTGCACCTGCACCAGCACCCGCACCGGGCAGCGAGGAGTTCTTCATCGCGAGCCTCACCGAGGAGCTTCAGGGAATCATCCCCGACATCGTCTCGCGGCTCTTTACGGTCGCTGGCGTGCGCGGCCGCGGGCATGCGACGCTCTCGCGACCCGACGTCCTGCGCGAGATCGCACTCAAGTGAGAGAATGCGTGCCTGTACAGCTTGACGGCGCACCAGGAGGATTGAAACCGTTGTCTTGTGCGTTGAAGTGCTTGTGTTGAGAGCCCAGAGGACTCTGGGCGGTGCGCTGGCGCTGGCGGCACGTTCGCGCATTTTCGGGCTCGACTCCATCGAGGCAGTTCGAATTTGCCAAAAAAAAGCTTGGCAAACGACACTATAGGCTAGCAAGAACCCCCAAGTGTGACGGTCGGAGCGAAAGAACGGCCCGTGGACGGCCGGCCAAGCGCAGAGCGCAGCAGGTGCGTCGTCGGCCCACGCGTCCGGGCGCAGGCCTGCTTCTCGCCACGCCCGCTACCCTCGACGGCCACCACTCACGGTGACGAGGTGCAGCGTTCTTAACGACCAGGACGACCTCTGACGACTCTCACGACCTTTCACGACCCTTACGACTCCCGATACGACCCCACGAACCCTCCACGACCTCCTGTCCCCATCTCGCCGTCCTGCGTACTCGAGCGTCAGTCGCAGCCGAGCACACCCACTGGCATCACTCCTAGACCCTCAACCTAGCCACAGCAGTGCAGGCTCGGGCGCCAGCCCGCCGCCGCCGTCGTTGAAGCCCCTCTCGAGCTTCCTTCCGCCCACGTCCCTCGTCGGGTCCCGATGAGCAAGAACGTCACCGCGATGGGGTGTCCAATTCCAATGAAGCTCCCCGAGGACCCCGTCCCGCTTTTCTCGAGCGGTAACATCAACTTCAAGGCTCACGATGTGGGGTGGCTCATTGCGGGCGTCTTCAGCGTTGTTGGAATCACCGCGAGCTTCTGGTGAGCACGTTTCTGTGGTAGGAGCTCAGGTCAGAGCTGATAGATAACGCAGGCTCGTCAACAAACACCTCTCGTTCTTCTACAGCCCCGTGCGTTCGGGGCGTCGATTCCCGCTTGGCTGAAGCTCACGCGCTGCTCATCCAGGCTCAACAACGGCACATCGTTCGCATCCTCTTCATGGTCCCGATCTACGCCGTCGCGAGCTTCCTGTCGTACTTCTACTGTGCGCGCTTTCGTTCCCACCCGCTCGACCTCCGCTGAGCGCTGAACGCTGACCCCCGTTCGACCACCAGACGAGGACGCCCTCTACTTCCAGCTCTGCCGCGACTGCTACGAGGCGATCGTAATCGCCTCGTTCTTCTCGCTCCTCGTCAGCTACCTCAGCTCGCCAGAGCCGACGATCGAGGTCCCGATCCCGCAGCCGTACAAGACTCAGGAGGAGCGCAACATCGCTCTCGCCGAGACAGTCAAGGACCTTCACATTGACCACTGGATGTTCCCGTTCGGCTGGGTCAAGTGGCGTGCGGCCGGTGGCGGGAAGGGCGAGGGACGCGTGAGTTGGCGAGGTCCGAGGACTTCGGCGCGGAGCTGACTCCCTTGGTGGCTGGGACAGGCGTTCCTGTGGTACATGCGGATCGGGATCGGACAGTATGTCATCCTGAGACCGCTGTCGACCCTCATCTCCGTGATCAGCCAGGCGATGGGCGACTACTGCCTCTCATCGTGGAGCCCCAAGTTCCTTCACCTCTGTGCGCATGAGCCCTCGCGCTTTATGAGTGGACGCTAATTTTGCGCTTTCCAGACATGTCGGTGCTGGTGTCAATAAGCGTTTCGGTTGCGATGTACTGCGTTGTGAGTCTCACTCGTCGATTACGCTCGTGGTTGACTCAAGGGCTCATCACGGCGTCCCCAACAGCTGCAACTCTACATGGCGTTCAAGAAGGAGCTTGCGCCGTATCAGCCCATGATGAAGGTGAATAGTCTCACTCCCGTTTCGCTGTCAAGCCCGTCTGACGGGCACTCTTCAGTTCCTCGCAGTCAAATCGGTTGTCTTCCTCACCTTTTGGCAGGAGAGTGCGTTAAGCTTGCTGCGAACGATCGGAGTACGTCTTTCCTGCCGCTCTCCCTCCGCAGGCTGGAGCGAGGCAGGCGTCCTTCACCATCCGGAACCAGGAACCAAGCGGCTAATATGTATCTGTAGGTCATAAAAGACCATGAATACTGGAGTGCGGAAGAGATCGTCATCGGCCTCTCGGCGCTCCTCTCGTGCTTCGAGATGATGGTCTTCGGTGCGCCGGTCCATTCTTTTTGCCTGGGCCGAAGCTCAAATGTATTCCTCGCAGGCCTCGTGCACATCAAAGCATTCACTTACCTACCATGTACTTTCACATTCACCATGGTCGTTTTCGACGGAACTGACCGCCTTGCACAGACCGCGCCCTCGCCTCGCCCGTCCACGAACCCGAGCCCTTCCTCCCCTCGACGCTGCCAAAGTCCTTCACCGCCTGGGCTTCGCTCGAAGAAGAAGCAAAGCGACACCGAATGGAGCAAACACGGCTCGCCAAGATGCACGCGTTCGACAAAGAGGGTCGGCCGATGCGCAAGCCGGACGGAACGCCAGTCCTGCAGCAGACGCGCAAGTGGCCCGCGCTGCTCAAGTGCATTCTCCTCACCGACGTCGGTCGCGAGCTTGGGCACCAAACGGGCTTCATCGTCGGGAGGGCTGCCCATCGGAAGCCGCCCGCGGACCGCCGTGTGGGCGACCTCGAGGGCGCGTTCGGACGGCGCAGGGAACTACCCACGAAGGGCCGCGGCGAGAAGTACGGCGAGGAAGACTCGGAAGAAGATTTTGACGACGACGACGAGCGCTCGGCGATGGTCAGGCCTTCGTGGCTGCAGGACGGGCGCACGCCGCCGAGCATCGGCCGCGACGGTCGCGTCGTCGACAAGACGAACAGCGGGCGCATCGTCACAAACCTCCCGCTGGAACCGGAGCGCAGAGAACCATCAGCGTCACCGTTCAGGAACCTGGCCCAGGTCAACACGCTCGCGTACGACCAGGAGTCGCTCCTCCCGCGCACGTCCGACGACCGCGAGCCAACGCGCGCCGAGAATAACGCGTGGTGGGGCTCCCTGCGCGGGAGATTCTGGGCCCAGACCGAGAACACGCGCGCGCACGCCTCGGATCCCGACTTCCAGCAGCTCGAACACCCGTCGCCCATACGTGCGATGCCGACACCCGCTCGACCTCACCAAGCACACGCCCCGACCCGCCAGCACCAGCAACAGTACCAGCCCCCGCCTTCCCCGGCGCCCTCGCCATCTCCGAACCTCGAAATGCCGACGCTCAGCTCGCACCACACGCTCGATATCGCCCCGCCGCACCGCCTCGCGTCCGGCGCGCCACCCTTCCCGCCGACGTCGCACCCTCGCCAGCCCCAGCCGTCCGGCCGAGCGCACCGCAGCCGGCCGTTCTCTCTTCCGGCTTCCGACGCCTCGTCTCCATTCTCCGATGGCCACTCGGTCTTCAGCGGCGCCGCTCAAGGCACTCGCCACCCAGCGCTCCGCGGCGTCGGACCCCAGCCGCTCAGCCCGCCGCCCCGCGCCTCGAAGCACCGCGAGTGGTACACCGAATACGTTTCGCCGTCGAGGAGCAGGCCGACGAGCCTGCCGATGGAGCGCGACGCGCGCATAGCGCTGCAGCACAAGCGCTCGAGGATCCTCCCGCCCGGCGCGGCGCCATCGGCTGTGGGGGGGAATGGGCGTCCGAGCACGAGTGGGAGCAGGACGACGAGCTTCATTTTCGAGGAATACTGAGTGGCGTCGGCGTGCGCCCTCTTGATGATACCCCCTCTCCTGTCGTTGACTCCCACTCGCGCTTCACTACTAGACGGATAATGCACTCGGACACTTTTATATCGAAGCTTCAGCGGGTGGGTAGTTCAGAGGAGCTGCTGCCATTGCGTGGCCGGACGGGACGAGTTGGAGCGAAGTCGAGACATTGAAAGGTGACTGGAAGCTGACTCGAAGTCAGAGACCCATCAATTCTTAGAGTCACACATGATTTCATGACTTGTCCGTGACATTGAAAAGGGTCTATGTTACTATAGGATTCTGACATGGCTGTGCCCGCAGTGAGAGGTGTCGGCCGTGTACGGCGGAGCTGAAGTCGGCGGATGCGGCCCGAGCTCCAGCCAGCGAGTTTTTACTGCCTGCCAAATCCATCTTTGAACGTTCACCCTGCACCGTCTTGCCGTTCAGTCTACGTCGGCTTTGTACGCCAGCGGCTCTGGCGCCTTCGCCCTCTACCGCCTCACGGCAATCGCCGCCAGTTTGACAAGCGCGGCGGATGTGGCGCCCGGGTATAGCGGAGGGGTCTCGGGGCGCCGCTCGAGAGAGGACTGGCGCATTGGCAAGCTGCATGTACGGGCCGGGGAATGGCTGCGAAGGACACACCATCTGCGCTGGAGGAGGGCTTGAGCTGACTGGCCTCGCCTTTGGCTAGTACGCAGGTCCCCGTTGAGCTCTCAATCTGCAGCCGTTCCCGGCCTGTTCTGACCATCCGCATCCAACTCGACGCTCTGCTCAGCCTGCACCCTGCGCCTCAAGCTCCAGTGCCGCCGATCGCCGCTCTCCGCCCCGACCCGTCTCTGTCGGCCCACGCTCTGACCTCTTAGCGATTAGCCATGGCCCCGTCCTTGCCTACCTACCCAAATTATGCTTCAACTCTCCCCTTATCTGCCTCCACCTCCTGCAAGCCATTGTGCAGGCGCCGCCGCGGATTTGACCTCGCCAGTCAAGTCGCGAACGCACACTTTGTCAAGCCGGAGGACTGATGAATCAAGTCGAGGACGATGCCAGCTGCTGCTTGGGCCGGATATGTGAGTACTTGAGCGATCGGTGGCGAGAAAAGTGCTGACTGGGGCACCTCTAGGGACGAGCTGAGACCGAGGAATGGCGGAAGGTGGCTTCGGTCCTGTCCTCGAAAGGGAGGCTTCCGTCCGCAGGAGCAGAATGGGAACCCTACGAAACGGTAGGTTCGCATATTCTGTATCCAGAGAGTCCAACCGTTCTGGATAATGGGGTGAGCGCTGCAAGGCGGAGTCGCGAGCATGGTCGCGCGGCAGCCCACCAAGGGCACTACCAAACCAGAATGCTGCCTAGTCCAGGTGTGTATCGTACCTCAGTTATGCATGCTCACACTTTGCCGAGTCGTTGGCGACAAATGGAAGGGTTGCTGGGTCACGACAGTCGATGCCCGCAGGCGGTGCAGCCCCTCTGCTCGGTCGCAGCGCGTCGCTCTTTCCCTCCCACCACCATCTCCCGCGCCCCAGCAGTCCCCGACGATGGTCATCTCACCGCCGTCGTCGCCCGCGAAGCAGTCACGCGGCTCAGCGCTCAAGCTCGCCTCGTCCTTCGCACCTCCATCCAAAGTCTTCCGCACGTTCGGCATGCCCAACGCTGTCGCGCACCCGTTCACCGAGTACGATCACGAGGCCTTCGCAGCCGAGGGCGGGCTCAAGGGTGCGTCGCTCGCTCGCTCGCTCGGGTGGGGAGGGTTGCTCATGGCCCGGACGAGCAGGTCCGTGGAAAGTCTACCTCACCGACCGCGCGATCAAAGCGATGCGAAAGCAAGTACACTCGGGCAACCAGAGCAAAGCCCAATCGATGGC
>ERZ1463038.959-NODE-959-length-10241-cov-11.731298_pt1 | contig 10241 bp, 13 predicted proteins | sample MGYA00564479_ERZ1463038 | MGnify/ENA primary metagenome ERZ1463038 (study PRJEB39244, sample SAMEA3635134) | Helicobacter pylori | study: EMG produced TPA metagenomics assembly of PRJEB11511 data set (Assembly of a 5300-year-old Helicobacter pylori... | reverse complement strand
CTCGGGGAAGCCGACGACGAAGATGGTCGAGATCTCCTCGAGGCTACCGCCATCGCCCTGGACGCTCTGTGCGGCGGCCAAACTGCTGCCGCCGGCACCGACGCCGAACCCGCGGGCGGCCGTCTCGGACGAGTACGACGCGCGGACGTACCCGCCGCGGTCGGTCGGGATCTCGCGGCGTGTGGGCTGCAGGCCGAGGCCCGCGCCGGCGAACCCTTCGCGGCTCGCGCTCGCGCTCATTGTCGTGCTGTACATGTTGCCGCCCGCAGTCGAGATGCTGCCGTAGCCCGACTCCTGGTCCGTACTGTACTGGTTGATCGGGACCGTCGACGGGCCAAAGTAGTTCTGCAGCGGTGCGAGGGACGTGTTGAGCGGGGGCAGGCCGGGCACCTCGTAGTTGTTTGGCGGGAGCGCGAGAGGCAGCGACTGGCCGTGTGGCGACGACGGGTAGCCGTGCTCGGGGACGCCGTTCAGCGGGAGCGAGAACTTGCGGTCGCGCTCGCGGTCGGACTGCACGTGTGGTTGCTGGTGCGAGGTGTACGAGTTGAACGCGCCCGGATCGGGCGAGAGAGACGGCAGCGACGACCGAGCGAACGGCGCGGAGGGTTGCTGAGTTGGGAAGGCGCGCTGGTCGTGGCTGCCGTTCCCGAAGCCGTTCGAGCCCTGCTGCGCCACAATCAGAGACGTCAGCTTCCCAGTCCCGCATCTCCGAGACCCTTCCGCGGCGGGACGAGACGCACCTGCTGCTGCCCGTTGAACGCCTTGCCGCCGGCAGTGCCCCAGCTACCTCCGTTCGCCGTGGAGGGCGAGAACGGCTGGACGTGCGGGCTCAGCGGACTGCCGAGTCCGGCTGAGCTGGAGAAGGAAGACGAGGGGACATTTGGGTGCCCGTTCTGCGCCAGCTGCCCGCCAAAGTCGTGCGTGTTTCCGCCGTGGAAGTGCGTCTCGGCTGAGCGCGGACTAGCCTGGTCGTACCCGCGTAGGTGCGCCTGGCTGCCGCTCTCGCTGCTCGACTTGCTCCCGCCACGCGAGTCGAACGCGACGCCGAGGCTGCGCTCGCCGCCGGGCGACGGTCCACGCGCACGGGGATCGAACGTGAAGACGGATGACGGCGCTGGGCCGAGGAGCGAGTCGTACCCGAGCGCGGCTTCGGTGAAGCCTCGCGGCGCGCCACCCTGCCGCGACGACGGGTCGCTTGACGCGCTGCTGTACTGGTCTCCGGACGAGCGGCTGTCCTCTCCGGTCGAGCCGGTCGAGCGACCTGAGCCGTTCGGCCGCTCGTGGGGCCCTGGGGGCGCGCGCGGGGTTGCAGAGTAGAACGACTGATTCGAGAGCGGCGAGGTCGGGGGCGCGGAGAAGAGCGACGGTTGTTGATGCGAGTGTTGCTGAGGAGTCTTGGGGTTGTAGTCTGGGTTGCAATCTCGATGCGGTGGTGGTTGCTGCTGGTGCTGGTGCGAGTGTGGCGTCGAACCGGACGAATGCGCGCTCGGCGGGCGCTCGGCATGGTGCACAAAGTCGAACGGACCCTGGGAGCTGTGGTGCGAGGCGGCAGTGCTCGGCCTTGACACGCTCCGGCTGCGGTCGCCGTCGCGCCGCGCTCGCTGCTGCCCGTCCGCCGGCCAAGGGTTGCCGTCGGTATGCGCGCCGGACGACCGCTGCTCGCGCGAGCCATACACATCGGCTGGGCTCGACGACTGCCTTGCTCGCTGAGCCTGCTGAGCGCTCACGTGGTGGCCCGCCGGCGGCTCAAAGTGGTAAGGCGATGCCGTGCTCGGGAACGAGTGATGCTCGTGGCCCTGCTCGGGCGGTTCTGGCGCTTCGCCCGGGCTCACTGGGCGCGCGGATGCCGAAGGCGACTGGCCCGAGATGGGCGCGGCGATGGCCTGCATGCGCGCGAGACCGAGGCCCAACGGTTGCGGGTTGCCTGGTGCGAGTCGAGTGGAGCGGTGCAGGTGCTGAAAGGGAGGCGAGTCGAGCGACACTCCCACGTGAGCGACGGCCAGAATGGTGAACGCTGTCCGGGCGGCAGTCGCGCGCGCGGGCGGGGTTGCGAGGTGGCTTGGTGTTGTTGAGACGAACGCGGATGGTGGCGGGTCGCTAAATCGCAGTCGCACGCGCGCGAGCGGGCAGGCTGACGCGAGGACCTGCACCACAACCGACTCATCAGCTCTTGTCGACCCTCGGGAGCGCCGCGGAGGCGCGTACGCGGTGTGGACGGGACGCGCGTCTGCAGAATCGGTCGGCCACTGACAGGCGCGGTGACTAGAAGGTCCGTGTGACTCTGTCGACTGTCGAGAGACGGATGCGAGTCGAGTGCGGGGCAGTCGGACGGGCGATCCAAGATGCCGCGACGGCTCAAGTGTATGCTGGGATGATGCGCAAGGGGAAGTCGGGGACTTCGTTTGGCAGGGGGTCTGCCGTATTAATTTTCGAAACGTTTTCGTCACTTTGCAGTGTGCCCGCGTGCGTCGAGGAGGATGGCGAGCAAGGGCAGCGTGGACATGATGTGATTGATCGAGGCCTCGGCGAGTTGACGCCGTGTGGGCTGCAGCGAAGAGATGAGGCGGGGCAGATGAGGCGGGGCGTGACGGCGTGGGTGAGAGAACGAGCCTGGAGCTGGAGCTTGGAAGCCCACCGCGCGATCTTCTTGCCCCCACCCTTCCCGACAAGACCGGTCAAGCTCATGTCGTCGGCCACGAGCTCGAGTTTGGGCTCGTCTACCGAGTCTGGCTCAGCCTTCAGCACCGCCGTCGCCCCCGAGATCGTGCGCCTCTCCGACGACAGCTCCGAGGCCCCACACGGACTGACGCTCGCCTGCCGCAGCTCTCAATCCTTCAGCCGCTGGGATACAATCACGCCGCCTGCGGCTACTGTGCCGAAGTCAAGGGCTGCAGGTCGCGAAAGAAGGGCGGCAGGAGCTATGGGTGCGCCACCGCGAGTCAGTTCTCGGCACGACGAGAGCTCACCCGCCCGCGCGCTGCAGATGCTGGGCGCACACGATGAGCTGCAAGGTGTGTGTTTGCTCCCGGGCGTGCATCCCGGGCGATTCCGGGGCGCAATGTCCGCGCGTACGACCACGACGAGCGCTGACCTGGGCCCCCCTTGGCGGCACCGCGTGGACAGACGTACAAGGACCTGATCGATCAGGGCTGGCGACGAAGCGGCAAGTATCTCTACAAGCCCGACATGCGGGCAACGTGCTGCCCGCAATACACAATCAGGTGCGCTCCTGCAGCAGGAGCTTGCGAGGCCGCGCGGTTGCTGACTCCGACCGCTCCCCGTCGGCTTCCGCAGCCTCGACGCCGACGCGTTCGGTCCGTCGAAGTCTCAGCGGCAGCTGCTGCATCGCTTCTCGCACTTTGTTACCGAGGGCGGCCGCGAGGGCACCGTCGGCTGGGGCCGCCTCGCGTCCGACCCACCGCCCGCGTCGGCTGTCGCCCCGGCGGCGGCGTTGGCGCTGCCAAGTTCGAGAACGTCCCCAGCGTCGCAGGCCACTTCATTGCCTACCCCTGGCTCGCTCCCACCGCTCTCGTCCAAGCCCGAGCGCCCGCTCAAGCCCGACTCGGCGCTCTCGACCGCCATGGCGGTGCGCTTCAACCCCTCCGCGCAGCCGACAATAGAAGACGACGAGGACAACCACGACTTCCTGCCGTCCAACTCTACCTCGAGGGGCAAGCGGAAGGAGTCGCGCGCGCCCAAAGCCTTGAGCGGCAGCTTCTCGAGCTTGCCTGGTGCCGCGCCCGCGGGCGGGTCGAAAGGGAAGGGCAAGGGAAAGCAGGGAAGGTCGAACCAGACGGTCGACTTGAGCGAGATGCTGCATGAGTGCGAGTGGGACAGGAGCTCGCCGGATAAGCCGTTCAAGCATCGGTTCGAGGTGTGCTGCCTCGCTCGGCTGTGAGTGGGACAGATGAGCTGACGTGTGGCATGTCTGCAGTACAATCTCGAGCCGGCAAGCTTCACGAACGAGAAATACGAGCTGTTCAGGCAGTACCAGGTGCGTCCTCGCGCACACTGAACCCACCCACTGGCGACCCTGACGTCGCATGACCCCAGACTCAGATCCACGGCGAGCCCGATGCGAAAGTCACTCCCAAGGGCTTCCGTCGCTTCCTCGTCGACACTCCCCTCGAGGTTCGCCCCGCATCTCTTCTCCCATCGCCGACCGGCCTGACGACCGTCTCGGTGCCCCCTCCGCAGCTCGAGCCGACGCCGAGCGACGCGCACAAGTACGGCTCACACCACGGCAAGTACCTCCTCGACGGCGAGCTCATCGCGTTCGCTGTGCTCGATATTCTGCCCGGCGCTGTGTCGTCCGTCTACTTCGTCTGGAGCCCAAAGTGGTCCGCGATGGGCCTCGGCAAGGTGTCGGCGCTGAGGGAGGCCGCGATGGTTCGCGAGATGCGCAGGGACGGCCTGGAGGACATGACAGCGTACATGATGGGTCAGTCTCCCCTTTTGGAGAGCGGAGGATGCCGCTGACATGCGACTTCTGGCCCATCCTACAGGCTTCTACATCCACACTTGCCCGAAGATGAAGTACAAGGCCGAGTACCAGCCCTCGTACCTCCTTGACCCAGTGAATTTCTCTGTCCAGACAAATCAGAGGAGCAGAGGCTGACCCAAACTCCAGGAAACCAATGTCTTCTACCCGTGGGACGAATGCCGACCGCGACTCGACATCTCCCCGCACGTGTCCTTCTCTGGCCCATTCCCGACCGCTCGTTCCTCGTCCCCAACCGACTCCTCGTCTTCGTCACTACCGATCCCAATTCCGATGGCCCCAGCCCCGACGCTCGCGCGAAACGACTCGGCGCGCCCGCTCGCACCGTCGAGCGCGAATGCGATGAGCGTCGACGCTGCGTCTGGGAGCGAATCGGCGGAGTCGAGCGCGGATGAACACGACGATGACGACGAGGCTGTGTGGCCCGACATCCCGCCGCCGGGCTGTCTCGATCCGGACAACCTACCGAAGAACGTCCTGACGGAGACGAGTGTGCTCGAGGGCCGCACGCTCGTTCCACTCCTCGTAAGTTTGCTCTGATCTGTGGATTTCGCCGTTTCTGATAATGTGGATTCTCGTGGGCAGTTCTCGTCAGCGTGGCACGACCCGGAGCAGGCGGTCGACATCGCACGCTGCCTCGCGGCGCTGGGCTCGAACGTTGCAGGAAGGATTGCCATGTGGGTGTCGTAGAACTTCTCTCCAGTGACAGCCTGCAGAGTGTGTCGCCCTGCATTGCATCTCTGTTCCGAAACTCAAGACGTTGTCGCGCGGTGGTCCGTGCGCAGAGCTGAGGAGTGACAACGCGCGTCCGTCGGCCACGTCCAAGAACCACGCGCGTTCGTCACCTTGGGTCTCGAGGAGCTCGGACGTGACTGAGCTCAGCATGGACCCCTCCCAAGGCAAAGGTGAGCCCCGCATCACGCCGGTCGTTGTCTGGCGCGAGCTCAGCAGCTTACCCCACCCGCGCGCCTGTCACAGCCGATCCGGCAGCTCCGTATCGTTCCTACGCCTCGCTCGCATCATCTGGCCCTCCCAAAGCCAGCACGAGCACGGGTAGCTCGGGCCAGAAGCCGGCGAAGGCGCCACACAAGGTCGACGCGAGCACGATGGCCGCCGTTCCCTCGGGCGCGTTCTTCGCAGCGGGAGGCGGGACGGCCAAGGTCGCCACGTCGATGCACGGCAAGTCCGCGCCTGCGCCCAAGAAGAAGCCCGTCGAGGCGTTCCGCGCGCAGTACGTCGAGATCACCGACGAGAGCGACGGCGACCTAAGCATCTCGACCGCGGCCTCCGCTGTGCCCCTCAAGCCCAAGCCACCGCCTAAGCACCTCAAGTCAAGCACGCCCGCGAACGAAGGCGACTCGCTCAAGCCGAAGGCTGCGTCCAAGTTCCGCCCCGCGCGCGACCCGGCCAGCGAGCTCCTGCAGGACGAGCCGCGCTCGAGCAGCCCCACTGGTGCGAAGTGGGCGAGGGCGCCGTCGACGTCGTCAGCTCCGCGCTCGTCGACCATGGTCCGCAGCGCCTCGTCGCGGTCGCAGCAGGCGAGCGGCTTCAGCAGCGACGACGACAACACGCCCGTCGGCCAGTCGGCCACGAGCTACGGCCTGCGCAGCTCGGCCGTCAAGAAGAAGCCTGCAGGAGCGGCCATGGTCGTCACCAAGATCGTCGCGTGCGAGGGTGAGGACGGCGGCATCGGCGGCATCTGGAGCACCCATACGTGGGAAGCGACGTTCGCCTTGCCCGACGAGAGCGCCACGCCACTCGAGGCGCGCAAGTACAAACCCTTCGGCACCTGGATCCCCAAGGAGAGCAGCAGCGAACGCGCGAGCAAGAGCCCCGAGCCGACCCCGGTCGCGACGCCGAGCGCGGGCGACGCGAACGAGCAGCCGATGGAGCTCGACGTGTCTGGGCCACCAATGGACGCGATGGACGAGGATATCGAGGTTCTCACGCCGCCACCAGCTCGACCAGCACCGGGCTACCACACCATTACCGAGCTCGAACTCAAGCATGCCCGGCCGCACCCTAGCGCCTACTTCTCGCCGCGAACCTTCAGCTGGGCCCTTCTCGCCGCGCTGCCGTTCCAAGACTCGTTCTCGAGGCTTCGCGAGGGCCGCGTCGACAACTGGCAGTACCTCGAGTCCGACTCGGACATCAAGCTCGAGCCGGAAATGCTGCCCCCGTTCGCACCCGCCAAGCCGGCCGAGCTGCGAGGCAACCACCGGCCCATCATCGCCTGCGCCTCAGACCGCCTGCAGCTTTGCAGCACCTCCGGAGATGCCGTCACCCACACGCCGCTCGACGGCTACCCCGCCGTGATCCCCCCGAAGCTCTGGAACGACTTCCTCAGCAAGGATCCCAGCCCGGGTCAGAACCAGCAGCTGGACTCGCAGATCGCAGCCGCCCACTTAGTGTTCAGGTGCGCGGCCCGACGTCCCGGTAGTCGACTCCCCTGTTGCTGACAATCCGCCTCATTCAGAGTCATCGAAAACGTCCTCTTCCGTGGCCAGATGAAAGCTCTCCCGATCACCGGGAAGACGTTCAAGAAGTCGGTCACCTGGGACGACGATGCGTATGCCGCTCTCTGCTCGCCTCGCCGGTTGCGCTTGCGCTGACTTCCTGTCACGGGTAGGAACGACGTCTTCGTCGGGTACCTCGGCTTCATGCTCAAGGAGAGCCTTCTCCACCCTCCTGTTGTTGATGAAAGGACCCCGGCGGGACTCGAGAACCGCATGAGATTGCTCCGCGCGTGGCTCGAGGTCGGCATTTTCACCGAGGAAGCGCGGAAGCGGGCTGGTCCGTCCAGTTACCCCTCTGTCCCGGTAGCTACTCACAGCATTGATTTCCAGGCTCGAAGCCCGCTGCGCTCGCGTCGCCCATCCTGATCAAGAACTCGCGCGCATCGATGCTCAAGACCCTTGGTGGTGACAACCGTGCGCTCGCTCGCTCACCACGCTCCGAGGGACCACCGAAGACTGATTCGACCAACCCTCTGACGCAGTCCCTCGCCGGTCCGAAAAGTCTGGGTGGAAGACGGTCGGCACCAGGGAAGACGGCCTCGTCCCCGGAGCGAACGAGTACCACGAGCTCGGCGTCACGCCCACGCTCGCGGACAAAGTCATCATCGACATGTACCACGACGGGTGCGAGTACGAGCCGGAGAAGGCCCCTACGAGTGAGTCCTCTTCCGGTGCCGTCGCCAACGAGAGCTGCCGCTGAAGCTCGGCCCCGGCTGTTCAGAGCTCAGCTGCCTCCAGGCCATCACGAAGCTCCGCTCGACCGAGGAGCTCCAGACGGCCGTCTCCATCGAGAAGAGCAAGGGTCGCTACACGCCCGAGGACCTCGCGGAGGCCTACACCGGCATCGGCTGCACGGGCGAGTCGCCCGAGAGCCTGAACGAGGACATGCTCGTTTCGGCGTTCAGCATCTGCCTCGGCGAGGAAAACCAGGATGAGAAGCGTCGCAAGGCGCTCATCGACGCGTGCACCTTGATCGCCAGGAGCCGCGACAGTCAGTTCCTCGAGAGTATCATCAACTCGCTCGTCGAGGAGTCCAAGCCAAAGATGACGCTCGGAAAGGCGTACGAGCTCTTCGAGGTCGAAGGGCGACCCGACGCGTCGCTTCTGATTGGCATCTACAGCGTTCGGGTGCGTTGCGCCGCGCCTGCCCATCGTTGTCGCGTAGACGCGCTCTGACTTTGGTCGCGCCGCAGATCATGGACGCCCCTGGCCAGACCGACACGATGAAGGAAGCTCTCGGTGTCCTTGGCGACTACCTCGACAGCCCCGAGATCAGGATGTTCCTCAAAACGGGCGAGGTCGGAGGAGGTCAGTCCTGGGACAGCGCTCGGGGCCAATCGAGCGATTCGCTGATGCGATGCGTCCCCAAACAGCTACCGGAGGCTGGGAAGCCGAGCCCGTGACCTCGGCCGAACGCCCTGTCGGCCTCACCAACATCGCCAACACGTGCTACCTTAACTCGCTTCTGCAGGTTGGTGCTGTCGTCCGCTGTGTATGGCAACTGGGACTGATGAATCGCTTCCGCAGTACTTCTTCACCGTCCGTGAGCTCCGAGAGACGATCCTGATTTACGCCGGCGACATCAAGATCCAGGGCGGCGAGGACGAGCTCCCGCGCGTCGGCGGCCGGCTCGTCTCGAAAGCCGAAGTCGAGCGCTCCCGTCGCTGTGCGCTTTTCTTCTTGCTTCAGCCGTTTTAAACAAACGCCTAACATCCACTCTCCCGATCACAGTCGCGATCTTGCTCCAAGGGCTCTTCAACCAGCTCATCCACGCCCCGACGACGGCCATCACGCCCGAGACCGAGCTCGCGTATCTCGCGCTCGTGCCGTCCAAGGAGGAAGTCGACGCGACCGCGTCCAAGACCGACGCCGACGAGATCATGACTATCGACAAGTCGCCCACCGCGATGGACGTCTCACCCTCGGCCGAGTCGCCCGCGTCGACGACGACGAGCGACGAGGCCAAGTCGCCGTCCGTGCTCGGCAAGCGCACGAGCGAACACCTCGACGGCGATCTCGCTCAGGACGACATCGATGTCGACAAGATGGTCATCGACCCCGAGCTCAAGAGCCCCCTCGGTGACCGCGACATGAACCGCAAGGACGGCACCCCGCCGCCCGTCGCGGCGTCCCTGCCCCGGCGCGCGTCCAGTGCGCACGGCGTTACGACCGGAGCGCCGTTGTCGCCGTCGATCGCTGAGAATGCCTCGCCCGACCTCTTGGTCAAGGAAGCCGCGGACGGCGTCGTCGAGATCGGCTCGCCCGACGTCGAGATGGCCGCGCCCGGCCCTCCACCCCTGCCGCCCCGCCTGCCCAAGGGTAAGGGCAAGGAGCCCGAGAAGATGGAGCTCGAGAAGCAGGTCTCGTCGTACATGGCGTTCGGTGCGTCCCCGCCGTGCCGGAGCCCCCGCCTGTCCTCTGGTTTCTGACTTCTGACTTCACCACGCTAAAAATTCCACAGGCAAGCAAAACGACGTCACCGAGTGCATGGACAACGTCATGTTCCAGCTCGAGTGCGCACTCAACCCGACTTCCTCGGACTCGGACGGCGGCGAGGCCGCGAGCCTGATCAAGAGGTGAGCTCCCTTGTGTCAGCATTGAGCCTTGTCCAGATGCTGATGCACTCGTACAGAACGTTCTACGGCAAGATGCAGCAGCGGCTCGACTTTATCATTGACCCGCTCGCCGACACGGCCCCCGAGCCTCCGCGTACCAAGGAGGACCCGTTCCTGTCGCTCCTCGTCGACGTCGCCGAGGACGGCCGCAACCTGTACGACGGGCTCGATGTCGTTTTTGACGACGCGCTCGTCGACATCGAGGGCAAGCGCGCGCGCCGCCGCATCACGCTCATCGACGTCCCGCCGCTGCTCCAGATCCAGCTCTCGCGCGTGCAGTACGACCGCGTCGCGCAGAAGATCTTTAAGTCGAACGTGCACATGTCGTTTGGCGAGACGATCACGATGGACCGCTATCTCGAGATCGACCCGTCAAACGAGGCCGCCGTCCTGCGCAGGGACCGCACCACTGCCTGCCGCCAGGAGATGGACGTCGCCCGCACGCGCTTGCAGAGCCTCACCAAGGTCAAGGTGAGCTTTACGCGCAGGTACTGCTCACAATAAGACGATGCTAATCCGAGGCCGTTTCACAGGACACCGACATGAGCAAAGTCCTTCGCAGCACGCGCAAGCACCTCATCGGCGAGAGGGTCGCCATCTTGAACACGC
>ERZ1463038.958-NODE-958-length-10241-cov-18.102592_pt1 | contig 10241 bp, 15 predicted proteins | sample MGYA00564479_ERZ1463038 | MGnify/ENA primary metagenome ERZ1463038 (study PRJEB39244, sample SAMEA3635134) | Helicobacter pylori | study: EMG produced TPA metagenomics assembly of PRJEB11511 data set (Assembly of a 5300-year-old Helicobacter pylori... | reverse complement strand
CGGCATCGGCCGGGCCGGCGCTCACGCGCACCGGTTGGCTGAGTCCTAGCGCGGGGCAGTGATAATCAATAACTCGGATTACCGACGACGCGGCGTCGGGCTTGCGCCGGCGACTTCGCGGCGGTAGCTTCCTAGGGTGAATGAGCCTGAAACGTTGTGAACTCGTTCTATGCACCTCACAGGTGATACCGAGTACTGCCCAGGAAAATCTAAGGCGCTGGCTTGCGATTGCAGCGGTCAAAGATGCCGCGCGCGCTCGAGCTCGAGCTCGGGCCCGGCACCCGCGGCGCCTTTGTTCGCCCGCCCTGCTCTCTCCCGGGGCTCGCCCTTGTGGCGCAAGGGTCGTCTACGGCCGATTGTGAGGATCTTTGCTGTCGCACGGGTACGCAAGCTTCCCGTTGCGTGCGCTCCGGGTCTTCTCGGGCATCTCTTGACCAGCCTCCTCGCCGCCGACGTTCAAGGAGCTGACCAGCTCCTGCCCATTCTTTCTGCCCCGCCCCAAGCAATTCAGACAGACTCGGAGCCGGCACACTATTCGGTGCGAGGGCTCACTGTCCCAGCATCCGCACCGGCGCTTTCGCCTGTCGCGCGCGCTACTCGGGTATCAGACTGACTCGAGGCTTATTGACAAGTTGATTCTAGACTAGAAGTCAGCTCCTGCAAATCTACAGCCTGGCTGTACAGCGCGTCTTGATTCCACGACACGATCCGCGCAAATTAAATGCCGTTGGCGACGTCGAACGGGCGCGCGCGCTCACCCGTGTCTCTTTTGCAAGCAAATGAACCCGTCATGGGTGCATTGAGTTTTTACTTAGGCTATCAGGTAGATTTTTTGGTTATTGCACCACTTTTGTACAAGCAGGGCTCAAAGTGCCGGGATGGGGCCAACTGCCGGGATGGGGGGGTTTGGTGGTATGAGCACATGCGCTCTGAAATTCCGTTCCGGGGCCACGAGCCTGACATGATCCACCGTCCAGGCAAGACACTCCTTCACCGCCATCACGAACCCGTTTGCCGACATGTCAGGCGGTGGGATCATTTTCCGTATCGCCGGCATGACCGTCCTCGGCCGTTGCTGCAGACCCGCTTCGCCCTCCTCGCGCTGTCGCCACCTTCAAGCCCGAAGACCTTTCAGCGACCCACTTGTCCTCGCCCACTCGCACTCCATCCACCATCACCATCAACTTTCTTGACTGTCCCGAGCTCCGGCGCTGTCCCGTCCGCGCAGGCTCCGTCAAGCAGAGAGGCTGGTTGGTCGGATCCCGCGAAGTAAACGGGATCTCTCACCGCGAGAATGGGATCGGTGGGCTCATCGCGTGCACTGCGGACTTCCTGAAGACCGCGGACACAATTGCTGAGCGGCGCCGGGCCGGCTGGGGCGACGTCTTGGCGCGCTTTGTACCAACTGGGCAGAGCGGAGGAGGACAAGCTCAGGAAAAGAGGACAAACAAGAGGACGAAGAGCCAGGGAGAGGGAAAAGAGAAAGCTTTCACAGCTGGACTTCGGGATGACGTCCGCCGAATGCTGGGCGCCGTTGACGTACCAGAGATTCCTCGTTAGTCAGAGCTTGTGATAGAATTTGAGGTTGGGATCCCCGACCCCCGAAAGAGGCGTGCAATTGGCCCCGAGCTTGACACCCTCGTGCTCAAGCTCCGCCCTGGCTCTCTGACCGAGCGTCTCGAATTATCGTTCGAGCGTACGGCTTTGCCTTTACAGCTGCATCGGACCCCCAGCCTCCCTCCCGACCTGCCTGCCGCAACCCTACAATCCGAAATCCGCGGCCTCCTGTACTGGTCGGAACGAGCGGAACAGGAGTGCGCCCTTGCCATCGGGGACGTGCTCGGCACCGCGCTAAACCTCGCGCGGTCGGAGTTGTGGAAGAAGGGTCGCTGGGAGGTTGGAGACAACCCCACACGTAGCCTGAATAGCGCGTCCCTTCCGCTCGCGGGGCTCGCGACGCTGATCATGCCCTCGCGGGAGACGCCGACGCACTTCTTCGACAAAAACGCGAACTTGTTGCCACTTACGATGTATCTGCATGTAATGCTCAGGTCCTCCGAGTCTCGAATCCCAGTCAACGGCGAGGGGTACCGAGTGCTCTGTCACCGCTTTGAAGTTTGCACCACGCGGCAGGTACGCGTTGCGCGTGTCTTGAGTCAAGAGGCGGCGCCAGCGAGTTGGATTTGGGTGATGGCCTCGGCCTGGTGAAACCGACTTGAGAGAGCGGACGTCGAGCTGTCGTTCGCGGGGAATGCAGACGCGGACACACGCGACGTCGACGCGACCGTTGACGCTGGCGGCGTCACGCGTCAAAGCCCCGCGTGCTGTGTTGCTTCTGCCACCTTCTTTCGGCATTGTGAGGTTGATTGCGAGTTTGTAAGGGTGTAGGGGATGCAGCGAGTGTGAAAGTGTCACGAGGGCGCGTCGATCCTCCCGATTATTCGCTGAGTGTCCAGGGGGATGTCAGGCACAGGATCCTCGACGCTTACCCTTCTCCATGCTTTCCCATGTCTTTTCGCGCGCTGGAGGCTGCTCGTTTCGCCGGCTCAAGTGTCGCCTCCTCGGCAAGTCCCGAGACTCAATGCGGTCAGTTGTACAGTGCAATACGGCTGCATCCAATCGTTTGATCAGAAACACCCCCCTCTGCCTGGCCAAGAGTGAGTTGCACGGTTAACTGGCCGGTCATCCTCGGCATAGTCCGAGCAATGAAGTCAAAGGGAGCGCCCTAAATCTGTCCTTCCGGCCGGTTCACATGCCCCCTCCTTCTTCAACCATCGCCACACCTCGTCCGACCGAAGGCGGCACGAAACCTTCAATCCAGGTGTTTGACATGGATGCCGGCAGAGGGGATCGTTCACCCTGGTTTACAAAGCACCTGTCCGACATCAGTCATCCGGCATACTCTTCTGGAACCTCGCACTGCCCAACCTTTGCATCGACATCGTCGTCGCGATGGTTGCCTTGTTCTTCAAAAAGTAAAAAGGCTGAATGGAACCTAAGACAACCTTCGGAGCCCCGTCCCCTCTCCCTGGGAACTCGTGTCGTCCACGTTCTTCGGCTTGGTCCTGGATGTCTCAGGCCGTTGTGCCCGTCGTGCTGTGCGCCTTTATGGTCTGGTCGTAGCTCGGAGAAAAACCCTCATATATCATGTACTACTGCTCTGATGAACAACGAGTCGATTCGAGGGGCTCGTGCACACCGCCCACTCCACTTTTGGATTCCCTTCCGACCAGTCTTTTGCGCTGCGAGACAAGCGTAGAAGAAGCTGGTGTCGGGAGTGACAATGCCTTACCCCCCTTATTCTTCGCGCTGCAAGACAATCGCCGGACCCCGCTATCAGGGGCACATGTCATCTATGTCCTCTTGATAGATCCAGGGTCGCAAGCCACTGCGCATGTCTTGTGTGCGCCCTTCAATTTGAATCACTTGTCTCAGATGTTGTAGGGTCAGGGTTAGGCATGGGACGGGTCGTGTTGTACGGGGCGCTGGTGCTGGGAAATATCGCCAGAGGGCAGCGATGTCGGGAATCAGACGCTAATTTTAGTTGTACGCGCAGCCACTCACACGGGAGTGAAGGCTTACAGATGTCGAATCTGCAAGCGGGACTTTGCGTGGCCAGCAACAGAAGACGGCATATTCGGCGGATGCATAGTGAGTTCTCATGAATGCTCCTGCCGCCGCGACCGTTGACATCACCAACATCCTACAGTTGAACTTCGTACACGGCGCTGCGAATGTGACGTGGTTACCTGAAGCTTTGGTATTGCAGCGACACCCTTTTCTGCCTCACACTACCAAATCAAACACTGCCCTCTCGCGTTATACTAGGTCGTTTATAACCCAGTGTCAAGCAGATGTAGACACCACAGGTCTGAACCATACACCTCCCGAACTGCTTGCCCCGATGTTCTCTCATTCTGCTTTGCCTTCCAACCTTTGATAAGATCAAATTTTGACAAGATCCCTGCAGTACCTCATTCGTCAAAAAGGTACGGAACTTTGCACTGAGATGGTAAAGCGATGGTACGAGGACGGTCATCAGATCACCTAGAAAGGCGCGTCCGTACCTACTGGTGATCTCCCTACCGCCGACACATGCATGCTCAAACCTCTTAAGCATGGTCTGCACCCGGCAGCAGCAAGATGTGGCAACACGCGGAGGTATGATTCTATCTGGGGCCGGACGATCGGTCCAGCAGCAGCAGCTCAACCTGAAGTTGAAGCGGTGTCCTGGTCGTGCGAGCACACCGACAGCCACGACTCAGCTCGCCCGCACATCTGCCAATCCCGTAACTAGAATTAGCTTGGTTCATCTCTAGCCAGCACATCTACCCAGGACAGCTTTCACATTACCCACCTGCCGGTTCGGTGCGTCCTCTATACGGCGCTCGGCCCGTCCCGGCACTCAACAGAGTCAGATTGCTCGACACGGACTCACCATCGCCTCGAAGTGTGCCCCTCCTGGCAGCTCTGCGCTAGGGCGAGAGTGTGCGAGCGGCGCCGGATAAAATACTGCTCATAATAAGTACTGGACGCTCTGCTATTTATTAGTGTCTTTGTCCGCCTAAACAACATGACATCATAAAATGGTATTATTATTTTGACCCCGCATATCTTCGGCGCTTACTTCCGCTGAGAGAAGCGTGTGAGGCTCTTTCATGACAGCCATTTCAGCGAGGGTGACTCTGAATGAGAAGGAGGGATGGCCTCGGGTGCGGCGAGGGTTATGCAGGATCAACAAAAACTCAACAATGAGCAGGAACTGGCCATGAATGAGGTGGTGCAAAGCGGACTCCACCTAGTGAACGCGGTGAGGGAGCAGACGTAGACGCATCCTAGTCCAGCTCTGTCTACAACTGGCGTGAAAGCTCTCTCACATTAATATAACCCACTCCAGGTCCGCGTCCGTGGAACCGGCGACAGGCGGTTCCTCATGTCAAAACAAACTACTCTGGGTCACCGGTGAGCTCAGCATGTGGAGCTGTCGGGTAATATCCCATACCCGGCGGACTTGAATATCGTTGACTGCTTAGGTACAAAGGTTGACACTGTGACTGGGAGGGCGCAAACAGTTATGATTCTGAGGCTCACTGGAGAAGCGTATCGACGCACTCGCAAGGCGTGGCGACGCGCTCGATCCGCGGAGCCGATGTCTGATGAGCTTCAAGTTGTACAGTGGCGAACGGATGGGCGAGTGATAGGGTGGAAAAGGGAGATGTGCGCGAGGATGATCGCGGGCCGGCTCTAATTCCTAGCGACGCGACGATATAACAACGAGCGCGCAGCGGTCACGTTTCGCCGTGTTCGGCGGGCTGTTGGGGGGGAGGTGATGGCTTGTTGCCGGCGGGGAAGGTGGGAGACAAGTACGAGGCGCACGGGATCAACACTGCTCAACATGAGAGGAGCCAGCTCAATGCGGCCGCAGCTCTCGTCGTGCAACGAGTCGCAAGCACGGAGCCTTGCCTCCGCTGCACGCGCCCGCTCTGGGCTGCGATCGGCTGTCTAAGCTTTGGGTGGGTCAGGGAGTGCATTTAAAAAGCTCAGGGTGTTTTTCTGGGCGTGAGGGGAAGCTGCAAGACGGACTCCACTCGGCCGACGAACTGGGAGCGGTTCTCACAGGCGTCTGAAGATTTCTCTGACGCCTGCGCTAAAAAGGGCGTGCGTCATAAAAACCTGTTCTGACGCCAGCCAAATTATTTCATTAGCGCGGCCTCGTCCTCAACAGCGCCTCCCTGTGGTCTTCTCCCCATCCCTTCCCTGCCTCCAAAACCAGTCGCATCTTCCGCAATCTCTCCAACGGCATCGAATACCCTAACGGGCACCTACCATCAGGCGAGTGTCGACCAGTGCGGAATCTCACCCTGAGCGTGAGCGCGGGTCGGCGTTCCCACACCTTGTCCCCTTCGACGACCTTGACGCGAGTGAAGCCTCCAAAGAGACACCGGAGCCCATAGAAGGATTGAATTCATCGCCCACGTCTTTTGACCATTACCTCTTCTAATTGTTCCTCCGCGATGACAAAGCGCGGCTGCCCAAGAAGCCCTCGTGCAAGGCGTCCAGGCGTTCGAGGGGCCGACGGGCCGCGCAGAGTCCTCCGAAGATCCAGGCTTGTCGGACGAGGGGAAGAAGCGGCCCACTTTGCCTGGGCCATCACTGGCATGACGCTCGTCACGGACGACTCGAACGTGTGGCGCTGGCGGGACTGGGCCCACGCATTGTTCATCCGAGCCGACTGGCAAATGAGGAAAGAGCGCGTAAGACGCCGACTGACGTGCGAACGGTGACGACGGGGGGAGACAAAGCATGAAGATATCACGACGTGCACGTGCATTTGTTCTTAATCCTAGGCTGGGTCAGAATTGTGATTATTAGAAGCTGACGATGTAGATGTAAGACAAGCTCAAAGCTTACCTCAGAATAGTTCCTTGCCTAGCCCGTGGTCTATGGAGCCTCAAGCCGTCGTCACAGCAAACTGAAGGTGAAATGTAAGTATGTGTGGTCCCCGGACTTCCCAGTCTTCTAGCGTGTGTACAAGGTTCATCGAGCGAGGTGCTCACCTACCACTCAAGAAGCTATTACCGCGATACTGGGTCCTTTCTCCGACACTCCCCGACTGGATTGCAGTCGAAAGTGAATTTTTGGTAGACGGCAGTTGTAGTTGTAATAGTGCACGAGCAGTTGGATCTAGATTACGCTTTTCACACATAAGGGGGGTGTGTACTCCAGCTTTAGTTGGACTCACGCGCGATCTACAGCTGCGAGCAAGCTCTAGGTCCAGAAACTTGGGTAAAGCAATAAAGGGATGCTGCTCTCAAATTTACTTACCTCCATTACACTCTCCGAGAAGCGTGGTCATCGCCTGTGCATCACAGTGGCCCTCCACTACACTGGATCTGGGGGCGCGCCCGCGGAGCTGGGAGCGCCTGAAGGATGCTTAGTAGATTGCCAGAATCCTTGCTAGCCGCACCAATCAGGCGGATTTAGCAAGTGCCACTTCTAAGCTGCGGTGACACGACCGTTTGGCCTGGAGAGGAGTGAGCTCAACAACAAACTGCGTTCGCAAAGAGAAAATTGAGTTTACTAAACCCGCTTCGTCATTAAGAATCCGTAATCCTGTCCCGCTTGTGCGAATTTTGATGGCTCAATCAGATCTTCCTCATCAGCCAATCCTTGTCCGCGTGCGACCAGCTCCAGCGCCTGATGGCCATCCCAAACCCCCTCGTGCTCCAATTCAACGACTTCTCCAACCACCCAACCACGCCGCACCCGTCGCCATCCCTCTTCTCACTCCCAAATCTGCCGAGCAGTACCAGGGCCAGGGCCTCGCTCCAGCCGCCTCACGCTCGGAGCTCCAGCACGCCGGACCGAGCGCGCCGAACCTTGCGCACAACTCGATCACCTCGCTCCCCACGCGTGTCATGCTCCCCACCACCCTCAAAGGGATCAAGAGCTCCACCGTGGGGGCTCTGAAGCAACCCCGTCAGCAGCTCTGCTTCTGGAAGGTCGGGGATGTCGCCACCAAGCTCATCTGGGATCGCAAGAAAGATCAACTCTTGGTGCGATCGCGTTGGAGCTTCGCATGGTGAGTATTAAATGCGGGGACTGGATGTCAGCTGACAGATCATTCCCTCTCCCCTCCCACCTTGCAGGTCGTGATCGTGCAGATCTCTTGCCGCGACGCCGACGCCCACGGAGATCCCTTCGCCCCTCCTCTGCTTCCCTTTCCCTCCTCACAAAACGCACTCTAGCGTAGCTTCATGCTTAGTGTCTTGCCCGCGAGGCCATCCCCGATGTCGAGCTCGCGCATGAGCTGGGCCACGATCTAGACGAGCTCCTCGAAGTGGACGAGGCAAACGGCAACGAGGGTGATGAGGACGAGGTGGAAGAGGATGACGGAGGAGTTGATGATGACTTAGACGACGGAGAGGAGGGTTAATTTCATATTGCATGGGGCTAGTCCCGCCACTACACTCTCGAGTCGTTTGCAGCGGGCGTCCTGCCAGCGATCACGCAACTTCAACACCTACTACTGGTGGGCAACACACCACGCCTCTACGGCGATTAGATCACTGTCAAACAAGATCCGTGAGGCACTGGAAGCGCGTCCACAGTGATTCCTGATGAGTGATGGCCATGTGGCGGTACCTGCGCATCATACAACACACTGCTCCGCCGCGCTGAAGCACCTGGGCAGCTCGGGGTCCACGATGAATTCCTTTGGCTTGGGCTGCTCAAAGACGCCGTGTCATCATCATCTTGCAGTACTCCTTCGACGAGCTTTCCTTCCAACCCGCAATCAAGGGAATGCACAGGATCCTTCAGCCTGCAGTACGGCCATTATGAAGATGGGCGAAGGAGAAAATGGTGTGGCGCTTCATTGTTTCAATATAACAAGTTTCTTCCCCAGCCCCCCGCACTGCGCTCAAGCTCTTGTGGTCCCTCGTGCCCCGCTTTGCGAGCCGCATCACATTGAAATTTGTGCTCTCGTGGTGGTCCTAAAACCGGGAGGGGTGAGCAGCTGGTGGTGTTTAAGGCAATTGGATCGACTTACGTAGGTTCGCTGATGCCTCAGGGCATTTGACTTGACGTTGAATGTCGTACCACAGGACGAATCCGGACATCTAAACGGTTCCAAGTCGCTGTGTGTGATCTTTGGTCACAGGATTGTGTTGGTGCGACTGGACGTTGAAATGTCAAGCCGTCGCAAAAGGCCTCTCGAGCAGGGTTCCATGCTCCATGCTCGACATGCATGCTAATAGGCGGAACGGCATGCCTCGTACCGCAATCATTGCCATCAGTTTGGTCTCGGAGTAGAGGACAGCTGGTGGTATCGCTCAACAGGGAAACCGGTGAGTCGCTTGCTCGTAATGGAAGTGCAGCCCGTCGGATGAGCACTCGAGAGGGACCTTGATTCGCACATTCCCCTGCTTGACCGCTCCGCTATAGCTTTTGGAGTGCAACCCATTTTGCGAGAATCGGTGGCGGCAGCTCAGGGTCCTGCCGAGCATGCTTCTTCAGCGAGCCTACACCAGCGCCAGGTGGAGGTCGGAGGAGCTCGCGGTGCTGATTGAACGCCCGGGGACCTGAAGTCTGCTGGTGGTCACCTTTGCATCTGATGCCTCTTTCCCCAGTAACTGCGAAAGGACCCACGTTCCACCATTTGCGTGCCTGCCCGAAGAAGCGACTTGTCCAGCTGCTGGACCCCGCCCTGCAAGACCCAACGCTGACTCCACTCTCCTCTCCCGCAGACAAACACGTGAGAGTGGATCGGCGGCCACGGCAGCTCTCGCTCCTCCCTATGTGGTGAGTCCCTATCGAGCCCGATTGGTAAAATAGGAGCTTATCTCGCGCCTCGCTTGCTTCGCCGCCGCAAACACGCTCGCGCCCGGACTCCTCCCCCATCTAGCCGCCGTCGAAAGCCTACTGCTCGATTTCGAGACATCCGCCGTCGCACCTTCCATTGCCGCGTTCGAGCTGGGATCTCCGCTACCTCACCTCACCGTCTTCGGCGGCGCGTGCAGCTGGCCGGCCGCGGCCTCGAGCGTCTGCTCGCGCTCGTCCGTCGCGCAGCCCAGCTCAACCACGTCGACACGGCGTTGGTGGTCGCCTTCACCATCCTTCTTACAGCATCCTTCCGCCTCACGCTGCCTCACCATCCTTCTTACAGCATCCTTCCGCCTCACGCTGCCTCACCATCCTTCCGCGCCGCCATTCCCTGCAACAAAACCGAGCGCCTCACCCACCAAGTTCGCCCCCGCCTCACCCACCAAGTTCGCCCCCCCAACTCTTGCTCCACTTTCTCGAAAGACCCCGCGTGGTTTCCCACCTAAACTTTGGAAAAGCCGGTCGGGCAGCTGTTCGTGCCGCTCGAGGACGCGCTCGGGTCGGAGGACAGTCCACCGCGCAGAACCCCCAGGCGGTCGGGATTGTGTTTGTGCATCTTAGCTCGAGGCGGAAACTTTTGGACTCGACGTAAAGGCTCTTGGCCTGATTACCTCGTGTTCAGCAAATCGAGCGGGGCTCAGTGTCGCCGACGGAATGAGAGTGGCTCCGGTTCTAGTTCGCGCTCTGGATTGTGGGCGGGCGCGCTGGAGAGTGATTGGTATAATGCGCACTGATAGTGTCTTCGCTTGCACAGGTGCTGGGCGCCCCACCTTTCCGCGGCGTCCTCGGGCTGCTCGCTGCTTTCTCAAGGAAAGTAGTCGTTATGGCAGTGACATCCCCTCCTTCCTCGCCAAGAG
>ERZ1463038.957-NODE-957-length-10255-cov-17.800588_pt1 | contig 10255 bp, 18 predicted proteins | sample MGYA00564479_ERZ1463038 | MGnify/ENA primary metagenome ERZ1463038 (study PRJEB39244, sample SAMEA3635134) | Helicobacter pylori | study: EMG produced TPA metagenomics assembly of PRJEB11511 data set (Assembly of a 5300-year-old Helicobacter pylori... | reverse complement strand
CGTGCGGATCGTGCGACGGCCGCCAGGTGAGCCCGCGGCTTGGCTCGCGAGCGCGTCTGACCCGCCTCTGGAATTATTCCTGGACAGGGCGGTACTTGATCGTAAACCAGTCGTTCTCGTACCCATTAGGCGTGATCGTCGCTTGCTCTGGTAACCCACGACTCGGGCGGCCGCGCTGACTGAACGCCACTGACGCGCCTCTGCCTCCAGTCTGGCTGGCGTACCTCTCGCGCACGCGCTCGTGGTGGTATGGCCACACTTCAGCCGCGACGTCGTTCTATTGGATCACACTCTGCTCGCTGCCGGCTTTCGTCCTCTCCTACTCGACGACGCTGGCCTACCTCGCCGCTTCCAACGTCCTCGCCGCGCACCCAACCACCCAATACCACCACCCGCTGTCTCCCCAGCTCTCCAACTCGCTCTTCGCCACGCTCCCAATCCTTCTCATCCCCATGTACATCACCTCCATCCGCTGCGGGTCCGCGTTCAGCCATGTCTTTGCGCTTTGGCAGGACCTCGAGCTCGAGCTTGCGGGCGCGGCCGAGACGTGGACCGCAAGCCCCGTCGCGTACGGCGACGTGATGCTGGGCCTCCGGGGCAGGGAAGCAAAGGTCCTCCACGCGCCGTACCGGGATTTCGTCGCGTTCCATCGGACGTCGGTCGGGGTCGATCTCGGGTGCTTCGCCGTGCTGCTCTTTGTGCGTCCCCTCCGGTCTCTTCTGTCGGGATCGTTCCCCCGCCACAGATATCCTCAACTGATCATGGGGAACCCCGACAGCTCAACCTCGCCGGCATCGCGCTCCTCGTCGCCGTGCGCAAGCCGGCCGAATCGCAGCGGCTGCGCTCGGCGACCGCGACGCCGCTCCCTCCGAGCCCGTCGGCCGAGGTCGAGATGGACGACCTCAAGGCGCAGTCTGAGCACCGCATCTCGATCGCGTCCATCATCACCGCGAGCACGCTGCCCCGGGCCGTCGAGGGCCACGCCAAGCGGCGGACGGGCCATCGCCTCGAGTGGGACATCACGCTCGTGAGTCTCCCTTTCCCCCCGTTGCTGGAGCAACTCTCCGCTCTTGGGGTGAAGGTCATCTGTGGATGGTCGTCAGGGAGACGGACGGCGATGATCAGTCAGCGTCCGCCACCTACGCCTCTTGAGAGGGACCCAGTGCTGACCGAACCCACAAAATACCCCGCCTGTCGGCAGTTCTACTTTGGCGTGGCCCCGATCGCCGCGCTCTACGTCGCGTACGGGTCCTGGGTCCTGTCCGCGCCCGACCTCGAGTTTGGCGACTTTGGGACGTGAGTAAACGCTCCTTCCTTCCTTCCTTCCGCCCACTTCTTCCACAATCCTATTCTTGAGCTGAAGAATAACGCTGAAAAATCCTGGGGGCTCGCAGGCTCGAGATCGCGTCGTTCTGGGTTCCGTGGGCCTACGCCGGGTACGTCCCTCAGCGTTTCCTCGCCCACAGAAAGAACTCAAAGCTCTCGCCTGGTGCAGCATCTCGTCCGTGTCGCTGCTCGCGACCCTGCTCAAGCGAACTTTGTCCCCGGCACCGCCGCAAGCGCTGCCGCCACTGCCATCGCTGTCCGAGATGCGCGCGAGCCTTCCCGGCGGGCCGAGGCGACGGTCGAGGGTCGCGAGGAGGGACAGCGTGCTCGACGACTGACGGGGCGTCGGTGAGGGGGTCGTACCTCTTCGAACAATGTACGACCTCGTTTGACCCCCGCGGAGCGCTCGGCAGAAGCGATCGTGCGCGGGCCAAGGGACGACCGTTGGCAGCCCAAGTTGAGCCCTCGGCGCGCCCACGAGAGTCGCTTGCTTTCGCTCCCTGCACCTCACCGTTTTCTCCTCCTCCCCTCCGCCCACTTCCTCTCGCGCGGGCAGCCACATGAGCCCGCCGGCCAACCGACCGCGCACGCCCAGCAAGCCGGTCGTGCAACCTCGCACCGCACCGCGTCCGACGCCCTCCGCCCACTCGCACTCGCCCACCCCACCGACCGATCGCGCCCCCCGCCGCTCGAGCTCGAGTAACAAAATCGCGGACCCGACCAAGCCCAAGCGCGAGGTCACGCTCGTCGGTGCGCCTTGAGGTTTTGGCGCCCTTCGTGCGACCTGGGCAAGGCTTTGAGACTGACCCAGGTTCCGAGTAGCGTGTGTGGACTGCCGGACCGTGAGCCAACGAAATCGGTCGTCGCGCAGGCGAGCGAGACTACTGACGTCTCGCAGTCGGGAAGGAAGTGCGGCTCCGAGCGCCCGTGCGAGCGGTATGCCCGATGGCCTACACGCCCCGGGAGAGGTGTTCTCGACTGATGGCTGTAATTGCTCAGATGCATCGAACGGGGCTGGCAGGACAAGTGCAGAGACGCGAGGCAGGTGCCCGGACGACCCAACTTTGGTCGCGGACCGCCCGAGTCGCGTGCGTGCGATGCTTGCCTCGTACCCGGAACGCGGAACGGGATCCTGACGCGGCACTCTCTGCAGCGCCAGTCGCGCGCCGAAGGACGATCTCGGACGCTGCGCCCCCGACGACGCCGAGCACTCGCCGGACTTCGATCACCTCGATCCTCGCTCAGCCCCCGACGCCATCCACGACCCCGCCCCGTCGTCGCACGCAATCACAGTCGCACCCTCGCCCGCGGCGGCTCTCGCTCTCGTCGGACCTCCCACCACTGCCCCCAGTACCGCAGCGCAAGAGCTCGCTCTCGGGGTACACGCACGCGCTGCTGCAGAACTCGACGCTGCACTACGCGCCGCGGCCGACGCCGGCCGCGCGCGAGCAGCGCTCGACCGAGTTCCCCGAGAGCTTTGAGCGGTACAACCGGCGCGAACTCGACGCGGCCAACATCCTCGCCGGGATCGGCGGCGGGCGGGCTGCGTACGGCGGCAGAGCGTCGCCCGTCGCGCCGCGCCGGCCGTCGAGCTACGAGGTCCCAACGTACCCCTCGACGCCGACGCCCAACGCGTACCTTTCCTTCCCACCGTACCTCCCCACACCGAGCACCCCCTCGCCGTCGTACCGCGCGGTCCAATTCCCACCCTCGCGCCCCGCCGCCCCGCCCCAGTACTCCCCCGAGCGGCTCCACGCGCCCGCGTACCCTCCCCGCTCGAGCATCCACCCGGAAGTCCTCGCGACGCTCTCCCCGCGCCCGCCGTCGTACGACTCGCCGCGCGGTCGACCGCTCTCGTACGTGAGCACCGGATCAGGCAGGTCCGAGAGCCCTGCTCGCTCGAGGACGGCACGCGCGGGGACGGGCCCGAGGAGCGAGTACTACCCGAGCTGGTCGGCGAGCGTCGTCCAGGCGCAGGCGTCGAGAGGGTACTGAGGCCGTCGAGTGCGCGAATCGGATTTCGTCTGGGTGGGGGTTTCATCGAGTTCATCAGTGCAACAAGCGAGATCTGTACCCTCGAGCGGATATCCCAGTGGAGGCCCCGAGAAGAGAGGGAGCGCTCCACCTTGAGTCGGGATATCAGGACTGAGCAGCTGTGGGACAGAGGGGGCCAAGCGCGCTTCCGCACCACTGTCCTCTGGTCCTGTATGTTGACAATTTCCAGTAGATCCAGGCCGGAGAGGATCAAAGTCCGGCATAGTCCGGGATGAATTGCGGACGTCACAGTCACGGAACGCCGTGGTGGCGTTCGGCACCTCGTCCGCTCCTATGCAGTCTCATCGTCGCAGGACACATACTGTCTCCCTCATGATATCAAATCTCATCATGCCTCCCAAACCAACCCCCATCCGAATCCCTCCTGCCCTCCTCCAGCTCCACTCGATGGTCCAGCGAGGGGAACCAGTCAACATGGTGACCGTGGCGCACTTGCTGCTCTCGTTTCGCAGATTCTATCGGAGATTCCAAAAAGAAAGGAAAAAGAAAGGAAAAACAGCAAGCGCCGCTGTTCCGTCGGGTGCGTTCACGTCAGCGCGCGCGACGGCGGCTCGCTGTCGAGAGCCTCTGCTTTGCCCGCATCCGCTATTCCTTCAAGCCGGGGAATCTTGATAAAAAGAGCTGAACATGAAATCCTATTCGGTCGCTGCTAGGGAGTACAAGAGAGCGGCTCAGCACCACGAGCCATCCTCGCGTGGTCGCGCCTCCCTTTCGTCGCTTCCTAGAACCCCTCGGTAGCTTCTCGTGGGCAGACAGTGCTGGTCACTGACTAGAGAGCACGCTGGACACTTTTCCAGGAACTTAAAAGCCTGCCGATGGTTTATAGGCAGTGTGGCACCCTCGACCCTGTCAGTCACCACTCGGTCGATTGGTGTAGTTGGTTTATCACGTTTGCCTAACACGCAAAAGGTCTGCGGTTCGAGTCCGTGATCGATCATTAGTTAGAGGCTCTCCCGAGTCCTAATTTTTTGGGAAGTAGGGCGCGAGAGGACGAGTGGTGGCGCTGGGGGCTCCGCGCTGTGATTGATTGCCCGGGAGCTGCTCCGAACTGCTCCTGCTTTTTGCCGACGAGAGATTTGGCTTTGCCTCGAGTCGATTTAGGGGTGCTCGTGGTCCCCCCAAGGCTCAGCGTGCGAGCCGACGGAGGACCTCTCTCCCGCCGGCCGTGCATCGCGTCCACGCAGACCAGCGCCTCTCCGAACAACCGCAGCGAGGGCCATTGCATGATCAACAAGTAATCTAGTACGAGTGCACCTCGTTGTCTGGGAACGTCGCCACGTACGCCTTGAGCTTCGGCTCCTCCGCGACCGTGTACTGCGGGTCGTGCTCCCTCACCGTCGCGAGCACCAACGCCTGCTGGATCGCGACGACGGCCTCTGCGCCGAGCCCCGGCGCCGGGAGCGTGTCGCACGGCACGACGCCGGCCTTGACGGCCGCGACGGCCTCGGCCTGGGTCACGAACCCGCGAGGGGCGGCGAGCGCCATGAGCACGAGCTGGTACCCCATGTTGGAGTACTGCCACGTCTCGTGCTCGACCGCGCCGGCGATGCCGTTCGGGCAGAAGCCCTGCGCGAGGAGGTTGCCGGCTTCGCCGCCGAGGTACGACGTCGCGGTCGTGTCGTTAAACGCGATGCCCTCGGGTTGGATCACCTAGAAAAAGAAGCGGGGACGAATGGTGAGATAAAGGGACTGTTCACGAGTTGGGGAAAGGACGCACGTCGTCCGTGGTCGAGTAGAGCGATGTGGTGGGGACCCAGGCGTACTTGTTGCCCTTCGCGAGCGCAGCCGTGAGGACTTTTCAGAGGCGGTTCGAGAGTCAGACTAACATTCGATTTAGAAAGATTGGATGGGCGCACAGTTGCTAGGCTTGAGCTGCTGAATGACGGACGGCGCGTTCGTCGCGAGGCCAGCCTGGCGGCGCGTCAGCGTGTCCGGGTTCACAACGTCCGTGTAGGAAACACTGAAGAGCCACGAGTCGTTAGTGATTCTCGTTTCAAGACGGGAAGAAGGTAGGGGATCGCACCCGCCATAGTCGCCCGCGAACGAGATGTATCGCCCGATGTACTGCCGGGTGGACGGCCAGAACGTGAGCGCCCACGAGATGGCAAGGTTGCCCTGGGACCACGCCATGAGGGGGAATCTGGTTTGGTAGGAATCCAGAGTCAGTGATTCATAAGCAGGGAAGAGGGTCGGAGGAGCGCACTCGGTCGTGCCGTTGTTCTTCCTACTGGCCTCGGCAACGATGGTGATGGCGTACGCAATGTACTCGGCATTCACCTGAATGTCTGCCAGCATGAACGGAGGCGGGTTGACGTAGCAGACTGTGTGGCGAAGCGCGCGAAATCAGGGGTCAGCCTTCGTCGAGGACTCGAGGGTGAGTGATGGAAGTGAGACGGACCATCGTAGCCCAGTCCGCCACCGGGCACAGTCGTGTTCTTGCCCAAAAGAAGCTTGTACGTCGTGTCCCAGTCCTCCTCGTTGGTTCCGCCAGTCCCAGGCACTGCAAGTAAACAAACGCCTTCAGCACCCGCACGCGCCCGCGCTTCCATCCTCGGGCCACCTACCAAGCAAGTACGGGTTCTTAATGTTCGTGATCCCACCGACGCACGAGATGACAGAGCGCATCTGTGCGGCCGAGACGTCGTACGGCGCGTCGCCCTTGACGTTCGGCGGTGTTGCCATTGCGGCCGACAGCGCCGGCAGGGCGGAGGCGAGGGACGCGCAGGCGAGAGCGGCGTAGATGGTCGAGCGCATCTTTTCCTCGGAGCTGAGGGTGTGAGGGGGAAAGGAGGAGGGCAAGCGGATGGACCCGATCTCAAACGACCAGCTCGGCGACTTCTGCACCCGCCCCGCCAACGCCGCTAACGCGAAATGAATATCCGATCGGGGTGCCTCATCCTTCGATTTTTCTGTTGACTCCGTCGAAATTTCGCCCGGTCTGCCCGTCATCGCTTGAGTCCAGCCCGTCGCGAAGGCCGGATGATGACTCGGACGGAGATGCGGAGGACGGCGCCGTGAAGGACCGATGGTGACGCCGAGCTCGCTTTGGGTCGGGCGACGACCGGTGCCAGGTGGGGTGTCAATGTGGGGTTGAGCGTTCTAGAGTTGAGAATGGCGACACTGGCAAAGTAGATGAGTCGGCGGGTCGGGGGAAAGCGAGCAGCGCTGGAGCAGCAAGGTGCGTTGTTGCGTCCGGACGAATCTGCCTGAGACACCGCAGAGGCAAAGAAGAGGTTTAATAATAGTATGAGAGAATCTTGATTCATACAACACGGCACAGCGACGCGAACGGTATATCTGAGAGAGCCGCAAGCGAGCTCAGCGGTGGCGTCGCGGAAAGGCCAGGCAGGGAAGCGCACCTCCAACGTAGGGTGCACACGGTATCGCAACAACCTTCATGGGCTCATCGCGCCCGGAGATGTCAATCCCTGCTCCGACCCGTCACTCTCCTCGACGTCCATCGCAACGTCCTCGTCGTCGTCGCCAATCTCCCGTATTCGTGACTCTTGCTCGTCTCTTGACCGCAGTGCTACAGGTTGGCACAGGATCAGGATGCTGAAAATGTAGGTATGGACCCCAGCAGGCGAAGAGCAGCAATGCACCTAGTCTCGGGTCGCTTTGGTCCCGCACAGGGCTCGGAACGGTGGTGTCGGTGGGTTTGGGCGCGGACGTTGATCGCGAAGAAGAAGAAGAAGTGGAGGATGAGGACGAGGAGAGAAAGTTGCGAACGCTGCGCATGCCTTTGCCCTTGGACGACGCTTGCGTCGGAGTCGGTGGAGGTCGAGCAGGTGGGGGCAGGAGCGACGCCTGGGGCCGGTCGTACGGCAGCGAGCGGACAGAGTGCGGTCGACCTAATCCCAAACCCAAATCGCTTCCGTCAGCTAGCGATCCCCACCACGCCAAGCCCACCTCGGCGTGCGTCCGCGTCGCGCGCGAGCAGTTGCGCGAGGGGCCCACCGCGACGCCTCCCGCGCGCCGAATCGACGAGGTTGCTCACCTGCTGGCGGATCGTGCTCGAGTCCCCGCTTGGCCTGTTTGGGTGCGAAGTCCCACTCGCTGTGGCCCGGTCGCGGCATCCAGTACGGCCACGGCTCCTCTGCCGCGCCGGCGCCGGTCGTTGCGACGGCTGATGATGGTGGAGGCGAGACGACGGAGTAGGTTGGTGCCGTAGGCAGCTGGGGTGCGCCGGGTGGGTGGTACAGCGACGCTTCGGCGCGGCGCAGCTCGTCGGCCTCGCGTTGCTCGCGTGCCTTCTTCTCCTTGCGCCGGTGGTGCACGATGGCCTGTGCAAGTTGGTCGTCAGGTCAAGTGTTGTGGCTGAAAAGTATGCGGCGCACAGCTGCGAGTAGAAGCGCCATCGCGAGGTGGTGGCTGAGCGAGAGGAGTGGCGGCCTGCTCGCGTCGCCTCGCACGGCGATCTCAAAGACCCCAAGGCCGAGCTCGATCCCTTTCACGCACGCAAAAGTTCCAGATCGAAAGTCAGTGAAGTCGAGAAGTGCGAGCAGTCGCGCGAGGACGCACGGATTAGTGACGGAACCCCGCCCGCCCCTGGCGCACCAACTCGAGCGCGCTTTGGTCTAATTTCGTCAGTCCGCACGCTCATCTCCCCTCATTCGCCGCTTTCATATCTTGTCCCCTACACTCACCTCAGCGATGGAGTTCGACCCGAGCCTGTGGTCGCCCGGCCTCGCGCAGCCCGACGGCGACGCGCTCGCCGAGCTCGAGCTGCTGCTCGCGCAAGATCCAGCGCCCGCCGACGTCGCGGGACCTCCTATCAAGTCGAAGCGGCTCAAGTCGTGCGCTCCGTGTCGCATCCGGCGCGTCAAGTGAGATGATTCGAGGGCGAGCGCGTCGGGGCGGAGCTGACCTGCGTTGCTGCCCGCGTCCTCAGGTGCGATCGCACGGGAGACGGCACGGGAGATTGTTGGTCCTATCTCTGCTTAAGTCCTCGGTATATAACGTACTGACCCAATGAGACAGGTACGAAATGCATTGAAAAGGCGCTCGTGTGCGTTTATCCGACTCGCCGACGAGCGCAGAGGGGTGCCAGGTGCCGACGCTAACTCCGAGGTGTCTCGGTACCGGCAGATGCACGCCCATGCCGACTAGGACTCCTCGCCATGGTGCCAGGACGGGGAAGCGGATCGACCAGGCGAGGTGTGTTGCTTTGCCGTCGGCGGCTCGCGGTTAATGGGGCGCCCGACTGACTCCCCGCGATTGCAGGGCTGCGTTTGGAACCAAAGTGGATCCGAGGTGCGAGGTCTCGTCCTAGATAACCAATTCAGCTTGTCTGACCACGGCTGTGTTATCTTCAGCCGCGACCCGGTCCTCGTACCGCCAGGCGCGCTCGCCGCCCCCACCTCTACCGACCTCCCGACGGGCGATCCCATTCTCGCCAAGCTCTCGAGCCAGTTCACTCAGCCCTCAGCAATCTCGAACAGACTTGCCGGAACTGAGCTGCAGGCGGCCGTTTCGGCATCCTTGCTCAATTGTGCGACCTCCCTTGCCCAGGTCGCGAGATGAGCGGCAAAGCTGACCCGCACTTCCTGGACCAGTCTACCTCACTGTGAGCAATAATACAGATCATAAGAAGTGGGACATTGGCTCACAAAGTCATTGCGACAGAACCAACCTCCGGTACCGCTGGTCGAGAGCACCAGCTTCCGCGATACGTTCAACAAAGCTGGCCGGCGTCTCGAGTCTCTCGACCCTCAATCCCAGGTAACACATCCCTCACTCTCGCTTCGAGTATCCCTAAAAACAAAACGTGTTAACTCCAGGTCCTGTACTCGCTCATCATCGCCCTCGGCGCGCGCAACTCGGACCACCCAGCGCTCGTCGGGCCCAACGCACCGTCCGTCGAAACGCTCTCAGCAGCTGCACGTGAAGGGAAGGACCTGCGCGAGTTCGGGAGACGGCGGGAGGACGCGTGCCGCGTGCTCGAGGACCAGGCGGTCGAGCTCGCGGACCGGATGGGCACGCTCCGGCTTGCGAGCCCGGAGAACATGGCCAGCCTCATGTGCGCTTTTCTACGTTTCAGCGGCCGATGGAAGAAGGGGTGCTAACTCGAGGGATGTGTAGGCTGCTGGAGAGCATGGTCGAGCAGGAGGACCTCACGCACTCGATCGTGCGGCCGTTCGTGAGCGCGTACCACGCTCACGCGCGGACGCTGCTCGAGAGCGGGACGCTCATCTCTGGCACTCTCATCGGATGGACCGTGAGATCTATCAACCCCCCTTCATCAAGGAAGCCCGCTCATCCCGTTCCGTCCAGGCTTACCTGCGCGACGCGCTCCGCTCGGCCGCGACGGGCCACAGCCCGCTCTTCTCGGACGACGACGTCTTCATGCTCACGAGCGCGATCAACAAGCCGCTCCCGCTCGAGGAGGCGACCAGGACGCACCAATCAGGTGACCCCGAGGCGAACTTCTGGCTGCTCATGGGAGCGTTCATGGTCAACCTCGGCGAGTTCACGAGGACGATCGCGGCACGGTTGACGAGCCGTACGTCTACTTTCCCACTTCCCCCAAGAATCCAGATTCCTCCTTAGCGGGAAATTTGAGGATTCGAGCTGACTTCCGTCGTACGGTGGCGCAGTAAAAGCACGAAGCGCCCCATGCCTCGATGAGGCGTTCGCGGCCGAGTACCTCTCGTTCCTCGACATCAGCTGGCGGGCCCTCTCCGAGCTCGAGGCGCGCGCGGTGCTCTTCACACCGACGCCTGTGCGCGGACGGCAGGGGAACACGGTCGCGGGGACCGTTCGGAGCATGGCCGTGTCAACGTGCAACCTCGTGAGCTTCTTCCTTACGTTCAGCTGTCACCTCAGAACCTGAAAGAAGCTACGGTTAGACTTTCCGCCTGAACAGGGCCATCGG
>ERZ1463038.956-NODE-956-length-10256-cov-16.942261_pt1 | contig 10256 bp, 14 predicted proteins | sample MGYA00564479_ERZ1463038 | MGnify/ENA primary metagenome ERZ1463038 (study PRJEB39244, sample SAMEA3635134) | Helicobacter pylori | study: EMG produced TPA metagenomics assembly of PRJEB11511 data set (Assembly of a 5300-year-old Helicobacter pylori... | reverse complement strand
TCTACACACCTAGGACACTCTTTCCCTACACGACGCTCTTCCGATCTCCGTCCGATGCCGAGCTGATGGTGGTGCATCCCGAGCGCAGGCTGACGCTTGCTTCGCTCCCCCTCCTCAGTCTTCCTCACAGACTATCCTCGATGCACTGACGATATTGGCGCATGCCGAAGGGCGAGGACAGGCGGGTCAGGACCAGGATCGCGGTAGCCTGGCACGGCGGACCGCGACGCACCGCGTCCGAGTCGAGGCGAGTGAAGGCTGGAAGTAGAGTAGGTCACTTCAGAGAGTATCTGGGATGAAAATTGACGCGGTAACCCAGACAGGGAACCACCATCGAGAGCCACAGCAGAATCGCAGCGAGTGAAAGGGCTGCGTCGCGGGGAGTCAGCCGAGAAGTAGAGGTTCGTCTTTGAGGCCCGCTGTAATGGTCCTATGATTCCTGGAACCTACAATTTCGAAATACACTGTGTGGTGATTATTTGCGGGAGTGTGTCGCGCGCGAGTCCAGTGAGACATTTGCTGACTCGATTATTACCACCCCAGCTCCCGTCTTGTCACCCTCCTCATACCGGTGGGAAGTGTGTGCGCCTGAAGCAAGCACAGATACATGCTTATAAACCATGAGGTTCACGCAAAGGGGAATCGCGGCGCAGAAACGAAATCCGCACTTGAGCGCCGACCATGCAATATTCTGGGGCCGACCTTCACTCCACAGCCCGGGCATAGAACACACAACTGATGTAGTGGGAATTCACAATCCTTCGTATCTGAAGTGCTTGAAATGCTCTTGGCTGACTTGTTTCAACTCCTGTCCAGCTGTCCAGCTGTCCAGCACGTCCATGACTCGCGCCCCTCTTGTATTAGGCGCAGACGTACTCCTGATCCTGAACTCCTGTACTTTGTAGCAGAGTTGCATTCTACGTCCGGAGGATCAAAGTCCGAGCTTCCATCTCCCACCCTCGCTCTTCGCCCGGCAGCGCATACGATGGCGAACGCGCTCTCGCGAGGAATCTCGAAACGGCTCAATACTACGGGAACTTACAACACCGCCACACCCGCCCCGTCTCCACGTACAGAAGCTCCAACGGATCCAGCTCCTGCAACAGGAGCCCGGCCGTCCGCGGTGCTGCTCCGAAGGGTGGGGGAGCTGGGGCGCATTGCGAAGACCTTTCAGACATTCTTCGAGCGTACGCGGGTGCTTCTTGGCTGGCGTGATCACGAGCTGACTTTGCGCTCTCGGTGGCGTTTGCAGGTCTCGCCGAAAACCATCGGTCCCAAGCAAGGGCATTCGCCGCCATTGCGTCGCCTTCGGTCTTTTCTAAATCTCTGTTGGAAGCCGATTTATTTCTTCCGCGTGATGGCGAATGGGGATGGGCGAGCCTGCTCTCCCACATCCAGCACGGGACGGAGGGGCGGGGCGACGAGCACCGCAAGTTCGCCACTGTGATTCAAGACGAGATCCTACCCCCCGTCGTCAAAATCGTGAGTGACTTGACTGGATGTTTTCGTCAAATTCACGACTGAATGACCTTTTGGGCATCAGGCGGGAGAGCTGAAGGAGCACGCGGCTGCGCTCCACAAAGCCGTCGACACTGCGGCGGACGAGTTGGAGAAGACTCGGTGAGGGCAGAGGGTTTTATTATAGTCGTTACAGCATTTTGAACCATGGCTCACACAGCGCTCAATACGATGCGGCTCACGCCGCCCTCCTTCGAGCGATCGCCTCGCTTGCGACCAATTCGAGTGCCGCCGATCCTTTCATTTACGCAACCACCGTGGAAAGACTCGCGATGAGCAGGGCACTAAACTCGAATTCTCTCATTACCTTGTCGGTGGAATGGCAGGAAAAGACGAAGGCATTGGAGGCGACTGTATTTGAGAGGATCAAAGCGTCGCTGAAAGCGTGGGAGGTGGCGAGGCGAGTGGGTTCGCCTTGTAGAGTCATTCTGTTTGTAGCTGATGAACAGTTTTCCTACGCAGAGCGAAGCACCTCACAACTGCCCTTCAGTCTACCGCGGCGGGCGGGTCCGTCACGGCGACATGCTCCCCCATTGTAAGCTCAGATCCTGATCGGCCGCTCACGTTCTCGTACTCACCATGCGGTGACACGGAGGCTGAGTGGAGGCACTTCGAGGGTCTCCGCGAGATGATTCCGGCAAACGCACCGCTTCAGGACGTGGCGAAGGTCGACTACCTCGGACGGCATCACGACGGGACCGGGAGCATCATGACCGGGAGCATCGAGCGCAAGGGCAGGTTTGCCTCATCTTGGAAGTCGGGTTGGTTAAATAAATCAAACAGTGCTGGTATGCCCAGCTAACGTTGAGCTGCACAGCATACCTTGTCTTGTCACACGCCGGGTATCTCCATGAATACGACGACGCCGACGCGCTTCTCGACAAGCCGAACACGACTCTCTGCCTTCCCTCATGCTCTGTTGGTACCATTATCCCACGTCAGCTCGACTCAAAGGAGAAGGCCGCCGATGGTTCCAAGTCTCCGCCATCGACACCGATGGCCACCGCTGATCCAGAGTCTAACCCACCCACCTCGACGGGATTCCAGTTCACCATATTCACACGCATGATTAGTCTCGGCCATCGTGAGACCGAACGGACATTTGCGAGCGGAACGCGGGAGGAGCTCGAGACCTGGCGCGACGCGATTCTCAAGGTCGGTGGTGATTTTGGCTTTCGGCCAACCGTCGCCCAGCACAATCTGACTGACTTTCTGTATCCTAGTTCGGGAAGCCCGCCACTCCCTCTTCCCCGGCCAAGCTCTTTTCGCGTACCGCGTCCGCGTCGACTATCGACCTACCTCTCGAGGCATTCGATGCGCAAGGAGCTCGCGTCGACGACGACGCATTTGCAGAGGCGAGGTCGCAATACCCGGTCAAAGAGGCTGTATGTATCCATTTACATATCCGTATGGACAGATCGGCTGACTGCTCCGTGTCTCAGGAATCGGCGGCTGCTGCTGCAGTCCCTCGCAATGACAAGTCTCTTCTGCAGAAAGTGAGTCCAACTTGGATGAACGTGTGCTGTAGTTGTGTCTGAATATCTACTACCGGCTCACTCAGGCGAAGTCGATCAAGCTGCCCCGACGTTCACCGTGAACCGTCCGTTAGCTTAAGCTATGCTTCCGGCTTCACGAGCGCTCAGATTTGGGAGCCTGTAGCGTTGCTCGTCAATCAAGTCTTTAGCCAGCCTTCTCTCGATAATGTCTCCGGCTTCGATTCCTTGAGTCTTTGGAGGCACGGTGACCCACGGCTGGTTGTCCTACCTGCCCCTGTCGGCCCTGTCCTTCAGCGCGAGCACGTCCCCCAAGTACGCTCTCCTGTCCACTGGGGTCAAACAACAACTCCTGCAAGCAATTTAAAGATAGGCTCAGCTTGATTTCAAGTGCGCAACGGTCCGCCTCCGACGTTGGACCGCCCTCGCCTCGTGCTTCCGCTCCTCTCCCAATCACCACCCATCACCCATCACCCGAGAATGGCACCCGGAGGATTGACGAGAAGCTTCTCTCGTCGTCTGAGGCCCGCTATAGTGGAGAAGGCACCCTCTCCTTCGCCGAATCGACGTCGAACAGAGCCGCCGACCGACGCGGCTCCCGCGCGGGGTCCTCGACCGTCTGCGGTACTTCTGCGCAGACTCGAGGAGGTGGGACGCATCGCTGGAACGTTTCAACACTACTTTGAAGGTGCGATCCGCGACCTGTGATCACGCTGGAAGACACTCACAGCTCGATGGCGCTCCAGGTCTCGCCCAGAACCACCTGTCGCAAGCGAAGACGTACGCTTCGCTGGGGTCGCGGGCAGTGTTCCCGGAGCAGCTCTTGGAGGCAGATTTATTTCTTTCGCGGGGCCAAGAGGGGGGCTGGGCGGCCTTGCTCGCGCACATCCAGGAGAGCGCGACGGCGAAGGAGGGTGCGGGACACGCGAAGCTGGCTCAGGTCATCCTGGATGATATCCTGATTGTCTTCACAATTATCGTGAGCCGATCGGATCCGGTCGTACTCGGGGTCATCAAGCTCATCCGTCTCCGGCAGCGCGACGATCTTCGAAAGCACACCGCGGCACTGGATGCAGCCGTGAATAGCGACGCGGATGACCTCCAGAAACTCAGGTATGCAGAGCTGTCTAGACATATAACTACTTCTTACATCCAGAATAGATCTCAATACGATGAGGCCCACGCGAACCTCATGCGCGCGTTCTCGACCTACCCCTCAAATCCCAGCGCCGCAGATCCCCTCATTCACGCAGCGACCGTTGAGAAACTGGCTGCGACGAACGTTTCCAAGTCTAATTCTCTTATTACGCTTTCGCTTGAGTGGCAAGCGAAGACGAAGGAGCTCGAGGAGATCATCTTTGACAAGATCAAGGAGTGCCTGCGGATCTGGGAAGCAGCGAAGTCAGTGCTCGTCAGTCTGAGAAATTGTGAGCGGTGCACTGATTATACTTGAGCAGAGTCGCGTATCATACAAAATCCCTCCAGGTTTCGGAGACCACTCGGGAGGTCATAGCGTCTTCGACGCCGGTTGTGAGTCAAGGCTCTCTCGCACTCGAGCCCACCACTTAGAAAAAATCTCCCTCAGTCGGAATGGCAACATCTAGAGGGCCTCCATGAACTCATCTCGTTGACCGCGCTCCTCATGGACGCTGAGAACGTGGACTACATCGGGCGGGGCAGTGAGCCAACAAAGTCGCTCTTGCTCGGTGATTTGGTGCGAAAGAGCAAGTCGTCCTCTACGTGGAAGCGAGGTGAATTGTCTCTTGCTTCGAAAACGTGAGGTCAACGGCACTCACCCCGGTACATAGTGCATCTCGTGCTTTCGCAGGCGGGGTACCTTCACGAGTTCTCGAGCTCGCAGGCCGCGCGGGACGAACCGTCATCATCCAACTTCCTCCCAGTGTGTACCATCAGCGAGATAGTCTCACAATATCCCGGCTTTCAGACGAAGCAGAAATCAGTCAGCCCCAGTCAGCCCGGCGCGGATGACGCCACTACGCTACCGCCGACCCCTTCAAAGCCGGGCGTCGGAGTATCGTTGTCGAATTCGAACACGCCAGAGCACACTTTCATACTGGACGGAAGGAAGCCTGTCACGTTTGGCTCCAGCAACAAGGAGGAGCTCGAGATCTGGCGCGGCGCGATTCTCGAAGTTGGTTGATCCTCGTCTTTCAGGAGATTTGCGGCGCTTACCTTCACAAATTCACTTAGTTCTCATCCCAGTCCAAGTCTACGGCTCGAGGGAAGCCAGCCGCACGCTCTCCTTCGAGTCCGACAGCGGTTCGGACGCCGAAAGTGGCCGACCCTCCAGCAGCGCCGTCCGCGCCCGAAAAGGCTGCTGTGACGCGAAAAAAGAGCCCACCCGAGCCTTCCGTGAGCTGAGTTCACTAATCAAAGACCTTTTCAGCACGTCGGCTCACTTCCCACGCCGCAGGCTGTGCCGGCTACGTCGCAGAGCCCACCGGTGTCGTCTCAGGACGCCTCGAATTCCTCACCCATCGAGAAGACAAACGCACCGCCCGCCGAGAGGACCTTCTTCCAGAAGGTAGACTGGGAACTCGCTGCGAGTCACATCACCCTCTGACCCTCATTACTCCAGGCGAAGCTCATGACAGCGCGGTCGCCCAAGACTACTTAGGTGTCCGGTTGCCGCCAATGGTACGCCTGGCGCGACCAGGACTGAAGGAAGTAGAGAGGAATCGATATTATCATACACAAACGAGAACTTTCCGCAAACATCAAGTTGACGTCGCGTTTGATGTCCTGGGGATGCCTCCGCGCGGCATAGAGAACTGTGCGACTTACTGGGCACCCAGTGAGCAGCACTGCAAAATGCGGAAAATCCGCGAAAAGCAAACTTACTTTTCCCCCATGGTCGGAGAGGCGCGCGTTCTACGCTTCCCTGTTGTCGAGGTGGCGGTGTCGCCTCGACTCTTGCCCTGCAACCCCATCGTCAACGACTGCAAATGCCTGTGCACCGAAGCTGCATCAAGTAGATAAGAGGATTGAAGGCATTACGAGCCTGAATTCGAGCGCCGTTTAAGCGAGACAACGAGCACTCCCATGGTGTTCAGGCTGATCGGACCGGCAAGCGCGAAGTTGAGGAAGGCAGCACTCGTACAATTGCAATGGAAGTGAGGATGGGTGGGAAGTGCAAATGCGTGATTCCAGGATGAGCTTCGGTCCAGCCGAAGCCCGGTGAGGTCCAGCGCTCAGCCACTGAACGCGCGCTTGCTCTGCGAGCGCTGGCGGAGGTGTGCGGCCGGAGCAGCGGCAGGCTTCGCGTCTCCAGCGTCGATGGAGTCGGCGTCGATGAACTTGTGCTGGGTGTTGGTGTTGACCGCGTTGATCTTCACGGTGCTGTTGGCGTCGACCTTGCTGTTATTGACCCACCACTGCGGCACGGAGCGTACGCCTCCGCCGTTCCAAGATTGAGTGGGAGCTATAGCAAAAACTAAAGTCAGCGATGGGCGAGGAGGCATGCTTGGAGATTCCGTACTCCACCAAGTGGCCTTGTGGAATCCGAAGAGGCAACAGGACGGAGCCGACCACTCGGGACTGGGGGCGTTCCAGCTGCGGAGATGGTGCGAGTGAGCGAGGACGTCTCAGAAGACTTAGCCCAAGGCGTACCCATAAGGAGGGCACCATCCTCCGTGGTTACTTCCGTACCACTGCCAACCAGAGGGGTACCGACTCGGGAGAGAATTGCCGTCTGCGAGCAGCGGAGTGTGAGCATCGACAATGCAGTGAGTCAAACTTCGCACCTACAAGGATCGTAAGGGTAACCTACACACAAAATCGTGTCAGTAATGATCATTCAAATGTAACCAAGGACGTACCATCGTTTCCCTGTCCGTTGCATTGCCAGGTGGGCAGCGGGCACGACTGGCAAACTGGCTGGGGCTCGTAGAAGACTGTCGGGGCGGGTACCTGCTGCCCCTGTGGGTGTAGGAGGTTGCAGAAGATTCCAATTCCAATACCGCAAAGGAGAATGCGGGCCTGGTGGCGAGCATGGGTGGGCGGCGCGGCCGGCTCGGGTTCGGGCTCGGCGGTGGCGAACGAGGCGGAAGAGAGGAGGAGCGCGTAAAGGGGGACGAGGACGGTGGATCGCATGAATGTAAGAGAGTGTGGGTAGACTGGTGGCTGTAGGGCGGAGAAGAAGATGAAGAGAAGCGGTCGGGCGAGCGACGATTAAGTAGCGTGGGCGAATCGCGCGGCCCTCGTGAAGGTCTGCTCCCTTCCCGATTCAAGAAGTGCTTGTGGTGAGAGAGACACTTATTCATGAGACCGCTGTCTCGGTGCCACCGCGCATCCGGTGCAGGCGTTAGTTCGCCGTCTCGTGCGAAGTGCTGGTTCCTGAGGGCGACCAGTTGAAGTCGAAGCTCACCTTGTCACGACCCAACGCTTCCTCACTTCAAGATTTGTGGTGAAATCTTCCAAATGCGGCCGCAGCGTCGGTGCAGTGAATCGTGCGAAAGCGCGACAGGCCCTTGCCTCGGTGAGCGTCGATAGGGAGCTGGGCCCTGGCCTCACCGGGAGAGGCAGTCGAAGGTGATCTTTGGATTTGAAGAAACACAACGAGCGAGCTGTGGTCGTCGATCTTTTAGAGGCGCGCTTAGCTGTTTCACGGTACGACGGACCAGGGTCGCGTTGAGGGCGGTGCGTCTCGACAGCCGCTCCCCCAGCGCGCTCGAGTGGGCACAGCATCATCGGGCCTAGGATCTTGGTGCGAGATTGAAGTAGTCTCTGTGAAACGCTGCACGCAAACACGTCATTGAACGACCCTCGGTGGACCGGACCTCCGCACGCTCGTCGCGACAAGCGCCAAAAAAGGCTCGCACAAAGCCCTCCGAGTCCGTGCGACGAAGATGAGATGATGATAGAAATGGTTTGCGTGTTGAGACGAAGGGGTTGCGTGTTGAACGGGCGGAGGTATAGTGAAGTGGAGGTATCAAAGGCTGGGATGGATGTTGTGGAGGCGGGGGTTGACGAGGTTCCCTTTTGTGTTTTTGGGGAGAAGTCGAGAAGAGGGGTGGGTATCGGGAGGGCGGTGAGGAGGATACAGCGGGAGCGCCGACCAGTTGAAGGTCGGCGGGTGGGCGGCCGGTTGAAGGCCAGTCCTAAAAACAAGGTGAGATGCAAGAGAGAATCCGAGATCGCGAGTGCACTAGTGGCCGTTCGTCGCCGGTGCGCCGGCCGCGAGCGAGAAGAAAGGCTTAAAGATCGCGAGGTCGTCCGCGTCGCGGTAGTCGTTGTATACGATGTTCACTGCCAGCACGAAGTGGGGTCAACTTCTCTGTTCCTGAGTGAGGTAGAAATAAAAGTCTACCGAGGTAGTACGTGTCCATGATGTTGTGGATGAGCGCGGCGGAGGCCGGCGAGGACGTCTTGTACAGCTCGGCCCACTGCCCGCCGAGCTCGAACGCCTCGTCCTTCCACGCGAGGAATGCCATCGCGTCGACGACAGTCGGCTGGATCACCTCGGCGCCGGGGAAGACGCCCCATGTGACGGCGTTCGGTCCCTCGTTGCTGTTCGTGCGGAGGTCGCCCTCCTTGTTAACCTGGAGCGGGGCGCGGTTCAGCATGGGCAGACAGCAAGTGAGTGAGCGCATGGAAGCGTACCGCATGGTAAGTCGCCGACGGGGTCTGCTCGATGAGGTCCAGGAGCTTCGTGGCGAGCGCCGGCGGGGCGAAGAACTCGAGGTAAGCCTGGAAGGACACGAGTGAGTTCCCGGACCTCGCTCGTCAAGAACGGAAGGTCACACCTTCTGGTAGACGTATCCGTTCCTCGGTCCCCAACCATACGCGGGGTCGCTGCTCGGCACGCCATCGACGCGCGGCTGCGAGTTGATCGTCAAGAAGCCAGCCTCGTTGAGCTGCGCGAGCGGCTCGGAGATCGTGGTGGTCTCCTTCGCGCGCGGTTGGTCGGACCACGGGAGCGTCTTGAGATCTCCACGGCAGAACCTGGCGAAGAGGGCGGTGATGTCGGGCAGGGTGGTGGGGTTGCCCCAGAGGCGCGAGGCGTCGGTCGGACTGTGCGGCAGTGCGAGCGAGAGCGAGTTGAGGTCGCCGAACGCAGGCGAGGATTGGTCGCCCCTGGAGTAGGACGCGTTAGGGCGCAGATTGGGCCAGAGCGGCGGGAGGGGACGGACCAGCGGCCGTTCGGGAACTCGTCCCAGTCTGCGGTCCGGGTCACGTAGGAGCGCTGGCGGTTCGACCAGAAGATTGGACGGGTCGTCTCCGTGCGACGCTTCGAGGTGAGGGACTGGTGGGGAGAACGCGTAAGTCGAGGATGCGATAAATGGGGCGCAATTGACGAACGAGACGCCAAGGGAGCCTGCAGGGGACGGAATGAGTCGCTGATCTCAGGTGCGAGAAGAGGAGGGTACTGACGGCTTCACAACATCGGCAGTCGCGACAATCTTGAGCTCCTCGAGCAGCATCTCGGTTCCACGGCTGAGGTTCATCGTGTCTGCAAGAAGGCGGATCAGCGCCTGCTCCGCGCCATCCAGAGACTCCTGCAATCACAGCAGTGGATCCCGTGGATGCCGAGCCCGGCGCCGAGGATCTTGCGGCACATGTCGGCGACAAACTTTGTGCCGAGCTCGCGCACGCTCTTGTCGTCATCCTTGATCGGCTCGAGGAGGTCCCACAGGAACGGAGGAACGATCGTCTTGCTAAAGTCGGTGCGACGCTTGAACGAGGCGTACGTCTGGATGGGCATAATCCCGGGCACGATCGCGATCTCGATACCGGCCGCGCGCACTCGCCGGCCCCAGTCGATGAAGACTGTTGAGCGTGCAGCATGAGCAGCTGAACCAGACGATGCAGTGAGAGCGACTCACCATCGGCGTCGTAGAACATTTGCGTGAAGATGACGTTCGCGCCGGCGTCGACCTTCTCGCGGAGGTGGCGCATCTCGTCCTCGGGGCTTGTGCTCTGCGGGTGACCCTCTGGGAATCCAGCAACCTGTACCCAACAGCCAGTCAGCTCCCGGTCCAGCGCCCTCGCCCAAACCAGCCCGAAACGCACTCCGATGTCAAAGTAGTCGCCGTACTTCTTGCGGATGTGGCGCACGAGGTCGATGGCGTGGTTGAAGCCTCCCTCGGTCGCGGTCCACTCCTCGGACCCACGCGGCGGGTCTCCCCTCAGCGCGAGGATGTTGCGGCACCCCGAGTCGAACGCTTCCTGCGCACGGTCCAAAGCGTCAAGATCGGAAGAGCACACGTCTGAACTCCAGTCACC
>ERZ1463038.955-NODE-955-length-10271-cov-14.533575_pt1 | contig 10271 bp, 13 predicted proteins | sample MGYA00564479_ERZ1463038 | MGnify/ENA primary metagenome ERZ1463038 (study PRJEB39244, sample SAMEA3635134) | Helicobacter pylori | study: EMG produced TPA metagenomics assembly of PRJEB11511 data set (Assembly of a 5300-year-old Helicobacter pylori... | reverse complement strand
GCCGCCTCTTGTCGCCACCGCGGCTCGTGCAGGTCGTCGTCGTGGATCCGCACACTCGAGTGATCCTCTTTCTCGAGAACGTACTTTGGCTCTGGTTCATCCTCGTACGCCGTAGAGTCGGAGAATGTGGAGTTGGTTGGTGAGATCGGGGGTGCGGAGAGGAGATGGGACAGCTCCGCGCCACCCGAGCTCGAACGTCGCCGAAGGTGGCCTGGCGAGAGGTATGGGGGCATCGAGGTCGGTAGCGTGCAGAGAGAAATATGGGTAGAGGCAAAGATGAGGACCCGCTACAGAGCAGGCTGGCTGTCTGCAAGGATCGACCGTATGTGAGCCATGAGAGGAAGGCGGCGCGCCGCGAGTCCCCGACTTCCTTCGGCTTCTCCCCCCGCGTACTCTACCTTATTGAAGTTTTACACGAGCGGAATCTGACATGAGTGACCTGATTGAGGAGCATCGTTGGTATCAACTTCCAAAGTCGACCCGCTTTGGCAAAAGGAAGGTGGCGGCGTGCAGATCCTAACCTCCGGCTTCTCCTCACTCCAAAGCACCAACTGACGGCTAACACTACTATAATAAGTTTCTAGGAATGCCTGAGTATCAGAAGTCGCTGCAAAGTCAATGCCGTCGTCGCGACGAACGTCAACTCAAAATTCACCACCTGGACAGTCATGCCCTCGTTGAGCTACGGAAGCTTGGGTAAACACATCTTCCTTTCCAAGCGCTCTCAGCGCTTTCACCAGAACCTCGAGAGTCCACTAGCCTCGGCGCAATGTTGGGCCGCGAAAGAGGAGATGCCGGTTCGGCGCCACAGGTGGGGCCCACCACTTCTTTGCGGGGCCCCGGACTCACCAGCGTATTTCTCGGTTGGTCAAGTCGTCCTCCACTTTCCCCACAAGAGAAACAGTCGGAAACCGGGGCCCGGAGACCGATCCGTGCGCCGACCGCCCACCGGTGATCCATCTTCGGGAGCCGCCTCTTCCTCCTCCCGCATCCAAGACAATGAAAGCGGGGTTGATTATACTCGAGATCCTGTCCTTTGTTTTACTCAGCACAATCGCGGCGGTCGTACCGTACATCCATCTCAGCAACTCGAACCCTTCGTGGATCGGTGCGCACTTTCTAGAGCTTCAGGCGAGTTGAACGCTTACAAGTGGGATGAGGACAGAGGACCACCATGTGTCTGTTACCGGAATCCCACTTCTTGAGGTCATCGCACTCGATGGTCCCGTCCAAGTCGAGCTGAAGTACTCCGACTCCCGCGCGTGAGTCCGCCACCCAGATGCTTCACCTCACCGAACTCAATTTACAGGGCAGTGCACTTTCGAGCCCCGATGGAGATGGACCCTTTCTATTCTCATCCATGTTGACGAGTAACTTTCGTGTCGAAACGTTCAACATCACTGCGGTCGGCACCGTCAAGAGCTTTTTCGCTCAGGGCGGCGTCCGGTACCAGCAAGCGACTCTGATCTCTGGCGAAAGCGTCACGTTTGCTTCCATCAAAATACATCCTCTATCTTCGAGTAAAGTTGTGAGACATTCGTTTGGCCCTCATCGTCTCCACCTCACTCACCACTGGCAACTGCTCAACGCGCAGAAGAAGGCGATCCCCGGCTCGTTCAAGTGTAGCAACAAGCTGTACAATCGCATCTGGGACCTCGGAGTACACGTCATCGACCAATCTTGCGTCGAGAACGGAACCCAACTCTCGACCTGGGAGCTCGCTGGCGAGGACGGCGTCCTCGTCAGGGGTCAGCGCGCCGCGCGCTCGTCTGTCCTCGCGGGCCAGCTTCCATCGTCGTACAACCTCACGTTCGAGACAAACATTCATAGAGCGGGTACCGGATGGGCGGTTGATACTACCGCGGGTGGCGGTGCCGGCATCTGGAGTGAGTCCGTGTCGCGGTGCGAACCGCACTCAGGCGCGCTGACCTGGAGGCTTGCGCAGTGTTCCTCACCAGCAATCTCCCAAGCTCGACCACCTTCGTCAATCACAATCACACCCTACTTCCAGCGAACACTCTAGTCCTCGGTGCCGGCTCTGCACCCGTCAACCAGTCACTCTTTCTAGGCTACCGCTTTGCAGAGGTCTCGCTGCCCTTCGCAAGTCGCGCCCACTCAGCTCACATCGAATTACTGACCCTCCCTGCAGGAAATCGAGGAACACCAGTGGTATACGATCACGACTCTATCAACCGACGCTCAGCTGTACTCGGTCTACATTGACTCGCACCTCGTCCTGTCGAACCTCAACACGAGCGATTACTTCATCCCCGCATTCTCATCTATGACAGGAAGTGCGACGGTAGGATTCGCACCGTGGAACGAGCAAGTCGCCTACTACCGCAACGTCGAAGTTGGCGACTCTAAAGGCGCCCAGGTGTACCGCAACTCGATGCAGGACCCCGCCGTCCTCGCCGAGTTCGGCGTCGCACCCAACGATTACTCGTGAGCTTCCCTATCTCATTACTGAGTTACAGACTGCTTATTCCTCAACACAGCGTCTGTGTACGTCTTCGAATCTTTGCTCGGTCCGGGATTCATCTGACTCGCAACGGTGCAGCTCGACGGCGCGAAGCGCGATCGGCTCGTCTGGACAGGTGACCTCCACTTTGCGTTCAACACGATCGCCGTCACGACTGCGGACTGGGATATGGTCCGAAGCACGTTCGACTTTGTGTTTGACCGCCGTCTCGCGAGCGGCGGGATTTCAACCGTGAGCCCGATGGGAGCGCCCGCCGCGAACGCGGAGTCTTGGTCCACCGCATTTGCCTCGTTCTTGCTCGACTATGATCTCGACCTCATCAATGAAGTCTTCGACTACTATCAGTGGTGATTTCAGCTTCTACGTTGGTGCGGAGACGTCACCGACCCTCTCTTGACTCTCAGGACCGGTGACCTCGCCTACGTCAAGAAGCGTTGGAGTGCCCTCCAGGCTCTGCTCGCCTTCGTCAAGACCTCCGTAAATCCTTCGACGCTTCTCATAGACGCATTCGTTTTCAAAGGCTCTTCGAACGGAACAACACCGGCAGCGATGCTCGTGAGCTCGTTGACGAACCTTGCGACGCTCGCCGACGCGCTCGGAGACGCCTCGACAGCCTCCGCCTACCGCGCCGAAGCGAACGCCACTTTCCACTCGATCCAGAACCTGCTCTTCAACAGCACCTCGGGCGCCTTCCGGACCTCACTCGCGGACTCAGGCTTCGCTTACATCGACTGTGCGTGACCGGTCACGTGTGCTGGCGCCTTCGCTGACACCATTGAAGACGCCTGGAGCATCCTCTCGGGGATCGCTAACCCAGATCAGATACAATCACAGTACCCGCACCTCCAGTCCGTTCGGGACAAGCTCGGCTTCCGCGACTCGGAGAGCAAGACGTTCACCGGCCCTTACAGCGCGCTCTCGCCCTACCTCTCGGGATTCCTCCTCGAAGCTCTTCTACAGCAAGGTCTTGAAGGATACTCCACCTTCCTCCTCAACGGAGTCTTCGGCGCGATGGCGAAGCCGTCCGAGAACTACACGGGTGCATCCTGGGAATACGTTGTGCGTCGCCATCTTGATACCTTCTACATCCGCTCACCGTTCTTCGGTGCAAGTCTTACGACGGAGGTCCCGGAATCGGACTGTTCACCTCCCTTACCCACCCCTGGGGCTCGGGAGCGACGCCCGGGCTCACTCGCCATGTCCTCGGAGTCACGCCGACCTCGCCTGGGTACGCCACCTGGAAGGTTGAGCCAGTGCTCTTGGACCTCGACTGGGCGGAGGGCACGGTTCCGACTCCACGAGGTGTCATCACCGCTCGATGGACTCGCAGCTCCAAGACGGGCAAGCTGAACCTGGTCGTCGAGGGGCCAGCAGACACGACGGGCGAAGTCGTCGTTCCGCTGGAGAAGCGGAACTCTACGTTCGCGGTGGACGGGCAGCATGAGGCGGGTGGAAGGTTCGTGGTGGCTGGCGGAGAGAAGGGGACGATTCTGGAGGTCTGAGATTCACTACTGAGCAAAGCATATTGGACGTGGCTTTCCCGAGCTCCACCCGACGTGATAAGAGTCTCTATTGATTGACCAACCTACTCGTCATCATCCGAGTCCTCGCCATCGTCGTCCTGACTGTCGCCTTCGCTCTCGCCGCTCTCGCCCTCGCTGGCCTCGAGCTCGAGCAACGCAGCGGCGTCGTCGTCGTCCATCTCGCTCCCACTGTCGTCCCCGTCGCTGCCGTCGTCCTCGCTGCCCTCTTCCGCGCCACTACCGAGTACAATGTCCTCGACGGATCCCTCGTCCTCGCTCTCGCTCTCGCCCTCGACGTACGTCTTGCCCTCCCGCTTCGTCGCCGCCACGCGCACGGACGGCGCTGCCGACGCCGCCTTTTCTTGGCGCAGCTCGATTTGCGACATGACGAGCTCAAGGCGACCGTTCAGCGCGAGGAGCGTCGGCTGCAGCGCGAGGCGCGAGGTGAGCGACGCGTGCAGGGTCGCCAGTCGGGTCACGAGGGACGGGATCTGCATGGCGGACATTGTGAGCCTGTGCAGTCAACCAAAAAGAAAGTGGAAAAGGACGCACGGTGACGAGGAACCCAACGTGGACAACGAGCGTCTGGCGGACCCACTCGATGAGCCCGCGCGCGCGCTTGACGCTCGCGCTGCCCTCCTTGCCGCGCTTCTTCTTGCCCAGTCGCTCCACGAGCGCCTCAAGCAAGCCAAGGACGAGCGTACCACTCGGGATGCGCTTGACGGTCGCGCGAATGAGTGTCGGGTTCGAGTGCTCAAGGCAGCTCTCGAGGAGCGGGCCGTCGGACGAGTGCAGCGCCTGGATGAGCGTCGTCGTGAGCGTCGTCGCGGCGACCTTCTTGCCGCCGGTCCCCGCGCCGCTGTCCGAGCCAGAGTCGTCGTCCGAGGACGAGCCGGCCGCGGAGGAGCCGTCGGACGAACCGCCGGAGGCTTTGGTCACGTCGAGCGCGCGGAGACGGTCTGCGAGAGTCGGCTCGGCCATGTCGACGTCGAGCGCGCCCGTGTTGACGACTTGCTCCTCGTCGTCAGAGTCCGCACCGGCCTGGTCGGCGAGCGCGGCGCCAGTGCGGGCCGTGGACGACAGCTCAGCATAGCGGGCGGGGAGGGCCTGAAATGGGTTAAGAACGAGTAAGCTTGTGTAGTGAAGGCTGAAGAAGGTGGGCGCACGTTGCCGGCGGCGTCGGTGGCGCCGTTGAGAAGGCCGGTCTGCGACGCCTTGGCGAGCTCAACCTGGGAGATTCGAGCTCCAGTCTCGTCAATCAAGCTCTGCAGCAGAGATCAGGTCAGCTCCCAAATTCTCAAAGGCGGACAGCGAGAAAGGACGCACGACGAGTTCGAACGCGGGCTTGACGCCAGCGCGGCAGACCCGAAGGGAGCCCTCGGCGCCGAACGCAACGCGCGAAACGGGTCCATCGATCGAAGATTCTACCTTGATCGTGCGCACTCCCTTTGCCTTGGGCTCCGACGGCGCGAGGTCGACCGTTCCGACCGAAGCCTTGCCCTCCGAGTCGACGGCGGCGAGGGTAGTGCTAGCGAGCGCGATCGACTGGACGGGCGAGTCGAGAGCAAAGCGCGAGAGGAGTGTTCCGGGGACGGAAGTAGCGGAAGGGGAAGATGGGATCGACCAGACCTGGACGAAGCGGTCGGTGGGCGAGAACGAGACGAACGCGAGCGGCGCGTCTTCGTCGTCGTCGGCCATGGCAGACGCGGACGGGGCGGGGTCGAGCCACTGGAGGAAGGTCTCGCCGACGTGGCCAGTGCACTTTGCGAGCTCGGTCGCCTTGGCTTCGCGGATCGCGTCCTTCTTTGCGGTGGGGACGTCGAGCGCGAAGACGCGGATCGACTTGCGCGCGAGGACGAGCTCGGCGGCGTACTTGCGCTTGCGGCCCTCGCCGACGGTACCAACGTACCGGACTGCGAGGTCATCCCACGATGCGGTCGACTTGGCGTCGAGGTGGCCGGTGAGCTTGCCGATGAGCGAGTCGGTGGTGAGGTCCCAGTAGAGCACCGAGCCGTCGGCGTGCGCGGACCAGAGGTGGCCCGCGGGCTCGCGGTCTGCGGTCTGCGGCGACGAGAGTGCGGTGACGGGTGCGGTGCTGGTCGAGTGGGCGAGCTTCGTGCCGGCCGTGTCGGTGCCGGTGGGCGTCCAGAGCACGATCGAGCCGTCCTCCATCCCAAGCGCGAGCACGAGCGTCGCCTCTGCGTCCTTGAGCACAACCGGCTCGTCCCCCGCCGCCGCCGAGTCGCTCTTCCGACGCTTCTTGCCCCGCTTGCTCGCGTCCTCGCCCTCGTCGGCCGCGGCGGCCTTCTTCCCCGGCACGCCCGCCCACGCGACGCAGGCGACCTTGTCGCCTTCCTCGCTCGCCCACCGCGAGACGCACTTGCCCGAGAGCACGTCAAAGACTCGCAGCGTGTGCGCGTCCGGCGCGCGGTGCAGGTGCGCGTAATATTTCGCGGCCGCCGGCGACGAGCTGAACGAGGTCAGCGTCGACGCGAGGCTCGCGGGCGTGATAGCCGTCGTTCGCGTGTGGTCCTTGCCGCTCTTCTTGCCCATCGTTGCGAGCGTAAGGTGAGGGTGGTGCGGGAGTGGGTGGTGCAGAGCAGCGCTGAGCTCGGACTCGGCGGGCAAAAAATCTTCGGAGCGGAGGGTGCATTCATTCACCTCGACGGCGCTTCCTGCTGCATCTCACATCCTTGTATCTCGGCACTTCAAGGCGGCAATAACTTGAGGAACAGCAGGGACAATCTACAGGGATTCCTGAGCCTGCAGCGCGGCGCCAGCGTCTCTCAGCGCTCATCGCTCAGCCAGGAGACCCACGCCCAGCGCCAGCTTTTCTCGCGTGTTTCTGACAGCTAGCCTGCTTCAAAATGTGTGTAGCTTTCTGCTCATCATTCGGAGCGGAACATGTCCCTGGACGGATTTGCTGACTCGGTTGTGGAAAGCTGCTGCGGGTCCCGGTTCGCTCCTATTGAAGCGGCTCTCAGATCTCGGGGAGGATCTCCGTTTCAGATTTTGCTCCCACTCCATCGCCCTCTTCCTTTAAAGCATCCCAGTCAGGACCGTAAGCGCTCCATTACGCCGACCTCGCCTGCGCCAACGCCGGGTGTCCTGCCGCCGCCCCACATCCTCATCGCTCCAAGCATGCCAGCTCAAGCCGTCGATCCCGAGTTTGCGGACCTGGCAGCGCTCCTACAGCGACACCGACTGGGCGAGGGTCTTGGGGGGCCAAGCTTCAAAAAATTCGGGCTCACGGGCCTCAAGGATCTCGAGGCGCAGGCGTTGAAGGTGCAGCAGATGGGAGGGCGCATGATCGGCTTCTCCGCCGCCGGCGAGATCGACATCATTCCTGACGTCGAGCTCACTTCTCTCCTACGTGCTGTAAGTCATCAGCGCGAGGTGCAGACAGTCACGGTGCACGCTGACCTCCAATGGATCGCCGGCAGAGCCCCACGCTTCGCGGGCTCCCACAACCGCTCTCGTATCCGATTCCGAAGGACACTACGGCAATGATAATGACCGAGGCCAAAGAAGTGAGCTGGCCCCACGCGCTGAGCTGCTCAGACTTACGCTGACCATCCATCACGCGGAGCAGTTTGATCGCCAGCGGGTTGTACGCGGACGACGGGAGGTGGCCTTTTACGGTGAGATTCAGGACGATACATTCCCTGGAATGGATCAGCGGTCGTCCTGCTTTAATTGCTGGAAGAAGTGTAAGTCTGGCGCTTCCGGACCGGCTCATGGGTCACGGGCTCGAATGGGGGTTCCCTGCTGAAAGACCGATCCAGTGTCGCCGAAGGAGAGGAAGTCCTGCTCCAACTGTCGCTCGGTGAACGTTTATTACTGCTCGAGAACGTGGTGCGTGCACTTTTGCCAACTTTCGCGTGCGAGCACTCTGAAGAGCTGACACGACTCCCTCCGTGCACCAGTCAGCGGCTTGATTGGGCCCACCACAAAATCCACTGCATAAACCAAGCTCGTGGTAAGATACCGACCAGGGCGTTGTGCGCACGCTTCCTATGTAGCCGCTGACTTCTGCGAATCCAGCGGACGAGCTCAGTGACGTGAAAGTAATGGCTCACCCAAAGATTGGCGACATCCACGACGCTCTCGGACTATATGTCGCAGCCCGCATACCCGAGTACACCACTGCGGCCTGCTCCGCCCTCCGACTCCACTCGAGTCGCGGCGAGTCACTCGCCCGGACCCACATCCTCCTCGTCCGCCTCCGGTACCACCCCACCGAACGAATCGCCGCACACGCCTTTGAAATCTTCGAGGTCGTGGTCGTCCCGATCCCGGAAATCGACGCCCTACTGGCTCGCGACTTCGGGCTCCGGCCTGAAGTGCCCATCTCGAAGCACTGCACGCTCGAGGGCCTCAACACGTACCACTCGCTCATCAAGCAGAAGGGCGACTCGTACAAATTCATGATCATCTTCACGGGCGCCGAGCGGAGCGGCGCGATCGCCGTGCGCTTGCGAGGGGTCGCGAAGCCGATCGTGGCGAAGGCGAACATGTCGAAGGCCCTGTGGGCGGCGCAGAACGACACGGAATGGCTGGGGAACCTCAAAAACAGAGTACTGGCCTCGACAACTGGGGTGGACGGAGCTTTGTCGGAGAGGGACGTGATGCGGAGGAAGCTCGTGAGCTGCGATGCATTGGTCGGGTTTGGGCGCTTGCTGACCTCAGTGTTTCGAGCAGGCTGGCCTTGAGGACTGAATCTCCTTAAGCCATATACTCTGCAAGTGACTGGTAACCATCGTGACGTCACGCATCACCTTTTGATACTTCGCGGCGTTGTTTCGTTGCGAAGCGCAGGAGTGGCAGAAGCGGCTCGCGATGTTCTCGTAGGGATACTGAACGAGCTTTGGATTCGAAGAACTTGGCTCGAGGCCACAGTCGCGAGACACGGCTGGCGGCCCACAGCGTGCCGTCGCGGACGTCGGCCGACTCGAGGCCGTCCTTGTTCTCGTTCCACGACCAGGTGAACTTTGGCAGGTGCGAGAATATGCGGACGATTATTTCGAAGGGGAGAGACGGGATGCGCTCAGGCGAGGGTGCCGGCGGAGTTGACACTGGAAGTTAGGAGTCAGTCCGTGGCTCGCCGCTCGGGCTGCCTGGAAGAGCTCGCGGCTCACATGGGGGCGAGCCTGGTCTTTCGAAGAGGCCTGGCATGGGCGGCAGAGTGATCGGGTGCGAGTGGGGGCGTTGAGAACTTCACCGGGTCACGGGCCCGGATGGTCGGACGTCGGTGTCGCGATTGACTCGGGAGGGCGAGCACCTGGGTGAGGACGCGTGAGCCGACGGCGTTGTTCCGGCTTCCAGAAGGTTGGATACAGCGGAACTGCACGCGCGTAGTGCTGCTGCTGTGGTGAAGGGCGTCGCGTGGAGGCTGGTCGGAAGGCAAGGTGGGGCGACGCGAAGTTCGGAGCTCGAGGTTGCTTTTGCTCGCGACCTGCTTGCGACCGAATTCGACAGATTGCCTAGCTCGAGCACCTATAAAATGGTCGACTCGTTCACCGACCACACACCCTATTCGAGCAACAGGCGGGCGAGCATCGGCGAGCCGTCGTCGAGGACAAAAGGATCTAGTAGGAGTAGGCGGCGGTAGAGGAGGGCGAACTGAAGACAAAATCATACGAGAGACTCCAAGCAAGACTGGTTGCAGGTCAGTGGTTCCTACGCGCCCGGCGTCGCGACGCCACCCTGACCCGCGGACTGGACGAGCGCGACGGATCCCTCGTTGTGCGAGTGCCTCGAGCGAATGTGACTGATCTGCAACGAAAACGAGATCAGTCTGTATCTCCGGCGCACAAGTCTAGAGACATACACTCAAGGTCAGATTACCCGTCGCGGCACGGCACTCGCCGCACAAGAACGTCGCGCCCGACGCCCCACCGCTGGCTTTCGCGAGCTCGAGAATCCACGTGTCCAGCTTGAGCTCCCAAGCGAGCCTACTGATCCACGACGGGGGCCGGGCATCAACTCTTCCGACGCAGCGGAACGCCGGGTTCGCGACATGGACCTCGTTCACGTCGAGGTCGAAACCGCGGGGCCGTCCGCTGGCGCCCGAGTGGTGCTTGTGGTAGTGAAGAAGGATCGATGGGTAGTGGCCCGCCGCGATGCATCCAGGCATGCCGAACTTCCGCTGGTTGTCGCTGATCTTCCTGCGGCGGTCGTCTTGGCACGAGAAGATGGAGGTCGGGAGCGAGAGTGCGACGTCCATCTCGGCGTCGGTCGGGGAGCCCTCGATGGCAGGCGCAGCG
>ERZ1463038.954-NODE-954-length-10271-cov-17.158966_pt1 | contig 10271 bp, 15 predicted proteins | sample MGYA00564479_ERZ1463038 | MGnify/ENA primary metagenome ERZ1463038 (study PRJEB39244, sample SAMEA3635134) | Helicobacter pylori | study: EMG produced TPA metagenomics assembly of PRJEB11511 data set (Assembly of a 5300-year-old Helicobacter pylori... | reverse complement strand
GCTGGCGACAAGTTACGTCGTCCTTGACGTGCACCGTGAGGAGCGAGCAACTCGCGCGTCGCGCCTCCTTGAGAACGCGGCTGAGCAGAAGGAGCTCATGCACTCCCTTGACGCCACCCCAGCGCCCGACGCCAAAGCACGCAGCGCCGTCATGGCCTCCCTGCGCAAGCTCGCAGCGGAAGCAACTACTTTATCAACTTCAGTACCGGCGCCAGGGACCGAGGAAAGCGACGCCACCCGTCTCGGCGAGCACCAGGCCCAGTTGGCAAGGCTGCGACAGGAGGTTCGTCCTCCGGTGCTTGCGGAGCGCTTCGCCCTCGTTGCCATTGGCTGATCAGCTACTTTGTGTCACAGGCCTCCGAACTCGGGCTCGACACGCAGCCTGGACGCGAGCACGTTGCCAGCCGGGGGCTCGCGTCCCGCGGTCGCGGTCGCGGTTATTCTCGCGGCGGCCGGGGCACCTTCACTCGCGCCTTCCGCCTCGACAACCGAACAACCAAGCTTTTACTGAGCAACATCCCTGCCGCTGAGAGTGTTGCCCCCCTCCGCGCATACTTCGAGGTGCGGCTCCAGCTTCCCAAAGCGCCCTCTGGACGCTCAACCTCGCTGACCCCATCGTACAGCGCTTCGGCCCAGTCGTCTCCCTCACCCCGACCGGCACCGCTTTCGACCATGTCGTAGAGTTTGAGGAGCGCGGACCCGCAGAGCAGGTGCGTCGAGCTCCGAGTTCTGGTGGTGAGAGATGCGAAGCTCACGCGCCCAGTTCTTCCTCCCCAGGCACTCAGCCAAGGCTCGGTCATCGCTGGCGTGGGGCAAATCAAACTCCATTGGCACACCGCGCTTTCGTCTTCGTCCACGTCTGTGCCAGCGCCTCCGACAGCTCTCGGCGCTCCGTCAACCATCCCCGCCCAGCACGCCAAAGACGACGTCGCCCTGATGCATGAAGAAGGCGGGGTCATCCTTCCCTCGAACGAGGACTCGCAGGTCGCATCCGCCGGACGGGTCGCCCAGGGCGAGGAAGATGAGCGCGAGCGCAGTTGGAACCGGTGAGGCGTTGCGCACTACTCAGTCGGAGTCAAAGTGAAAATGATTGAGATGTCGAGCCATTTTACAAAAACGTGGACACGCATCGTCGCACCTCGCGGACCTTCTCCAGCAGCACTCGCGCAGACTCCGGCAAGAGCTCCTGTGGCCGGTACTGACCGGCGGACTCGATCGTGACTGGTGGACAAGGTTAATACCCTGCCCTGCAAGCAAGCAAGCGAAGCGAAGGACGCTCACAGATGAAGTGGTCACGGACGCGACCGAGTGATACCGTGCCCTCGAACTCCGGATGCCGCAGCACCTCGCGGCTGACGGTGTCGCCGCGAGCGTTGGCGACCTTGACTTGGCCGGTCGAGGTGTCGATAACGCCGAGAGGGAAGCACTCCGCAAACTTCTGATGAAGGTTTCGCGGAATTGGGGCTAGGATCGAGATGGTGGGGAGCAGGCGATAAGAGGCGGTGGCTGCCGGCGGAGCACATCAGCGGTGCTGCATGGAAGGTGAGGTCGCTCTGCGTACCAACGGGGGACCATTTCGCATGCTCTTTACCGATGCCTTTGTTGCAGTGCAGCTCTGCCACAATTTCCTACAGGTTTGAAGCCGTCAGCCCCGGAGAAATGCCACCTGATGGATCCAGAGCGCGACGAACCTGGCCGCCTCGCATCTTCGCCAAAAGGATGCCGCCGACAGCGGCGCGTGGGAGATCGTCCGAGAAGAGTTGCCCCTGCGAACCTTTTGGGTCGAACTCGATTTGAGAGGACAGAACTGTCATGCTCGGCAGGCGAGTCAGCTTCAACTGGGCGCGAGCGGGTTGACGGCCGCCACCAACGCACCTTCAGAGTTGGACCAGATCTTGGCAGGATCTGTCTCCCCTTTCTGCACGTCCTTTCGACGCTCGCAGTTTGCGACCAGGTTGAATACGACCGTGTTGAGGTCAGTGGGCGCCTCGTCGGGTGCTGCGATGCGGCAACGCCAGGTCAGTCAAAGTAGCGTGCAGAGACGGCGCAGGCGCTCACTCTGCTTTGCGTGGACCTTGCGAGGGTCGATGGCGAGGGGGATCAGTCCGAGGCGCTGGGCGAGGACCTCGTCCTGCACGATGGAGGTGTTGTTCCAGACGTAGACGGTCTCGATGGCCACCGTGGGCACCTGGGGGGACGGTCAGTGCCGAGCACTCGAGTCGTGCAAGACTACCGTCCGTACCTCGGAGATGACAATGCGCCGAAGGGCGTTGGCGACGCTCGCGTCGACGCCAACAAGGTCGAACTCGATCGTGGACGGGCTGAGGCTGTTGATCTGCACGCGGAGTGACGCCTTGAACTCTTCGAGATCCCAGTGGTGCGACTCGCCCGGGTGGTGTCCGGGGAAGGCCGTGCCCGAGATCTGCGAGCGCCGACGACAGGTGAGCGTGGGCCGGCTGGGCTGGTCGGCGCTGGCTCACGTTTTCGACGCGCTCCTTGCCAAGCCTGACGAGCCTGCGAGCCTCGATCTCTTCTGTGCTGGGCATGTCGCTTGAACGAACCAGGCGAGGAAAGCAGACGGTAAGCGAAAGACAGACGGCAGAAAAAGTTGAAGGCGATGCTGCGCGCTCGGTGCTCACTCTGGTCTGGCTGCACCGCGAGCCCGTTCGCTTTCTCCCCTCCCTCCGACCAGCACCGCCGACACCTCTACCCCGAGTCCCCCACGCTCCCCAACGCCATGTCGGTCAGCAAGACCGTGCTCGCACTTTCACGAAGCCCATGCAGCGCGGTCCGCGCAATCCGAGTCGTCCCCGCTGCCCGCCGGGCGATCGCAACCTCGAGCGCACGGTCGTCGCACATCGGATCTCTACCAATAGCGTACCCCGAGGGAGTCTCCGTCCGGGCCGAGCCAGCGCATGCGAGCGGCGGAAGCACCGCGCGCGTCCGCGTCGACGGCCCGAGAGGGCGCCTCTTCGTCGACCTCATGCCTTTCGTGCACCTCGTCCATGCAACGCCCGCCTTGGACCCCATTGCAACCGCCCCCACCACGGCCCCGGCCTCCCTGCGCGTGCACGTCGTAGACTCGAACGTCAAGCACCAGCGCGCCGTCTGGGGGCTCACACGCTCCCTCATCGCCAACGCCGTCGTCGGCGTTTCGACCGGCTACAGCCTCTCCCTTCGCCTCGTCGGCGTCGGCTACCGCGCCGTCATGGACGACATCCCGGGTCCGTCGCAGCGCATCAACCTCAAGCTCGGCTATGCCCACCCCGTCCTGATCGACCTCCCCAGCGACGTCGTCGCATCCACACCCACCACCACATCCATCGTCCTCTCCGGCATCGACAAGCAACGCCTCGGCGAAGTCGCAGCTCGCATCCGTCGCTGGCGCAAGCCCGAACCTTACAATGTGCGTCCCGCCAGCGTCCGGCCCGCGCTCGCGAGAGCTTGCCCGCCCAAATCACGGGCCAACACCTTTGTCCCTGGCTCACATCCTCTTGCTGACCCTGTCCTCTCTCAACCACAGGGCAAAGGCATTTTTGTCGGCGACGAGGTAGTCCGCAGGAAGGAGGTGAAGAGCAAATAATCTGGGTGCTTGTATTTGGCCTGCAAGAAGAACGGAAAGGTCCATCATTCATGGAGGACTACTACTCGACTAAGGTTGTTGGGGCTAAACGATAACAACATGGAACAGCGGCGGCGGCGGGCGGCGGAGGACACACACTCATGTGGTCCGTGCGCGATCATTGCTCACCCCTTTGTTGTCGCATGGTGAGCCGGGACCGTTCTGCCCCTCCTGTCCCTCCTCCCCTCTACCTCGCCATTTGCCCATCTGTCGTCTTCGCTGTCTCTGCCTACACTCTCATTTGACTTCCCGTGAGCTGCACGCAAGCCTGCGCGGCGGTCCCAGGGCCACCCTGCCCTCCGCGGATGTGCTGACCTGTGCGTTTCAGGTTTTGATCCCGACTCTGAGGACCTCGTCGCTCCGCGAACTTCACGCCGCCCCCTCCCCCTCCCACGTCCGCCAGGAGATTCAGCTACGCCTCCCACACTCCCTTCTCTTCAACCTGGGCCGCACCTCTTGACCGATCGAGCGAGCGAGCACTTGGTCCTCGTCCGCCCGATCGACACGACCCGCCTGGAGCTCCTGTATTTGCATCTCCCGGAGAGACCGCCGCTTTGTAGCTGAAGCAAACAGTGTGTCCTCCTCTCTTGGCTTTCACTGGCCCGCAAAGCTCATCTTGAACGTCGAGCAGGTCTTCCGATTGCGTTCGCCCCACATCGTCCATACGAGCCCTTTTTTGCAGTCCACTGTAAGCGTCGCCCCAGAAACTTGGATCCAGAAGCTCAAAGTACCCGGCAGAAGTGAAAACGCACAACCGGAACCAGCGCCCCAATCGCCAGTCGACCGAATGTGAGCAGGCGCGTGCCGAACAAAGGGATACCACTAATTACCAGAGCTGTGGCGAGCAGACGCCGACACCACACAACACAGCACCTTGCGTCTCTTTCCGCGATGAACCTCGACTCGTCGACCTCATCAACCGATGCAGGGCCTCCCTCGGCATCGCCCACTCACCTTCTGGAAGCCGTCGACAAGCTCAAGTTCTTCCTGGCGACTGCCCCGACCACGTTCCCAACGTCCCTCCCCAACACATCGCCCGAGGACCGTGCTTTGAACCGATTTCTACTTCCGACGGGCGAGCTCATTTCCTGCGTCATGTGGAACGGCCTATACCACGTCACGGGGACCGACATCGTACGGGCCTTGAACTTTCGCTTCCTCGCGTTCGGTCGACCTGTTCGAAACGCCAAGAAGTTCGAGGAGGGCGTCTTCAGCGATCTGAGAAACCTCAAGAGTGGAACGGACGCGACGCTGGAAGAGCCCAAGGTATAGTGCCTAATCAAGTTTGAATCCGAAATCGCTGACGCATATTTCCGCAGTCCGAGTTTTTAGAACTCCTCTTCAAGCACAACTGCATCCGTACACAGAAGAAGCAGAAGGTCTTCTACTGGTTCTCCGTTCCACACGACCGCCTCTTCCTCGACGCGCTCGACCGCGACCTCAAGAGAGAGAAGCTCGGTCAGGAAAGTACAACGGAGGCGATTCGCGAACCGGCGGTTAGCTTCCGATGGAACCCGAGCAAGACGCTGTTCGAGCAGTTCAGCGCGCCGACGCCCCCCCTCGACCTCCTGTCGCCCACCATCGCCGACATCGTCGAGAACGACTCTCAGGATTTCGGCTCCGGGGAGGTCGACGTCCCGGCGAGCGATTCCCTCTCGGGGCCACCGTACCGACGCGCTGGACGTGGCGAGATTGCCGCCTCGCCGGGGCACGAGCTCGTCGTCCTCGGCACCGCGAGTCCACCGAGCCGGGGTGAACATTCTTCGGACGCTTCACCGGGAAGCCACGACCCAGCACCGTCGTCGACCGCCCCCAGCGCTCAACGCGCAGGCCCCGCCCTCGGCGCCGCAGACCCCGACCCGTCCAGCAACATCTTCGGCGCGGTCGCTCTGTTCGAAGGCTCGCCGACGTACAAGCAGCGCAGGCGACCGGCGGGTCGGAAGAAGAGCGGCAGTGCCGCCTCAGCGCCAGGGCCTGTCGGCGGGGACCCTCGCCTCGGCGACCGCCTAGCGGACGAGGACGCGGCCCGATGGGACGATCGGCTCAGCCCGTCCCAGGATTACTTCGACGCGAGTACGAGACGATCGCCGACCTACGGATCCGGGAGCGCGAGCCCGTCCAGCGCGTACCCTTCCCCTCGCTCTCATCATCAGTCGTACACCGGGTCGTTCGAGTCGCCAGCGCCGCCGCCATCCTCCGCTCACAGTGCCCCTCACCTCGCCTTTCCCGTGATGAACACCCTCGAAGTTTATCCACCTCCACCCGACTCACGCCCTCCCGTAACCTATCGCCACTCGCTCTCGCACCCGGCTGTCCGCGCGCCTCGTCTCAGCCAACTTTTTCAAACCCGGGGCGCAACGACGACAGCGGACGGCCAGCACACAGCGCATCCATTCTCCTCGTCGTCTGTACCACCGTCCATCGTACCGCCAAGCGTTCTCAGTTCGTCCCTCCCTGGATACGGCGTCGCCGACGTCGCTCCGAACGCGAAGACCTACGTCTGCCCCCTCTTCTCGTGCGGGCGACTTTTCAAGCGACTCGAGCACCTCAAGCGCCACGTCCGAACGCACACGAGCGAGAAGCCTTACTCGTGCCCGACTTGCTCCAAAGCGTTCGCGCGTTCCGACAATCTCGCCGCCCACGTTTGTACTTTTCATTCGAGGGCGAGAAGCAAAGTGTTAACTTATCCTTCAAATAGATCAAGATTCACGACAAGGCGGAACCCGCGAGCTCGTCGCTGTACGCTCAAGAGCGGGGCGTCACCCGACGAGGCCTCGTCGACGACGGAGACGAGGACGACGAGGACGATGGTGACCCGGACGGAGAAGAGGAAGACCTCTCTGTGATCACGGACAGTATGGAGGAGCCGAGGTACCGCAGTCGAAGCGCCGCCGACGACGGGCCTGACGAGGCTGTCCACTGGGCACCGCCCATCATCACACACGCAGCCGAGACGAGTCTGGCAGGTTCGTCGTCGCACTCGTACTCGTCTTCAAACGCCCATGGGTACCCTTGGGCAGCGGCGATCCAGCCGTACCACCGACCGCCGCCCGCGGATCAGCTGGAGAGCCAGGTCGCCTTTGAGACCCAGGCGGGGACCTCATCCTTTCCGTACCACCACACCTCGGCATCGACGACGTCAGGTGTCGTCCCTCATCGACGGTACCGCTCAGCTACGCCTACATTCGGACAGGGATCAAATTCACGGCGAGGACTTGCGCATCCAGACGCCGTCGTGCCGAGGCACTCCATGGCTCCGGCGTTCGGATACTCGTCGTTCGAGTCCTCGACATCCGCCGGACCGGATCCGTACCCGCCAGCGTCGTTCCAAGCACACATCCAGTCGCTGAGCGCCCTCGGCACTGAGCAGGATCGAGTCGGCGGGCCAGGATCTTACCACCCTGCCCCATGGCCCTCCTTTCGCGAAGAGACTCCAGTTGGGTCTTCCATTCAAAGCGGATCACTCTACTACCAATCACACGACGTCTACTCGACTGGATCGGTGGAGGGCGATTTCGGCAGCAGGGACGCAGTGGGAGATCAGCACCGTCTGCAGAGGCGCCACTTTGATGAGTAGATTGCGAGGGCGGGTTCCCTTTTAGGTGCAACTGGTTGTAGCCTTGCATATCTGGCCTGCGATCTTCAGTGTTTAAGACTTGCATTCAGCAGCGGAGTGGTACTTCGTCAATGAGAGCCCTTGAATGACGACGGGGCAGGGGGGGCCCCGATGGCCAAATTTCGGCTACTTTCACTCGTACGGAGGCCCGAGCTGCTTCCGGAAGACGCCCAATGTGAACTCGACGACGAGCAGTAGAACGCCACCTCCGGGAGCCAACCGCAAGACCTTGGGGAGAAAGCCCGAGTAGAGTGCGCCGAGGCCTTCCTCTCGGGCGATGAGGACCAGGGAGGGGAACGTCCAGTTGTACTTGGGCGTGGCGCCTGCGACCTGCCGAGCGAGGACTGGAGTGAGCGGTGCGACCCTCGCAGGCATGGACCGGGGTGACTACTTTGATCGAGTTCTGGACCCTGGACTTCACGACGTCGACTGTAGGGACGCGCGATTAGCGTTGCGGTACGACCGGTAAGCACCGTCGAGGCAGCTCACATGGAGTGTTGACGGCAGTTCCAACGAAGCCACCGACGGCGCCCGAGACAAAGTTGTTGAACAGTTCGGCAGACTTGGTCTGAAGGGCGTCGCTGTCAGCAGGCAAGCGCGCGGGAGACGTGATCGGCGCACCTCGGCCTTCGGAAGGAGCGCTCTGACTTGGAAGATGCATCCAAAGTAACCTCCATTCCACGTAACGTGCCTGTTGTGGGAGGCGCAGTTTGAGATCAAGGGCGGGTCATTCACCGTGGTTAGCGGTGCACTCACCTCCAGAACGTTGGCTCGAGACCAGCGTAGAGCCCAAGCAGGCCTTCCTTCTTGACGATCTGGGACACGACGTCCATGGGACCCTTGTAGATGCTGTTCTTGTCCTGCAGGCGGATCTTGACGAGCTCAAACGGGACGACGACAATGCTCTCAGTAGCTCCGGCGCTGCAGCCGGTGAGGACCGACAAGCCTTGGGTCATCTTGTCCGTTCCGAGTGCCGTCTTGTACGTCTTGCCCCAAAAGTCGTTCGCAGCAAACTTGACTGCACGCTTCGGCGCCTCGAGCATGAGGGGTGGCACGAGCCCGCGGTACAGGCGCCCGAAGCTGAAAATCCGGAGCATTAGCCCGTTGGTCTACCACAGCAGTAGCCGTCTGACCCCGAGACCTACCCTTCCTTGGCGATGATCTTCTTGAAGCAGTCGACCATGCCGTTGTAGTGCTCCGCGCCGGCAACGGGCTTGCCGATCTGGAGCTGCATCCGAGTCTTGACCTAGAGGAGGACAAGGGGATTTAGAACGCAGTCGGCGAAGAGCATGAAGCGCGAGCCTGAGCTCGACTCGGCGAACGCACGACATCTGCGCAGGGAGGTGCGGTCGGTTAGCGAGCGGCAGCAGAGACGCGCGAGGGCGGGGCGTACCGAGCGGGTAGAGGCAGAGAAGCTCGGTGACTCCGGCGATTGCGCCTGCCGCGAACTGGTACACGAACGGGAGTGCTGGGGACGGCGAAGGGAAAGTATCAGTCCGGGCGGTCTCGGGAGCGGGGCCCGCGCTGCAGCTATCTGTTGGCAGCGCTGGTTCGCACGACGCACACTTCTTCTGCGCCGGCGCAGGGGCGGGGACGGACGGGGAAGCCATGCTCAGTCGTCGACGGCGCTGCTCAGTTGCGTGCAGTGCGGGGCTGCTCAGCTCTTCGCCGCGGCGGCTGGTCGATGCCCGGCTCAACCGGCTTGCTTCCGGGCGCTCGTCCCTCAAAGTCTCGAGGACGGCGGGCGCAGTCTCGTCGACGGAACGGCAGCGATCGCAGGATGAGCCTGTCGTTGCTGAGCCATGCCCGCGCTGTGCTCGAAGGCACCTGCCGCCTCGCGTCGGCGTCGCTCGCAGCTCACGCCTCGCACTCGCCCTCGCCCGCGCGATCCTCCCACGACCCAGTCCAACCAGCCGTCCAGCGACCCAGGGCACCCGTAGAGTATTCTTCGACGCCAGTACCCAGTGGAGCTCTGCTTGCACCCGCTCCTGTCCTTCCCTCGACGCACCTTGCCGCCGACTCGAACCCCGAGCACGCCCAGGCCGAGCGCGTCGAGCCGCCCATCGCCGCACTCGCGCCCGCGCAGAGCCTTCCGAATACCTCAGATGCGGCTTCAACACTCCCCGTTCCTGTCCCTGCCGATCCTGTCCCCAACCAGGCGGAACACAAGCCGACCATGACCGCGACTGATTTCGACGGCAGCGACGACGCCTTCACAGCCAACTCCGCGCCATCAGTCCAGCTCCGACAACCGGTAAGGACCCACGGGGACTGCTTTCCCGCCTTGCTCTTACTGACCTCCCTATCTCGCAGACTCGATCAATGAAGCCATCCAAGGTGCCCGCGACCAAACTCGGTCGGCTCTTTCACTACGGCGGCACGTCAGCCAATTCTTTTTCGCACACCCGCCCGGAACTAACATCTACCGTCCTTGCCAGGTTTGGTGACCGGTCTCGGCCTTGGAGCTGCTTCCGAAGCCATTCGACGCGCAACGTCAGGCCCGTCCGCGGCAGTCGAGCCGTCGGTCTTCATGAGCGAGGCGAACGTGCGCCGCCTAGTCGACAAACTCTCCCGCATGCGCGGAGCCGCTTTGAAACTTGGACAATTCATGAGCATACAAGGTGATCCCGTTGTGCTCGTGCTCGATCGGAACGAACACTGGATCTGACTGCCAGCGCAGACTCCCGGCTGCTGCCCGCCCAAGTTGAGGACATTATGCTCCAGCTTCAAAACAGTGCCAACTACATGCCTCAGTGGCAGACCGAGGTCTGCTGCGAACCTCCACTTTCGCTGCTTTCCGGCTGACCATTTGGATTGGCAGCGCGTGCTCGAGGACACCCTGGGCGTCGAGTGGCGCGCGCACTTCGACGAGTTCGACATGGTACCTTTCGCAGCGGCATCCATCGGACAAGTGCACGCCGCGGTGCTCGCGCCGACTTCACCATACGCGTCGATGTATCCTCGTGCGATGCCTCTCGCGGTCAAGGTCCAGTTCCCCGGCGTCCGCGCATCTATTTCGAGTGACCTCGCCAA
>ERZ1463038.953-NODE-953-length-10274-cov-16.849300_pt1 | contig 10274 bp, 5 predicted proteins | sample MGYA00564479_ERZ1463038 | MGnify/ENA primary metagenome ERZ1463038 (study PRJEB39244, sample SAMEA3635134) | Helicobacter pylori | study: EMG produced TPA metagenomics assembly of PRJEB11511 data set (Assembly of a 5300-year-old Helicobacter pylori... | reverse complement strand
GTGGTATGATAGAATACGGAAGAAGGCAACGGCGATAAACAGAGTACCGATGATGAGGTGGAATCCTATTATTGGATTAAGTATGGCCTGCTTGGTTGTTTTTTCTTCCACAGTGTACCGTGGTGTTATATTCATTCCATTTCTACACTGACCCTAGATCTAATCTTCGTGTTTTTCACTCGTGGTAGGTAATTATAAGCAATATATCATTAGCAAGGGACATAGATCATCCTATGGCATGTCAGTTTAAAGTTATTGGTGTTCCTCAGTTTGTTATGTAGATATAACCGTATGATCACCTGGTGAAATAACCTACTCCCTACCACTAAAGTGGTTAACCATATCTATTTGTTGGACTAGACTTATCCCACATACTATTTGTAACATATTAGGCCACAGTTCATTGTAACCCTACTAGATATCTTTGCACCGCTCGATGAGCCTGTCTGCCTATCGCCAGATGAGTCCATCTTCGCTGCGCTCGAGTCACAACATAATATGTCCATCTTTCTTAGAGAATATATGTTATGCGTTTAAGTGAACTTATGGTATAAGAGTAGGATGGTTAAACTCGACTCGCTTTCCCTTATTTGTTCTCTATACTCTTCCTTGAATATTGGGCCTTACATCGTCAGTTTCTTATATTAAGACGAGTGAGCCGATGTTATTATACTCAATTTCTTATATATATGAAAAGGGGATGAGTACGATTACCCCCCATCAACCTAGGCTGGAGACCTAGACCGATGTAGATTCTAAGCTAGACGTTATAAATGTACCTTAATTCCAAATGTGTATCCTTTGTACACTGTAGATGATAGTATACAGTTCTTGATTTTAGTACGATCAATATGTAGAGCCTTACCGGCCTTAGTTAAACTGTCGAACTCTAGAGTAACTGAGTTCTTGGTGGCAGTAATACATAAACCTTCTGGCACAAACTTAGTTGTACCCGCCAACATATGATTTAACCTACTGCAGGACGAGCCCGTCCAAGTCGCCGGCCGGCTAGAAAGCTCGGATCGTTGCAGGCAGGGGCAGCTCAACATCCTCAAATTTTGACGAACCAGCTCCCTTCTTAAGCCATTATGTTGCGCTTATCCAAAGTCGACTAGACCTTGAGGGCTACTATCGGCCTTACGTACATACTTGATACTCATAAGGCCTTGTCTGGTCGGCTAGCGACGTAGGTTAGCGGGGTTGAAGCATGTCTGCAACGCGGGGTTGAAGCATAGGTTAGGGTTGAAGCATAGGTTAGCGGGGTTGAAGCATGTCTGCAACAGTCTTACCCGCCCAGTAGTGAGGGAGTCTATCAGGACAAAGACTGATATTCATGATACCTGATAAATTTTCCTCGCTTGACTAACCAAGAGCCAGGTCTTGAAACTACGCTATTACCGCTCGAGAACTTGCGGCTCCTTCTGTTTGCCTCAATATGACTACGGCTTCTTCAATATCCATAGATCCCTGACTGTTTTTTCAATCTCCTATCTAGGCACGTAGAGTATTGCTAATCTATTTATCTCTTGATACTTACGACACCCGTACCCGCAAACGCAGCACCACCGACTAGACGCCGCGGCTCCGTAGCACTCACCCGTCTATGTTAAAGTTGACTTTCTACGGCTGGGAAGAGGGTAAGAAGTGGGAAGCTTGATCATTCCACCTCGTCCCTAAACAAGAACATTCCCTTTTAAAGTTGGTCGGTTGCCCTGTTTTGCCTTGCACGGAGGGGGTCGTTATATATCGCACGAGAGGTGCCTATTACCACCATCACTAACAACTTTCCACAAAGATGGCTGGCTTCGACGATCACATGGGACTGGGAGGGCCGCGACTTGATGTCGTCTATCGTGTTCAACCGTCACCACCGACTCAGCGCATCCTTGACGTTCACAAGGGCTGGCGTTCCCGCTCCATGGGCTCACGGACCGTCGGGCCCGCTCCACTGGGCCGATGCAAGCGCCACGAGCGCTGCCCCAGACGGCCTCGGCAGCAACGTCGCCTGCGTCGCCCTCGCGTCGCCCTCAGCCCTGACGAGACATTGCTTGCTGTCGGGACCGATAGTCTCGTCGTGCTGCCCGACGCCAAGAGCCTCCAGCAAGTCCGCGTGCTGGAAACGGGCATCAGGTCGGTCAAGAAGATCGCTTTAGCCCGAACGGGGCGCACGTCGTTGCGGAGACCCAAAATGGTTGTGCCCGCGACGTCCGTCTCTGGAAAGTCACGGTCGACACCATTGCAATCCCAACGGAGGGTGTGGCGAGCACTGTTGCCTCGAGTACTGTAAAAACCTTTGGCTCATCGGCCTTCTTCGTTAATGGAAAGTGGTTCTTCGTTGTTGAGGAACGCGACAAGGTTGTCGTGTACGACATCACCACACACATGGAGATATTCCATCTCGATAAGCACACAAAGAAGATCATGTGGGTAGGGGAGTCCCCCTGGCGGCAGATGGATGCACCTTTCCTTTGATGTCACGACATCGTAGGCTTTACCAAGCTGACGACATGTACAAATCACACTCAGATTGCCACCTCGTCGTGGGATCGATCTGTTTGCCTTTGGTCGGCAAGGACGGCACACCGTCTCACAAACTCTACGGCTCGCGTCAGCAGAGCTGGGCGGCGGCCTTCTCCACCAACAGTACTCTTATTGTCGCCGGCTCGGACTCCGGCATTGTTTGGATTCGGAGCGTCGAGACCGGCGACCTCACTCACTGCCTCGAGAGCAACAACATTCAACTGGGTCCGCTCGCTTGCGTTCACTCCCGACGGCCGCGCGATCGCCGCTGGCTCGGCGGGCGGTACGCTCCGATTACTTGACCTCGCGACTGACGAGATTCTGCAGCGATGGCAGGTTGAAGCGAGTTTGAGTCACTGGGCGGGCTTGTTCAATGAGGTCTCGAATGTGCGGTTCGACTACGCGAGTGCGACACTCGTATTTTGCGCGGGGGCAGACTTTGTCGTCCAGGACCTGGAACAGAACCAGCAGACCGTCATCGGATATAATTACGACAGAGCTGAAAAGAGTAACAAAGGGATATTATTGTACACAGCCGATATGGATGGTAGGGCGAGGAGGTGGAACATTTAGCAAGGTTCCCAGTTTTCCGCACCAGAGCAGAAACCCAGTCAACACCATTCTATGCAGGCCTTAGATGGACCTGAGAGGACGCACCAAAGCCCGGAAGAGGAAAGTTAGTCAGTGCCAATTTTTATCCTGCCTTCTGGCGCGGTCGGGGCTACTGCTTGCTTAATATCTGATGATAGTCAAGAGGTTTATACAGTGCGGACTAGGCTAGGATTGAGGCAGTGACAACCTGCCGTGGGAAGGAGGGGAAGGAGACGCCATTGCGAGCGCGGGCATTCTGTGGTCAACGTTGTGCGCGCGCCCGGATGACGAGGAGCTGAAGGGCTCGGAGGATCCAGTAGTCGCAAAAGAGGACGGAAGTCACGGAGTCAGCTCTTGGTGGATAGGCGGGAAGGGAATGTGAAAGAGATCGGCAGGAGGGACCAGTGTGACAGATATATTCGTCGCGGCGAGGGCGCTTGAGAGGGTCCGGGAGTGTGGAGGATTGATGGTTCTGTTTAGGAGGAAAGGGTCACTGCTAAAAGTGGATAATTTAAGGACTGGGGGTTCAAGGATGTCATGGTGTCGCTGGCATCGAGTGGAAGGAAGTCCGGCAGGAGTGGCTGCCGCTGCCACTCTTCCGCAGCTGCCAGTGGACTCGAAGTCAGTCAGTATGACTGAGACGATCAAGTATCCCCTTGCTCAATGAAAGGAAAAAGACGAGTCCGACGCCGAGCTGGTGCGACGTCGATCGTGCTTCGCGACGATGTTCTCAACCTTCTCCACCTTCTCCGATTGTGTGGTCTGCCCCCGGTACTCACGGTCAGCATCCTCGGCGATTGAAAATGAGTCTCACACCTCTGTCATCTTCAGCCTGAGACGCCGTTGCTGCAACGTTGATTGAAGGCTTGCGTCTAGCAAATTGGAGTCTCGCCGAAGCAGCGGCCCTTCCTCCTACGACGTCCGAGGCATGCGGCATCCTTGGCAAGACCGAGCGGCTTTGGCTTGTAGGTGCAAAGTTAATGGAGATGTGGGGGTGTGTCCTTACCCCGCAACACGAACTTACAGGGGAAACCTTTGCCAATGGCGAACAGCCGGGGTGCAGGTGAATGTGTAACGTTCGGAAGTGGCTCGGTGAAGAGAACTGCAGGCTGATCCTGATCTGCTTCGGCAATGGAACAACCTTCGGAGCGTCCGATCGACACTCGTAACTGTCTCGTCTTGGCCTATCTCGTCCAGTCGTCCTCAGCCGGTCGCCCGCTGTTCAACTTTTGTTGATGTATCCTTGCAGGCTGCCGGCAGTCTTGTGACTGCATTTCTGGTATTATTACTACATGATGGCAGACCTCCAAGCTGCATGTTCCCCTAAGACGGGGGCAGGGAGTTAGTGTGGATCATCATTCCAACGATCCAGCACGCACGATTTGTAAATGTGGCTTTAATGTTTCTGGTTTCTGATTTAAAAAATGTATATGGCATTATTAGGAGAGAGCTCAACTTACTGAAGCCATCCTATGGAGCTGTTTGTCCACAACTATTTTTAACGGCCTCTCCTTGCGGCCGCCCCTGCTACCTGAACTGTTTCCAACGCTTCCTTTAAAGCGTTTGGAAGAACGCCCTCCGTACGATGCGGAAGAGCGCCCTACCTATGTTGTGGATCTTGGGTGTAAGAGTTGTCAGTGATGTTCGGCTGTTGAGCTTGATATGTGCCGAAGTGTGACAGGCCGGATAGGTAGCACTGACCTAGTAGGAAGGAGGCAAGACATTTGAACACGGTCTCAAGTTGATATCGTAGTGCGGAAGTGGTGGCAAATAAATCTGGACATTGATGTATCACCCAGCCAGCAAAATAATCAGCAAGCCGACATGACCCTTCAGCGTCAGGCCCGAGGGAAAAGGCGGATCAATTACTGGCTTGGCTGTGCTGGAAAGGAAGCGTCAAGGAAGAAAAGTAAAAGGACAGGGCCGTGCGGATGTGAGTTGAACCGACACCAGGAGTCGGCAATTCTGCTAGCATGTGGCCTGCACGCTGTGCAAGATGCCCGCAAAGCTTTCCGATTCCAGCAACTAAGGTGTTCCGAATCCAGCAACTACCATTCTTCTTTCCTTTCAATCAATGTCAGCAAGAGCCTGGGGTGTCTATCCTCCCCTAATATACCTGACCCTGCCGGTCAACAGTTTGAGCATGGCCTATTTCGCCACCTCTTTATTGCAAGAACGATTGCAAAAACGAGATTGAGCACTATTCATTGGGTGGGCTGATCGTGAGCGAACAAGATTGCGCACTATTCATTTAATAGGCTGATTGTGGGTGATCTTTTTCTAAACCGATTGACGTGGTCTCTCTCAGGGCGCACGCCGGTGCCCGATTCCCCGATTTGCTTTGACTTCTCCGAAATGGCCTTTGCTCGCTTTCCCTTCTTCTTCACCGGTACCAGCTACCTTCGCATTCGATCTGCAGACTCAAGGTCCGCTTACCAGCATGACCAACGCGCGTTGCTAGAGGCAGAGGAGATCAAGTCCCTCGCCCGGCAGCCCGACAGCAGTGCCGACCTCGGCCCGGCCCGGCCATGCTAATCGAGGCGAGAGCGAAGCAGCTCCTTCAAGAGCTACTAATCAGTCTCTCTTTGTTCTTCAGCTATCGGGATCCGACCACGTAGCCCATCATCTGAAGCCTTTTCGCACTGGGTTGAAACCGGCAAGACGGCCAATGCCGAGGAGGTAGGCGTTCGCACCGCTGGCGATCAGTCCACACAGATTCGAGCTGCTGGTGTGAAAGTTAGGGCTAAGTGAAAATTTCAAGCGGCTATGATGCCAGCGCCTCTAAGGCGGGGCACTGCCCGAAAGGGAGGGGTTTCGCCGTTAAAGAACAAAAGGACAACATTTGCGTTATATGCACGGCCCAATTCCGGCGGGCAAGGTATTGCTATTTTGGTGAGCTGTTTGACTGGGCTACAAGGCTGACAATGCGCGCACGCGTTGGCATTTGACTTGTTACTATGGTATTTGTTTACGTGCTATGTGGTATCCCTCGGCTCATATCGCGCCAAGGAAAAGAGTAAGCAGATATGCGCGCCTGCTGGCTCACTCCAGTAGCACACTCTCAGCGGTAGTGTCTTGCAGAGGCAGGAGGCACACCACACCGTACAAACACTCTGCGTGCCTAAGGCTAATGGACAGCAGATGCGAGCCGATTTGACTCGAAGAGTCAGAAGCCAAGAAGCAGCAGTTCGCCGTAGTCCTTACTCTCTCACGGCAAACCCGCGCTCGCGTTGCCCGTGCGAAGGCAATCTTCCTCACTCGCGGCTCCTCTGAACCAGTCCATGACCCTTATTGCCCTCGAGTGGTAGATCGTGAAGGTAAAAGGCACATGATGAGTTTTCCCGGTCGGGGAGCTGGGGTAAGGAGAATGGGTGCTGATTGCGAAGGGCCTTGCTATAATTAACGACAACCTTGAAAGACGCCGGACTCAGTGAGACATACGATGTAGAATAATCAATCGCACGCAATACACCATAAGAATTCGGGGACTTACAGAGACCTGCAAACAGGCTACAAATCGAGCTGCAGGACAAGGTCGAGCTCTATTTCTTCTTTGCCACGGCGGTCATCGGTACGCAAGTCTTTCGTGATCTATATACATGCTACCTAAGCATCGCAATTGCTTTGACCTCCGGCTCCGTCTACCTCCTGCTTCCACAAAAGTCCGCCTCAACAGTCCAGGAAACGTTCCTCCACAAACCGTTCGGGACGTACTGTGTCTCAAACGCGAAGGATAGGCCTCTCGAGCTAGCAAAATTTCTGTCGAGAGGGGCCACCGTGGTAAGTGCGGTCGCCAGTGGGTAGGTGTGGCTGACGTTGGATTGGGTGGCGGCCGCCGCGCCCACCGTGATCGCGGCGGCAAGCGTAAGAATGGAGAAAAGCATTGTAAGAGGGAAGAGGGGGTATGGAGCTTTGATTTGGATCTAGGATCAGCGAGCAGGCATGCAGTGACGACGAGACTTCGGCGAGCAGGGACCGCCAGGCCGTGCTACGGGCTCGAATGTGGCCTAATCCACGTTCGGTCGGCCCGCCCATCCTACAAAGCACTAGGTGCTCACGCTACAGCCTTACAAAAGGCATAGAGGCCCGCCTAGTGTACTTGCACGCTCTTCACTTGTGGTTCATCTAATTCATCACCCGTTGGAAAGTGCTACGGGCTCAACAATGCCAGATTGTCACGGATATGCCAAATTGAGTGGTGTCGCCGGGTCCAGGTAACCGACTCAGGTACTCGCTACGGAGGATTGACGTGGAGCGGTCCCGACGCCGGCAGTGGCTACCGCCGCCGGGCGTCGACCCTGCGCTCTCGTCTTCCTTCTTCCGATTGCACCGACCCGGACCACGCTTCAGTAATGGTCGCTCAAAGATCGCCGTATTCTTCGCGGGCTCCGCCCGTACGAGCCAGGTCACGAGCATCCGTTTTGAGCTTGGTCTCTCGAGACTATTTAGCAAGAGTGATTGACCTGTGCGCGCCGGACCGACAACGAGAGGAAGATGAGGCGTAGCAGCACGACTGTATTTACACACGTCGCCGTACGTTTGATCAGCGCGCGTAGGGATGAAAGCGCCGGGAGCGCGGTCCTGGGCCTCAAGCAGGTCCTTGCAGATAGTACGCCTTCACAACACGAAATCACGCGAGCTATTCGACGGCCAGATCTGTATATCCGGCCGGAGGCGCCTTCCAGTCCGCTCGGCGAAGCCCGTCACCGCCGTCGCGACTGCAAATACCGACATTTACACGCACAGCAGTCACGGTGTCCCGCAGCCAGCATCCAAAGCCGTCCGTCCGCAAAGTCGCGTCGATCAACGCGATTGTAGAACTTGCCGACGTACTCGTGCGAGCAGCGGAGGAGCGCGACCTTGCTCACACCGCGGTTCGGTCCGGCATTGAAGGCTACCCTTGTACGGGTCATGTTTAAGCTTTCGCTCTGGTCGTAAGGTGCCTCGTACATCACATCTCCTGATTGCCCGTCTGTCAGGGCTTGCACTTGCGCTTAGAAGGTGAAGATCAACGTCAGCGCGGAAGCAATTTACCACAACCAGCAGATCCAAGAGATCGGCAAGCCGCTCGCATACCCTTTCCCCATATTGGGTTTCATCAGAAGCGCCATCCCGTTCACCAAGGAGGCACGCTTTCACAACTCGATGTGAGATGCATCCGCCTCAGCAAGCACCTCGCCCGCGAACTCGTTGTGCAGGGAGCGCATCGAGGAAATCTCGATCACCTTCCTTCCACTCACGGATATAAGGTTGCAAATGCAAGCATACGTGTTGGCCCCCCCAACGGGACCAGCAACATGGCCACGGACAGTCATTGAAGAGAGAACGCAACACAGCGCGACGAACCTGAGCTTTGAAGTTGGGTAACTTGATTCCCGCTGTTCGTGCTTTGGCAGTTTCAGGGACCTTGGCTTTTCAGATAACGGACCTTCAGCTCACAAAAACCAACTTGGAACCTACATGCTAGCCTTCAGACGTGGAGGCTCCAAAATCCTCCCTTAACAACAACAAAAGAACGTGTGGCGCCCCCGTCCCTCATCAAACCCAATTTATTCTATCCTTGACCGCAAGCTCCACTGTTATCTGTGACATGTGATGATGTTCCCTGACATATGCAATAACAGATTAATTTTTCTAAAACTAGATCTCTTCGAATACGCGACGTCCTTGTCCACAGGCTCTGAAATGCTCTGATCGACCGAAGTATTGGCCTGCCTTCGTTCGGCTCCGCCCACGGCGTATCGTTGAGCAACAGATTTACAGCTTGGGACTTCTACTGGACCTTATGCCTTTCTATTTTCTTACTCTTCAGCTGTGATCACTGATGCCAGTGGCACAGAAGGCGGCCTCCGGCTCCTATATGAGCCCAGCGCAGACGTCACTTTTTGCTCGCTTTTCACAGAACCCTATGGTCCGGGAAGTTGAACTCATGTTCCCAACGTCCAAGGGGACTGTGAAGGTGAAGGCAATCGGCTCAAGACTTCTTGATGACCAGATTCTGTGCTGATGGCGCGACTCACCTTGCCCTCTTCGATTCGCTCAGCCTCCTTTTCAATCACGCAGACTATTATATCCTCGGTCATTGTCGGTCAACGGCTATTGTATCGCGTTGTGTCATCTTATCCGATCAATCACGTCGTGCCGCTTTCAAGACGTACCTGAAGCAAACTTGGCTTGAAAATGACCACACGGTGCGCAAGGTCAACATTGCGGCGAGACTCGACGAGTTCTGCCGAACAAGCTCGCCAAAGATCTCTCTCTCGAAGCTCCACGATATCTTCGTCCAGAGCGGCGTTGGACCTTCTGTTTTAGCTCCCCTTCCCGCTCCTGTACTTGTAAGGAGCGAGCTGTGCTTTTGAGTCCCCGAAGCTCCGAGTTTTCGGAGCAGCTCCGAGAGGGTGAGGCCTGGACAGTTCGCGCTGTCCGTCCGCAACTCTACTCGATGACCTGATCAACCCGTCGCGATCTAATCATCCTCGCCATCGCTCCCTCCGCTGGCGAAACCGATGTCGAGCTACACGCTGAGAAACCGGCCTCACCGACGAGTTCGACTCACCTGGACCCCCGGCGCTGCGGTATCGATATACCCAATCCAGAAGCGGTCAAGTCTGGCAGAGGGGTGCGTCCGAGTGCGAGTAGGTTGAAAGTGCGAGTGGAGCGATAGGTCTGTAAAAGAGGGCGACGAACGTGGTCGAAAGTGCAAAGATAAAGTCGTAGGAGCGGTATAGTGGTGCGGAACTGTACAATGCTCGCTCGTAGGGTCGAGAAGGCGAAGAAGTTGCAGGAGCGAGATCAGCTGGGCTCGGCAAAAGGCGGCTTTGACAGGTGGGACGCAACTCGAAAGTATCGTAGATTTGGTCCATCGCCTAGACCAGGTGCAATCGAGCCTCACAGTCGCTAACAGTAATCCTGCTCGGATTCTATCTGGATTGGTTGGGGCGGGACGGGAAGAATGGGTAGGAGCTGGGCAGCTCCTTACACTTCGGCGGCGAGGAGTCTGGGGACCATCAAAAGCGTGTCAGGATGTCCGCGCTGAGAAAGCTTGCTAATCCTCCGGCGGCCAGCGTCTCTCTTTCAGCTGAACCCGCGCTGGCCTTGGAAGTCAACCGTCAGTGTTATCCTGCCATCCTCGGAACGCGACGTCTCGCTAGTCTAAAAGAGCA
>ERZ1463038.952-NODE-952-length-10277-cov-17.472902_pt1 | contig 10277 bp, 18 predicted proteins | sample MGYA00564479_ERZ1463038 | MGnify/ENA primary metagenome ERZ1463038 (study PRJEB39244, sample SAMEA3635134) | Helicobacter pylori | study: EMG produced TPA metagenomics assembly of PRJEB11511 data set (Assembly of a 5300-year-old Helicobacter pylori... | reverse complement strand
ACACTCCTCTGAGAGCTTGAACCCCGAGGAAAGAGTGCAAGAAACACTGGGCAGTCGCTTTCGCACTGAGACGCTCGGAAACGGCGACGTCGGATCGCGCGCTGCTTTAGCGGGGTGTCTGTTTCAATGTCAAGGATGTTCGCATTCAAGTCTGACAGACCCAGCCTTCAATTCGTGCAAGTCGAAGTGAAGGTGCGACCTGCACGGTTGATGCTGGCCTCCAGGGCTCGGCGCGGATCCGACGTCGCGGCGACTCGCCTCAGCTCGGACCACCTCGGCCCCGGCCACTCGCGCGCCGGCGGCCGTGATCGCTTGTCTTCGCCCAGCACGCTCAACTAAGCCCGCCCAGCATGTCGGCATCGCCCAGCTCCCGCTCGGCTCTCGTGTCGTCCGCCATCTCGTTCCTGCGAGACCCGACAACGGCCTCGTCACCGCTCGCGCAACGGATCGCCTTCCTCGAGTCCAAGGGACTCAGCCCGCAGGAGATCGAGCACGCGATGCAGTCGGCCTCGTCGACGGCACCGCAGCAGCAGTCGTTCGGGAACCCCAGGCGAGGGTTCGCGCAGGGCGGGCCGCCCGGGAGCGAGTTCGACCGCGATTGGCGCGATTGGTTCATCATGGCCGTCGTCGGCGGCGGCGTTGGCTGGGTCGCGGTCAAGCTGGCACAGGTGAGTCTTCGTGCGATTGCTGGACGTGCTTGGATGCGTGGGCAGGCTGTGGTCGGGCGTTGGCGGAGTTGGTAACCCCGGCAGGGAAGCTCAACCTGCGCTCTCCCTAAGCCAGATGACCCTCCAACAGGAGAGCCACCCCACAGGATGGGCTGCTTGTTTGACCGTCTGATTGCGTACAGGTGCGCGAAGATGGCCATGGAGGATGCGAACAGTTGCATGGGACCGGACGAGACGCGCTCTCCAGTCGCTCCCCTCGCTTCCGAGCGATGGGCTGCTCTGGGGTTTGCGTTGGTCGTCCGCTGAACAAACACTACCAGCCAGCGGACTCCTCAGGGCATGGGCAGGCGGTGGACCGTGGCCAGCCGGCGGCTGGGGAGCTCATCCCCGTTCGCTTCCAGTGCGGTGACACCCCACCAGGAATGCCGCTGCCTGTATCTGTTGTAGGTATGATAGCTCCCACTGCCACGTCTCCAGAGCGAGTGAGTGGGGGACCCGCGTGCGGTGGGCGCGACGAATGCGACGAGTCCTTCCTCTCTAGCCTCTGTTTTCGCTTTCGCGAGACCGTGAAGGCTAGGATAGGTTTGAATGAATCGCTCGAGGCTGGTCACCAAATGAGCCACACTGCGACGGGTGTCCGAGGGCAACGAGGTCGGTGGGGGCAATGAAGAGCACTGCGGGCCGGACGTGGGCTCGGATGGGGCCTCACTCCGACCCGCGCAATGGGCCTCACTGATGACCTAAAGGTCCAGCCTTGCGTCTCAGAGCTGGCGTCAGGAAAGCACAGTGGTGTTTTGGAGAGGTGGTGCTCCTGCGACTCGGCGGCACCTCGGCTCCGCTTCGGAGTCAGAGCAGAGCAAACCTCGCTGAATCTGATTCCTTCAGATCACTGGAGATGCAAGCTGGTGTGCTGAGCTAGTGATGAGATCGATTGCTATGAGGCTGGAGCGCCCGTCCTCGCCGTGTCGACGTCCAGCTTGAACAAAGCCCGCTGGAAAATGTCATCGAGTAAAAACTGACCTTCAATCAAATCTTCTCTCCTTCCAGAAATTCCTCCTGCCGCACCTCCAGCCACCGAACGAGTCGGACCTCGAGGCGGCGCAAAAAGCACTCGAGGCCAAGTACGACGAGGCTGCCGACCTGCTCAAGCACCTCCAGACCTCGACGGACTCGCTCACCGAGTCGCTCGAGGAGCAGCGTGAGGCGGTCGAGGCCGATCTCGTCGAGGTTCGCGCGGCGGTCGTCGAGATGCGCGAGGGGGAGCGTCGGCGCGAGGACTGGGCGAAGGGCGTTGGCGAGCAGGTCGACGAGGTGCTCAAGAGTCTTCCGGGGGTGCGTTATCGTACTTCCACGTATCACGGTCTTCGCACTGACCCAACTGTCACAGATGCTCGAGAAGCAAGCCTCGATCCAGGCGCAATCGCTCACCGACCTCCAAACCGAGCTCAAGTCGCTCAAGTCACTCCTCATCGCGCGCCGCCCAACCCCATCCCCATCCACGATCCCACTTCCTTACGCCGCACCTACGTCGACTGCTGACGCTCCCGTCGCCTCGCCCCCACGAGCGACGTTCACCCCGCGCACGCCGGGCATCCCCGCTTGGCAGCTCAAGTCGAGCGCGACGAGCCTCACGACGCCAACCGCGGGCCCAACGATCGGTGGCGGTATGTACAACGCGCCCGCACCAGCTGCGGCTGTGACGCCGTCGGTCGAGGCGGCCGTCGAGGACCCGAGCGCGAGCGGTGTTCTGGTGGAAAAGGTCGACGCGGAGCCGAGTGCGGAGGTCGCAAAGCCGGCCGAGGAGCCCACTTCGCCGGTCGTGGATCACTCGACTGCCTAATCATACTTGTTCTCGAGAATCTTCGTTTGCAGGGGCGGGAGCGCTCGCATGTTGAATTTCCAGCTATCTGGCCCATTACAAACCAGTTAACCTGACTACAGCCGAGTGGCCCGAGCGGCTGGGTCTGTTGCGCTTTCTCCATTACCTCAAGCCTGTTAACCCTTATCCCATCCACACGCCTTCGATCACAGTGGCTCGTACCCTGGTCTTACGGCGACCGCAGTGGGGACGTCGCGCGGAGCTGCTCGGCTTGAAGACAGGACAAGAGGAGCGACGTCAAGGTTCTCATCATGATTATGTCTGAGCTTCCGAGTTCGAGTACATCGCCCGAGCAGCACGCTAGGGGAGTTGGAGCGAAGGGCGCGGACGCGCATCAGTCAAACGGCGGCGAGGGCGGAACCCATTCCATCTGAAAGTGAGGAGTCAGTCACGTATCTTTCGTCTCGTTTTCCTGCGTGGAATTCCGGGTGCCTCCTCTGGATCGGCTGGTGGTGCGTCTGGTCGCCGCGGGTGTCTGGAAAGTGGAAGGTCCGCGAGGCAGGCTGTGGGTGAGCTCGTCCAACTCGCATTGTGGTTTAAAAGGTCAGGCTACTCGCCAGATCTTAATGTGCTCCACGGAGGGATGGTTTCTCGTCTCTGCTAGTTAAGCCCGTCTGGCTCGGTTGGACGGGAGTGGTATTTGGCCTCACCCTGGTGTGACTTGATGACTTAGTGAGTCTGAGCTTCCACCAGAGGGAACGCACGCACCAGTAGCTCCTTGTGGGCGGCCGGGCACATATCCAGCTCACACTCCCCACGCTTGCACGCCCGCCTGATCACGGCCCGGAAGAGCCCCTTGACCAGTACTGGGTCCACCTCTTGGAGTCGCCTCGATCCGACTCATATCTTCAGTGCTGTGAGAGAGTAGGCCCGGAAGAATACGACGCACTCCGGAGTGGAGTGCGACGAGAACGGCTTCTCCCGAAGAATTGCGACATGACGGCGTCCGCGGCTTCGGTGTACGTCATGTTCGTGCTAGAAGTTCGACGCTTGACGTTTTCGAGCTTGATGATCATGGTGCATGCAGAGGAAAGGGTGAGGTGGGGTGGCTTGGCGCGGAAGTGATGTACGAGTTCACTCGTGCTTTCACATGCTGGCTCTAATTAGGCGTCCATGACAATCGAGCGTCGACGCTCAGTCAAGCACAACTCGTATGAAGAGATTCAATCAATTGTCCAGGGTTCCAGGCGTGAGTTCGGCGCGAAGAGCTGGTTTCCTCGAGAGTGGCCGCGAGCGTGGCGGGCGCCGCGGACCCTCGCGGACTCACCTCACGCACTTCCCATCCCCCAAAAGCGCAATTTATTATGTGATTAAGATGTTTAGCTATTTAATCTCGGATTAAGAGAGACGGACTGCAAGAAACGCAAAGCACGAGAACCCGACGAGATGCTGCGAGGACTCCCGCGTCGTCCGCATGTCAGCCTTTTGAGGCGGACTTTCTCGCCGAAACTGGGCCAAGGCATCATTCGTTTGTCTGGTCTACCGGTCTGACTCGTGTGGCGCTCTGAATCAATCGCACCAGAACAACTGGATGCTCGCGGGGCTAAACCCTCTCTACCGTCGTGGTGAACCCTCGCCGCATGTCCCGAACCGACCAGTTTCGCACGCACAGATCGTCATCGTGCCTCGACCTGCGCTCCTCGAGCCCGAATCTTCCCAGCGCAGGATGGCTCGGCCCACGCACTCGCCCTCTCCCTCCTTCCGGCGCTCACGAGCTTCGCCGGCCCACACTCCGCCACTGAGTCGCCCGCACCCGACGATGGACGACCGCGCGAGGGACATGCACTGGAACTGGGTCAACGAGGAGGACATCCGCGTGTTTGAGAAGGTGAGCTCGACTTGCTTGTTTGGGCTGCCGGGTGTGCGGGTGGGGCTGGGCAGCTGCGCAGCTGACGCGCGAGCGAACGCGGCGACCGCAGGGGACGAGCTCAGGTGACGCGATCTCGCGAGGCTGGATCAGAGCTGGAGCAGCTTTGTTACGGTCTTCGTGTGAACCAAGTCGTCGACGAGCGTGTCCTCGCTGGGTTTGGTGCTCGGCAGCACGGAGGCTGGCAGAGCGAAGGCAGGACGCAGGACGCTGCTTCGGGACTGGAGCCTCTCCCACGCCTAGAGAGTCTCCTGCCTACTGTTCGGAGCATGTGTCGTCCTGCCTGATGAGAGCGTGGGGACCGGCGCATCGCGACGGCCTATGTGGGCGTGCTGCGGGACGAGAGTGGCGTCGCGTCCCACCGATGACCCGTCGGGGCACGGCGAGATTGGGAATGCTCTGCAGTGGTATCGAAAGTTCTGGGGGCCAGTGCTTCCTCAACCCTTCGACGTCGCCTCGTCACTGAGCTGAGGCGCGCTGGAGGTACGTCGATGGCACGCATGCTCCCGCAGACTCCGTTGCTTGAGATAGGAGATGCGGAGAAGAGTGAGTTGGCAGCGGGAGCATACGGAGATTGTCTTGAACACGCTGTACGACGGGAACGAGCTGGAAGTCACATATCGCGAGGTCGGATGCGGGCTCAAGCAGCTGCCACCGAACCGGCTTGATCATTGCAGACGAACATCCCCGACGCTGTCTCCGTAGCAAGAGGAGAGTCGCAGCATGGGACGTCAGCGTCGCAGAATGGGGCGCCAGCGACCGGGCAGGGGATCTCAAGCTGCATCCGGATCGAGGCCTCCAACTCAATTGGTCGGGCCTTGATCTGCTGTATGCGAACTGGTTTCTCTTCTGCTCGGAGCTGTCTAGAGTCTGCGTCGGTGCGCTTCTTGCACAGTGTCACGAGAGGAGCCGATGGACCGTGAGGAGAGCGTGCGGGAAGGACTGTCGCCTTTCTTGCCGTTCCCCTTAGTATCCGATCGTCGTGCCTTAGGAATGTGTTTTTTATGTGGACCTTGGACCTCTTTATTTATCTGTACCGCTCATGTTCTCGTCGGGTGTGGGCAGGGTCAGCGGGGAAGGACGCAGTCGACGCACTCCTTCCCGAATCCCGCTCGACTCAAACCTCGTACCGACGGCACACTTGGAGCGCATCACATTCATTCACGAAAGTGTACGATGTGATCTCGGTGCTCGTTGCGCGACTTTCCAGACCGTTGCGCTGGAGAGCGCGCCGGATTGAAATCTTGAGATACTCCCGCGCTGCTCGCCTGTTCCCACTGAATGAGCGGCTATTCTACCCAAGGTCAATTTTCTGACCCTCTCTCCTCCTCCTCAAAGGCACTTTCTGACGAGCCAGGCGACGGGAACGAAGGCACGCACGCGGAGCGGATCCGCGCCGTGTCGGACTTTGCGCCGATCAAGGAACGCGTGCGCAAGTGCGTCCTTCCCTCCCCCTCTCCCCCTTCCCTACTCACACTTTCTCGGTCAGAGGACCTAAACGCCGTCGGGACATCGTACGCGAAGGCTGGGCGTACCACGTCTCTCGCTGGCCGCTCCTCGTGCGTTCCTCGCCTGGATCAGAGACGATGAGAAACGCTGACGCGGTGGACGAGCAGGGCATCATCTTCCTCGTCATCTTTTTGCAGTTCCTCGGCTACCTCTTCGTGCGGCAGCTCGTGAACCTGATCGAGTACCTCTCCGCCTGGCGCGGCTACCGCGGTCGTCTGCGCCTCGCTCTCCGCAACGCGTCCACGTTCGAGGAGGTACCTCAGCCTTTCCCACGAGCCCATTCACTACTAACCCTCCCCGGCGCAGTGGAAAGATCGAGCCCTAGCGCTGGACAACCACCTCCGCCTGTCGGACTGGAAGCGCTCGCCCGCAAACGCGTACTACGACTCGTCGCTCATTCGGCGCGTGGTGCGCTCCCTCCGCGAGCTCAGGGACAAGGACGACGTCGATGGCGTCCGGGCCGTGCTCGAGGTGTGCCTCCGGAGCAACTTTGGCGGGACGGAGAGCGTGCGCTTGTACAGCGAGACGTTCTATGGCACCAAGGAGCTCGTCGAGGAGTACTGCGACGAGGGTTCGTCCGCTTTTTCTAGAGGAGTGGAGAATGCTGATAGTGCGGAATAGTGGCGAGGAGTATCGCGTTTATGAGGGCCGCACCGGCAGCCAAGATCTCGCTTGAGGAGAAGGCGCGCTTCTTCCGCTATGGGGCCAAGAACCTCGGAGCGACGGCGCTGTGTTTGAGTGGTGGAGCGAGCTTTGGGTACTGTGAGCTCCACGTTCCTCCATTGGCCACCGAACCGCATCGCTCACTCCGGCTCGCAAGACCACTTTGGCGTCGTGCGCGCGCTCCTCGACACGGGCTTGCTGCCGAGGGTCATCACCGGCACTTCCGCTGGCGCCATTAGTCCGTCTCTTATTTGTTTCTCCCGGACGGACGCGGCGCCTGACTCTCGTCCGTGTGCAGTCGCTGCGTTCGCGTGCACGAGGACCGACGACGAGCTGAAGGAGATGCTCGTTCCCGCGCTCGCGGACCGCATCTCGGCATGCGAGGAGCCGCTGAGGGTGCGTCTTGCGTCTAGCTCGACCATGTGCACGAGGTCTTATGCTGGTCGGTTCTGCAGGTCTGGGCTGCCCGCGTGTGGAAGACTGGCGCGCGATTCGATACGCTGCAGTGGGCGCGCAAGGCGTGCTTCTTTACCATGGTCCGTCCCTTTCCGTCCTATTGCTCAAAGCTCGAACTGAAGTTGGAGCGCAGGGATCAATGACGTTTAAAGAAGCGTACGACCGTACCGGCCGCATCCTCAACGTATCCGGTACAGTCCTTCCCTCCCCGCCGGCTCCGCGCTCAAGCTGACCCGCAAGAGTAGTGATTCCGTACGACACGCACTCGCCTACGAAGTTGCTAAACTATCTCACGGCGCCGGATTGCGTCATCTACACTGCCGGTCCGTCTCCTTTCGGCTTGGTCGAGAACAGGAAGCTGACGAGAGAGAGAGCAGTGATCGCGTCCGCTGCGGTACCGGGCATCCTCAACCCCGTCGTGCTCATGACCAAGGATGCGAACGGAGTCTGCCACCCGTGCGTCCAGTTCTCGTTGCCGAGTTCCGAGATCGCAAGTGCTGACCACGTTGGTGCCCAGGTGGGAGTTCCAGGGCAAGCACAAGGACGGCAGCCTGCGCGTCGACATCCCTCTCCGTCAGTATCCTACTCGCTCTCCACTCTCCCTCCAACTAACCCCGACGTTCTCGCCCCCCAGAATCGCTGCACCTGATGTACAACGTCAACTTCTCGATCGTCTCCCAAGTCAACCGTGCGCGTCCGACCTCTCGCTCCCCCTCCCCCACTCACTCTTCGTCCTCACAGCCCATATCCACCTCTTCCACTTCGCCCCGCGCGGGTCCCCCGGCCGACCCGTCTCGCACCGCTCGGGTAAAGGCTGGCGCGGCGGCTTCTTCCTCAGCGCCGCAGAGCAGTACCTCAAGCTCGAGCTCACCAAGAACTTCAGGGTGTGTCCTTTCTTAATTCGCTCTTGTCAATTGTGCTGAGTGATCTATGAGTGCAGGTCATTCGCGACCTGGAACTGCTGCCTGAGCTCGGGGGACAGAATTGGCGCGCCTGTTGACAAGGGTCTCATGTGCGTAACGCTGACTGGCTGTGGCTTGCAGGAGCGCCGTCTTTCTGCAGAAGTTTGAGGGCACGGTCACGATCTGGCCCAAGTCTCGCCGTGCGTCCCGTCTTCTTCCCGCTCCTCGCTCGACCGTTGCTGATGATGGCGATCGCAGTGTGGGACTGGGTTCGCATCCTGACGGACCCGGACCCGGACGAGCTGAGCCGGATGATCCGCGTCGGGCAACGCGTCACTTGGCCGAAGGTGCGGGCCTCGCCTGCCTTCTCTCGCCTCCAACTCACCCCTAGGCCTCGCAGATCAAGATGATCGACAACCGAATGAAGTACGCTTTCCTAATCTCGCTGGAAAGACGCCGCTCACCCGCCCACTCGCACAGGATCGAACGCCAACTCGACCTCGCGCGCGAAGAGATCTACGCGCAGCGCACAGCCCTCCACGGCGCCGCCGCCATGACCCGCGACTCTTCCTTCGACCTGCTCGTGACCGGTCCAGCCGTGACGACCGAAGCCGCCGCTCTGCCACTCGAAGCGGCCGAGGACGACTCTTCCTCGACCGACGACGAAGGCGACCGGCACACGCTCGTCGACTCGACCTCGCTCTCGGCTCCCTCGACGCCCGCGAAACGGCGCAAGGAGATCCTCGCGCGCCTCGGGCTCAAGCCCGGCCAAGGGTACTCTGGCACGACGAGCGCGGACGCGAGCAGCGCCCAGGAGGACTCGGATGACGGCGCGCAGAGGAGAGGCGTCAGGGGCGCGAGGGGCGTCAGGAGGGGGTTCTCGATGGGCAACTTGAGGGCGAGGGCGAATGCGGACGCGACGAGCGAGAGTGAGGATGATAGGACGCTCGGGCCCGGCGTTGGGTGGGACTCGGCGGGGAGTGGGTCGTGAGCGGTGACTACCCTCAAAGTGACATCATTGCTTTTTCTGTTTTTGGGAGGAACTGGGCCGATTGCGACTTGGCGAGAGGTCGTGTGAGGCGGAGAGCGGTGGGCGGTGTCATCGCAACGTCACTTGTCCTTCCAGCTAAAGAACGGAGCATCTCTCTCTCTGACTAAACCACCACTCGGACACAATGCCACTCTTCCAGCGCCGTCGTACCACCCCTCCCACTGCCGCCCGTCGCCACGGCTTCGGCGCGAAGCTCTCGAGCGCCTTCCGCGGAAACGGCCGAACACACAACCAGAACCGGGTGGCGGGACTCAAGGTCATCTTTCAAGCCTCGAGACGCTTCGTTTGAGAACGCTCACCCTGTTGACGAGCTCAGGCCGCTCGAACGAATCCGAACACCTCGTCGTCAGGCCGGAAGCGCGCCAAGCATGAGCTTGAAGCAATGGGTGCGCTCGTTTTATACAAAGGAAAAGCAGGATAGATGCAGACTCGTATACTCGGATAGGACACCGTCCGAACGACGTGCCCATCTCGACGCGCATCCGCCACTTCCTCCACCTCGGTGCTCGGAGGACGACTCGCCGGGCGTGAGGCCTCGGGACTGTTAGATCTGGTGTCGACTTAGGCTGTTTGAAGCAAGAGAATATGCATTGATCAGAAGCGAGTCTCTCTCGATTGGCTGGCTACTGGGCGAAGGCGCGGGGCACGGTCGAAGAGCCTCCGCCCGTGTCGCCGGTCCTCACCTCCGACCTTGACGTTCCTCCCCAGTCTGCGACGTTTCTCATTTCCCCATCTCAGGTCTGCTGAAGCAGCCAACTTCCTCGGAAACCTCTGTCGACGACCCATCTCGCGGTTGCGATGGAAGACCGCACTGGCGTCAATGTGCGGAAGCAGTGTGGGCAGCTCCGTTCTCCACAGAGCCGACTAAAAATCTGATTTAGTACTGTTCCAGCTCTGGAGCAGTATCGTGAAGCCTTCGAGGCGTCAGGTCTGCGATGGATCGTTCAGCGGCGGGCACGGCAGCTCGTCGCCGGATCCTTCCAAGTTGTCCTGACTCTCGTTGGGAATCGTGGGTCCTTTCTGAAACAGAACTTTCTGTGATACTAATAGTTCCGACTCGTTTTCAGGGATGGTACCCGGCGTCGTTTGCGGCCGAGTGCCGACCGTCGCCGCACCTGGATGGACGGGGAGCGGCGCGAGCTGGACCCTCGAAGCGGACGGGGCGACCATCGATGTTCTCATCTACGCATCGGAGCATCTGATCGACCACGCCATGATCGGCGGACTCGTCAACATCCCGCTCGAGCCGGGCTCGGAGGTTCTGGGGCAGGCGACACTCGGT
>ERZ1463038.951-NODE-951-length-10293-cov-12.255519_pt1 | contig 10293 bp, 13 predicted proteins | sample MGYA00564479_ERZ1463038 | MGnify/ENA primary metagenome ERZ1463038 (study PRJEB39244, sample SAMEA3635134) | Helicobacter pylori | study: EMG produced TPA metagenomics assembly of PRJEB11511 data set (Assembly of a 5300-year-old Helicobacter pylori... | reverse complement strand
TCCTCTTGATCGGAAGAGCGAACTGTGGGCAGTCGACGTCAGCCTCGCCACAGACATTTCTGATCAAGCAGCAAACGCACTCGGTTGGCGCACCACTCGACTGTGAACGGTCAGAGTCAGTCTTGGACGACAGGTAGAGAATCAGGCACTGACTTGGCACAATGTTGCAAACGTCACGGACAATGTCGAGCTGTCGGGTGGTCGAGTTGGTGTACGCGAGGCTCGACTTGCGGACCTGGTAGTCGATGTGCCGAGAAAAGAAGCTTGCAGTCTCAGACTCGAAGCTAGGGTGGGAATTATCAGACTCATAGCGAGAACGAGGAGACCGGCCACGTACTTCGGCTGGTGGAACGCTGCCATCATGCGGGTGAGGGGAGGGTCATGCCTAGCCTCTGTTGCGGATGCACTATCAGCCTTGATACTCCCGGCTCATCCCACTAGTCAAACGCACTGTCATCGAATCCAATCAGGAAGCCGCGGCCGCCCGTGATCTGCTTGATCGAGTCGTTGTCTGCGGGATGCAGAAGGGTCTGAGTCCGCCGAAAATAATGCATGGCCAAAATCTAGGATGCTTACACTGGACCGAGAAGCGGTCGCGGTCCGCGAACGCCTCCTTGCATGCTTTGAAGGTGTGCAAACTCCGGGTGGTGGCGTCGGTAGGGAAGCGATCGTTTGAGTACTGGGTGATGGTGCCGGTAGTGGTGAAAATCTCTTTCGCCGCGGCCGGAGTATACTATTGACGAGCTACTATCAGCTGAGTCCGCGCGAGCCTTCACTCAGTTCGAGTCTGCGATGCACGCGGCTCCGGCCGCGAGCCTCGCTAGCCTCGATGGCAGCCCGAAATTTGGCAACACCTGACGAAAGGAAGAAGCTTACGAAGGGAAGCAAGGCGTATGTACTGTTGAACTTGTACGCGTTCGGCAGCGCGTTGAAGATGAGGCCCGGGAACAGGCCACAAGGAGATCCAGGGGTCTTCTTGATTGAAGCGGCTCCCCACGAAGTGAGAGTAGAGGTGTTGAACTGTTCAGTCTCAGCGTCAGTCATAGTCTCAGCTGAGTTCTGAGCGCTTCATAGAGGAGCGGCTACGAACGTCGTGGGTGAGGAACCGGTCGCTTCGCTTGAACGAACTTCATGCTTAGCATCCGTAAGATGAGGGAAAGGTCACGAGACTACTCACAATGAGTGCAACAGCATCGTCGAGAATGCCGCGTCCGATCGTGTGGCCGGTGCAGGTACCCGAGCCGGGCATGGCCGGCTTGGGCTCCTCGGCGAGCAATCCAGGGTACTGCAGAGTAATCCGTCAGATCAGTAGCCACGACTTCATCCTTTTGACTGACCAGCTCAAGGTCTTCTACGTGACCGTAAAGGGCGCGCGCCTGCGATCTAGGGGTGTCAGCACTGGCTCTTCCTCAAGCACATCGTGTGACGAACAGCGGCGGCGACCTTGGGGTCGGGGTTCCACTCCTCAAAAGTGTCGAATGGTTTGAGGTTGAGGTACTTACGGAACTGCAGAGGAGGAGAAGCGGTCAGCGCGCACTCGCAGTCGGGCAGCCGGCAAAAGTCACCTCGTTCATGGTGCACACTCCCCAGTGCTCCCTCGCACGGGTCTGACCAAGAATCTCCACGACCTAAGATCAAGGTAGAGTTATCAGCAGCGCTTCACACCTTGTAAAAAAGGAGAGTCGCACCCTCAAACATGCTGGGCTGCCGTGAGCGCCGAACGCGCCGGCAGGGGCGTCAATCGCGTCGTTAAGAATCTCGGCGAGGATCGTGTCGGGGTAGCTGCCGTCCTCTCCGCGCGTAAGACCGTACATGGTCCAGTCCTTGGGCGGAGTTGTGGCGAGGACGGCTCCGCGCTTTCCAGCGCCAGCGTAGAACTCCTGCGGCGTGAGCTTCTCGACGTCGGCGCCCGGGCTGTCGGCGCACAAAGTCGTCAGAGAGCGATATGTACCTAAGCGTTAAAAAAAGCTACGCACAAGAGCTTCGCAAAGGTGCCGCCGATCCAGGCTGCGTCGTGCTGAGACATCGCGGCGTGCCAGTGGTACGCGACTGAGAGCGGCGAGCACGTCAGCGCTAGTGTTGCCCTAGAAACCGGTAAACGTACCATTGAACTCGACAGATACACTGTTTCCCCCGCCCCTACTCAACCTGGTGCCGTCCTTGTTCCGGATTTCTGCGCCGAGGTCCCTGAGTACGGAATGTCAGCCAAAGCAGGCGCAAGCGAGAGCTTGGGACGTACAGTCCCCACTCGCTTCCGGCGCGCGGAGTGTTGAGAATGGTGGCAACGTAATCGCCCAAGACGATGTTGGCAAACCAGGCGACTGCGAGCGAGAGTTTCGACGTCAGAGGCGGCTTCGTGAAAGCACCTTTTAACCGCACCATTGATGTTCCGCGCCTTGTTGAAGATGTCGTCGTCCTGCTTGCGAAGCTTCACCGGATCAGTCGAGGGAGGGTACGAGTAGGCTCCCTTCTCGTTGATGGCGAGCAGCTTAGAGGCGATCGTGTTGTGGTTTCGCGAGAAGATGATGAGGATCACGACGACCGCAGGGGGCATCATCTGAGCACCAAGAGCCATATCAGCCTCACTGTGAGTATTTTAGCCAATTAATGCACGTACCATGAGTCGGGAACTGGCGATCGTGTCCGGGTGGAGGGTACCGAGGCCTCCGAGCGTGCGAACGCTGTCCTGCTCGGCCTGGTTGTTGCCGTACAGTGTCGAGAGGTCCACGTACTGTTTCAGACAGTCAGTGCAAGCTCTTTCCGGCACCCTCGAAAAACCTACGCTCGACGTTTCGTTAATCCACCAATCCTTGCTGGATGTTTGGAAGCACTCGTGGATGACGATGGTGGCGAACGCGAAGAAGAGCGAGCTGATGCCCGAGGGGTGCGGCGTGAACTCGGTGTCGCTCCGCTATGATTGAAGGTATTATTAGTGCTGTGCCTCGAGAGAATTAACCGTCGACGTCAACGAACGCGGAGCAGCATGTCGAAGACGAGGCCCGGGTCCGGCAGCACCGCCGGCCTGCACACAAGCACCGTTTAGTTATCAGTGAAGGTGGAAGCTTCTAAACTGTGCATAAATTACTTCGGACGGACTGGAGCAACGCTCCGTGCATCTGAAAGCTCGTGAGGCCAGTCAGCCCTGGGAGGCGGTGTCGGGCGCACTGGGGCTTACAGGGAGTTCCTGCTTTGCCCAAATCGGGAAGGAGGGGGTTGTTTCCGGATCCATCTGCCTTCCGGTAGGTTGCCTCGGGTCCTACATACGACGCGGGCGGGTGGGGAAGATCGTTCCAGAGCATCTTGCGGCAACAGGTCAGCACCCGAGACGTCGAAGCCCGGAGGGACGGAAGAAGCGCGAAACACACTCCAATGAAGTCCTGAGCGATCTTTTTTCCGGTAGAGGAGTTCTGCGGGTATGTTTGGTGAGCTCGATCGCGTCGCGTTCGTCTCCGCCGCCAGCCGCGAAGGACGAGACGCACGGGAGGCAAATGCTGGAGAAGCCCGACGCCGTGCTCCAAGAGGAGCTTGCGGTCATCGAGGGGATTCTCCGCACTCGGCATCTGGACAAGGCCTTCCGTGATGGTGCGGGCGGCGTGTCCGAGCGACCCGTTCTTGGCCTGGTACAGCAGGTCCCCAATCAGTCCCGACTGGGGCTTGATCGCTGACCCCGGAGCCGCTTCAGCCGAAGTGAGTCCGTCGGGGGAGCCAGAGGGCTTGGCGAGGATCTGGTTGATGGCCTGCGACCGGGCGGTGTGGTGGGGGCAGTCAGCCACAAAGTTCCTTTTGGTCCGCTCACTCTGGTATGCAAGGTAACTTTAGAGCACGTCGAGATGCCTTTGGGGGTCGGGCGGCGCTTGCAGGTGAGAGCTTCAACCCAGGAGCCGGAGGTGGGGTGGGGTGGACTCGGAGCCGACAGTGGCGGAGGAACTTCAGGCGACGGCTCACCTTCGAGATTCCGCTCATCTTGAAGGACGTATGACCCTTGCGAGGCGAGTTGTGGCTGAGGTGAGCGCTGGTTGAAGACCAAGGCGAGCGTGAAGAAGGAGCGGAAGAGGGCTGCAGGAGCACACTGGCCAATTGACGCCTCCCGAGCTGTGTTTGACCGTCATATCCCTTTCGCAGAAGCAAGACAGCAACGTGGGAAATGGAACTCGTGGCGATCTTTTAATGTACAGGCTCCGACTAGCCGTGAACTTTGTTTGCAGGCGCAGCGGCCGATCTATGTAGCGACGTCTCGCGACGTCGCACGTACCGTCAGACTCGCCGCGCTCACTTACACGACGAAGTAGACGTGTCAGGAATTCCAGTGGACGAGCGGCAGGGGGATGAACTGCCCAGCTGTAAAGGAGAGCGAGGAGTCCGGGCACCGCTGATCAACTCACTCTCGTGCGACCCATCAGGTTTCCGGAGCCCTGCGACCGGATGCCACTTAGTACGGGGCAGCCTTCCAGTAATCTCTGGACTTGTGAGCCTGCTCAGAACATAAGTAATTCCTCCTCACTTGCTGTGGATGTCTCGTACAGACTACCGCCGACCTGTGGGTGCGACGACACGACGGCGACGGCCTGCGACCGAGATTTGCAAGCGGGATGTTGCTCTGAATATCTGGTTGTGTCGCAGTTTTTGAAGGCTTTTCATATCATGCGCATGTCCGGGTACCGCAAAGCGCTAACCTGTCGCGGCCGGAGATGATGCAGTGGCGTCTCAGATCTCGCAGGGGGTAGTGATCGAAGGTTCCCCAACGTCGACCTTGTCTCGCTCGCTCTCGCTCCGGCTCCCCACCATTCAGACTCACAACACCAGCACCTCTAGACGCTACCCGCTTACGATGCCCTCCTTGCCGAGCCGCCGCCAGTTTTCGCACAGCTCGCACGACGCCGCGGACCATCACACACACTACCAGCTTCCTCAGTACCTCCCGGCTAAGCAAGCCGCGATACCAGCGAGGAGTAGCAGGTCTATCGTTCTGTGCTTCGATGGAACTGGTGCGTCCCGCACACAGTGGACAGCCTTCGCGGCCTCCGCACCTCGCAACTGCTGACTCCACGGCTGTTCCCGGCGCAGGCGACCAGTTCGATGCCGATGTGGGCTTTACTGCTCCAGTGAAGATAAGGCACGCTAAGCTGACTGCTGAATGAGTACAGAACTCGAACGTGATCCGGTAGGTCTTGGCTGCAGTTCTGCGGACGCAGCAATGCTTCTGAGCCGGAGCTGACTCTCTCTCTTCCGAGCCTCTAGGATATTTGAAGCGCTCAAGTAAGCTCAGCTCGACCGATGGCCCAGCCTGAGCGAACCCCGAGTGGCAATTGCCAGCGGCGTCGCTCCGCGCGCCATCGCTCACGCCACTCGCTTCGCAGGAAGTCCGACCCCACGCAGCTGATATATTATCAAGCGGGCATTGGTACCTACGGGGGACGCTCGCAGATCAAAGGTGGTGTCTCGGCCATCTTGGATCAAGCTGTCGGGAGCGGACTCGGAGAGCACGTCCGTCAGGGCTACACGTGAGCTCCACAACTCTATACAATCAGAGCAGAATAAAGTCAGTATGGCGATCTTACTTGGCACCCTTGACAGCTTCCTGATGCAGAATTGTAAGCACGATCTCGCGGCGTTGGCTCCCTCAAGCTTACTTCTGATTCCACAGACATGGCTGGAGACAAGATCAGTCTTTTCGGATTCAGTCGAGGAGCTTGTATTTACGTTATCTGCGGTACCACATTGCGAAGCTGACAACCTTTCGAAGACACCGCACGCTCCCTCGCCGGGATGCTCCACAAAGTCGGCCTGCTCCCGTGCGACAATGACCAGCAAGTGGCTTTCGCATACGCTATGTGTGAGTATGAGGCTCGATCATCTGTAGAGTCTGTTGAAGCTGACCATATTTCCGCTCTCTTCAGACAAGCGCGAGGACGACGAAGGCTGGGCCCTCTCCGGGGACTTCAAGCGAACGTTCTGCATCGACGTTTCAATCCATTTCTTGGGTGTATTCGACACCGTCGCCAGTATTGGATGGAGTGCGTAGTTCATGATCCACAGAGCTTGCAACCACTGACCTTTGAAATTTGAACCTGCCCCTTCAGTCCCGCGATCTACGCTCCCCTTCTCCTCGTCGTCAAACCCCTCCGTCCGCCACTTCCGTCAAGCTCTCGCACTCGACGAGCACCGCGCAAAGTTCAAGCAAAATCACTGGGTGCGCCGACTCGGATTTTCCTTTGGTCCCGGTGCTGACAAGTTCGCAGATCGAGCACTTGAACGACATCTCTACCTCTGCCGCGGCGATGGAGTCGAAGGTCGACCCAGCCGTCGAGGGAGACTCGAAGCGACTCAAAGAAGTTCTAGGTATGCCGGTTGTCATCGGGACGGACAAGAGGCGGGCGTCGAGCAGCAGCGGACTCGCCGGAACGGTCTCGCGAACGGGAAGCCTGGACGAGAAGCGCGACACGTTCTCCTCGTCGGCGGAGGCCAAGGACGAGAAGAAGTTCAACCACGGAAACGGGGCGCGGGAGTGGGTTACGGATGTGGTGAGTCCGTTTACGGCTTCCTCCCCGGTTCGCGCGTTCGCGGCTGACTCACGACGCCTCCAGGTCGAGTGCTGGTTCAGCGGCGCTCACTGCGGTGAGTTTCCTCTCGCAGTCAATGAGATCACTGCTCATAGTAAGAGCTCTGTCAGACGTTGGAGGTGGCGCCGTACCCAACGCGACCCGCCACCAGCTCGCACGCATCCCCCTCGTGAGTCTGCGACGGTGGCGTTCGTGCGATGTGCTGACCGAACCTTTCCCAGCGATGGATGATCCGCGCCTGCTTCCAATGCGACACCGACATTCTGTTCTCGACGGCCGTCATCGCTTCGCTCGGGATCCCGCCCAAGAACCTTCACCCCCTCCTTCTACCTCGTCAAATCCCGCGAACTGCAGGCATCGCACCCTCAATTCTCGACGCCGCTGCCGCTGGCGAACTCCCCCAAGCGGGTGGTGTAAACCCATTCCTGAATGAAGAAGCGGAAGACTACATGGACGCGATGGCGCCGATGTGCGTCTCCCAGTCTCACTCCGTGGCGTTGAGCGGCTCACGCTCGGTTTACAGCAACGACATGCTCAAGAAGAAGCGCGGGTGGTGGGTCCTCGAGGTGCTCGTTCCGATTGTTTTGACGACGCAAGACCGCGCGGGGATCTGGATCAAGAAGAAGGGGCCGAACTTGGGACGACACCGCGTCGTGCGTGACGAGCGGCCGAACCTCCACTACTCGGTGCTCTTGCGCCAGGCCGAGTAAGTTGGTCTCGAGCTGTCTATTGGAAGTACACTCACACTTGAGCTCGGCAGGAGGGGTTACGTGATCCGCAACGAGGTGGATGTCGACGCGCAGTGTGTTTCGAGCTTCGTCGCTTTCGCCGGAGGATGCTGACCTCTCGATTCGCAGCTGGCACGTTGTGATGTAGCGGTGGTGAGAGTGTACATAGCAGCGGTCAATTACTTGAAAGAATGCCTAGCGTCTCCGCGCCGCTTATGCCCAGCGCTCCCCAAAAGCCCGAAGTCCAGCCGGCAAGATTGGTTGCGAATATCGAGGCACTTGATTCCAATCTCTCACTCTAGTCTGTGTACAAAACCCTTGGGGAACAACGGAACGGGGAAAGGCTCTAGTCGATCTAGGCGAGGAGGCGCGAGACGGTCTGTTGGGGTTGGCACGACGTCAGCACCGGAACTGGAGGCACTGGAGAGGCAGGAAAACGCACAGCGAGGTCCTCGGCACTGAGCCTCGATCCATAGGCACGCTTGAGGCCCTCCAGGACGGCTCCCGAGTCCTCGTCCGACATGGCGAGGATGGTCTCGGAGATGTTGCTCGCGCGCGCGTCCTTGACGGCGCTCGCGATCTTGGTGGAGCTCTTCTCGAGCGCGGCGACGACGGCCTGGTCGTTCTTGAGGTCGACGTCGGACACGGTGCCCTCGACGATCTCCATCGCGGCCTCGCGCGAGAGGGACGGGTCGGCGGCCACGAGACGCTTGATGGCGTCCTCCTCCTGGAGACGACGGCGGAGGCGCTGGTAGAAGTACCTGGGAAAATCTGTGTCAGCTGGGGGTTCGAAGGAGCGAATGGGGAAGAGAAGGCTCACTTGCGACTCTCGGTCCAGACGAGCGACTCGCGGATGGTGCCCTTGGCCAACATCCTGTTCGGACGGCTGTGGTGTTCGGAGGTAAGTCAGCAAACTGTTCCCATGCGCAGCAAAGGGAGAGAAACGCACTCGTGCAGGTCCGCGAACTGGAGCGCGATCTGCTGGTACAGCGGCATGAGGGTCTTCTCGCGCGTGGTGAGGTCGGCCTTGACGGTCGCGGCGTCGGCGGCAGAGAGGCTCGCGTCGGAGCTCTTGGCCTTGAGAGTGCGGTACGTCTCGTCGAGGCGCTCCATCATGGCGAGGATCTTGTCCTTGCGGAGCTTGATCTCGACGATGCCCTCAGGCTCGAGCACACCGGCACGGGCAGTCTCGTCGGCGTACCTGCGAGTGGTCGACGTTAGATGCTGTGCGAGACGCTGGAGGGAAGGAAGGGAGCGTACATCTCCATCTGGCCATTCTTGTTGATCGACGGGTCGAGGACGACCCAGGCGCCACCACGGAGCTCGCCGTTCGGGACGATGTAGACGAACGCGGGCGACTTGTACGTCGAGAGTCCGTCGACGATGAGCGATCCCCTGGTGCGCACGACCGTCAGCGACCAGGTACCAGGAAAAGCGAGGAAGGGACGCACCTCTTGAGCACCTCGTCGAACATGTCCTGTTGTCCGCCCGAGAATCCGCGCCAGTTGGCAAAGATGATGAGCGGGAGGCCCTCGCGGTCAAAGTCGAAGATGGCCTGCGCGGTCTTGAACGCCGAGTTGGGGTACCAGACCTGGATCGAGCGTGGTTCAGCCAAAGTCGGGGGTGGGCAAGCAGTAGTCAAAAGAAGCGCACCTGGCCGGCCTCCATGATCTTCTGCTCCATCGAGGACGCGTTGGCGGGGTCCGCGGGGACGATGCGCTCGATTGTGCGCGTCTCGACGGCGATGACTCCCATCGGCACTCCACCGAGGCGAGCGCGACCGACGACCTGAAGAGCGAGAAAATAGGCTCAGAGAAGTGCACTGTCAGAAACGGAGCAGGTGGGACTCACGACCGTCTGTGCCCAGCCGGAGAGCGTCTCCTGGAACGAGTCCTTGTCGAAGAATCCCGAGAGCCAGCGTCCGTCGGTCTCGTCCGTCTTTCCGGCGATGAACCAGCGGGGGTCGTACGCGCCCTTGATCGGGGTGTAGTCGATCGCGCGGTCCCAGTGGTCGGTGCTGGGCGCGATCGGGAGACTCGCTCCGCGGCACTCGGGGACAAACGCGAGCCACTTGGAAATGGACAGCACGCCCTCGAGGTCGTTCGCGGCGGTGAGATGCGAGACGCCGTTCTTGTACATGATCTGCGTGCCGCCGAGCTGGAGGTTCGACGAGTAGACCTCGCGGCCGAGGACCTTGTTGAGCGCGCCGGCACCGGTGAGGATGATCGGCTGGCCCTCGACTTGAACGGCGCGCTGGCCGAGGCGAACGAGGTACGCGCCAATACCGACCGAGCGGGCGGTGACGAGCGTGATGGTGAAGATGTCGTCGTACGCGCGCGAGGTCTCGCCGGCGATGAGACCCGAGCCCTTGAGCGACTCGACACCGAGGCCGTCCTGGAGACCGATGATGTCGGTGATCTGCGGCGCTTGGGTGGTCAGTACGAGGTCCTCGCGGGTCAAAAGAACGGAAGACGAACCTGGTAGCGCACTTCGCCGTCGTCCTCGATCTTCTTGGTGATGACGCTCCGCTCGCCCTTGTTCTTGAGCTCGCCGAGGCGCTCGGGCGTGAGGTAGAGGTACTTGAAGCCCTTCTCCGGGCGGCTCTCGTCGACCCAGGCGGCCTTGAACGCGTCGACGAGCTCCTCGGCGATGCCGAGGCGAGCGCCCGAGTTGGCACTCAGGTAGACGCGCGGGAGGCCGAGCTGGCGCGCGAGCTGGGTGACGGCGAAGAAGTACCTGTCCTCCTCGGGGCCGAACGAGCCAATCTTGAACGTGATGTCGTTCGCGACGACGACGACGCGGCGGCCGTTCGGGTACTCGGGCGTGAACATGGTGAAGATCCAGCCGACCATGCCAATGTTGTTCGTGCCCGGCGGGCGCGCGACCTCCTGCGGCTGGCCGAACTCGTCGAGAACGAGCTCCTTGGCGATGACGGGGTCCGTCGGCGCGGGCTTGCCGGCGGCCTTCCATTGGCGGCGGAGCGCCTGGCGGAAGAGGTCCGGGAA
>ERZ1463038.949-NODE-949-length-10303-cov-15.882123_pt1 | contig 10303 bp, 12 predicted proteins | sample MGYA00564479_ERZ1463038 | MGnify/ENA primary metagenome ERZ1463038 (study PRJEB39244, sample SAMEA3635134) | Helicobacter pylori | study: EMG produced TPA metagenomics assembly of PRJEB11511 data set (Assembly of a 5300-year-old Helicobacter pylori... | reverse complement strand
GGGTGACTGGAGTTCAGACGTGTGCTCTTCCGATCTCTCGGATGGCGGTACGAGCCCGACGCCGACGCTGACAGCGGCTCGGCGCTCGTGGCGCGACCGCTGCGGCTGCCTCCGCCGTTCTGGTGGCCGAAGTCGTGGGGGGAGTTGTGATGCGAGTAGTAGCCCCCGCCGTTCGAGGTCGAGACTGGCGTGCCCGAGCGCGAGATCGCGCCCGGCGAGGGCAGGATCTGGCTCAGGTCCGAGTGATCAGAGACGTACGTCGACGGCGTCTCGAGCGCTGGGTACGGCGAACGAGCGGCCTGGTACGGCTGGTTCGACGGGAGGTGGGTCGGGTACGGGTCAAAGTGCGACTGCGCCTGTTTTGAGAGCGAGTGCGGCGAGGGATGCGGCGAGTGCGAGAGTGAGTGCGGCGAGTTTGGCAGCAGCGTCGGGTGCTCTGGAGCACAGCGAGAACACGGGCGGAACAGCGGGTAGCGGCGCGGGGAAGGAGCGAGTACGGGTCAGCAAACAGGCTCTGGTCATGCACCCACCCTCGCCGCCTCAGGCCGCAGCGCAGCTCGGTTCTGCTCACCTTCGCGGTAGAACTCGGCGTACTGCATCCTCGACGACGGGTGGGGCGACGGGGCCACGAACGAGCGAGCGACGGTCACTCCTGGTCTCGGGGCGGGTGCGCACTGGCTCGGGCCAAGTGCAAGTCGACTGCGAGTGCGGCGGTGAGCCCGGGAGCGGCGAGAGCTGAAGCGAGGCGCGGTCGACGCGGTGACGGCTCGCGGCACTAAAGTCGGAAGCTCAGAGCAATGCCGGGGACGATGTGGAGGGCGAAGAGGGATCCGGTACGCGAAAGCGCTCGCTGATCCCGCGCGCGCTGGCTGACGAGCGTCAGCGGAGTCCGCCCTGGCCCAGTGCAAGTTTGCCGCCCAACTGCTCGTTGCATTTCCTTTTTACGCCTATCTCGACACGTACCTTATTCTTCCGCTCCTGCGATCGTCGCTCGGACGACCACCCGCGTCCACCAACCAAACACGCAGACAGACCGCGACCCGGGAGGTCCGAGGCCACCGCGAACCTAGCCCCCCCCCCCCCCCCCCCCCCCCAACACTCGAGAGCTTCTTGTGAGATGCATCGGGAGACATGTCTCATCAACCCCCGTCTCACCGCCGCCAGCACGATCGTCGCCAGCGCCCAAAAGGCGTCACGGGCGACTGCGCGTGCCGCATGCTCACCGCGTGCCGCCTCGAAGCCTACTCCGCGAGTCAAGACGCGAATTTCCCAAGACCGGCCGTCGATTCATTTTGCGTCCGAGAGTGCTTCCCTGCGGCCCCGAAGCGGAGTATGATCGTGCAAGAGCCCCGTCGCGGTCCTCGTCCCCCTTTCTCCTCGATGAACGCGCCGCATCCACGAAAAGCGGACGCCCGTCGTCGGGGCGCAGCAGGCCGGATCGGGCAAGCCCCCCCTCGCCTCGTCGGCTGGCGAAAAAGGTCCCGAACGCGGCCCGCGTGACGAGCTTGCGGTCGTGCCCCCATGGCTCCAAGCTCTGGTTAATCCTGGCGATTGCTGCTCGAGTCGCTATCGCTCCGCACCCACCTGGTCGCGTGGACGCGCGTGCCTGCTCGCGTGGGAAGTGGACCTTCCTCATCCGTCGAACGACGATCCTCTACGCGCAACCTGTCCGCTCTCTCGCCGTGCGATCCTCAACAGATCGACGAGCACCCTGCGCAGATCCTCGTCTCGACACACTCGACCGCCCATCTCGATCCCGCTGCTGCCCGCTGCTGCAGGCTGCCCGACATCCGTCCCTCCCACCGTCGCGGGCGGCGCCGCGACAAGCGTTGTGAGGTCCACCCTCGACCCCTGCGCAAGCTGCTTTGAAATACCAAATCCGCGCACTTCTTCTGACGGTCTACCTAACGACCTACCCACTCGAGTGCGATCGTCGCCTTCCACCGCAGATACGATACGAGGGCGCCGCGGGCTGATGTCCGCGGACTGCGTCTGGCGGCGACGGCGTCGCGATGATATCAGCACGGCACCTAAGCTCACATTGGGGGGGATTTTTTTTACTCTGCAAGCCTTAGCGCTCACCGGTCTCTTGTATCACCCGCGCTTCCTTCAGCGCTCAATCGACACTCGCCCAAGCGTTCAGCGCGCTCAGCGCCGGGCCTTCTGCAGATCAGCGTTCAGCACTCAGCCGACAATCACCTTGATGCTGCTGAAGCTGACGAAAGATTAATTGATGTTCGCGTGCGTCCCAGTACTCATTGCTCGTCTTTAATCGATCCGTCGAGCAACTCGAAACAGGTGGACCTGCGTGTCTCTGGAGCGCGCATATGAGCGCACAGACGTCAGTAAATGAACGCTGCGTGGGATCAGAGCCCGGATGTGTCAGATGAGCGTGGACGCCGTCAAGCAGTCTCTCGGCGGGGAAGGAGAGAGGTGCGGGTAAGGACTAGTCCAAAGTCGGCCCGCGACCGGAGCTCCGGGGCACACCGCGCTCAAGGGACAGACGAGGGCACGCTCTACCTTCCTCAGTGCTGACGGATACGATCGGACAAGGAGGTGGTTCTACCTTACTAGATGTGCTTTGAAGCCCTTCATCAAGTCGTCCACGCCAGCCACCAACCCAACCTCGCGTGCTCGCTTTTCGCGACCTTCTTGCCATCGTTGGGGGGTCTAGCTCAGTGGTAGAGCGCTTGCTTAGCATGCATGAGGTCGCGGGTTCAATTCCCTCGTCCTCCAACAGCCGGTACGGTAGAACGTGTGAAGGCGGGAGTCGCAGCGCGACCGCCTCCAGGCGTCCTTCCCTTTTTGCTGCCCTCGACGAAGCAAAGCAGCTCCTGCCGTTTCCTCTATTGCGATCAAAAGAACACTACTCTCGAGCAATCTCGAGGATCATAGGTGGGGTCCCCCTCACAACAGCACTGATGCCGGTTGGGTGGCCTGTGATTAAAAAACTCAATTTCTAGACAGGCCGGTAGTAGGAATTACAGAGTGAATGCAGGGTGAAAGGAGCACGGTATTACACATAACACGGCACATTCAAAGCTTGGAGCACCTCAATTCACCTAGCGCCAAGTGGAGTTGACCGTCTGTGAGGTGCCATACGCTCCGGTCGTGAGCATCCGGAGCTTTCCGATTGTTGTTTACCAGCTGATGTGCTCGCAACGTGTTCTGACGGAATCATGAGCTAGACTAATAAGCTCAAGCATCGTGGGCTAGGATACTCGTGAGCATCCTGGGCTATGAGGGGATTGACGTCGGTCCTGCGAGGGGGGTTTGCGAAGCGAAGGAGCACTGGGCTGGGTGGTGAGATGATGGTGGAGTCGAGCAAGCGAAGGGGAGTCATGATTGACTGGTATGTACCTGAAAATTGTGTGAGCCTGTGAGAGTTCAGGATGATTCAAAGTACGAGATGGACCCCGTCCGGGGTCTGCGAGGCTGCGAACGTGGAGCGCTCCGGCGCTCAGAGCACAAGAGATGAGTTTTGACTGAAGGTATATTGCTATGAGAGAAATATATGATAAGGGTCAGGTCAGGAAGCAAGAGGAGAACTACAGAATCAGCGCTACTTATAGTCTAGCCCGCGAGGCCTGTGCTCGACTCCCATTTTCCAGCTTTCCTTCCGAGTTATTCCCCAATCATCTATGGGGATCCAAAGTTCCTATTGCAGTCTAAAATGCTGCTGACCCTGAAACATAGTCTCCCCGCCCACACCAGCTATTGAAAGCCGCGAGCGAGCTGGTGGCGTCAAAACATGTGAATGCGCACCGGTGATTGATGGTCCGCGAGCACATCAGTGCAGACATCTGTGCATACCCTGAAGACGGTCTGTGATTCCTCCAGAAGATGAGTTGGCTCTCAGCTGCTGTCTCCCTACACGTCATGCACTTCTTCGCCCCCGTTCGCAACAGGGTTGCGAAGTTCCTGTTAGGGCTTTTCACCATCCCGCCCGAGCCTCTCGTACCCACCACGCCGATCTACGACACCATGTCCGCGTATCTCTCAGCGTTTCCAGCCACCTCACTCGAGACCCGGTACGCTTGGACGGAGGAGGTTCTGCAAGAACTCGCCCTCCGGCACGCAAAGGAGGGTCAGGGTATCGCGCATGCGGAAGTCCGACTCGCCCAAGAAGACCTCGGCAGAGTACCACGTGCAACTCTGCTCCACCCAGAGGTGGCGTACGCCCCCTTCTGCCTCCCACCAGCGGCGCTGTCCCGAGCCGTCGGAGTCTTCCTGTCGCAAGCCTTCTCTCAGAGTCACGCCGAGAACGCTTTCCCTCCGATTTTAGCCGCGCTGATCCATGGATGTCTCATGGGGAAGCGAACTGTGGACGATGCGAGAGACATCCTCTGGCACTTCCGCGCCACGACGAAGCGAGACGGCAGTCTCGACTGGAGCAGGGCACCTCCCTGGATCCCGGTGAGCGAAAACGTCTGAGATACAGAGGAATATTAATGTGACACCGTGCTCTCAAAGGCTCCTACTGTTCCTGAGGGGCCTTCGACCGCCCCGACGACACGGCGTGCTTCACAGGTCAAGCTCCGATCTTCGACAGTGAGCTATTCCCCGTGAGGTGTAGAGTATGGATGGTCTACTTGACTCGTACCGCATGTTCATAGGGCTCAATTGTAAGGAATGGTGGCGGCGGCACCGCGTCAGTCAGTCGTGCCGGTCTGCGAGCCACATGGGTGGCGTTGAGAGGAACTGCTTGGCGACTCGCAAGCTCCTCTTCCCTACGATGAAGGCTTTGATTGATCTTTGATCCTTTTCAGTGGCTCCTGCGGCGCAATTTGGTTGGAAACACGGCCTCGCAAAGGTTGTCGTCGCAAGGTGCAGCCCAACCAATGTCGAGTCGCGCGTCCTCATCTTCCGCCTCAAACTACGAGGAAGACGAAGGTGAGAGTATGATAGACCCGGATCCAGTAAGACGGTGCCTCCTTTGGCTTTCAACGCTGCGACTGAGTTCGTCGACCCCCAGATCCTCATCCAGGCTCACATTAGCCGAGACGCTCCGCTGTCGGTGGTGATGGAGGGTGAGGAAGATGATAATATGAGATCTGCGAGGCTCAGTATGAGTACAACAAAAGATGAGGTCAGTCAGTCTGTCGGGTCCTTCATTGGACCGCGCTGAGCGCATCTCGTCAGGGGTCGTCACTGCTGTCGGTCGGCGAGCGGCTGGAATTCGCGGTACATCTCTAGATGACCGTCAGGAGATTGATATGTTTACTCACACTGCGGGCTCACAGGCACTGACGCGTGATGACGCGGCAGCCTATCGTATCGAGCTCCAGAAGATGCGCGCCGCCGTCGCGGAGCTCAACTCATTGATGACGGCGTTCTCTCGAGTGCTGGAAGGATCGGACGCGGTATAGACCCTGTGGGATTGTGCTCCGTTGAAGGGTGGCCATCAAACCTGTGCCTCGCGAGGCGAGCCCAGACGATGCGCGTGTGTCGGGGATATTCTCAAAGTGTCGGTCCAACACTGACGCTCCCAGGACGGAAAGCCATCGACTCATTACAGCTTCTAGTCTAGTGTGCGGCGCGAGAGGATGTGCTTGATCTCCCTCCGGTCACTGAGCCACTTCTTGAACGGCGGCAGTGGCGGCGGCCGCAGCTGACCGTCGTCCTCGTCCTCGTCGTCAAAGTGCATCGAGGCCTTCTCGAGGCAGTAGTTGGCGAACAGGATGAGGGTGGCGTAGCGGAAGAGGTAATTCATCGCCTGGTCGAACAGCTTCGCCTGCTTGGTCGACCCGACGTCTGCTGCTTCGACTCGAAGCTTGAAGTCGTAGACGGCTCGCCTGAGGTTCTGAACGCCCTCCATCGTGCTGACGCGGATGACCAAGTCAGCTCCAATCCTGTCACACAATTGCAGTGAAAGCGCACTCGATGGCCCGGTCGGTGAGCTTCTTGGCGAGCTTGCCGTACTGCGAAAGTAAAAAAGTGAGCCCCTCTAGGCTGGAACTGAGGAGAAATGTGCGCACCTGAAGCACAGCGACGAGCTGCAATACCAGCTTGTACTCTCCGTGCAGGTACGGCTCCGATTCCCGACCGTCCCATGCTCCGCCTTCGTTGGAGGTCGCGCCGTCGAGCTCATTCACGGACGAGTTCATGTCGAAGAGCGTGTGGTGGCCGAAGAGGATGTTCGAGACGAGTGCTGCTGCAACCCTGGTGGAACAGCTCCAGTCAGAGAGTGCGCATAGGAGTGTGAAGCCAAGCGAGCGGCTCACATGCCAGTGGTCGTGCGCCCGCGACCCATCTGACACGAGAAGACTGAGTGATGTCAGTTAGAATGGACGGTCTCCAGGTGTTCGTCAAGACAGGAGGCCCACCGAGACCGACTGCGTCAGGCTGAGCGCCCGCAAGCGCTTCCGAGACTCGCTCCTCGATGATGCTGTAGACGCCGGGAATCGGGGCTTGCTCGTCAGTCACTGGAGCGACGTCGATTAGTACAATACACTTGCTTGAAGGTCGATTAGAAGTGAATGGACTCACCCGGTAGACGTTCGTAGTCGACGTTCAAGCCCTCCTTCCGCATCATCGCGTAGACTTCCTTCGGGGTCATGATCCTGCTCAGCATCAGGCGTTAGAGACCAGTTCCGGGAAGTGAAGGGCAGAAGCTCACTCGTCGGGATTTACGTCTTCCCAATTAGCCGTCACGGTGAACGAGCCGTCCTTCTCCTGGATCTCGTCGTGCAACAGGATTTTGCCGCCGTTCGTCTCCGCCTCGTGAATCAAATCTTGCTTCAAGGCGATCTCCATGCTGCATCGGACAGGGATCAGTTCCGAGGCCCTCACGAGCTGCCGAAAGAGCGTACCTCTCGACGATGTCGGTTGTGACACCGGTGGTCACGACGTTCTCCAGAGGTGCATCAAAGAGGCGCAAGACCTTGTGTCAGGTGTCAGCTCGCACCTTCGAGTAACAAAGCAGATGCAACGCGCACGTGCGGCCGACCTCCAGAAACGTAGATGACGGGCTCCTCGCGCATGCCGGTCCAGACGATCCGCTTCGTGCGCGCGCCCATCCGCTCCAGCGCTCTCCGCATGCTGTTCACCAAAAGAAGTCAGATGGTGGGGATCTCGCGTGGGAAAGGGACATCTCACCCGTCCACAGTCGCCATGCCGCAGCCGTACACCAGCGTCGTGCCGTCCGAGCTGGTGGCAGAGATGGGGGTCGAGGGCACCTCGCCCGTGAAGAACAATCGTGCGCGTCGGAAATTGGGTGCGCCCTCGATCTTTTCCGGTAGCGACATCTTCTGGAGCCCGGACTGCGTTGCAAAGAGTTGTCAGCGGACTCCAGAGCTCGGGGAAGCGCAGAGGCTCACGAAGTAGTCTGACTTGAGCAGAGTGAATGCGCTGAGGATCCTCCCAGATCGCTTGGCGACGAAAGCGGCAACCTCGTCGCTGAGCGCGTTGCCGGCTGCGAGTGGCTTCTCGAGCGGCACGAGCGCCTCCTTGCCCTCCGTCTCGAGCTCGCGCTCGATCGTCTTGAAGACGGGCCGATCGCGGACGTAGGACTCGTAGCTCGACTTCTCGCGCAACTCGCGCCAGGTTTCTGCGGTCGAGTCGTTGAGGAAGGACGCGAACCTGCGACGAGATGGTCAGAGCCAGCTTCGCGGCAGCAGCCTGGATCTGAACGCACAGGATGAGGAAGTAGTATGCTCTGCTCGATTAAGGCTCGTTAGATGATATTGTGCCTGACGGAGGAGGCGCACGCACCGGAGGTTCTGGACGCCACGCTCGGTGCGGACCTTGACTTGCTCCATATCGCCCTGCAGCTTGGCGTCTTCGGCAGACTGCCTCGCTTTCTCGATCGAGTCGAGGAGGTCATAGGGTTCCGAGCAGGCGGTGATGGCATCGTCGACAGCGTTCTTGACTTCTTGCCCTGAGCGAATCGTCCGAAGCAGGTTGTTGATGACCGTGTACGAGAGGCGCGTCGATCGAGGACTGTCGCGCGCGGTCGTCGGCAGCCGGTGCCCAGCCGCCTTGATCCACCGCTGAACGAGGGTGATGAGCACCTGCGCGCGGGTGCTCCTTCCGCGGCCGAGCTGGCAGTTGACGATGATGGCCGAGCGGTCGACGTCGAGCTGGGCGACGATTTCGACAATCTCGCGCACATCCGAAAAATCGGGCGACTTCTCGGCGGTGATTGGGATCCGGCGGTACGTCGCGTCGATCGCCATTCGACGTGCGGCATCGTCCATGATCTCGCGCAGCGTCTTGATGCTCGACTCGTCCTCGACGACCTCCCAGACCGGGTTCACCGCGCCGCCGTCCGTTTCCGAGTGCAGCAGGAGCCGGCCGTCGAACGCCTTGAGCTCCGCAAGCACGTCGGACTTCATCCGCTCCTCGAGCAGCTCGAGGCGCGAGCTCGAGATGCCCGCGTACGACTTGACGTTCCGGAGGCTGACCGCCTCTTGCCGAAGAACATACGGCGTTCCGCTGGGGGAAACAGTGGTAGGGTTAGAGCTGAAAAAGCGCAAAGGGACGCGAGGAGACTCACTTGATGTACAGGAGCGGCTCCTCGCGCAAGTTGATCCAGACGATCTTGGCGTCGTCGGGCATGTCGCGGCGCACGCTCTCGAGCACGCGCTCGATGCCGTCCTGCGTGGGCTGCGAGAGGCCGTAGAGGGACGAGTTCGGCACCCGGCGGAAGTTGATCGCGCCGCGGATCGTCGGCTCCTGCCCCTCCGCCATCGAGCGCCACTGGTCGTTCTTCAGGATCATGCCCGTGCGCAGGATGATGCCGCTTCGGTTCTGAGCAGCAGATCCAGTTAGGTTAGTGTGAAACAGTGTATTCAGCTTATGGGCGAGCAGGAGCGCACCCGAACGATCTGCCTGGCCCACTCGTCGCCGATGACCTCGCCGCCGTTGCGCTGGACGTCCTGCTTGAGCTCCTCGGACGCCGCGATCTGGCCCGCGCCGCCCTTGGCGATGAGGGAGAGGTCGTGCACGGGCGAGAAGACGAAGAAGTGGCCCGTCTTGCGCATGCGGCTGATCATCTTGGCCACCTCGCTCCGCTCTCGCAGCCAGGTCGAGAATTTGACCGAGAAGTTCGTGTCGTGCGCGAAGCTCGCGAACGAGATCAGGAAGAAGTACCGCTCGAGCGCGGCCAGCGCCTTTGCGCGGTGGTCCTTGCTCGTGTCTTCGTCCAGGACGGCAGTCGCGGCGTAGCGGACTCGGTGGTCGAGCACACTTTCTCGGAGGTTGACGAGCACGTCGCCTGGTCCTTTGGAACTGAGCCTTGAGAGCTTCAAGGCGTGGGCTGCACTCACAGTGATCAATGACGCAGTCGACAAGCTTCTTGTGGTCGGAGCCGTGGTCCAGGGTCGATAGGAGGGAGAGAACGATATCGTATTGGCCGAGTAGAGCAGTTCTGAGAATACTCAAGGTGAGAAAAGTGCTCGATTCGGCTACTCGAGCGGCTCACCGAAGGTTCTCGAGAAGCTGGGGCTGCGAGCTCAGGAGGGAGAGGACTGTGTGCTGCCCTTGACTGGCGAGACCTACGGCTTGCTCCATCAGTTCAAAGCAGTCCAAAGAAGTTCTGAAACACACACTCTTCTGCAGGACGTGCATCAGCCTGAGGAGACTCTGGTCCCTGGTCGCCTGCTCGCTCCTGGCCCTGAGCACGATCGCCGCCTTGACGTTCTCCTCGAGCTCCTTGCGCGTGTCGTCTACGATGCCGTACGGGTCCTCCATGCCCTGCAGCATCATCTGCCGCCGGCGCACGATGAGCGCCGCGCACATGGCGAACGTCGTTCGCACGACGCCGATGCCGCAGTTGAAGACGAGCGACGAGGTCGTCGGGATCGAAGCAAGTATTTCGGCGTACGTGTCGAGGTAGCGGTCCTCGGGGGACTGGTCGCGCGTAACAGGGATCCGGTGGTACACGAGCTGCGAATTGAGCCAGCGTGAGCACTGTGCGGGGCCCGGGGGGCAAGATCTGAGCTGGGCACGCACGTTGTAGCCTTCAGCGGCAACTTCTTCCCAGACCTCGCGGACGGTGCGGACTTGATCGACTGCGACCCACGTGTTTCGGATCTCTTGGTCGCCTGCGAAGGGTTCTAGAGTCAGCGCGCAATCGACCTCGCTCGAGTTCGTCAAAGAACCAAGCTGAGTACCCGAATGGGTGTAATACGAACTAATCTCCTCGTGAACCAGGATCACGCCTCCGTATCGCGCTGCTTCCTTGATGATGTCCTGCTTGAGCCTGGTCGCGGACCCCGTAAGAGCTCGCCTGGGCTGCAACCAGACAGACGATCACGCACCTCGTCTCGATCTCCTCAAGGTTCTCCGCTCGGTCACTCAA
>ERZ1463038.948-NODE-948-length-10306-cov-14.282216_pt1 | contig 10306 bp, 14 predicted proteins | sample MGYA00564479_ERZ1463038 | MGnify/ENA primary metagenome ERZ1463038 (study PRJEB39244, sample SAMEA3635134) | Helicobacter pylori | study: EMG produced TPA metagenomics assembly of PRJEB11511 data set (Assembly of a 5300-year-old Helicobacter pylori... | reverse complement strand
TTCGAAGCAACGAGCCGACCGCGGGCGCCGGCGAGGTCGCCTGACGCGCGAGCGCCATGCGCGTCGGGGTCAGCGGGAGCCCACGGAGCGGTCCGCGGACGGGGGCCACCCACGCCTTGCGGATGCTTTCGGAGGTCGACGCCGACCACGCCGGGTACGGTGGGTCGCTCTCCTCGAGGTTCTGCTGGCTCGGTGAGCTCGTCGAGGCCCTTGTCTTGCCGCCGTTCAGGTCCGCCATTGAGCTTGAGGAAGCTCCGGTCTTCTTGCCCGCCTCCTCGAGCGAGTTCTGAAGCGATTCAATCCTCTTGTACAGCGTCCAATAGATTTGGGGCTCCTTCTGCTGCTCTGCGACGCGCTCGGCCGCGCGAACCTCGCTCTCGTCCTTCATGCGTGCCAGTGGGCCGGCCGTGGCCTCCAGCAGCTCCGGGAGCGCCGCAGTGTGGACCGCGATGTACTCACACAGGCCATTGTGCGTGAGCAGGAAGGGCTCAAACGGCGCGGCGTCGGGGGCGTCCGAGAGCAGGATGGGAGCACAGCGCGGCCCATGCGACTGCGGCTCCCACTCCACCTCTGGCTGCGTGCCGCTGTGGTGGCGGTCGTAGCTGATCCAGAAAGAGCCGTCCATGATCAAGTCGAGGCGAAGATGAGGTGCTGTGGGAGGCGAGGCGTGCTGTCAACTTGAAGGTGTCAACTTGAAGCTTGAAGGTCAACCAATCACCTGTCAAGGCGCAGCGGACCTCAATACAACCTCGAGCGGCGACAATTTTGGCGACGGGAGGCGTGGCTCACACATGGTCTTTGTGATACATAGTCTACATGTATGACATGGAAATGAACACAACAACTAACAACAGCCTTTTCGGTCCTCCCTCCCTCACGACGACATCTGGTTCAGGTCCGAGATGACAGCCTCGGCTAGCGAGTAGTCCGAGTCCGAGCCCCACCAGCTCCGGCTCGACTCAGATTTGACACTTATCTTACTCAGTCGCAGAGCAAGGCGCTCATACTTGAGCAGTGCCCGCTGAGCAGCTTCCGCCTGCTCGTCGACTCGGGCGAGCTCCTGAAGAGCAGCGTGCGCGCGGCTGCGGTACGGGCCAATAACAACGCCATGGTCCGAGCGGATGCTCGCGAAAGTGGCAAGAGAGACGGCGGGAGTGGGGCTGGGTAGGGTGGCAAGAATGCGCCGCGACGCGCGCGAAGGTCCGGTGGCGGACTCCGCAACGCCGACGGGTGTGATGAACGGGGCTAAAAAGCGAAACGTGAATCAGATGCAGCTCGAATACATTAAATATGAGTGCTGGGACTCACAGGTGACCCGGGTCCATGCGCTGCCGACGAGCGTCGTCCCAATCTCCTTGCCTTTCGTGACGGCCGAGGTGATCGAGAGCTGGCTGACGCCGGTAAGAGGGGTGCGGAGGAAGTTGGTGAAGAACATGATGTAGGATATAGGCTTTGAATAAATCAAGTGGAGGAGGTTGAGGTGGTGGAGTGAAGGAGAGAGACAAACCGCCACCTACGCGCCATCTTATAGGGCTCCGGGAGACCAAGTCGAACCTTGACGTGATTCGAGTCGACGTCACTCGGCCGAGGCTGGTCAAGCTTAATTGTGTCTTGGGTGAAACTCGTCCGTACACGCGTCATGTACGGGCGTCAGTTGGAGTGCGCGTTCGGTGGAGCGCGTGCGAAGATGTGGCGTCGCCACCAGGTGCTGATGCTCCCCGCTCCGCTCAGCACCTCCAGCTTTGGCCAGGCAAGGTAATTTAATTCTCAGGTGATCTCTGCAATGATTCTTTGCGAGTCAAGACCTTTGCGAGGAGGTGATCGTGATCAACGTCCGGCGGCCAGAGTTCCGGAGCGAACCTGCGAAGTGCCAACGCCGCCGACTCTCGACGGACAGCGGACTCACGCGCTCTCCACGGCCGTCAAAGCTTTCCCGTTCCAATCCAGGCACTTAAATGCATCTCGCCACCTTTGATGGTATGTGCCCAGCAAAAAGTCGTCGAGCGCATCAAACGCGTCGCGCGGTCGCCTCCCGACCGCCGTCCCTTCCAAGGCTTACCCGGGTCGACCGATCCAGCATCGACAATTTTATGATGTGTATGAAATAATTTCGAGCCAGATTCCGCCTCGGTAATCGCGCCTCATAGTAGTTGCCACCGGAAGTCCGGGCGACGTCCACGACGGTCGAACTTTGTGGCCTACGCGCAGGATAGACGCTGGTGGATTGCTGAAGCCGCCTTTACATTATATTTTCATACATGGGATTATTTACTGCTTTAATGTGATACGGATTAGGTGGAGTGAAACAGGTGCGTGCCCACCTCCGCGCCGCCAACTTTCAGAACCAAGCAAGCGGCTTGTTCCTCGTGAGGGCTTGGGGGAGTGTGAGTCTCTACTTTAACTTCACAGGGCCGAATCAAGCAGCTGCGAACACTTACCTGGGCCGGAGCGCGAGTCTCTTGAGAGACAATGGTGGTCCGGCCCAGGCCGAGTCTCTTTCACGGACGACACCAACAGCTAGGTGTCTCGCGTGCTGGCGAGCACCGTTCGCAACACGGCTTCCAATGGAGCTGATCCCAGAGCTTCTGAAATGAAACCAGCTTCTCGGCCGGCCATGGTACGTCGGGGTGTGCGGAAGGGTGTCAACGGGGAGCAAGGCGCAAAGCGGCTTGCGGGTCCGGCAGGAACCAAACGCTCTGTACAAGTCAACTGCTTGAGCCAATGAACTTTTTACACTACAGCTACAACATCAAATGTTACAACAAAGGCATCAACAAAAAGCCCCCGCTTTCAGCTGAGAGCAAGCTCCCCGAGGCTTGAGACGAGGTACTCGGCCGTGGACGTGTCCGGGTCCCACTGCCAGCTCCACTCCCATGCAATCGACTTTGACTTCACTTTTCTCGCCGCCGAGCGCCTGCGCTTGCTGAGGCGAATTCGGATCTTCTGGTAGCGGACCGCGCGCTCGTCCGTCCGCACGCACTCTCGCAGAGCAGAGCGCGCTGGGCTGCGGTATGGGCCGATGGGCAGCGGGAGCGCGTGCTGGTCGACGCCAATGTCCGCATGGACAGGCGTGGAGCTGACGAGCGATATTATGGGCAAGGGGGTGAGCCGGGCGGCGAGAAGGCGGCGCGACGCGCGCAAAGGGTCGCTGGCGGACTCGTCGTCGACGACGACGGGCGAGATGAACGGGGCTAAGAAGTTGAACTCAGGTCAGCTGCAGACCGAAGGGATACGAAATGAGTGCAGGAACTTACAGATGACCCGGGTCCATGCGCTGCCGACAAGCGTCGTCCCAATCTCCTTGCCTTTCGTGACGGCCGAGGTGATCGAGAGCTGGCTGACGCCGGTAAGAGGAGTGCGGAGGAAGTTGGTGAAGAACATGATGTAGGATATAGGCTCTGTATAAATCAAGTGAAGTGGGTGGAGGTGGCGGAGTGAAGGAAAGAGACGAACCGCCACCAACGCGCCATCTTATAGGGCTCCGGGAGACCAAGTCGAACCTTGACGTGATTCAAGTCGACGTCACTCGGCCGAGGCTGGTCAACCTAACCTTGATCGTGTCTCGGGTGAAGCTCGTCCGTGCACGCGTCATGTACGGGCGTCAGTTGGAGTGCGCGTTTGCTGCAGCGCGCGCCATGTGTTGGCGACGCCACCAGGTGCTGGGCGAGAGCGGGGCAGTGTCAGTGCCTCCAGCTTTGGCGAGGAGGGTGATTGTAATTCTTCAGTGATCTCTCCAATGCGTCCTTGCCAGTCAAGGCCTTTGCGAGGGTGCGATCATGGTCAACGTCCGTCGGCCGGAGCTCCGGGGCGAGCGTGCGAAGTGCCGACTCAGCCGCGCTCGACGGACAGCGGACTCACGCGCTCCCCACGGCCACCAAAGCTTTACAACTTCACTTCAAGTACTTTATTACTTTCACAGTGGTCTGAGGAAGGGCAGCAGCCGCAAAGGTACCAGAGACGCCCGAATTGAAGCTCGAGATGCTCAAGTTAAAGCGACAGGTACGTGGGTATTATCTCAGAAATCTCAAAAAGGTCGGAAAACACCAAAGCGCAAGCGTCCCTCCGCAGGCCCTCTCATTCAGCCGTGGTGGTGCCCTCCGCCCGAGTCACCTCCACCATAGTCTCCGCCCGAGCTCGAGTCGTGGCCGCCCGAGTAGCCGCCGCCCGAGTCGTGGTGACTGCTGCTCGAGTAGTCGTGCGAGTGCGAGTGGCTGCTGCTCGAGTAGCCGCCGCCGCTGTGCGCCGTGTCGCCGGGGTAGTGCGGGTGGTTGCCCGTGATCGAGGACCACCAGGAGGGGCTGTGCGAGTGACCGGTCGAGGGCGCAGTGGTGTCTGAAGGTTGGGGGAGAAGCGTCAGTGAATTGGCTCGACGTGGAAGTGGGTTGCTGAGCGGAGAGCTCGAGCTCGAGCTCGAGGCGGTGCGCCGAGCCGAAGTGGGTGGCTTCGAGCTCGGATGGAAGATGTGTAGGGAGTTAAAAAAAAATTGATAGGAGAGAGCGACACTCACGCTTACTTCCACTTCCGCCGCTGTCGGTCGGTCCGTCGATGAGGATCTGCGGGCTGTCTCCATCGGTCCTGCTCGCCTCCCGCTGGCGCCACGACTTCTGCAGCTTCAGGCGGTTCTCGGTGATGGTCTTCTGATCAGTCAAGAGAAAATGTCAGTGTCCAACTCGTCGATCGGCTCATTGGAACAGCGCACGTCGCGCGCGAGAGCCTTGGGACGCTCCGACTCGCACTCCTCGACCCAGCCGGGCTTGCCGAAGACGAGGCCCCAGATGGCGGAGCCAAGCTTGGAGAACATGCCGGGATCCTGAGTGATCGATTCGATGTACTGCGCCTGGGTGATGAGCGGTCGTGGGTCAGTCATGGGGTCCGACAGCGTTGAGAAGGCGTCGCTCCACTTACATCCTGGGTGGGGCGGGCGAGTGAGCACGCCGAGTCGAGTAACAAGCACGTTAAACGGACTCACGTCGAGAGGGTGAACCGAGATGTGACGCTTGGCGGAGCGGTACGTCTTCTGGCCGGTCCTGAGGGTGGCAACCAAGTCAGCCCTGCGCTTGCTCTGCCGTCCAGCCCCAATAATCACTTCAAGAGTTGGTGATCAACGTCCTTGTTCTTGACTCGGACCGGGCTCGTCGAAGCTTGGAGCAGCTCGCAAGATCCCGCACACTCATATCTGAAGGAGAGATATAGTTCAAGTCAATACCAATCACCCTGGGCCCCACACAATCATGCGTACATGCACTTGGGCAGCGGGTCAGTCCGAGGCGCTGGGAGGCCGAGAAGTTGCCAGACGGGCGTGCAAACGCAACTGGTGGGGATTGAAGTGGAGTCAGCCGTCTGTGACCACATTCTCGGAGGCAAAGAAAGAACTATTCTTACGGTCCGCACCCTGGGGGAGGGAAGACCGGCGGGACCACCGGGGTTGTGCTGGTCGCCGCCAGGAAGACCGCGACGAGGCTGGTCACAGCTGTAAGTACAGACCATTTCGGGCACTCAGAACTCGAAGGTACTTACATCGTTATAATCGAAAGGAGCAGCTTGAAAAGTGCAGCTCTATACTCCTTGGTAACGACGAGCTCGACCTCGGCGAGAGTTGGCGAAAGCAGAATTGTGGGTACCAGCTTCGCGTCCTGGTGGATGAGCCCGAGGTACTTGAGCGACTTGAAGCCGAAGATGATGAGCCCCTCGAAGATGGGCTGGCCGGCAAAGACGAGGAGAACCAGGAGGAACGACCACCTCGACCACCATGATGCCATCCCTTTGAACTGCGAGTTGATGGCGGCCGACGCTCCCGCAAAGACCAAGCTCCACTTCATGAAGATGGTCGCCGACTCGTCGAGCCCTTTCTGGCTGACGAGTACGTCCGCGCCGAGCTTGGGCATTCCTGACTTCCTGCGCGCCTCGACGACCTGGGCCGTCACCTTCCGGAGCCCGGTCGACTCCGATCGGTTCAGGCGCTCTGTGGCGCTGTTCGCGGAGTCGCGAACGCTGTTGACAAGTACCGCGATTGCTTGGTACAGTCCCCTCTGCGCGGTGGGCGAGCTGGGAGCGGCCTGAGGAGCTTGAAGCGTCAGCGCGATCATTCAGACAGCTTCAGCGGCAGGATGTTTCAGGATGACCTCGTAGCTGATCCACGCCTCTCGCAGATGGGCTTCGCGCGGGAGGTAGGTGGTGCTGGCTGCAGCTGGATCGCCACTTCGCGTCAGTTGCAACCCCAAACGGCGTACATCTCGAGTCACGACCCGGATTGCGGGCGAGAGCGTCCCGTGCTTACTAGAAGACGTACTAGATCCATGGCTCGTTGGGACCGAGGCCGGGGCGGTCGACAGGCTCGGTGCAGGCGCGGAGCTGTCCGAGGACGGGAGCAGCGGGGCGGTCTCCTCGTCGGTCCCAACCTTCTTCCGGCGCTGGAGTAGTGAGAACATGATGGGCGTGCGATTCGTCGCAGGGTCGAGGTGTGAGGGAAAAGAGTCAAACTTTCTCGACTTCTCGCTCACCTGCACCCCTCTCACCAAGATCTCCGTTGCAACCTTTCCGCCTTCAAAACTTGACTCAGCGTTGCTGTAGAAACTTAAAATGAAAATCGACTTGCATCCACTTCGCATCACTAGACTCTGATGCTCTGCGAGCGCGCCAGCCGTTTCGTTTGCGAAGGCGCGTGCCCCCCGGAAGTTAAGCGCAACCTTGAATACCTGTTGGTCTGCTGAGGATCAAGCGAGGATAATTCAAGTAGTGTGTAGTCGTTCGGGACCCCCGATCCAGTGCGAAAGGTGCTCAGGTCGAATGCCGACCTCCGCAATGCCCTTGACGTTGCCCCACCGCGGACGTTGGACCAATTTTAGCAGGACAAAGAACTGAGGGATACGATGACCATCTAAAAGGACCCAATTTCTACACTGCGTGAATTCTGGGCGCCGAACAAGTGCTGGTCCGCGGACGACCTTGCAAAGCGGCGATGGCGACACTCCCTAGTCCCCTAATGCACGCCTGTGGGACCCCCCGCATTGGCTCAGCGTGTGACACAGTGCTGTAATGCTTGCGCAACCGCCCTGAACCGTACACGAGAAGCCTTGGTCGTGGTCGCGAGCAACGAGGCGCGCGGCGTGCAACGCCAGCGACACGCGCGACGTACCGCGCAAGACTCCGCCGGCGCCGTCCAAAGTGAGCGTGTGATATATAGCTGCAGGGATACAGTGAGCTTGAGTGTATTAGAGCTTTGTGGGAAAGGCTTACCAGTCGGTGCCCCCAAGAAGCCGTCCACGACGCCACGGAGTAGCAGCAGCGAGACGCTCTCGTTCGGCGGCAGCATCCCTTGCAAGCGGAGTAAAGGACCGAAGTCATGCCCTGCCAATGTGACCAATGAGCTGACTGGTGGCCGGGAACCGGTGTTGGGACGCACCTGCGACGTTCCTCCTGCAAGTCGCCGTGGTCTGATATGCAGTCGGCGACGGAGGCGGAAGCAAAGCCACTCATTCCCAACAGATCTTTTCGAGTAGCTTGACAGGTCTCCCAATTGTGCGAACGAAGGTTCAGTTCTGAGCCCACGAGGCGCTGTCGCAGCCGGAGCGCACATCCGAGCCTCGTCGCACGCAAAGCGGCGGCCCCTCGACCACCAAGCCCAGCGAGGTATCTTGAAGCTGGTACAGACGAATCTGTCAGCACTTCGAAGGCTGCTCAGCAGAGCGGGCGCGGAACGACGCACCCCGTGCGGCACTACGACGTTGGCGTCACACCAAGCACCGAGCCGTCCATTAGATCCTGGATTTGCGTTGCGTTCCTCTCAGAGCGCACTTGGCTCACAGACCTAGCGAGTCCAGGCTTGACGGCACTTGACGGCCCTTGCGCTCCTGGCCTCGTCGACCTCGTTGCGGCGGCTGTTCGCACATTGCAGCAGACACACCTAGGGAGTCAGCATAATCGGCGCACACAAGTTGAAGCAAAAGTTCATTGGAGACTGAGGAGGCATTAAACGCCGCAAAGATGCTGACTGTTCATGCTCCCTTCCCAGTTCCGGAGCAACGCTCTTCCCTGGTGACAATGCTCAGAAAGTGGGAGATAGGGCAAGACGATTCGAAGTTGGTGTCGTGGGGAGCGTGGTGGGCCCACACAACAAGGTACCCATATGAACGGGTATCTGTTCCTTCCGTCCACGACGTCATCTCAAGCTTAAATGGGAGTCCCAACTCCGCGCTCACAATCCTCACGACGCGTGCATGGAGCCGCAGCACCAGGCCCCGAGACGCGCACCGCTCCCAGAACAACGCAGTCACTCCGTCCGAAACCGACACGTCAGAGTCGCCCTTGGTCCTAAAGGGTAACCGTACCGTCCACATCCACCATGACAGCTGAGCGGCGAGTCTGGGACTCGACGACAGCTTAGGCGCCGCGGACTAGGTCGTCTGGCTGCATCTGAAACATCGGGGTTGTGCAGGCTCTAAGAGAAGCTGCTTCGTCACGGTACCCTGTATCTGCGATTCCTATGCCCCCACTGGTTCCATCCGCGAGCCTTCAGCTCCTCCCAGCGACCACTTCAAGAGCTATACCCCGCCCGTCCGGACGCCCGTCCAACAGTTCATGCCCTCCTTTCGAGCAACACAAGGCCCACAGAAAGAGCGCGGTCAACCTCAAAGCGGCCTCGTCGCCTCGAACCCTGACAACGTGCGAACAACAAGAGCCGCAGGCCCGGGCGTCCCGCAGCCTTGAACGGACGAAACCAGACGTACAAGCCAGCGCAACGCACGCACGGGAGATGCTCACCTTCACAACTTGCCTTAGAGCCTTCGAGGCGGGCGTCGGGCTTGCGAATCGGGCTGCGCGGCGACGCTCGACGGTCGTCCTCCGCGCCTCCACTTGCTGACGGCTAAGTGGCAGTGACTAGGTGGTAATCGAAAGGGTTAAAGGTAGTAGTAGAAACACGGTTGAGGTGAGTGGGGACAGAGGGGGAGGAAGACAAGATGCAGACGGCATGCGGCCTGCAAACAATCCAGGAACCCGCCGCTTCGCCCGAGCGCGTATTTTTCCAAGTCACGTGCGCTTCTTTTGCTCCTGAGTCGCGTGGCTCGAGCTTTCTGAAGTGAGAATGATGTCGAGAAAGAATCCCTGAGGGCGCGGAGCCCGCGTTGCGAGATCCAGGAGCCGCCTGAGAGTGGCGTCGAGCACATAGGTATCTGTTACTTTCACCGTGTGAGGCCGCCCGAAGGAGCATCATTCGAGTGTTTCTGGATGTAACCTAGGCCACGTAGAGACAAAGGAACGAACTGGATGGGGGGCGATCAGCGCCCAGTCGCGTTCCGACGCGAAGCTCGCTCCTGTCTCCATCACACGATCATGTCGGCCGCGCCCGCCCTTCGCCGCTCCCCTCGCTTCGTGCGTCTTTGCGTTCAGTGCATCATCTCAGACGCTGATTGTTCTTCTGCAGACCAACGTTGTCTTGTCCTTGAGCCTGCTCGCCGTCGCGCTCGAGGCAGAAGAGGCCGCCAAGGTCGCGGAAGCGACGAGGGCCAAGCAGCGACGCGTTGTCTGCCTCGCCCACGGGCCCTCCCTCATCCTCAACGCCCTCGCTCCGCCTCCCGCGACCCAGGTCGCGTCGACGCTCAAACGCCCCGCGTCCTCGGGTCCTGCGCCATCGCGCCCACCGTCACCTCCCGCGAAACGGCCCAACGCTCAGAAGGAACACGGCGCCGCGACTCGCGACAAGTTCAACGACGCTTCCCAGCGCGTTCAGCTTCCGATCCCGCTCGCCACGCCGTCCGCAACCTCGTCCGGCTTCACCGGCAGACCCGCGCCGAAGACGCCAGCACCTGGCCTTGCTGCGCGCCCGCTGCCGAAGCTGACGCAGGCGCAGGCCAAGGCCGTCAAAGGCATGAGGACACGTCACCCCGAGCTCGAGAGCAAGAACTACCAGTTCATCCCCCGCGACGACACGCCTGGCGCCATCACTGTCCTAACCGACAGCGAAGGTTGGCAGTTTGCGCTGCGGCAAGAGTGCCCAAACTGGACCAACAAGGGCGGCAAGGTGGCCAAGCTCGAGAAGCTCATCAAAGACTTCACGGCGGGGAACAAGAATGAGGGCACGAGTGGTCACCGGGGAGAATTCTACGGCACGAAGGCGGGCATCTTCCGCGAGAACGGAACCCAGGTGCGTCTACTCCCCGCTCACGCTTGCCGATCGCTGACCCGGGCTTGCAGGACCCCATGTACAATTCCTATTACAAGAACCGCAAGGCAGAGTGGGACGAGCTGCTGCAGCACCCGCTCATGACGAGCCAGAACGAGCCAGAACGGGCGAATCAAAGGTCCGCAG
>ERZ1463038.947-NODE-947-length-10309-cov-10.838892_pt1 | contig 10309 bp, 20 predicted proteins | sample MGYA00564479_ERZ1463038 | MGnify/ENA primary metagenome ERZ1463038 (study PRJEB39244, sample SAMEA3635134) | Helicobacter pylori | study: EMG produced TPA metagenomics assembly of PRJEB11511 data set (Assembly of a 5300-year-old Helicobacter pylori... | reverse complement strand
CCCCGTCGTGCGCCGGCCAGCACCGCCCGCGCGGCCAGCGCTCGTCCCGCCCGTGCCCGGCGGTCGCAGGCTCGGCGCGAACGCAGAGGCGATGCGACGAGCAAACCTCGAGGGTCGACCGTTCAAGCCGGTCAAACCCGCGGACATGCTCCAGGACCAGCGCATGGCCGACGTCGCAGAGCGCCGCCGCGTCGCGGTCGCCATCGCGGAGGCAGCCGAGCTCGATCACCAGCGCCAGATTCGCGAGCGGCTCGCACCCGTCTTTGCGCCCGGTGGAGGTGCTCGGGTGCAGCCTCTGCCGGGCGGCCAGGTGCGTCCAGATCCGATGGGTGGCGGCGCTCGCCCGGGCGTGCCGGGCCCGCTGCCGCCTGCTGGTCAGGCTCCACCCCGGGCGCAGGCCGCGGATCTCGACGACGAAGCGCTCGACGATAGAGAACCGACGGCCGAGGAGATGGCGCTCGAGGACGCCGAGCTGCTCGAGATCTTCGAGTCGCTCACAGACCAGGAGCGCTCGCTCCTCACCCCGGACGAGCTCGCCGTCTTCCTCGAGCTTGAGAACGAGAAGGGCAGCAAGCAGTTCAGAATCGACGACGACGACGTAGACACCCCGCCCGGCCTTGAGCGCCGCAAGATCGTCAAGCGCGCAGCCATCCCCGACCACGAGTCGCTCCCTGCACCCGACTTCGAAGGACCCAATCCTGAACCTCAAGTAGCAGCGAAGCCTAGGTCTGACGAAGAGAGCAACGCGACACTTCATCGGCGAGCCGAACCCGTCGCGCCGTCGTTGAAGAACCGCGTCCACCCGATCGCGTACCTCGTCCAGGAGGCGGAGGAGGAGTGGAACGCGCTGCTGGAACGACAGAGCCAGACACTCTTCCAGGCCGTGGTCGAGTACCAGCGGCGGTACGGCCGGAAGCCGCCGCTCGGGTTCGACGCCTGGTGAGTCCGCCCCCACTTGTACTCGAAGCGCTCCCGTTTCTGACCTCCATGCCCGCTCCCAGGTGGCGCTACGCGATGCAGAACCGTGTTGTGCTCGTGGACGAGTACGACCAGATCGACGAGGATATCAGCCCGTTCTTCTCGCTCCCGGCGTCCGAGATCCGCATCCGTGCGAACCAGCTCGCTACAAACGTGCGCCTCCCGCACCACGCCGACACGTTCACGATTCAGGTCCGGGACGGTGCCATCACGTCCTCGGGCCCGAACAAGCGTACCCAGCGCGCCGAGGACACGCAGGACCTCATGGGCGAATTCGCCGAGTCGCTCCCCGATATAAGCATGACGTTCACGAGTCACGAGCTCCCCATGGTTGCCATCTCGGGCGAGGCAAGGATCCGCCATGAGCATTACGCTCGCAACCACCACTGTGAGCTGCCTATACGGCTCCCTCGCTCTTCGCACTTGCTGACGTCCGGCCGCCTACTTTCTCGCCCCCAGTGCTCGACATGACCCAGCGCAACGAGCTCCTCGAGAACACAGCGTACCAGCCATGGCAGGGCCTCTGTCGGCCTAACTCGACCTCTCGGCGAGTCGCCAACGGCCAGAGCACTGGGCGGCCACACGGTCCCAGCTTCGTCTCGACCGAGCACATCAGCGCGATGGACATCTGCCTCCACCCAGAGAACCAAAACCAAAACGGCTTCACATCCTGGTCCATCTCTTTGCGCTCCCCTCAGAGTCGACGAGCTCTCGCTGACCCACTTGGTCGCTTCGCAGGGCCGGACCGCGGCCGTACCTCCTCTACCCGCTCTTCTCGTGGGCCAAGACGTCGATGCACGGCGACATCCTCTCAGCCCCCATCGACACCTTCTCCGCCCCTACCGGAAAAGTGACGCCGTGGGAGAAGAAGGCGCACAACAAGGTCATGTGGCGCGGGCCGACGACGGGCATGTACGCCCGCCGCGGGTCGACCTGGCGCACGTCCCAGCGAAGCCGCCTCGTGCTCTGTGCGCCCTAATCCTTACCGAGGTCTCTTCCAGACTACTGACTTCCCATTCTACAGTGACGTCCGATCGGGAGGGCGAGCGTGAAGTGCTCTTCGCGGACCCGAAGGAGAACGACGCGCTCCGGCGCTTCGTCGGCCCGACGGCTGACATCAATGCGTTCTACTACGACGTTGGCTTCTCGGGTACCCCCGTCCAGTGCGACGCCGCGGACCAGACGTGCGACCTCATGGCGCACGAGCTGCGCTTCCTGCCAAAGGCGAACGCCGAGTACGCGAGCTTGTTCAAGTACGTCCTCGACGTCGACTCGAACGGGGCCAGCACGGACTTCCACCGTCTTTTGTGAGTCTTTCAACGCTGTGAATATGCTCTCGTGAGCCAATCCTGACGTCTGACCACAATAAGGCAATCGGGCTCTGTTGTCTTCAAATCCACCATCTTCCCCGAGTGGTTTACCCGGCGCATCATGCCTGCAAGTCTCTCGAGCCCCTGTGTGTACCAATAGCAATACTAACATTGCTTTGCACTTCCCAGTGGTTCCAGTGCGCCCTTCCACCTGCGCCGACGCCACCGTTTCGCGATGCTGACCTTTGCTCGCGCAGCTACGTGCCCATCAAATCCGACTACGCGGACCTCACGGATGTCTCCGCGTTCTTCATTGGCGCTCCAGACGGTACGGGGTCGCACGATTCGCTGGCGAAGAAGATCGCTGCGAACGGGAAGAAGTGGGCGGAGGAGCACTGGCGAGAAGCGGACATGTGCGTCGCAGGCCACCCCTCTCGCATCCTTCGCTCTGAGCTGACACTCTGGATCAACTCCAGGGCTGCCTATCAATTCCGATTATGTACGCCATTGGAATATCTGCGTGGGATCTTGGCAAGCTGGCTTACCCTCCGCTCGTCGTTGCAGATTTGGAATACTCGCGCCTCATCTCGAGGGAGGATGAGGGGTCTCACGACTTTGTGCTGGACACTTAAACGACCGAGGAGATAGAATCGCATAGCATACAACACAGCATTGGAAACCCTTAGTTTATCTCTGGACACCCGCGATATTTGCGCGCCTGGCAGGAAGCTGCCGCCTCCTTGGTAAAACGCATCGGTGGCCGAGTGAGCTGATCGATCTGCAGAGTGTGTTCATTGCTTCCGTCTGCTCTTCAGTGAGTCCTTCTCCTCGACTGCCGAGCTGACTGCAGTGGCCTCCGAGTCCGGCTCGGGCTCGTCGCCGGCGGCGACTTCCTTCTTCTCGACTTTGGCGCCCCTCTCCTTCGTATCGTGCTCCCCGTCGTCGTACGCCCACAAGAGCGGAAGCTCTCCGCGTACCCACGCGCATCCAGTCACGGACAGGATGCACGCAGGGCTCAAATACAAAAGCGCGGGTTGGGCAGCTTGGAAGTTGTGCATCACCCAGATCGTTGTGGCGAGTCCTGGGGTGAAGGGTCAGTTAAATTGAATCCCAGATACTTCCGTCAAACGAGTAAACTCACCCATGATGTACGCGAAGAAGCATGAGAGGAAGTATGGGCGTCGGAAGCCAGACGACGGCGTCGGCGGAGGGTTCGATCGAAGGGCGTTCGAGTAGTCGAATCGCAGGCAAAGAGCGATGAAGATGCCGGGAAGGACGATATCTCCGAGCCCGAGCAGGGTGAAGCCGCTCGAAACGGGCGCCCCGAGCTCCTTTGGCCAGACAATCTTTATCGGCGCCTCGAAATCACGGGCGACTGACTCCATCACATTTGTCCCGAACACCCACCTGCAATGAGGCAAGCTGTATCAGCTTATTCACTTGGGAAGTTGTACCCCCACGCACCAGATATCGTACAGGAACAGGCCGGACAGCAGCGCGGACCCCTGCAGACATCCGCCTCATCAGCTCCTTGACCCGGAGGGGCACGAGGCAGATCCTACCGTCCAGAAGGAGTCCAAGCGCAATAGGCTGATAGCTTTGGACGAGTTTACGCTCAGTGATCCGTTTCAACTTCCAGAGGAAGAGCGCACCATTGAAGGAGAGCGATAGCGCGACGAAGTTACTCGTCGACCAGTGAGGAAAGTAGCGGTCGAAGACGGTCAACGCAATCGAGCCAATGAGAGCACCGACATCGATGGATGTAAACGACAAGGAGGTGTAGTCTGTTTGCAGGTTAAAGTGAGTTCTCGTGACCGCTCGATTCGCTTCGCGGCGCACCGACTGAACCCTTCTTCAAACCGAGCGTCCACTTTTTCACCAGCGTCAGCGCCCGAAACATCTGATGGACTGTACGTGAGGCTTACTTTGGTCACGGCTCGCCAGCGGCGCTCGCTCAGGCCCGCCTTGATGCCGACTCCGACCATCTTGAACGTCCTCGGGGGTCAGCACGCGCATCCTGCCTCCACCGCGAATTCATCTCACCCGAGCGACTCCACCCGTTCCGACGAGCACGAAATAGTATCCGAGGATCATGTTGACTGCGACCGGAAGCGTGAGTGCGCGGCTGACATGAAGGCGAGCTGAGCGCCGCACTGAGGTCCTTCCCAAGGTACTTGAACGCGAGGAACAGGCCGAATAGCACACACGAGCCGAGTACTGGGAACAGGTAGGCGTCGGCAGCCGTCAAGCGGTCGATGGGCTCGTCGTCGTCCTCGGCGTCGTCAGCCTCGTCGACCGCCTCGCCGCGTGATGCTCGCAGCTGCTTCTTGGCTGCTTTCGGCATCTGCAGGAGTTGCTATCAGAGCCGCTTCGGCGCCTCCAGAGCAAGGCACTGACCATCAAAGACGAGTGAGAACCGGCGACGATGGCTGCGCGTCGGGGAGACGTCAGCACTGGGGAGCAGAAGGTCACAAGACCAGCACGTACGGACGAGGGCTGAGAGCAGGAGTGCACCATACGCCTTGAAGAGGCCCGCGTTCGAGCTCATTACGGTCGGAAGGAACCATCTGCCTGGGACTCGGACGCTCTTGGGCTCTCAACAAAGGGGCTGAATTGGCGCGTGTCTTTCTAGGCGAGCGATGAAACGAGCTATTACGAATTATTGCAGTGTCTGTTGTAACTAGCGTATGGCAACATGTGAAGTTTTGCGTCCCCATCCCCCCTCTCCCAGAGCCTCGGTCGCCCTGCTTACTCAGACTGGGCATAATGTCAAAACGAAGCTCTGTCCAAGTACAGTGGAAGAACTCACTCATCGCGGAGATCGCAGTGAAGCAGGAAATCGACTTGGGTGGCTGATGGAGACGGCGAGCTCAGCACGCCGCGCATTCGCAACCAAAGTGAAGGACCCCGCACCTGCAACGCCTCCTTCGTCTTCGGATCGCGCCAGATGCCATCCGTGTCGACCTTCCCATACATGTGCGTGGACTGGTTCGTGCGTAGCTGATCCTCCCAGTCGAGGACGATTTGCGGGCTGTCGATGAGGATGTCTGGACGGCAACGAGGTCAGCGGAAGTGTTGCGAGGGCTCGATGGACCACGTACTGCACTCCTGTGAGTGGAACCAAGACTGGCTGTCTCTAGAGACGCAGGGAGGTGTCAGCATCTCCTGCGCTGGGCAGCGGGACGACCGAAACGAACTGGTTGCCGTTTCCGACGATCCCGATCTGGTGGTCCACAGACATGAACTTGACCTGGGTAGGAACATCAGTATACGGTCAAAGGGTCGTGCATGACCGAAGCGCTACGAACGTGGCAATTTCGCGTCTTGTGCACCGCGTTGAGAGGCTTGATTTGGTCCTTGCCTGGAACACGAGGTGAGTCAGTACTTCCAACGCTCGAAAGCATGACGAGTAGCCTTACCCGTGTACCAGTAGACGTTGAGGTTGTGCTCCTTCTTCCGCGGGCGCAGGGCGTCGTAGAGCCGAAGCACGACCTCCTCGTTCGTGCCGCCTTGCCATGGGATGCTCTCGCCCTTGTCATTGAACTGCCGGTAGGATAGGTTTGAGCACAGTTCTCCTTGAGGGCAAATGCTGTGCTCACTCCGAGATCAAGGAAGAGCGTGACCTCGATTCCCGTCTTGTCCTTGCCGCCGGTGGTGCAGGCCTCGATGATCGCGCGCACGATGGGCTTGGCGTTCAGAGTCGGAGTTTGACTGCACGGGAAGTTTCCCATGAGATGCTGAGATCGCCGAGAGAGGTGAAGGCGCCTACATGAAGACATTGCTGGCCGCGTAGCGGAATCCAGCGAGCCAGGCGGCGTCCTGAGCGACGCGAACGTCTTGGTGACCGGGAGCTGACGAAAGAAAATGAGCCTCTGTTTTGGAGCGAGGCCAGATTCGTCTACTTACATCCGTGGGGACCCCGATTGACCATGGCAATCGCTGTCGCGAGGAGAGCGTCAGTGAGCGTCCAACTGTTCCAGGATTGAGGACGTACGGAATGGCTTGTGGGCCTTGTGGATCATGTGCGGCTTAAAGTCGTCGATGAGGGACTCGTCGTCGATGGTGGCCTCGACTTTTGCAAGGGCGCCAGCGTTGAGCGCCTTGGAGAGCGCTGCGAGACGAGCCGAGGACTTGATGGACGAGTTGGAGAGGCGCGATTCGCGCCCTGGCATCGACGGCCCTGCGAAACCTACGCAATTAGAGGCGAGATTCAGAGACGGACAGGCGAGTACTCACTTTCTGGGTCCGAGGGGCTCGTCGAGGGCCTGGGAGACGCGGTGGTGGATGGCGCGAGGAGCGACGGCGAGTTGAGCCCGTCGACCGAAGTGAGACCCGCGGCGGTCGAAACCGAGAGGTCCTTCTGGTTCTTTCTTGCGGCGAAGCCCTCGGCATCGTTCTCGGCCCCCACGTCCTCGGTCGCCGCCGATGCGGGCGAGTCGGCGGCGACGACAGTCGTTTCGCTAGCAGCGCCGAACGCTGGACCTTTTGACTTCTCCCCAAAGACGAGTGGAGGATCCCTCGCGCTATCGGCTCCAGCGGCCGCCGCGGCCTTTTCTTCACGCATCTTTGTGACGAGGTTACTGACCAGGCTCGCAAATCCGCCGGCGACGCCCGATGAAGGCGGGGGCGTCTGATGGTGGTTGTCGAGCGTGTCGCCTCCCGAGTTTCTTCGGAACCAGTTGCGGATCGGATTCTCGTCGGCGGCGCCCTCGAGGTCCAGGACGTCCTGGTATTGTCGCGAGAGGAGCTTCCGTGCAGCTTTGGCTGCCTTCGTGACGTCGATGGCTTCGAGGAACGGGTTGGAGTCTGCGAATGTGTAGGGGAACTCGATGCCGGACTTGGGATTTGGGTAGACGGCCGGCAGGGTCACGCAGGGGAGGATTGGGGTAAACTTTTCGTTCCACCTGTTGCGACAAAGGGATGTTAGAAGCAATCAAAGGCAGGGGTGTTGCGAGAGATCTAACGAGAGAAGAAGCACGTCGTATATACTGTCGACGACTGGTCCTTCAAGATGCACCATCATCTGCGCGAGGTGGAACAGGTTAGCTGGGCGCCTCGCTGGAACCGCGCTTCAGCTTGCCTCGACGTTCGGTCGATCCTGTTCGGAAATGACATGAGCTCAAAAGCACTTCGTGCTTGATAAATTCGAGAACCAACCTGGATGTTGTTGCTGTTTAGCAGCGCGACCTTGCGATCAACGACGAGTGCCTTTTGGTGGAAAGTGCCTGCGAGAGTACAGAGAGTTAGTAAGCTAGAACACCTTGAGCTCTAGTAACGAGCGTACCGAGTAAGGGTTTGTGAAAGTTGATGACCTCGAGCGAGAGGTTCGGGACGACACTCTTCGCGGGCAAGTCTAGCGCGACCCATGTCTCCTCCGAGACGAACGCGTGGTTGCTGCCAGATCGATACCAAGTCGGCAAGCAGTTCTGAAGCAATGGGGAAAAAGCCGACGTACCGAACGAGCTGCTCGAAAGCGCCGCGGTCCCACATGATCTTGACCACGATCTTGTCGCCTCCGCGCTTCCCCACCCGCGCACTCAGGTCAACCAAGGCCTGCGACACCGCCTTGACAGAATCCGACGGTCTGAGGGCGAGAGATCAGCATTAGTCTCCTAATGAGAATCTCCGACCCCTTGGCCATGTGACGTACTGCCAATAGTCTGGTCGCGGGGCAAGACGCACATCAGTACGCGCCGCCCGAGGGGGAGGCCGAGGGGCCGAAGCGACTCACTGGTGACCAAGAAGACTTCCTTCTCCGCGAGAACAACTGCGGAAACAAAGCGCGTAAGCCTTCAGCACCCGCCTCCGCGAGCGATGATCCTCCTCCTTGAGGAGGCTCAGCTTCCCGGCGTCTCGCGCGCGAGCGACTCACTTGTGTCATAGTAGTGCCGCATGATGTCCGGAATCGTGGACACGATGCTCAGCGGGATGGTGCCAGACGTTCCGAGCAGCGCAGGCGAGACGTTGCCCGCTAGGGGACGGCGGCTCAGGCAGGTCAGCACGTCTGCGTACATCTGCGGACCGAAGGCATCGGAATCAGCGTCCTTCGCTCGACACATTCCGGCAGCACATCTGGGAAGCGGGCGCACGTTGAGGAACAGATCGCTCGGCCGGTACGGGAAGTCTCCCCGTTCTGCAGCCTGGTCGAGCTCTTGCGGTGTCCACACGCGGCCCTGCAGAGCACCCTGATGTCAGCATCTTCGCCTCGTACCATGCCACACCGCGAGAGAACCAGGCCGTACATGTAGCAGGTCGTGCTTGATGGTCATGCGGCGGTAGAGCCGCGCCCCGAACCATGGTTTCGGAAAGAGCTTGCGCGCCGCCTTGCCAGGCGCAACTTTCGGATCCTTTGCAAGCGTACCAAGCACGCTGTGCTCGTGGTTGAACAGTTCGAGCGGGGGGAACGGGCACGGGGCGAACCCATGATGGACTCCCGACATGGTGGCGGGCAAAGGGAGGTGGTCGCGTGAGTGTGTATAGGGCCAGGCCGACGGCGGCGTCGAGGTCGAGGGGGCAGCTCAGCGGCCACGAAAACACGGGGCAGTTGTCGCGCTGTCGGCTTGTCGAAGGACAGACGAAAGAGGGAGAAGTGACGCCCAGTCGCTCGTCGGCGCGGTCTCCGAGCTCGGCCCGCCCGCAGTTCTAATTCCAGCTCAGCCTGCGACTCGGAGTCACTTCTCTCGCCTTGTACTGGCACGTGCCGACCCAGCCTCAATGCTACACATTGCAAATCCTGACCCCGAAGTCAGCGAAACTGCCGCGACCAAGCGGATGGCGGCCGGCCAAGCTTGGCGCTGCTCAGCCTCGACGCAGCTCGCCACCCCCCCGCGCGCGTGCACTTCGCGTGCGAAAGCGGATGACAATACGGCTGTCTCGGAACGTAACCTCAATCGGATCTCTGCTCAAAGCTTTCAGTACTCGCCTGATGGATCCTCCTGCACATCCGCGACCCGAAGGCCGCTCCTTCGCCCGACTCCACGCTGTCTGACCCGACACACCTGCGCTTACCGATACTACAAGGTCGCGGTTCCCTTGAAGTCCACTGGAATCAGCTCACTAGCTCCATATTGCTGGAGAAGCACCGGTCAGGCGGCCACGAAAATTCGGATACTCCCACCGCGGAGTCCCGCTGACACATGTTCCTCTTGCGAGCAGACCCTTGGTTACGTAAGGATGCTTCACCAATGTATATATCACGGCAGTTAAGACCCAACCAGCTTCAGCTACATGGCGAAGCTACTGCTGTGGCAAAGCTCTTCGACGGCGCAGGCTGCGACGCCCCGGGCCACATCACATCAGTCCACACGGCTCGCACATGGTAGCCTACTTGAGGTGTCGATAACATCACGTTGAGTTTTATGAGTGTTGCTTACTTGAAGTAACCAGTCTGTGCCGCGTGATTGACCGCTTCCACGACGTTCAATGAAGTCGCGGCCATCTCCCATCGTCGCGGCCCCGCGCTCACCCAACATGACCCAACAGCCGGTGATGGGGTCAGTCATTCTTGGAAGATCTGTAAGAGCTCCCGACTCGGCTACATCTCTTTTTCCTTCACACCTCTCAGCAGTCACTCCATTTTTCCCTCCCCGACCTTGCACATCGACTTCCACACCATGCCCTCCCTCAAGGCCCTCACATCTACAGCACTCGCCATTCTTCTCGGTGAGCATTTCGAATCACGCCGATTGCCCTCTGGTACACTGACACGGCTGGTGAAAGTCGCCTCGCGAACGCGCACCCCGAGGAGACACGGCGCATGGCTCGGCAACGGCGTCAGGCTGGCCTGCGAGTCGACTCTACCGTGTCATCTCCCAGAAAGATCAACGCTGACACCAGTCGGTTCATAGTGTAGGCATCCTAAGTGGCAGCGGAGGAGGCCCACTCGCTGGGCTGCCGCTCGTGGGCGCCGCGGCCGACCCCACTTCGCACGTCCAACATAGCACAGCGGGAGGGTCAGGCTTGTTAAGCAGCCTCCCGCTCGTTGGCAGTCTCGCCGAAGGATCTGGGTCCCTCGTTGACGA
>ERZ1463038.946-NODE-946-length-10314-cov-11.715372_pt1 | contig 10314 bp, 17 predicted proteins | sample MGYA00564479_ERZ1463038 | MGnify/ENA primary metagenome ERZ1463038 (study PRJEB39244, sample SAMEA3635134) | Helicobacter pylori | study: EMG produced TPA metagenomics assembly of PRJEB11511 data set (Assembly of a 5300-year-old Helicobacter pylori... | reverse complement strand
GCGTGTAGTTAACTGACGTGATCGGACGCCAACATCCCATTTGAGACTGCTGTATTCCTCAGCACACTCAAACTTTTGGTGTGTACCGGGACCAGCTCCTGATCTTTGCGCCATATTTGAAGAACACGAGTGGGATAAACGACACGAGAATGGAGAGGATCCCGAGGAGTGTTAATGCCCAGTGATTCCCTGCAGGAAGACCGGTGAGCGCGTGCGCGTGATTGCTGCCAGCCTTACACACCCAATCGCTTGAACATAGGTTCGGCAAACATCACAGCTGCTCCAGAGATTGGGTAGCGTACGATAGTAAGGATTGAGAGAGCCCTGCATCTAAAGATGAGCTCGTGCTCACGCGCATCCTCGCAGAACCCCAGCACTCACGAAGCTGCTGTCTGCATGTACGCGTCGATGACATATTGATACGAGGCCAGGAAGCAGCACAGAATGCCGATTCCGAGGAAAATCTGAATTGAGAGTTGAGTTATTCGGTATAGACATTGATGAAAGGGAATTACTCGCTTGGCTCGAGAGCGGCACCCAGATCGAAACAGAGTCGTAGCTCGTCCACGCACTTCAGGAGAGACAGCGAGGGGTCAGACTGTTGTATCTGCCATTTTCAGATGTACTCACATCCAAAAGAGAGCGATGGGCAGGCACCATGTCCCGTACATGGCCATGCGAAGTCGCTCCTCGGGCGGAGGTGTCGCGTTCGGATTCCCAGTCTCTTCCCGCGCTCGCTTCTCGGCCGCGAGGTACGAGCTATAGATGAGTGGTGTGGTGGCTGCGACAATCACCAGTCCGATGGCAATGCTTGCGAAGGTTGCGCCGAGTTGTCCAGTCGTGAGCCCGTATTGGCTTTTAGAGGAGGCCACGGTTAGCGTCATACGTAAAGCAGTACCTAATGGGGTGCTCACGCAAATACCAGCGGGAACGCTACTAAGTCTCCGAAAAGTATGATGCTGGATGGAGGTTGTCAGCGGGTTGGTACTGCGAGCACGGGAAGCGATACCCACTAGACCATCGTGAGATACAGCGAGAAGAAAAGCACGATGGGCTCGTAGACAAGCATCAAGAAGGGCCGGGAGAGCGCATCCTTGACAACGAGCGAGAACGGCACGCTCTTGCGCGTCCGCTCCAGCGCAGTCTCATAGCGATCATCCCCTGTAATTTCCCGCATGACTGCGAAGACAAAGGCATGAGAAAGTGTTGACACAGTATCCTCCACCTTGCGACAGACCTTCGGCTCGTCGCTTGAGAATGACGGAGCTCAACGTTTCCGGCAGGAAGAGCACCAACGCCACCAGGAGCACGCTACCCCTTATACGAAGGCATCAAGGTCAGCGACCAGCCCAAAATAGCACGCTCATGAAAAGTACCAGATCACTTGAATCCAGTCGGTCCAGCGATAGCCAAGAGCGCTCTCTGCGACGTACCCACCCATCACAGGTCTGCCGTGTACTTCGAGTTAAAGACAGTGTGGGATAAATCGTGAAAGAAAACGACCTACCCCAGCACGGGTCCCATGAACCCACAGAGTGCGAATATGATAAAAAATACAGTGCGCTCCCTGTACAGCGACGGGTAAGCGAGGCGGTCCCTAGTGGCGAGGAGATGTGCCTACCTAGGGGACGTGATATCGGCTAAAGTACCTCCAGCATTTGATAGCGGTGTACTGCCGAAGAAGCCGGCAAAGAACCTAGCAGAGAGGCTCGTCAGCTGCAACTTCGCGGCGCGGAGGTGGCGTCGTCGCAAGCGTACCGCATAATCACGCGGGTCCAGATGTTCGGCGACACCGCTGCCCCAATCTCGAACAAGACAAAACAAGCCAGAGTCCCCATGTACACCGTTCCCCTGCCGAAACTACTGGGTCAGTCGAAGCAGATCCGCGAGCGCGACCCAGACGTACCGTCCATTGAGCTCCGACAACGGGCCGAAAATGGGTGAAGCGATTCCGAAACCGACCAGGTACATCGCAGTGTCCAAGGCAATCTGGGTGTAGAGCCATCAGCGACGCTTCCAGCTCCTTGCGCGGTCGGTGGGACTGACTACTTCCTGCGACACACCCAGCCCTGCAGCGGCCTGCACCGCGCCCGCCGAGTTGATCGACGAGGCCAACCCCACGAGTAAAGCGATCTGAGCGACCAGAGCGGCGATCATCGCCCGTCGCATCAGTGACCAGCCGGCAGGATTGTCGCTGGCGCCGCTCGGAAAGACGACCAGGAAGGGGTCCGCCTTCTCCGGAGTTTCCTTCGCAGCAGCGGGGTCTTCTCCCACCTCCGTGTCTGTTGAAGGTGTTGCTGATTCCGATGCGTCGACAAAGGTGCCGTTGCTCGACCCAGTTGCCGACGGATCATCGGGCGAGGTGCCGGCGGCCTGACGGGAACTCCGCGTGAGCGCCAGGATCGTGGGGTCCTCGCGGAGGAGCTGCCGGCGCTGGAGGAGGTCCTGCATCGCACGGAGGAGCGGCTCGTGAGGCGATGGGCAGGGCCGGCGGGACAGGTCGTGAGGCAACCAGCGCCCACGCCCGGCGGCAGGATCCTCGACTCCGTCCGAGCGGCGCGACTCAGCCTAGCGCTGACACACCATTGTCCTTTCGGTCCCTTCCGGCTTCCAAGGTACTCGCGCCTGTGATTCAACTGAAAGTTACAGCCCACTACTGGGGAGAAAGTTGTCAAGTCGCAGTGAGCCGGGGAGACTGGCGCGGAGTCGCGGAGCTCCGCCTTCGCACTTTGAACAACGTCGACACCTTTTTATTTGTATGCATAGGCTCACTTGATCTGGACTTAAACTTGAGGACAACTGCGGTAGCTCACATTACCTGAAGACATCTCCAGTACTGACCAGTAGTTAAAGGTCAAGCGATTTCGAGCGGCGCTCCTCGCGGAGACCATTACAATCAACGTGGCCGCGATCCAGATCATGGCTTTCTGATCAAAAAAAGTAATTAATCTGGTCGCAAGGGATTCAGTGCAAAGGCCCTCCTCCGCGCCTCGCGCCGGACGCAACGCGGAGTTGACGGCGGAGCTTCCGAATTGCTGGGGACGAGGAGAATCTCTTGCTTGCGCACCAAACACTCGACCAGCCTCGCCAGTACTGTGAGGCCGTGTGGCCACCAACCGAGTACCCACCAGCCTGTGCACCAGCGTCGGGGCGAGTGAGCGAAGCTGCGCACCTTGCCAACGTTAACCACCGCCAGTACACTCGCGGCGCTCCTCGCGCTCCCGGATTCCCCACCTCGCCCACCCACCCGATGATTCTGGACAGCCCACCGCCCACCCCTCGCGCGACTGCTCGACGTCTCCCCGCTCGCCCAGTACGGGCGGCGTCTCCGCAGCGTCCGAGTGACTCGACCGAGGGCGCGCCTTTCGTCAGTGTCGTCTCGCCCAGCGCCCGCGTGGGCCGCCATTGCTGACCGTGCAACTCCCGCAGATGCGGCCGTACCGGGCCAGGTCGCACACGTCGCACTCGAGCGCGAGCCGCTGGTCGTTCTCCGTCGCCGACGACTCGCTCCCTCGCGTTCGTCTCCGCCGTGTCTCACCCCACCCCGATGTGAATTCTCACCAATTCTGCCACAGGACCCGCACGTCTCCCGGACCCGAGCACCCTCACCACCCCCGTACGACCCCCAGTACTGCCTCCCTCGCTACGCCGCCAGCTCGTCCGCGGCGTCGTTCTCGACCATCCGGACGAACCAGGAGGTTCCGGAAGCGGAGCGAGACGTCAAGTGGTCCGACGAGCACTACGGTCGAGGTCCGCCACCGCCCATGCGCCGGCAAGACAGCGGCGGCGGCGCGAGCAGCAATCTACCGTCGACACTCCCACCGAGTTATCACCCAGACGCGGGCCGAGCGCGCCGGACCGACCGCGACCAAATCATGGTTGAGCGTGGGCGTCAGTGCGCGAGTCCGACACGGATGGACTGGCCGTACACGTCGCTGCCGGACGAGGCGAAGGACGACCGGGCGCACGAGAGGCGCGACGCCGGACTTTCCACGCTGTTCGCCCTCCTTTTCTGCGTGCCGAAGCCCAGGAAGCAGACGAACGGCGAAGGGAAGCAGGAGACGACGACGGTCGTTTAACTTTGTTCTATCTGGGCGCCGTGGACGCGTCGGCGAGCAGTGGGGCGGGCCCTCCCTTGCAGTCGCGATCGCTTACAGGCACTACTCCCCACTCTCGTTCACTTACTATTAATACTGTACTCTCCTGGTGTTGTAAATCTCACGACTGTTTACGTGCTCACCCCAGCGAGAACTTCGACACCAACACGGAGCCCCCATCGTACCGTGCCGCTGAGCCGTCCTTCTGCCCCAGCTTCCCGCGCCTCTTCTCCCTCGCCCTCGCCTCCTTTTCGGCCGCCTCGCGCCGCCGGAGCAGCTCCCAGCCGACACTCCTGGCGCGCAGGACGATCTCGTCCTCGCTCGCCCCAGCCGCCTCGAGAAGTGACCGCCCGAGGCGCGTCTCGGCCTCTCGGCGAGCATCCTTGCCCCTGGCGCTCGACGATATCGAGCGCCGGAAGAACGAGGCGCGGCGCAGTGCAGCGGGCGCCTTTGCCGGAGTCCGGAGCGCAGGGCGCAGCATCGTCGAGCGCGAGTTCTGGACGAGGGGCTCGGAAGAGGACGAGCTGTCGGTACTCGATCGTGCTTTGAGCGACTCTTCAGGGCGCAGGCGCGACTTGGTCGACGACCACGAGGTTGGTTTTGCGCCGTTGAGCGGTGCGACGTCGGCGAGCTCGTGCTCGTGCTCGTACTCGGCTGCTTCGCCGACTCGTTCATCCTCCTCTCCGACAGGCGAAGGAAGCTCGAGATGGATCGAGGGACGTCTGAACGGATCGTCGTCGTTCGGGTCGAGGAGGTCCTCTGCGTGACCCGGGGCGGCGAGTCCGCCGCCTACGCACGAGGCGAGTCGAGGCCGGCTGGGCCCACGCGGGGAAGAGCCAAAGAACGCGACCGGGGAAGAAGTCGGCCTCGCGTTCGACTTCATTCCGGGCGAAGCAGCTTCGGCGAGCGGAGCGAGGAGGTCGCTCAAGCTCGCGAGTGCGTCGGGGATGATGGTGGCGGTGCGCACTGGCACTGGCGAGGCCATCGGGTCGTCAATCATGACGCTGGGATCCATGAAAGCGTTCAAAAGGGTTTCCTTTGCGCAACTTGTGGTCAATTGTGCTCACCAATCGAGGAACCCGAGCCCCGTGGGCCGCCACTCCTGTCCGTGTGAGGACGCCCTCGCCCTCGCCTTGGTCGACTTGGTCGTATTGGAAGATGAAGCTGAGACGAGCGAGATTCGATTGAAACGCGTGCTTGATGGGCTGGGGCTGTGCGGAGGCGTTGGCGTAGCGGTGGCGTCCGTGTCCGGGGGCATCTGCGCCGGCGGCTCCTCACCCTCGCGCGACCGCTCCATTGGACTGGGATTCTCGCCATTGACCCCATTGCGCGACTGGATCGAAGACGCGAACGTACTGATGGACCGCGGCGAGCCGAAGACGTCGTCTGCGGAGTCCGAATTGTCGTTGAAGTAGCCTGGAGAGTCGGGTTCGGCGGGGGTGGTGCCAAATAGTCCAGATCGGCTCAACGGTGACTGGGGAGGCGATGGGAAGGGCGACCAGGTCGGCACCGGGCGAGGTGCGACGACGTCAGGGGTCGGCTCGGCGGCGGATGAGCTCGGCGTGCGGCGGTGTCGAGTCGCGGAGAGGGATGCAGGTCGCGGTGAAGTACAAACGTCGAAGGATTCTTTGGTCGGGCAGGCTGGAGCGGGCCGGGCTTGGGTCGTGGATGACGGCGGAGCGCTCGAGCGCGCACGGCGACTTCCACCGCTGCCGGTCGAGTCTCGAGGGTGATGAGCGTTGGAGACGGCTTGTCGTGTCGACTGGCGTGACGCGTCCGAGGAGCCTACGGGGGCGTGACGGATGGTCAGCAGCTGGCACTTGGGGGCTCTTGGACCTATTTGTAACGGGCGTGGAGTGGACAGGGGTCTACACTAGTCGGAAATCATACGGATTGCCGAGTATGGTGCGCGTAGGAAAAGGACAGGGACCGGTAGCCGGGCCGCACCGAGACGCAGCGCCCAGCAGCGCTTCGATGGGGATGGGACGGCACAGGGATAATTAAGAAATGAGCCGCCTACCAGACTCTGGTTGCCCCTCCGACTGTGGAGGCCGTGATGACTTTGAGCTTCCCGAGCGAGGCCCAGCCTGCAGGAACGGAAGGCTGGAGTGAGCGAGTGTTGAGCGCTTGCGGGGAAGGCGGTCGCACCATCATGATCCGCAATGAGCGCACTTGCAGCGCCGTGCATCCACCGAGCGTTGCGGCCTCGTACACGGACGCGGCGGTCCACTGGCCGCTGCTGAGCGCCTCGTGGAGCGCGTGCACGACGAGCGCGCGCAGGTTCGGGTCCTCGTACGTGCGCGCAAAGACGAGCAGCGCGCTGAGGACGGGAAGCGAGAGTTGGAGCGGCGTGCAGAGCGTGAGCGTGTAGAGGTACTGCAGGAACCCCTGCACGACGGGCGACGGCTCGGGCAGGTTGAGCGTGCGCGGCGTGAGGCGCAGCTCGGTCGACGACTTGGCCGGCGAGCGGCTGCTCGTCGCTGTCGTGGGCGAGCGCGCGTCCGACGGCGCGATCGATGAGGCGTCGCTGTCGGCCTGCGTGTCCTTGCGCCGGTTCTGCGCGTCGACGATCCCCTTGGCGCGGAGCTTGAAGTCGTCCAGCTTTGCCTTGAACCACGGCCAGCGGTCGTCGAGGATCTTGCGCGAGCACCCGAGCCGCTTGCCGTCCGAGCAGATGATCTCGAAGTCGGCGAGGAACGGCTGCGAGAGCGTAAGGAGCCCGAACGACTGGGCGATGGGCGGTAGTGGTTGCGGCGGAGGCTGGTAGATCCCAAACGCCTCGAGGTCGATGAACGCGACGTGGGCAAAGTTGGTCTTGGGAAGACGGGCGAGTGAGCAAGATTATCAAAAGCAAACACTCCGACGCAAAGGACTGACCTGTCGGTGGTCGTAGTCGGTCGCAATGTCGCGCTCGCGGTCGCCGAGGATGATGACGCTGTTCTTCCAACCGAGTGCGCGGTTCCAACTCCCACGGCTGAGAACGGAGCCGGGGTCGACGCGAGACCAGTTGAGCGTCTCGCCAGACTTGAGCATGTCGGGAATGCCCGCGCCGCCCGCGCGCCCGAGGTCGAGCGCCCAGACTGAGAAGTTGTTGACGGCGTGGGAGAGGTAGGTGCCGAAGATGAGCAGGTGCCGACCGAGGATCGTGCCGGTCGGGAACCTTAGGCCGGGCGGGAGCTGGATGCCGGCCATCAGGTTTGACAGCGAGACGGCCTCGAGCTTGTGCGCTGGAGGGGCGGGCGCGGTGAGCAGGTCGAGGTCGCGGCGGACTCTGCGACCAGAGCGCGCGCGTCAGCTTTTGCTTGGGACTGAGAGGAATGAGTAGACGCACTGGGTGAAGTTGAAGTTGGAGAAAATCATGAGCGGTTCTGGGACGGCCGCCTTTGGACGCTCCGAGTAGCTGAGCTGGATCAGACTCTCGCCCTTCGCGAGGCCGAGCCCGTTCTCGTCCTCGCCAGTGAGGCCCTTGCGGATGCCGGCCTCTTCTGACGCGGTGAGCACTGGACCGAGCTGTGAGGGTGTTGTTGGCCGCGAGTTGGACGCCGGGCGCTCCTTGACGCTGCTCGACTCGCCGCGCGGTCGCCCCGACTTTGTTGGACTCGCCGGCGCCGCGTTGGTCCCGAGCGGGGCCTTGGGCGTGGCGCTAGGGACGACGCTCCACTTGGCCGTAGTTGCCACGGCGCGGTAGGTGCCGATGTGGCGGTCCCACTTGCCGACGCGGACCCACTGCATCAGGTCGAGGTTGAGTACGTTGACCGAGTGCAGATCTGCGAACGCGAGCTGGGTCAGCCCACCACCAATTTGGTACCTTCCGCAGAATATGCGCACACGTGTTTCGGATGTCCTGGCCTCCCATGATGATCAGGAGACTCTTTTCTCGAGACGCACTCGGCGCGGTCGCAAAGTCGGCGCTCGCGGGCTCGAGGAACGACGAGACGGCGCCGAGGTGCGCGTATCGCGGTGCTGGCGGCTCGACTCCTTCGGCACACGTCGGCTCGGGGAACTCCCACACGTTCTTCTCCGTGTCCCAGATGCACAGGTCGCTCAGCGTGCGCAGCGGCACGGCGTCGACCGTCTCGCCGTCGGCGACAGTCGAGTAGCCCTCGCCGCCGAAGACGAGGATCTTGTTGCCCCAGGCTTCGGCCGAGTGGAAGTAGCGCGGAACGGGACCATCGGGGTGGTGGTCGGAGGGGTGCGGAGGTGTCGCGGAGGGGTCCGTTGGCTCGGGTGGTGGTGGTGGCCAGAGGAGCGTCCAGGCGAGCGTGCGGAGCGAGAGCGAGTAGAGCGTTGAGACCATCGTGCGAGTCGGTACGAGACGCCCACCGAATAGGTAGACGTGGTCACCGATCAGGGTGAGCGAGCATCCGACCTGTACAGTGGCGCATGAGGTCAGCTAACAGCGTCCTCGACCAGTGCTCCCAAATGGCTCGGCTGCCAATTTTCCGGGAGACACCTGCCATCTCCACCGATCCCGGCCCAAAGCCCGCCGATGACCTCAGGCGCAGCAACTTACGAGAGGAGGCGGCATCGCGCCCGCGGTTCGTCGCACGCAGGCCGTCAGGTCGGCGAGCGTGCTGCCAGACGCGGTCGAAGACCGCGACGATGAGGATTGGCGCGAGCTGGCGGATAAAGAGGGGGCCATTGCGGACGAGCCGACTTGAGGCGAAGCGCCTGCGGGGTTCGGCCGCGCCATCGGGTCGTCGTCGGCGCGTGCTCGGCACGAGTGGTGGTGATGAGCGGGGGTGCTATTATGCTGATTGGAAGAGATAGAGACGTCAGCTGGGGAAGCGAAAGGAGCGGAGATGATACAGCGACGAAAGCAGCTCGGGGCGCAAGCCGGAGCGCGCCCCACCGCGGAAAGACAGATCGGGCTGTCTCCGACCTCGCCTTGACGGGTGGACAAGACTGGAGCAACAGCGTATCCTCCAGTTGCCCAGGTGCCATTACCGGAAACGTGCCGTGTCTGCCTTCGTTGGAAACTGGCGACGGGACTCCCACGCGCATCGCGAGCGAGCTGCACTGCGGCGCTCACGAACCCGCGATCTCCCCGTCCAACAGTCGTACGCGTGCACGCCCTTGCGTGCACACCAAGCGTATCTGCGAGCACGACAGCACAACGCTCCGTCTCTCGCATGGATATCCATCCGAGGCCGAGCGATCTTCCTTTCCGTCAGCCGCTGGCGTTCGCCGGGTACGGGGAGGGTTTGACTGAGAGATACAGCTTGCCTGGTCGCACTCGGTTCCCCGAGTCCAACTCTCCGAAAGCCCGGGTGGTCCGAGCGAGATAACGCCTCGAATTCGACGGTCGGCAACCTGAAGGCCTGCTTGTCGCTCCGAGCGCCCGCAACCTCGCTCCCGGCAACTGTCCACCACCAAGCCATGACTGCGCATGGCAGAAGCAGGTCTACCGCGTCCAGATGCCTCGTGAGCACAGCTGGACGCGGCTGAGGCGCTGCACGCCACGCGCCGAAACCCTTGTTGACCGAATGAGCCCTGAGCCCGCTGTCCCTGTACGGCCTCCGGGCCTCCAGTCCGGACATTTTCGTCGACAGAACCAGCACGACTCGTACACAGCGAAGGCTCACCTCGGGCCGTGTCCTCTCAGGTCACTCGACTCTGCTCCTCCTGCCCCTCGAGTCCTGACGCGCGTCCAGCCTCCGGGCCACCTGGTCGGTCCTTCGCACAGTCGGTGGGCGCAGGTGGCAGCTGGGATGGGGGCGAGGCTAGGCGAGCTCAGAGTCGGTCTGCGGCGGTGGGACTCGTCAGGACCAAGACTTCAACATCGAAGGCGCCGACTGCGCAGCCAGTTCTCGGATGCTGAGCCGGACGGGCCGGCGGCGGTGCGGTCGTGGAGACGGCACATGCTTCCATTCGGACGATCTGCTGGCTAGTGGGAAGTTTCTGCGTGTGTACGAGTATTTACAGCACTACTTTGAAATGATGGATGGCGACGGATCGACCCGTTTCAAAGGTCGAACGCGTCGCTCTGCCAACCGCGACCCGCCTCGGCGCGCTCCCTCTCCTGGAACTCTTCCTGGAGACGGTCCGTCTCGTCCGAAATATCCTCGGCGATGTCGTTTGCGAACTCACGACCGCGCTCGAGTCCAGCGCGACCCTCCTCCATGAGGCCGTCGACTGCACGCTTCCGGGACGCGACATCCTTGCGCTGGAGGCCAAGAAGCGCGGGCGCTATATCGCGTTGATGGATGGCTTCTGG
>ERZ1463038.945-NODE-945-length-10316-cov-21.854498_pt1 | contig 10316 bp, 8 predicted proteins | sample MGYA00564479_ERZ1463038 | MGnify/ENA primary metagenome ERZ1463038 (study PRJEB39244, sample SAMEA3635134) | Helicobacter pylori | study: EMG produced TPA metagenomics assembly of PRJEB11511 data set (Assembly of a 5300-year-old Helicobacter pylori... | reverse complement strand
ATGGTCAAAGGTGGGATACTTGCGAGGTCAAGAGCGTAGCCTGAAGTTAGGATGGCGCCAATAATCGGCCATCTACCTCTCACCATTTCAATGAACTCTGTACCTTGAATCTGACCAGGAACGCCATGATCGGCGATTACGAGACAACAATTGTCATGGGCTTCAAGAAGGTAGGTCAATGCATCATCCGCTGAATCAAACTGCCTTACAGTGGCTCCGATTTCAGACACGATGTCTACCATAAGCATCCGCAACGTCGGATCGTCTTCAACGACGATGATCTCCCCTTGGATCGGTAGCAGACCTTCCCAATTTACATTCACTCTAAATGCCCTCAGCTGGGTGATGGTCAGCGTTTCCGAAGTCATTTTGAGTGTATTAGAAAACCCAGGTTCTGCTACGGATCATTAAATTATTGAGACAATAATGTCCCTCCGCGCTCGAGGCTACTAGCATTGCTTGGCTTTTTTTGCGGGATAATCAGGTAGGCTGCGCGATTGCCCAGTGCTTGATCAATCCACCAGCCGTACCTAGGGTTGGGTCATGTGCAGGAAACGCCAGGGTAGCGATGTTCTCAAGCTGCGCCTTGCTAGGGCTTCACGGCGAATATCTGCGTGCTGGCCAGGTGGGTAGGCACCCACGACGAGAAGGTCTGCGCTAGATCTGAGATTGCAGTGGCCCGTCCCAGCAGGAAGAAGCAATACATCCCCTTTATTCACCTCAACTACCTGGCCACCTGGCCCGCCCAGCATTAAGCGTGCTTGGCCACTCACGACACCTAGTACCTCATGTCCTTCAGTGTGATAGTGATTATAGTCGTAGACGCCGTCTAGCCATTGGGGAGGCCAGCCATGAGCTGAAAATGTCTTCTCAAAAAGTGCTGCCGGATCGTCTCTAGTGATAGACATCGCACTTAGATAAATGATGACCGGTAGGCGTGGGTTATTGGGCATCCAGTCATTTGGTTCGAGCATCAGAGTCTTCAGGGTACTTGCCACTTGGCGAGTATTTTTCATGGAAGCATCTCCCGCATGGACAATCACATCGTTTGAAATATATGAACGGATGGCGGCATGTTCGTTCCTGCGTGCGATTATCCCTGAGCGGAATTTTATGAATCGGTCGAAGTCGCGCACACAGATACTTTAAACCTACTGCATGAGCGCAGTGTCGATTGCTGAAGACACTGTGCCAGGTGGAGTGAACGTCAATGATAGGGATCGTTATACCTGCCCATAACGAAGAAAGGCTTATTGGCGAATGCTTGGACTCCGTGCTGCTTGCCGCTGAGCATCCTTGTCTTCAAGGTCTAGCGGTCGAGATACTCGTCGTATTGGATCAGTGCTCGGACAACACGGGGGCGGTGGTATCAGCGAAGGGGGTTACGTCGATAGACGTTTGCTTTCGAAATGTGGGTAAGGCAAGAGCCGTGGGCGCTGAGCAGTTACTCGAAGCAGGGGGCCGGTGGCTTGCGTTCACTGATGCAGATACCGTCGTGCCGCCGGATTGGCTCGCTCGCCAGATTCAGTTTGGAGCTGAGGCGGTGTGCGGAACGGTTGAGGTCGACAGCTGGAGTGGATATGGCGAGGCTGTTCGTACCAAGTACCTCGCGCTGTACCAGTTAATCGAGAATCATCGCCATATCCATGGGGCCAATCTTGGACTGAGTGCCGAGGCTTATCGGAATGCTGGCGGGTTCCAGCATTTGATTGCACACGAGGACGTTCAGCTGGTTGCAGACCTCGAAAGGATCGGCGCGCATATCGTCTGGACAGCCACCAACCCTGTGATCACAAGTGCACGTCGGGACTATAAGTGTAGCGATGGGTTTGGCGACTACCTGGCTTCCCTTATGCCTCCCAATTCGCACCTCGGAGGCGGGCCTTCCATGAGTCCAGACACCAGCCTCGGAGCGGGGTGACCTTTGGATTTGATCGATTGTGTGCAATGGCCCGCTATGGTCATGACTGTCATCTCGGCTTGGTTTATCGGATCACAACGACCGCGTCGCCGCATGATCGCCTTTTGGGGCTTCATCCTCAGCAATGCGTTATGGGTTGTCTGGGGATGGCACGCAAATGCTTTCGGATTAATCGTGCTCGAATGCATTCTGCTGGGCATGAACGCACGCGGGTTCAGGAAAAATCAACGCGAAAACCAGGCCTCCGGATGAATCGCCATTACTGATTCTGAAAGTTCTTTTTAAACCCCCGCAGGTTCATCGAACAGAGGCAGATCTGCAGCACGATCAATGCGTAGGCCTCAGCGTAAGCACCCCAAATGACCCACAGAACATTACTCAAAATAAAACAGAAGAACCCTGCCATTCTTCTCGCGGGGCGTTGAGAGCCAATGAGCCACGCCGCGATCAGTGTCACTGCCATGGCCGGCCACTGAACCCAATCCAGATAACTCAAGACAACTCCTTCAATCTCATAGTTGTTTAAAAGAGAGAGGAGCATATGGACGAATGATTCAGATTTTCTGCAGGCTGGACTTTGTCACCATTCGTCAGACCAGCAGCCTAAGAGTTGAACGCGCGTGCCTCACTCCCTGACAGATACCTCATGTGCGGACGAAGTGTCCTTCATCTAGCCGCGTGTTTGATATCACTCACCAGGAGAAAATCATGGCCGTTCTAATTACAGGTGCAGGTACGGGATTCGGTTTCGAAGTAGCGCTCAGACTGGCCAAGCAAGGTCTGGAAGTTATCGCGGGCGTCGAGATTGTGGCGCAGGTACATGTCCTAGAGCAGGAAGCCAGGAAGCGTGGCGTCAGCCTTCGAATAGAGAAGCTTGATGTCACTCACGAAGGCGACAGATTGAAAGCGGCTGAATGGAGCGTCGACGTGTTGTTGAATAACGCTGGCATTTCGGAAGGCGGAGCGACCGTCGACATTCCTGCCGAAAATCTGCGCCGCCAGTATGAGGTCAATGTGATCGGGCCTTTGATGCTGACTCAGCTAATTGCAAAAAAAATGGCTCTGAAAGGGAAGGGCAAGATCGTCTTCATGTCATCGGTTGCCGGCCTCACCGCTGACCCATTTGCTGGTGCCTATTCGTCATCCAAGCACGCAGTGGAAGCTATCGCAGAATCCATGAGCCTCGAGCTTAAGGAGTTCGGCATTGAAGTGGCTACGGTGAACCCAGGGCCCTTCCTAACTGGGTTCAATGACCGAATGTTCGAAACCTGGAAGACCTGGCAGGATGATCCGTCGCAGCGCCTTTTCGACTACAGCAAACTGGCATTTCCTCACGAACAATACGATCCGGAGCCGGTTTTCGAAACGACCATCGGTGTAATTACTGGGGCTATCGACCGCTACCGGAATGTTGAGCCCAAGGAAATTATTGATCAGCAGCGTCAGCAGATGGATTCTGCTTGGACGCGTAAGAGTAATGAGGGCTTGGGTAAACGCGCTGAACTGGTTCAAAAAACGTATGACATCGAGCCTGGCACACCAGTCTGATCATTAGGAACGGGTTGGGAGGCTCGCAATGCGCGAGCCCTTCAACCCATGTTTTCCCGGAAATTCAAATTACTTTCAGCTCAATATGTTGAATAACCGCCCGTCAGACTCGACGCGGATTTCTTGAACATACGATTCGTTCTCCCGGACAGATTAAACATGTGCTGACGAAAATTCCCTTTCGTCGTGCCTCTGGGAGAACGCAATGAAAGCCATCGTTTACAACGGCCCTCGTGACGTCAGTGTGCAAAATGTGCCGGACGCAAAAATCGAAAAACCCACCGACGTTCTGGTGCGAGTGACTGCCACCAATATCTGCGGATCTGATCTGCACATGTATGAGGGCCGTACTTCTTTTGAAACAGGCAGAGTGTTTGGCCATGAGAACCTGGGCGAAGTAATCGAAGTAGGCGCCGGCGTAGACCGGGTCAAGGTAGGAGACCGGGTATGCCTGCCATTCAACATCGGCTGCGGTTTTTGCGAAAACTGCGAAAAAGGCCTGACCGGATTCTGCCTGACGGCTAACCCAGGCAGTGCTGGTGCTGCATACGGGTTCGCTGACATGGGCCCTTATCATGGCGGACAGGCTGAACTACTTCGGGTGCCGTATGCAGACTTCAACTGCTTGGTGTTGCCCGAGGACGCGCAAGAGCGGGAAGAAGATTACGTCATGCTGTCGGACATCTTCCCGACTGGTTGGCATGCAACTGAGCTAGCAGGTCTCCTTCCCGGAGAAAGTATTGCCATCTACGGCGCCGGCCCAGTTGGTTTGATGGCGGCCCACTCAGCCATGATCAAGGGCGCCTCTCAGGTGTTCGTGGTCGATAATCATCCTGACCGCTTAAAACTCGCTGCTCAAATGGGCGCTACACCCATCAATTCGCTTGAGAAAGAAGCGGTAGACCAAATATTAAATCTGACCCATGGCAAAGGCACTGATCGCGGCTGTGAGTGTGTTGGGTATCAATGCTGCGACCGCCATGGCCATGAAGCCAATCACCTGACTATGAACAACCTTGTCGCCTCTACAAAAGCGACTGGGGGCATCGGTGTCGTTGGTGTGTTCGTACCGCAAGACCCTGGCGCTAAAAATGAACTGGCCAAGGAGGGCAAGATGGCATTCGACTTCGGCGCCTTCTGGTTCAAGGGGCAGCAAATTCGAACTGGGCAGGCCAACGTCAAGGCCTACAATCGCCGCCTGGCCGAGCTCATCCATCATGGCCGTGCCAAGCCTTCTCAGATAATCTCTCACCGCCTCAGGCTTGCTGAGGGCCCAGATGCCTATAAGCACTTTGACGCACGTGATGATGGTTGGACAAAGGTCGTACTCAAGCCAGCAGCTTAAGCGACCAGCTAAGTCATTGCCGGCTCGTATAGGGCCGGCTTCTTCTTTTCAAGAAATGAATCAATCGCTAGGGAAGGTCTGAAGTAGGCAGACGTTTTTAATCCGTCCGTTGTTTCAGGGTTCAAAAAACGTCGATTCAATCGAAAATCAGGCCTTTCCCCCGCTCAACTCCTCTTTTTCTGCGAACAAGCGCTTTTCAGCGCTCATTGCCCGCATTACAGGCGCACCTCACCTGCATTCAGCAATCGTTTTCGCATCATCTACAGGTTTGACAGAGCAAACAATGTGGTCTGCTGCGCGATGTTTTTCGCCAGACCACGAAAGCGCACTTTCGTATAACTAAACTGGCGCTTGATCACGCGAAATGGATGTTCAACCTTGGCACGTACTTGGGCCTTCGCGTATTCGATTTTGCGACGCATGCGCCCGATCAGGCTTTTCTTTGCATGCTTTTTATAACTGCTCGGCCGCGCTGCAATCGACCAGATCATTTGGCGATCTTGATGCTCGGGACACTTTTCGACGCCTGTGTAACCGGCGTCGCCAGAGACGTAAGTTTCTTCTCCGTGCAGTAACTGATCGACTTGGGTTACGTACGCCACATTGGCCGCCGTGCCCACCACGCTGGGCACCAAACCGGATTCGTCATCAACACCGATGTGCGCTTTCATCCCGAAGAAATATTGATTTCCTTTCTTGGTCTGGTGCATTTCAGGGTCGCGCTTGCCGTCCTTGTTCTTGGTCGAGCTGGGCGCATGAATGATCGTCGCATCGACCACCGTGCCGTGATGCAACAGCAGGCCACGGTCGCCCAGATAGCCGTTGATGACCTGCAAAATCCCACCGGCCAGTTCATGTTTTTCCAGCAGTCGGCGGAAATTGAGGATCGTGGTTTCGTCCGGAATCCGATCCAGGTGCAGCCCGGCAAACTGGCGCAGAATCGTGGTTTCGTAGAGCGACTCCTCCATCGCTGGGTCGCTATAACCAAACCAGTTTTGCATCAGATGAACCCGCAGCATCGCCATCAACGGATAGGCCGGACGACCACCTTCGCCCTTTGGATAGTGCGGCTCGACCAGCTTGATCAACCCCTTCCAGGGCACGACCTGATCCATCTCGATCAGGAAGCGTTCACGGCGGGTCTGTTTGCGTTTGCCAGCATATTCGGCGTCAGCGAAAGACATCTGTTTCATCGGGGCTCAACCCTTCATTTTTTTGTCTGGCGTATTTCAGCAGATTTGGAAGTCTTTTTCAGACTTTCCCTAGCAGGAGTACGATCATGAAAAGGTTATCTATTTGATTAGGGTTGGCTATGACGGCAAAGTCGCCGTGAATGAAATCCGGAGTGTTACCTCACCGAATCTGTGGCTGGTGGGCTACGACGATTGGACTGGTCTCGACTAGGCTACATTGACCGGAGTAACACGCACCGCTCGGGATGTAGTCAAGCAAGTGCAAAACTATTTAGCTAGGGGATGGCTAACGCACCCACATGCAATGCGAATACGAATATCTTGTAACATGTTTTCGCGGGCCACTTACGGTTATCGGAGCTGATTTACAGTTAATTAAGCCTAACTTCGGGTTTTCTCTGCTTCCTAAGCGGGTAATGATCTTACCTCTTCGCTTTGAAAAAGGAGGTAATGTCATGCGTCGAGGTACGCCCGAGCATGGCATTGCATGGATCATTGGGTGCAAAGTCCAAGTGCGCCTGAGACGCAAATTGAGCCATTCAAAGAAATCAGACCGCAGCCGATACAAAGATATTAGTGGTCAGCCTCACCTCTCACCATCTGGAGCGATATGTCGAAGCCTGCCCCCCCCCCCTTGTTATGGTTGTCGCGCCACGCTCCTCTAACGTAGCGCTAGCCAGAGCATCTTTACTCAAGCTGGCCTGGCTTTTGGGGTTTGTGTTCACCCTGACCACCAGCCTGCTTGTTTATGTAGCAAAGGATTTGGATAGCACTGAAGAGGCTGAGAGCGCTTTCCACACAAAAAATGCTGTCCAATCTATCGAGAAAAATCTAAGAACAACCATCAAGGAATATGCTTTTTGGGGGAGTGCCTATAGTCATTTGCACAAAACCGTGGATCACGAATGGGCATTTGTGAGGCAAAATCTCGGCCCGACGCTTTACTCAGATTTTGGCTTTGAAGGTCTATTTGTTGTAAACGCAAAAAATCAAACTGTTTACTCGGTGGTAAAAGGAACGCTGGTGAGCGTTGAGGCTACCGCTTGGCTGGGACAGCCTATTCATATGCTTTTAGATCAGGCTCGCGCAGGCGCAGACAGTGAAACTCCCGCAACCGTTTTTTTCAAAATCGATGGAGTACCTTCACTCGTAGCTGCAGCGGCTATAACCCCCGGAACTGACCCAACGGTTGAGGCTGAAGATGGGCCCTCATCGGTTCTGCTGTTCGTCGAAACCTTCGACAGCGCTAGGCTTGAGGCTATGGGAGGGGGCTACGGCGTTAAAGGATTGCACATATCTACCTCTGATGAGGTTCATGAAGTTTCTATTCTGCCATTGGGCAAGGATGGATCAGGCGGATCACTTCACTGGACTCCTGAGAAACCTGGACAGCAGTTGCTCGCCTTGATGCTACCGCTGATTGCCATTGCCGGGCTTCTTGTGGGTCTTATGACGTGGGTCATACTTCGCCGCACAACTATTGCAGCTCAGGCGTTGGACTCAAGCTATGAGTCTCTGAAATCAAGTCAGGCGGCATTGTCGACAAGCGAAGCCAGGTTTCGCGATGTCGTGGAGGCCAGTTCTGACTGGATATGGGAGATTGATAGCACTTGGCGTTTCACTTACATCTCCGAACGATTTGAAATGGTGACCGGGCTATCTAGGGAGGATTGGATCGGTGCAAGCATTGATGAGCTGCTTCAAACAGAGCTCGGAACGATCTCTCAATTGCTGAGCGCTCCAAATCGGCGTCACAATACAAGCATCCAGTGCAATTATGCTGACATTAGAGATCATGCGCGAATTACGCAACTCGCCGCACGCGGAGCGGTTGAACAAGGGTTTCGCGGTACTGCGACAGACATCACGGATGAGGTGGAGGCGCATCGGCGTATTGAGTACCTATCGCGGCACGACGCACTCACCGGACTGCCTAACAGATCAAGGATGCAGGAATTTCTCGACGGCAAACTTAAGACTGCGCCCACATTAGATCAACCGTTGGTAATGCTAATCCTCGACCTTGACCGCTTTAAACCGGTGAACGATTTACTCGGTTATGCCATCGGTGATCAGGTTCTCAATGAAGTATCACGTCGGTTAGGCGAATGCGTTCGCAGTGGCGACCTCGTTGCGAGGATCGGTGGTGATGAGTTCGTATTGATCCTTAACGACGTTGGCTCGCCGGAAGAGGTGGAGGCTGCCTGTGGGCGATTGATCGACTCGATTGAGCAACCAATGATATTAGAGGATCATGAGGTTTTTGTGAGCGCTAGCATCGGTATAGCGATGGCTCCCAACGACGCGACAGAAGCCGCCGAGTTGTTACGGTATGCCGACATAGCTTTGTACGAAGCAAAAGCTGGCGGGCGCAACACTTGGAGGTTTTATGCCTTCGACATGAACGCCAAAATCATGGAACGCCGCCAACTCGAAAACGACCTTCGGCACGGTATAAAACAGGGTGAATTGCGCCTGCATTTCCAACCTCGCTTTCGTATTGCCGATGGTCAAATGGTTGGAGCCGAAGCACTTGTACGATGGCAGCACCCTGAACGAGGGTTGATTTCACCTGATTCATTCATTCCTATCGCTGAGGAAACTGGACTGATTCTGCCATTGGGCAATTGGGTACTAACAACAGCTTGCGAACGCGCAGTTAGCTGGCCAGAGAGCCTTTTCGTATCCGTGAATTTATCTTCAACAGAATTCCAACGTGGAAATTTAATTGATCGCGTTAGGAAGGTGATTATAGAAACCGGACTTGAAGCGCACCGCCTAGAGCTGGAAATAACTGAAAGCGTTATGCTTGAAGATGCTTCAGGAGCTCTTGAAGTGATGCGAGAGCTGAAACGGCTTGGCGTGCGAATATCCATGGATGACTTTGGGACGGGTTACTCCTCTCTGAGTTATTTGCGTTCATTCCCCTTTGACGGGATTAAAATAGACCGCAGCTTCGTGAGCTGCCTGGGCGAAAGTGATGACGACAAGTCAATCATAAATGCCATCGTAAGCTTGGGTCGTGCTCTATCCCTAACCGTAACAGCAGAGGGTATTGAAACAAGTGAACACCTCGAAGTGCTCAAATCAATAAACTGTGATGAAGGCCAGGGATACTTCCTGAGCAGACCATTAGATGCCGATGCTTTCGATTTATTAGTAAGGGCAAACAAAGCGGCAGTTAATGTGTAGTGGTGAACTGATCCCGAACAGGGCCCTTTTCGGCATGCTAGGTAGGAAGAAGCAGGTTGATCGGTTCGCTGCGGATTCCACAACACTTGGCCAGGCAGTCGAAGCGCAGCTACGCAGGTTTGCTTTATTAGTCTAAAGCGCTGATTCCGTAAATTTCGTCCCGTGTCTGCACAGCGACTTATCCTTGAGTTTGATCCGGTAAGCGTTATATACCAAACGGTCGAGGATTCCATCACCCAAGTTTGGATCTCTGATCAACGCATGCTATTTGTTCACCGACACTGGCTCATGCACAGGATAAACCCACGGTTGAAAAGCAGAAGCATCACTGCTGATCCATCTAGCTTACGGAAATGTAATCACCCCGTTTGCTGGCTTATGGCATCTTCCGATACATCAATCGCACTAGCTCGTCTAGCGTTAGCCCTCGGGGGCACGCCCAGTTCGCACATCTAACATCCGACTGACGGGACATGAATCGGTATGCAATCCAAAACCTCTCGGCGCACCTTTGTGAAAGGACTCACCGCAGGCGGGATTCTCGGTGGTTTAGGCCTCTGGCATACCCCTATCTGGGCCGCCCCTAGATTGGGCGAGACCAATGTCTTGTCAGGTACAGACTTTGACCTCTTCATCGGAGAAACCCCGGTAAATATCACCGGGAATTCCCGGACGGCCATGACCATAAATGGCGGGATACCTGGGCCCCAGCTGCGTTGGCGTGAGGGCGATACCGTGACCTTGCGGGTCAAGAACCGCCTCAAGGATATGACTTCTATCCATTGGCACGGAATTATCCTTCCGGCGAACATGGACGGTGTGCCAGGCCTGAGCTTCCATGGGATTGAACCTGATGGCACCTATGCCTATCAATTCAAGGTCAAGCAGAACGGAACGTACTGGTATCACAGTCACTCCGGCTTCCAAGAACAGGTAGGTGTATACGGCCCACTGGTCATCGATGCCAAAGAGCCGAAGCCTTTTGAGTATGACCGCGACCTCGTGGTGATGCTTACCGACTGGACGGATGAAAATCCGGCTTCGCTGATGAAAACACTGAAAAAACAGGCGGACTACTACAACACCCACAAGCGAACAGTCGGTGACTTCATCACTG
>ERZ1463038.944-NODE-944-length-10322-cov-11.908152_pt1 | contig 10322 bp, 11 predicted proteins | sample MGYA00564479_ERZ1463038 | MGnify/ENA primary metagenome ERZ1463038 (study PRJEB39244, sample SAMEA3635134) | Helicobacter pylori | study: EMG produced TPA metagenomics assembly of PRJEB11511 data set (Assembly of a 5300-year-old Helicobacter pylori... | reverse complement strand
GATGGCTCGACGTACCGGTGGTGTGAACCTTGGCAGCGATGAAGCGCTCCTGGGAGCACATCTCGAGAGCCTCGTCCTTCTGCTTCCCCTGCTTCGTGTAGACACCGTACGCGTCGTAGGCCTTCTTGACCACGTTCGCAGCGACGCACGCCCACGCGCGGTCGATCGTGCCGAGGTCGACGGGCGAGCTCGAGCCGCAGGTGTAGGAGAGCACCGCGGGGAGCTCGTTCAGGTAAGCGGTTCCGAGCGGGAGCTTGGTGCCCTTGACTGCGTCCTCGTACGACCCGATGAGCGACCGACCGGATTGGAGCGAGAGGATCGTGTTGTCGCCCTCCTGAACGAGTGTGGCGGCGGGGGTCAGCTGATTTTCTTTTCCCCAGAGTTAGATGGGCACAAACCCAGGTGGCCTGAACGGCTTGGTCGTTGTACTGTTAAGAAGTACGAAAGTCAGCTCCGCGGATTCGATCTCACTACACAGGCTGCCAACTCACCATGCTCGACAGTCCAGTGTACGCCGAGTACCCGTGGCCTCCACAGCTCGCCCTGCACTTCTCGATCGTCTCGAGTCCGTTCCACGTGCAAAACGCCTTGAGGCCCGCGCTGGTCGCGTGCGTCTCCTTGAGCTTCTCGAGCACCTCGCGCGTCTCGTCCGCGTCAGAGTCGGCGCCGAACGACTCGAGCTGGACCGTCATGCTCTCAAACAGCTTCGTCAGCTGGAGCGAGGTGAAGCCCATTGCGACCGCCTGCGCAAGCAGCGGGAGCAGACGGCGCTGGTGGATCGGGTAGTCGAGCACTTGGGATTCGAACTGCGAGCGTCGGCGGGTGAGTGGTGGCAGAGACGGTGGAAGGAGATAGACGCACCTCCTTGTGCCCGACCTTGAACTGCCGGCGGACGGCAGCGTAGCGAAGCGCGATGACGAGCGCCTTCTTCGAGACGTTAGCCGCGTCGGCGACCATTGCCGTGCGGCCTTGGAGGAGCGCGCCGTACGTGAGCTGCGCGAGAGGTGGCTCCTGCACGAGACCATCGCGGGTGACCTGGTTTCCCATCAAGGATTAGCGCCGGCGACTCGACGGGGGAAGTGAAGAAGCGGACCTGGGTGTGCTTCATCAGCATGTAGGCGCGAGGGATCCGAACGTTCGTGAATTGGCTATTGATTACTGCTCAGTACGCGTGCATTTGATCGTCAGACGAAGACGAAGCTCACATCCACCCGTTGTCGATACCGTCGCGACCCATCTTCTTGCCAATGTCGCCAATCGCGATGCCAGGGAGCAGAGCAAAGGTCCTGTAGTGAGCGCGAGTTTGTCAGCTGGCGTAATAGCTACGACTGGAAAAACTGAGCGCACTTGGGGTTCCTGAGGGGCACGATGAACGTCTTCGTTCCGTAATCGACGCCCTTGATGATAAGACGCGCGAAGACGGCCGAGTGAGTTGCGGTCTGGGCGGCACCTGCGAGTCATCAACGTGTCTCAGCACTCACAAAGGGCGAACGTCCTAGCCCGCCGAGAGCGACGCACCTCCAATCCACCACTTGGTGGCGGAGACGCTGGGCGTGTGGATCACGAACTCGTCGGCGTCCGCATCGAAGGTCGACGTGGTCTCAAGCCCAGCGACGTTGCTTCCCTGGGTGCGAGTTGAAGAAGATTAGTAACCGTGCCCAACGGCGCCCGACCTTCAGCTCGCCGTGAAACGCACGTGAGCCAGCTCCGTCATTGCAAAGCATCCGACCTGTCGCAGGAGAGGTGGTCAGCCTCCTACACCACCGATGACACATTTTCGAGAGTGAAGGCGCACCATCCCGGTCAAGCCCAAGACACCTTTCTCTAGCCAGTAGCTGAACTGGTTCGCAGTGGCGCCGCTCCGAATTGCACCGAGGAAGAGGCCTAATCGGTGGGAGGACATGGATGAGTCAATTTAAGCTTTCGAAACCCTCAAGGCAATCAGCCTGGCAAGTTGAAGGGGGGGCTTACCGTAGTGCACACCGAAACGGGTCCAAAAGGCAGGGTCCGCTGAGGAAATCGAAGTCGCGAACAGGTCAGCTCACTGTGCATTATTGGCAGTACCAAAGGTCCCGCCGCAGCCGAGATCGGTCCATCCTTGCCCGGCCCGGCCCTGGTCTCGCCACGGAGGGAGCATGAACGCACCGATGCCAATGAGCTCCATGCGCTTCGTAAAGACGTCGAGCCTCTCGTTGACGACGTAGTGAACCATCGAGCCAAACTTGGCCATGGTGCGCTCGCGGATCTGGTTCTTGGTGAGGTCGTGGATGTCGTCCAGTCGGAACTGCGAGGTCGGAGGGCGGCGGGGTCAACATTGAGACTGGAAGCGCTTGGGTGGTTGCACAGATTCGGAGGCGCCTCGCCCGAAGACAGCTCTCGGATTTGCGCTCCATACGCCTGTGTGTCGCCGGCAACGCCCGAGCGGCACCCCGCCCCTCGCTTGACGCGCCACTTCGCGTTCCTCAGAGATCGTCGCACACAGCACTGTTGCCGCAAGCGTTGGATCTCATGAATAGAGTAAAGTTGTACTCACGTTGGGATCGCGCTCGATGTCCTGCGGCAGGATGAGACCGCGTCGTCAGTACGGCCGGTCCAGTTCATCTCAACAGTCTATCTGGTGCGAGGGACTGCATGGGCTCATCTGAGCAGTGAGGAGGGCTTCACTCACGACCATAAACATCTCCTTGAGCTCGACGTCTGTGGATCGGTAAGCAGATTAGCACGTGCATCGTGCCCAGGCCCTCGCCGACATGATGGCGTCAACCACACGAGGTTGAACTCCGATTGCCACTGGGCGCTATCAGACGAGCTGGAGGCTTACCTCGCTGGCCGCCGCCCATGGCGTAGGTCATCCGGCGCAGGTCGAAGGGCGGGTTGGCGCGCTCGGCCGCCATCGTCTCCATCTCGGTCGGCTGCTTCTTCGCGGGTCCAGATGGTGTGGGAGGCATGTTCGCTGATGAGGTGCGGTGAGACGGCGAGGAGTGAGGTCAAGAGCAAAGCCGTCGGGGATCGGCGTGAAAGCTCACGGCTCTCGGCGAGGTCGCCGGTCTGCGCAGTTAGGGGCTCCACTCGCCGGGCCTTTCTATCTCGAGGAGCGCTTCCTGGCTCTTGGATTGTTCGCAAGATGGGATGAGGAGATGTATCCTGCCGGAAGGTCGATTCCTGGTCCGCATTTGAAGTCGCGGTCGTGTGGGTCGGAACGCGTTTCCGTCCGGCGACACGCTCCGTTTGTCAGTAATCTATCGCCGTCAAATCTACTTACGATTTCATCAGCGTTCAGTATTGGTTAGGTAACGTTTGCTATTGCTATTGACGTGCGGGCCCGCTGCGCCGGACATGCAGCGCCACTGGCAGCCGCCAACCGACTCCCCGAGATCTGGCAATGCTTATTCAACCACGGTCAGTGTGCTTACACACGTCGGAGTCTTTCTCGACATTGTAACCCCGTTGCTTCTTTTCTCTCTCCATTCACAAACGCCCCGCGCTGCCGGACTCAGTATGACCGCGTACCCAAAGCTCGACAAGGAGGTAGGTGAGCTTCTTGAACGACAAAAGGACTGATTCAAAACTCAGGATGTTGTGAACATTAGCTTCAGATCCTCAGGATTCCGCTCGCCCCTCCAAACTTGTCGACTGCAGAGGGGTGTGCCGAACATCGCTCGATGCTGCAGCAGTTCGCCGACAGTCTCAAGTTCCCGGACACTGTTCGGAACCAAAGTATCAAAATCCCAGTCGGCAAAGAGGGACGAACCCTGCGGCTGCTTGTCGTTCGCCCTCGCGACAACGACAGGTGTCTCTCCGCCATTTTGGCCATCCACGGAGGTGGATTCATCTCGGGAACACCAGAGCAAGGGATTCCTCTGGCTATGTTGACATATTTAATTGAGTCTGAGCCTTCTTCCGCAGAGTTGACACACCCCTTCTCGCACACTTTGCGTCGCAAGGCTTCGCAGTCATCTCGCCGGAGTATCGACTGGCTCCAGATGACCCGTACCCGGCGGCATTCGACGATGTAGAGACCGCGTGGCGATACATTTTCTCTGAAGATGGATCACGCAAACTCAATGTCGACCCCAGTTCGGTTGGGCTGTTCGGAAGCTCGGCCGGCTCTGCTCTCGCGGCCGGCCTGGCCATTCGGCTTCGGCACAGCCGCGCGGACCGCCTTCCCAGAATCGTAGTTCTCGACAGGTAATCTCTACAAATCGCACATCTCAGATCTCGCTCACGCGACTGAATCGCTGGCAGTGCTGTGCTCGACGACCGCGAAATTTACCCGACGCAGTCGGATGACATCCCAGACGCCAAGTACTACGTGAGCATTGCGAGGGTTCAGCCATGTGAGTAATACTGACCACTCTGACCGTAGATCTGGTCGGCTGGGAACTCACGCGACATTCGCTCCTTAATGTTTGGGGACGCCAAAGAGCTCCCGCTCGAGGCCGCTCCGCTGCGATCCGCCTCGGCGTCTGATCTTGCAGGCCTTCCTTATCACTGTGGGATTTACCCGTTTCTGTATTTGATCTGAAATCAGCTCGCTAACAGACGTCAGAAGTTGTCACCAGCTGCGAGTTCGACTCTTTCGCAGACCACGGCGAGGCATACGCGGAGAGGTTGAGGAGGGCAGGAATTCCAGTGAAGTTCAGGATGTGGAAAGCGGTCTTCCACGGATGTGACCTTCTACCCTGGAAGTGGCTGTGGCAAGGAGGCCTTGCACGAGTACTCGGAGGCGTTCAAGTTGGCCCTTGCTTGACTGCATGCAACCATCCTGAATTGACGCGGTCCGACCGTTCTTATTCCACTGAAAGCATGTGTGTCCTCCAGTGGAATCTCATCTAGCCGTATCTCGCCGAGAGGGAGACTTGAACGTTCAACCGCTCCACACCCTATCCCATCCGGACTACCCCCGCGCACGCTGGAACTTCTGCCACTGCCTTAAGTAATGGAAAAGCTGTTGGATTGATTTGAGTGAGCACACTTTCCTCGCCAGAACGGCGTTCGAGTTGGTGTCAAGGGTAGATCGTCCGGATCATGCGAAGGCGAAGACGCTGCGCTCACTCTTAGCAGGCCACACTGCCAGACTGCACAACCTTGGATCTCAGTGTCGTATAAAGTGAGCATACCTTTGACTCAAGGAGTAGCGAGCTTCGGGGACGGCTCCGCTGCGAGAAAGAGTCAGACTCGTTGAGCTCTGCCGTGCCTTTCAGTTTTCTAGTCACGGAATGCTGGGGCCATGGTGGATAATTTGTTCTCGGGGTGAAGAGGGGTGGATCTTCATAGTTCGGCATTCGCCGACTCGGCAGCGGAGCCTTCGGGCCGCACGCGGCACGATTGAACCCGTCGTGAGCCTCCCCGGGCTGCTCCCGCTCCACCACCTCAACAGACCCGATCCGTGCATCTCCCCACCTCTTTTCCACTCGCTGGATCTTTCGATCGTTGAGCGTCGACTGGAACACCTCGCCTAGGGAGGCTGTGCAGCTTGCCGGCGCCAGCGTGGGTCGCTTCGTGCTTCGTGCAAGTGAGCCAAGCCGCTCTCAGCAAGGAAAGTCAAACTCTCACCTAACCACCGAGCTCAGAAAGCCCGCAGACTGCATGCAGACCGCCAACGGCTCCGGCCTGCCTCGCGACGACCCTTGTCTTGCGCTTGCTCCCTTTGTCCCGCCGCCGAACCCGACCGTCGCTTCAGCGCTCCACCGCTCCGCATCTTTCTCGACGATGAAGGAGCGCATCCGGTCCGCGACCTCGCCACCAGAACTCGAACACGGTGCGACGAGCAGGGGCCCCCAGCGGCACGCCGGCAGCGCTGTCAGATGGGGACGGACGGGTCTCGCCGGGTCCAGAATCATCGCCCTGGTGAGTACTCTTGTCTGCTCTTTCATCATACGATGTGCTCGTACTGGGTGCTGGATCGAGGGCGGAGAACGGACGTTCCGCGCAGTTGTCGGCGGACCCGCGCATCCACGGGCGTGGGCTGCCGACGACCGGCACAGACAAGCGCTGCCCTCCCCACTTTTACAACAAGTGGAGCTCTTTAATCATCTGGGAGATGCTTGGCGACGCAGGTGTGCATCGATCGCAGCGACGAGCCTGTGGTCGGGGGTTGGTGGGGGAGCGTGGGGCCCAGCGGGCGCGCGGATGAGAAGAGTCGAGTCGACAGCGTATACCTTACGACGGTCCGTCCCGAAATATTGGGGAAGACGCGCGTGTGATGGCGCAAAGTGGCGAGGCGAGGCGGGAGGACGCCGCGGCTTCGCCGACGTCGGCACAAACAGCGCAGCTCACGGTCAGGTCAATGATTGGCTCGCTGATCATGACTTCAGTACTTTCCTCGGTACGCCTCGGCGTCTGCACACCGATAAAACGAACGCCACCTTTCGGCGTCTCAAACTGCTCGCTCCGGCCGAACCTCTGCGCGACTCGCGCACGCCGCGCGTCCAGACCGAACCCGCCAGAATTTCAGCTGGATGAATTCACCGCGCGGCCGGGGAGCCGCCGGTTGCGGCATCGCAGACGGCTGACCGACAGGCGGCCGGGGTTTGACCTCGGGGCGCATGTGCTGATGTTTCAAGCTCCGCTTGTTTCTCTTCGCACTTTCCCGCTCTGGCCACTCTTTCCCCTATGGATCCACTCTTCCAAGACAATACGACGCCGATCGCTCGTTCGGCACCACCCCCGCCGTCGCCTCTCGCCAACGCGACCTCCCCCACACTCGGTTTCTACGCCGCTGTTCCTCCCGCTCACGTCGGCCCCCCAAGCAACGAGCTATCTACCACGAGCCCTGATCCCGCCAGCCTTATCACTTTGACCACTTCAAGACGCTCCTCAAGTGCGAGTCTGCGCGGCGGCGGCGGACCTTCGTCCCTCCCGTCGACTTCGCGAGCGGGTTCGCACCCTTATGCCAGCACCACTACCAGTCCGACCTCCACTCGCCGTCCATTTGATCTCACTCTTCCTGGCGTTCCGATCAACAACCGCCCTCGGACGACTGACAAGTCGTGCGTGACCTGTCGGTGCGCTCGGACTCGAATTGAGAAGTTGGTCAATGCTACTGACATTTGCTCGTGACCAGTCAGCGAAAAGTGCGGTGTGGCAGAGAATACCCGTCATGCAAACGCTGCCGCAAGCGCCATGAAGAGTGCATTTATCCTCCGGAGGCAAACTTGTGAGACTGGAGCCCGCGACCCGAAGGCGGACAGACGTACTGCGCGGGCGCTGACGACGTGCCCTCACTGCTTCCCTCTCCCAGGGAGGAGATCGAGATTGAGCCTCAGGCCGACTTTCAGCGTGCCAGGATCGAGCTTCTGGAGTCTAAACTTGGTGAGTCGCCTCGCGGCCCACACTCGATCCCTCGGCACTGACGACCTCCCGTCGGCCAGCTTCCCTCGAGTCGCGGCTCGGTCGACCTGGGAAGAGGGACTCGGCAAGTAGCAGTAGAAACTCGACCTTCTCGCTCGCATCCGCGTCCGCGCCGACGTCGCCATCGTTTCCACCAGCCACCTTCCCGTCCAACCTGTTCGCAGCGGTCGCCTCTGCGCTGCGATCCAACTATGGTCAAGAAGAGGCTCGACTCGTTTATTTTCTATCCATCCAACATCATGGCCTGAGCGCGCCTTCCTCCCACGATCTTGCCTTGTGTTTGCTCTCGGCCTTGCTCGATGGTGGGGGTTCCGATCCCAGGTCGGTAGCACGGCCCACTGACTGTCACGCAGACTTCAAATCGCGATATCAAGGACCCCATCTTTCGCCTTGTCAGTGGAGTTGGCAGATTGTGGAGCCGCTGGACCTCCATCGACCTCCCCGTGAAGGAGCGGACCTGCGCCGAGGGTTCGACCTCGACATCACGTCGCAGGTGAGGACGTCGTCAAGCGCTGACAGCGCTTCCAGCTCATCGCATCTCCCATTAAAAGATAGCCCTATGTGTCCTCTGTGCTTTTGGAGCAAGGTATGCCTCATCCTCCGTGAGTCTTGAGCGCGTGCGGCCGAGCGACCAGGTGACTTCGCTGACCGGCCAAAGCAGCGGCTTTTTCAGGCCGTCGGCGGCAACGATACAGCTCCGTTCGCGATGGGCCACTTTCGCGACTACGTCTGCAGCGCCTTGGTCGAATACGCGTGGGCTTCATCGAATGGACTCGCCGCTCGAGGTCTCGGCTCAACCGTCGCCGAGAGGCAGCGGTCGACGAAAGCCTACGCTGGCCTCATCAATACTTTGGGCTGTGTGTTTCAGTTCCGATTCATCTCTTCCCTCTGCGTCTCTGATGTTCAGGCGTACAGTCGAAGATGCCGAGGCTTGGCGGGCCCGAACCGTGCTGTCCGACCTGCTCGCCGCCGGCGGTCTCTCAGAGGAGCAGCCTACTGAGGTTACCGATCTTCTTCATGTAAGTTTCAGCTCTGTCCTCGACTGTTTCAATGAGTAACTCGAGCTTTTTCAGGAGATGGACGGATCCGTTGCCGCCCTGCTGTCGCTGCCGCCGCTCATCTCGACCTCTCATCTGAGTGTCCTCTTCGACACTCCCGAACTTCTTCAAGTATTCCTGGACTCTGTCGACCTTATCTCCATCGTTCACGCAACATCACTTGCCGAACTCGACCACTCCATCGGGGCTGCCTCCAGCTGGACTTGCGCGTGTGAGCGCCGCTTCGGCATCATTTCTAGTACGAAACCGTCAGAATTGGGTGCAGATAGACGCTCATATTGTCTTTAAGCCGAGGAGTACTCATCCATGCTCGATTTGAACGCTGTGGCCGCCCTGTTGTCGACCATTGATCGCCTGCATTCGTCCTTTCGTCAGCTTCTGGCTTCCCTAGCCTCCATCACCATTATCTCGACCATCAGCGCTCAGGAGCCATTTGATTTCGAGGCGTACTACCTCTCTCTTCTCTGTATCGACATCCGTCTCTCGGGGCTCTTCGGCCTTATTCATCGATACCTCTCCAAGTCGGCGCGCCACGCGTGGACTCACCTCATCGCTGAGAGCGAGCAACATGTGAGGAGGTGCATCAAACTTTTTGCGTATGTCGAATATAATCCTTCAGCTTTGCTTAATCACCAACTGACCACTTCTCTTGCGCAGGTCGTACACTCAGGTAAAAGATTCCCACTATAGACAGATTTGCCAGTCACCAACCATCAGACCCCACTTCAGGTCCTGAGCATATCGAATCGAATCGACTTGATTCATTTCTTCATCAAGTTTGTGCAACTCCCGCTGGACTGGACAGCAATGGCGCGGCAGCAGGTCGGCGACGTCCCTGGACCAGCGTCCATCGAAGCTGCCGTTTCCTCAGACGAACTTCACTGGTAAACACGAGGAGGAGACTTTCAGGACCAAACCTCACATCGCTTCGCTTTAGGTTAGCATCGGGACTTCATCGCGCGTCTAGCTACACGACTCGAGTTCATCCGCACCTCCGGAACCTTGCGCGCGTGCAATCGCCCCAGCCGCCCATGCGGCGGCACGCAAGCTTCTCCATAGGATCGTACAGTGGGAATTGACGCTCTGAGAAGATCAAACAAGTGCTGACGCTTGCATGCCCAGGCGCCGCTCAGAGCTCCACTTTCACCCCCGCCCACACTTACGAGGCTCGCGCTTACGCATCTGGTCCTTCTTCGCCCCACGTCGGTACCTCGATGATATCGCGTGCCTCTTCTCTCGACTTCCAATATTATCGGGACGGCGAGAGCGTCGGCGTCTCGGACGACAGCGCCGGCTACACCTCCCGCGACTCGTCGGTCTTCGGACAATCCCCCTCGTTCATCGCCTCGTCGTTCGAGAGCCGGTCCGACGCCTTTTCGGAGCACTTCTACCTCGATGAGCCAAGCTTCGATGGCGAGGTCTCGGGAGTCGGACCGTGGGAAACGACTCCGGTCCGTCGCGGCTCGCTGCCCGTCGCGACTTCGCAGGAATCATCAGACGGCCACACGCAAAATGTCAGCCGAGGCCTCGCAGAGACGCAGGATTTATACTCTAGCCTAGGAGGTTGGACGTATGAGTGATTTGTGCAGGCGGGAGGGCGGGACCCGGAATTGACCGTCGCTGGCCGGCGGTGCTTCTTACCACCATCCTGTCCCGATGCGGGGTCGAAGAGCGCTCAGAATTGCTTCACTGAAGCTCTAAACCCCACTGCTCCGGACTTCCATTTGACCAGCAGGGTGCGCTGTGTACCTCCGCACGACAGAGAGCGATCCCGTCAAGGGTGTTTTCAAAAACCACGCGTGAGACCTTCCGACTGGGACGTGTGAGTTAAATGCTCTCCTTTGCCTTCGGAATGCCTAGTTCAAATTCGGACTTCGCAGAGATCGGAAGAGCACACGTCTGAACTCCAGT
>ERZ1463038.943-NODE-943-length-10332-cov-12.466479_pt1 | contig 10332 bp, 11 predicted proteins | sample MGYA00564479_ERZ1463038 | MGnify/ENA primary metagenome ERZ1463038 (study PRJEB39244, sample SAMEA3635134) | Helicobacter pylori | study: EMG produced TPA metagenomics assembly of PRJEB11511 data set (Assembly of a 5300-year-old Helicobacter pylori... | reverse complement strand
TGTGCTCTTCCGATCTATCAAGGTCGCTTCACGTGCACCGCCGCGTATATTGCTGATGTGTGGAATTTTTGGACCTCGTGCAGCTCGAGCGCACGAAGGCCAGCGTTATGTGCTCTGGGACACCATCGTTGAGTCCCTCTTGAGAGTAGGTTCAGTACGTAATGCTCTCGTACTAGAAGTCATGGTAAACAACCTTAATGTCCCGTGTGCAGTCGTGACATTAGACGAGGTCCTCGTGATGTCCGAGGGTCGGGTCGTCGAGTCCGCAGTCCCTCCTGCAGACAAGGTGGGCGCCTCTTCCCCGTCACATCCAGTCCTCCATGTTTCACTCACTTGCGATGGAAAGCGGGGTTGGGGCAGGTCAATCAGGAGACGGCCTCTAGAAAGCTCAGCAGGCCGCGCCACTTGAGAATCAAGCACTCAGTGGTTCAACACCGCCTCGTACTTCCTTCCGATCCACAACGGCACTCCGTTGCCCTCCGCAGCCAAGCGTGCCATGCCGATGCCGACCGCGACGACGCCGCCGAGGTAGACGCCCTGCCACCCGCGACGCCTGACCTTGCCCACGACGCCCTCGCCCTCCTGTGCGCGCTTCGGCCGGAGGCCCCTTGGGGCCATGGGGTCGATTATCCTCCGCAGTCCCGAGATGGCGTGGTAGCCGGCGACGACGAGGATGGCCGTGTAGGCGATCGCGGACTTGGTGCGGTGCGACGGCGCCGAGAGCGAGTACGAGACGAACGAGTAGCTGAACAGGGTCGGCGAGAGCGACAGGAAGGGGGCCGAGGAGAAGGATGGCAGGATGCGGTGCAGGAAGCCGTGCTTGAGGACCATCGGGATGAGGACGTACCCCGTCAGGTGCGACAGGTTGAACGGTCCGAGTAAGTCGAGCGCGGGCGTCGTCGTCGCGGCCTGCGCGGATGCCGGTGCGATCTCCTCGAACGCGCGGATCTCGTCCTCGAGCAGCTCGTCCTCGTCGTCCGGGCGGCCCAGGCTCGCCCGCCGCTGGACAGTTGCGTCGAGCTCCGACCCGACGCTCTTCTCGGCATCGAACAGCACCTCGCGCCTGCGCCGCTTGCGACGCTCCGTGCGCTCGACGGCCTTGACGGCCCGGCCGAGGACTCCGCTGGCGATGTGCGCCGCGAGCGAGCCCCACACGACGAGCGTCTCGGAATACTCGCCCTGGTACCACACGCGCCCGAGGACCATGAACCCGCTAGCGTAGCTCTCTGCCTTCCCTCGAGGTGCGATAGCACTGGCGATCGGGCTGCAGGGCAAGGTGGCGTAAGCGGGAAGTTAAACACACGAACGTGGGGGCTGGTGGGGCTCACACGGACAAGTGCAGGGTGACGAAGGTGGCGAAAGACATGGCACTGACTCTCTGCGTCAAGTTCAGGACGCGTACGCCCGACTGGGCGAGAGCCAGGATGTCGTAGTCAGGCATGTTGGTGGGTGGCGAGAGGAGAGGTGCGCGGGCGGTTTGGGGCCCCCAATCAACGGCCGCGCGTGTCATCGGCATCGCCTGCGAGCTCTTCCTTAATCTTCCTGTCTGGGTTTGCTTCAGCTTGCAAACCGGATAGGTATTTGACCCTGCCCGATGCCCACGACGCCACCGCGCGCCGACAACCAGGTCCGAGCTCAGCTCACCTCCGTCGGTGAGTGAGCACGAACTCCGCCTCAGCCGTCAACAACACGCACCGACTACGCATCACCAGCCGCAGGATGGACGACGACTCCCCCTGGATGGACGATGAGCCGAGCTCGACCGTGGGTGCCGTCTCTGAGCAGGAGTGGACAAAACTGTCGCAGCGCTACTCGGACGTGCGCGCTGCCCTCCCAGCTCGCGTCCTGTGAGCTGACCACGTCGTAGAACAGGCTGGCTACCGGGACGGAATCAGCTCGGGCAAGCAGGCGCGCCTCCAGGCTGGCTTCGACCAGGGCTTCAATCAGACGGCGCCCTTCGCCCGGCAGGTCGGCTCCCTGCGCGGCATTGCTGCGTCACTCCTCGCCATCCTCACCACCACCGCCGGCGCAAAGCACGCGGGTGGCATCTCCGACGCGCTCGGGGACAACAAGGCCACCGTCGTCGCCGAGTGCAGAGCTGTCGTGAGCGCGCTCGGCAAGCTCGACGAGGAGCTCGTCCTGCCCGTCGACGCGGAAGCCGCGGCGCACGCCAAGAGCCACGCGGACGAAGGGCTCAGCCTCGATATGCTCGAGAAGAAGGAGATGCGCGCGATGGAGGAGGCGATGAACGGCCTCGGCGGTGCGAACGGCGTCCCAGCGCCGACGCTCGACGGGTGCGAGGCGAGGCTCGCGGCGCTGCTGGGCGCGTGCGGGATGCAGGGCGTCCTGCCGATCAGGGCCTGAGGTTGAATCAGCTCTCTGGCTCGGGCATGCGTTCCGCACGTCTGGCGCACCTTGGCGCGGCCATGGTCGCCGCAAGTTAGTCTGGGGAAGGATAGGTGCGCTTCTCCGTTTGTTTTTGTACTCCGATGCTTACCTTCGTCGTGACTCTAACTACTCAGGCGCGGAGCCCTTCCTTTGCCCCGAGAGCAAGGCGAGCGAGTTCAACACGGGCAGCCCGCACCGAATGGACGAGCCTTGCCGGCAGAATCTCGTAGGAGCGACGGGCGTGTAGACGGAGATTGTCCCGGTGTTCAAGCAGAATGCCTGATCTCGACCTGGCGACGTTTGATGCCTCCAACGTAGTTGGTCGAAACCTCCTTCGCAGACCCGCGACGGCCTCATCAGTGCGGGGTGCACCCATATTACTGGATCTCAAACATGTCGCCAGATCAGATCCGGATCGCCTGGGCGGCGCATCAGCAGCACAAGATCCGACACTTGGGACGAGTGCGAGTCGCCTCAGGCCCGCGCGACGAGGCTCGCGTCTCTCCAGCACCACTTCCACTCCAGCCACTTACGGTACCGCTCCATGGTGTTCGTCTCGATCCCCACGGCGTCGGATGGCAACCCGTTCACGACGATCCTCGCCGAGTTGCGCGCGTTCGTCTTTCCTCAGCTCGCCATCAGGCGGCACAAGCCAGTATTGCAACCGCCAGAGGTAGCATCAGCAAGTCTGTAGAACACAATATGTTGTTATTTGAAAAGCTGTCTCGATGTCTTGCCAACGTTCACTTTGGCCAGCCTCCTCCGTGATCTTAACACCAATCGCCGCAACCCTGGACTCGGGTCCGCGACGAGCGTTAAAAACTTACACCTTACACCCAAGTTTGCTACATAACCATAAGCTCGAATCCGCATTCGGTTGCGCTGAGCAACGCATCCGCTCGTGTCATGACGGCTCCAGGCCGGGGCCTCACGAGAGGAACATTTTCGTCTAAGGTGTAGGTCAGCGGGATTGGATGAGTTCCTCAGGCTGTGAACTAGTCACCGAAGAGTCGCCAGCGATGTTTGCGATCTTGAACTCGTAACCCTTCCAGTAGTTGAACCCTTTGAACACCTCGGGCGGTCAGTCGGGTCCAACGCTGAGCACACCGGCGCGATCGACTCACAGGAGACTGAAAGTAGGTTGGGGAGCGCAGAAATAGTGGCATCCGACGTGCAAGTGGCCAGCCACTGCAGACGCTCAGCAAGGGTCCCTGCCTGGGCAAGGCCAGTCTCGCCCTGGGCGAACTTGACAGTTTCCGAGGCTAGTGCGGAGGTACCTCAGAAACCGTGGGCCGGAGTTGGTTGGTGGACTCGCTGTATTGATCGTGAAAAGCTTGGACACCGGAAACGAAGTCCTCGTTGGGATCCGACGGGTACCAGTCAACCCCGATCAAATCCGGAGCTGGTGTAGGGTAGTACTTCTGGTACGCCGCCAAATTCTCGACATTCTGAGGACCACAAGAAATCAAGTCAGTTGGAATCCAGTGCCAAGTAAAAGTAACAAAGGGCCGACCGGCGTATACCACATCTTGACCGTGGGGCAGATGTCCTGGATCGCGGCAGCGACGGCGGCCCAGCCAGCCTTGAAATCGTTTTCATCTCCCTCGTAGGTTCCATCCGTTTGGTACCAATTGACTTCATGGGCAAACCTGAAAGCGAACGGATGCGTGGTCGTGAGCGAGAGGAATGAGAGAGTGTGCGGGAGGTGGCGAACCGGAGCCAGACCTCGACGCCCTGGTCGGTGAACTTCTTGAGCACGTTCGCAATGTTAATCGCCTGGCTGTTATCTTCTGCCGTGAGGCCCTCCCAACCACCGGTAGGCATGACTGCAAAAAGAATGGGGACGTGAGCTTAGGCGCTCGAGGGCTCTCCTCCGGGACTGTCAACAGCGCTCGCGAGACACTTTTGGACTTACTGGCGGGCTGGAATACACCCCCAGATGCAACGATGTCGTCCATGCGCCAGAGAAGCTGCTCGCCAACGAACGCGACGCCACTCCGCGCCTGCGCGTACCATCCTTGCGCGGCCCCTTGCACGCCCATGGCAGAGTTGATCTCCGCCTGTGTTGTAGAAGTTCCTCCGCCGCTGCCTGCATTTCCAATTAGACCGTTCAGCATGCAGTCATTAAAGCCCCTGTGTCCCATCACACTCGTGCGAAATGCCAAATACGAGCAATCCGCCAGCTCCAGAGACGAGGCGCTTCACGGGGAAGCACGGAAAAAGAATGACTCACCATCGTCGGGGAGCCACCCAATGTAGACGCCGTTCTTCTGCGCGCCACGGAGGCCCCACCCGATGGTCGAGTTCGACGTGGACGAACTCGCGGTTGTCAAACTTGCAGTTGACGTCGTGGTGGCGGAGTAATCAGTAGCGGAGCTGATCCTATATTTGGAGCTGTATGTTGCGGCGGGATTGACCGAAGGGCGAAGGGTCGTCGTACTGACGGACGCGGCTGCGACAGTGCTGCTCGTCGCCGTGCCGGACGGCGCGTAGCTCGAAGTGGATGTCCTTGAGCGATAGCGGTGAAGGTGAGTGTCTGTCGAGCTCCAGTTTTGAGTGCTCGAGTCCGGGAGTGGTGCCGATACAGCGGTGTACGCGAACAAGAGCGGAAGGGCGGCGAGGGTGACTCGGAGGTGCATGGTGGGCGTCGCAGACGTCGTGCAGGGAGCGAGAGAACGGAAATTCGGAGGAAGAAAGGCACCGAGAACAATGAATGACGAGGAGAGAGAGAGAAGAGCTGTAGGCAAGCTGAACACTGCACGAGTACAGAGGGCGGGAGCGCAGTGTTGTGCGAAGTCCGGGAGCGGGGGGTGGGGGTTCGAGCGCAGCAAAGGTGCGACCGGTAATCAGGGCTGGAAAATCAAGCTGATAGCGCTCACAACACATGTACACCACTGTCTAGATTGTTAAACCCTTCCATCACCGGGGGCAACAAATCTCCTCGCGGAGTCCGCAGTGTGAGCGCGACTTGAACAGGCGGGTGAGCACCGTCTGGGCCAACATCACCGAGTCAGAGAAGATGTCGCAGACACCCACCTGCAAGTAGAGCACAAGTGGAAGGTTCAGCCCTGTGTTCACTGCGCACCAGCGTCAAGGATCGGAGTCGCACGACAGGTCCGTGGAGCCCTTTGTGCTTGCTCACTTCCTAAGGGAGTCGCGCAAATTGTCGCAGCTTCGGACCATGCCAAAGTCTAGGTGCCAATTCCCAATCTGCGTCTCCGGTGGTCTCCGTGTCGACGTGCGCAACAGCCTGGCTAATGGTGGCCCGTGCGAGGTCCGACTTCCCCGCTCAGAGCTGACTCGGCCGGGATGACCTGAACTTGATCGCAAGGTGCGATGAGCGTCAAGCCAGCGGATGGTCCGCCCAAGCTGCAGAACCTGTACCACAAGCGCACTGTAGGCACAGCGAAAGCGTGCGAGATGTGCCGCAAGGAAACCGACTGCTGTCTCGGTGCGCTCCGCCACGCCCCCGCCTCGTCCGTTCGGTGCTGACCCTTCACGCTCACAGCAAACGCGGACGTGACCGACTTCATGTACACGTGCGCATCGCACCTGTCCGACCCCGGCGTGAGTAACGCTCGCCAGGAGCCCGGCACGCGGTTGTTGACTTGCCCAAGTTTGCTCGCCCGGCCCCGTCCACCTCCCCCTCTACCCCCGGCACAACCCCACCTGGCACTCCAATCGCCTCGTCCGTCTCGCAAGCCGAGATCGAAAAGGTCAAGGCCGAATACGAGGAGCGCCAGCGGAAGAAGAAGGACGCCGCCTCGGACAAGGACAAGGACAAGGAGGCGGACAAGGGGTGGCTCTCGACCGGCATGAGCGGGCTCTCGACGCTTGCGTCGACGACGAAGGACCTCTTCGCGGCCCCGCCGTCCGCGCCGCCGTCGCCGACCTTGGGCGCACCCGCCGCCGCGACCGCAAAGGTGTTTGTGCTTCACCGCGACGTGTTTCGCATGCGCGTCGATCAGAAGAAGAAGGCCTGGCAGGCCAAGGAGGCAAAGGAGCGCGTGAGGCAGCTCGCGCTGCCAAGTGCGCCCAGAGGAGGCCTCCCGCCGCCCGCAAGGGCGTAGCTGTGGCTGGTGGGCGTACGGAATCCGCTGTTGGATGGATTGGGTGGAAGTATGGGGTTGTTGTACTGGATGGTTGGAACTTTCTTAGGTCTGGCGCCGGCGAGACCGCGAGATGGAGCGCGATAATAGCGAGGCGCCGCTCATGCGATTAAGAGGACACGACGTCCTCCGACGATGACCACAGTACAACAAGCGAGACAACCGCCTTCCTTTCCCGCGAGGCCCTAGAAGACCCCCCCAGCCCGTCTATGCCGCGAGCGTATGCCTGCGCCCCGGTGCTGGGGCCACTCCTTCCCTCGCTAGCGCTTTTTCGCGTCGCTGGTCTTCAAGCTCACGCCCAGCTTTCGAGAGCGTTCCGCCAGACGGCGTGTCGGCCTCGCCTGCGCTGTCATCGTCGTGCTCGCCCGTGCGGCGCGCCGCAGGCGTCTTGGCCGTTTCTGACGGCCGTTTAGTCGATGGCGCGGAGGAAGACAGGGGGGCCGTTTCCTGGCTGAAAGACGCGCGGGGGCGACTCGAAGCCGCGGAAGACGACTTCTTGCCGCCGACTCGGGCGGTCGTCTTGATCGTCGGAACGTAGTCGGCGCTTCGGCGCATCTTGCTGCGGATGGGTCAAGACGAGTGGTGAGATCGAGCGTCTGGAGCTGAATCAAGCAGACGGGTGCGTACGTGTTGAGCTTGGGAAGGGCGTAGTTGACCGACTTGCGCGCTCGCCGCCCGCCGTCCTGCGACGATGGCTCCTCCTCCTCGGCTATCGCACCTCGTGACTCTGAAGGACAACAGCAATCAGCACGCACTTCAAGCACACTTCCTTTTCCCGCTCCTTCGCGCGAAAAGGACGAGGGGAGAGACTAACGGGCATCCTCGCGCAGGACCTCCATCTCGTCGACGCGTTGCGCGCTCCGCTCCGTGCTGACACCAACGACCATCGGCTCCTCGGCGGCCTTTTTCCGGGCACCTGGTGGGGGCCCGCGGTCCAGGAACTTGGCCACGGGTGCGCGTGGCCGGACGGCGGGCGGTGGCGTCGAAGCGCGCGGGGAGTCGTCATGGTCCTCGTCGACCTCCTCGGCCGGCGAGTCCTGCGTGAACGGACCGTCGCCGTACCCTTCTTCCGGGTCCTCGTCACTATCGGACACGCTCGCCGCGGGCTGCTCGACGACGCGCGCCTTGCCCTTGCCCTTGACGTCCGGTTGGAACTCGCGCAACGGCGCCCGGTCGTCCACCTCGACTTCCTTCACGACCCTGACCGGAGGCTTCGGTGCTGCCGGTGCGGGCTTGCGCGACGCTGTCGCACTCGTGGACGCGCGCGCACCGGCGGCGGACGACTCGGCGAGCTTCTTCGCCCGTGCGGCGATCTGGCGAAGCTCCTCGCCCGTTTCGTCACTCTCACTCTCGCTGCCGCTGTCCGCCTCGCTGAGGTCCGAGCTCTCGTCGCCGCCGACCGCGACGGGGTCGGGCAGGCCGCCGTCGCCACCGTCGTCGCTCTCGTTCGCGGCGCCGAGTACCGGCGGAAGGCGAATGAGGCCCGATACCCGACGAGGGGCTCTTCGGTCGACGTTTGTCGTCGATGACGGGGCTGGCGGAGGTGCCCGCGCGGTCGTGGGGGGCCGGACGAGCGGAGCGCGAGTTGGCGCGAGGACTGGGATGGGGAGTGATGACCGCGGTGATGGCGAGCGAGACGGTCGCGAGGTTCGGGACGACTGCATGTGCGTCGGCGTCGGCTGCGAAGTCGGCTCTTCGCGCAAGCTGGGAACACAACAGGGTCAGTCAACCGAGCACGCGACGCGGCCGAGCGGACCGCACCCTTCCAGCACGCTCCCGCCCCACTCGTGCCCTGCGTCGATATCGTCCGTAGAAGTCTCCCCGCCTTCGCTGATCAGCGACAGGTCTGGCCGTGTCGAGAGCGACGGCCGAGGGTTGCGGGCTGCGGGCGGCCGCCGCCGCGTCGAGACGTTGTTGGCCGGTGCGCCGTTCGCGGGCGAGTCTGCAGGAGTGGCGGTTCAGCTTGAGCAGAAGGCACATGATAAGCTGGAACGAACCAGCCGGTGGGGTCGAAGACGCTGAGCGGCTGGTGGGCGACACGGGCAGCGGCACGAGCAGCGCCTGGAGAGACCTCAGCAGCTCGAGCGGCGCCTCGAGGGCCTGGATCGACTCGGCGATCGTCTGCGACAGTCTTATGATAAGCTTCCTTCCTTCTCTAGTCAGTAGCTCATGTCCAGCGCACCTGAGCGACCTTCGGCGCGACGCCCGGCGCGAGCCTGCGTGAGCTCTCGCTGTCCCGGTCGACGTCCTCTGCGCGCTTGAGGCGGGCGGAGAGGTTCCCGTTCTCGACCTCGAGGCGGTAGATAGACGTGCGTAGGCCCAAGTTCTCGGCGCGGAAGACGGACAGCTCGCGCTGGAGGTCTGCATTCGCTCTACGCACAACACCGCCAGTCAGCGATAGGCCATCGGTCTGCAGCCTTGCAGAGGGGACGCACTTTGAGAGCGTCGAGTTCTTGTGGATGATGTCCTTGTTCTGCGCGAGGTGCTTGCGCTTGACTGCAGATGGGGGGCGGGCAGGCATGAGCGGTCGTTCAACCCGCGCGCGCTCACGCGGGGCGGTGAGCGAGAGGGAGCAGGGACTGACAGTTGTCGTACACGTCCTGGGCCGAGCCGGACTGCCCGAGTTGGCCCTTGCGCGTCGAGCCTGCCATCGGGTGCGCCTGGGGACGAGACCACCTGGCCCCCAAAACTGGCTGGCGCCTCGCCGCGGGCGGTCACGTGGTCGGACTGCGAGTCAAACTCGAGCAGACGCCCCGGCCGCGCTCTCTCTCCATCCCATCGCACAGTCAAAAGTCAACCAACTCACCAGGACGCCTGGACCGAGATGGCGTACGTCTCCCGCACAGCGCGGGCACGCGCCGCGGGCCCATTCGCTGACTTGGACCCTCCCGCTCACAGGACCCGCGTGACGTACACGGATGCAGACCACGACCTGCTCGCCAAGTACCTCATCAAGCTCCCTGAGTCATCCTGGCGCTCCGTCAAGACGTACGCCGAGATGGCGCGCCTTGTGAGTTCCGTTCGTCCGTGCGCTCCCAACTGCCAGTCGCTCACGCCCTCGTTCCGTCCAGCACCCGCACCACACGCAGCAGTCGTGGCACTCGCACTACCGTGACAGTGCCGAAGAGCAGGTCCGCCGGAAGATTGCGAAGCTCAAGCGCGCGGCCACAGAACGGAAGCGCCAGGCGGAGGCAGCCGCCGCGCCCCAGTTCGTGGACGACGGCGACAAGGCCCCGGCCGCTGTGTCCCCACGGCAGAGCACGAGCGGGTCGAAACCCAAGCCCAAGCCCGCGCGAGCGTCGTCGACCGCCACCCCCGCCCCGCAGACAGCGGCGACGAGCATCAAGAAGCGCAAGCGCGACTCGCCGCCGCCGTCCGACTCGGACTCGGACTCGAGCTTTGGCAAGAAGAGCAGCCCGCCGCCGAAGCGCAAGAAGGCGACCAAGGCCCCGTTCACGAGCGAGGACGAGACCGCGCTCGTCAAGCAGCTTGTCATCTTCCGCCGCTCGTACGACCCGTCCAGGAAGAAGTACGAGGTTAAGATGGCCACTGTCTTTGAGCGCCTCGAGGAGAAGTACCCGGTGCGTGCCTCCTCTCGCCCCGTCTGCGGCGGCACGTTGCGGGCACGCCAGGCGAAGGGAGCTCGCGACTGACGATGCGAAATCGTCAACAGGAACACACGCAATCTTCATGGCAGTCGTACCACGCCGGCCACCGCGACTTCATCGACGCGCGTGTCGAGAAGCGTCTGCGCAAGCTCGTCAACGACGGCAAGCTCTCCGCCGTGCCGCCGCCGCCACAGCGCAGAAAAGGCAGTAATACAAGGTCCGACTCG
>ERZ1463038.942-NODE-942-length-10333-cov-12.838004_pt1 | contig 10333 bp, 17 predicted proteins | sample MGYA00564479_ERZ1463038 | MGnify/ENA primary metagenome ERZ1463038 (study PRJEB39244, sample SAMEA3635134) | Helicobacter pylori | study: EMG produced TPA metagenomics assembly of PRJEB11511 data set (Assembly of a 5300-year-old Helicobacter pylori... | reverse complement strand
AGACGTGTGCTCTTCCGATCTGTCCCGGGGTGGCATGAATGAAGTTTCTTACAATTTTCGAACACTTTTTCTGCCGCGATGGCGAGGGTCAGACATCGAAGTACCTCTGGGAGCCGCCGAAGAGCGTGCCCCGGGGCTTCGCTCGCACAGTGGCTGTCGCAGATACGGCCAGCTGGAGGCATGAGCGGGTCGCCGTTCATCCAGCCACCTGCCGATGGAGGCAAACCGGTTTCTGAAGGGTCGAATTGCCAACACTCACGTCCGGCAGCGCGAGAGGTTCAGAGGGCGGGCCAGGCCCCAGCTCTCGACGGCGCTCGCCGACACCGACTTACGGCGGCGGCCGGAAAGCCAGGAAACGCGCGCTGTGCACTGTTGGATGCAGCTGAATCTAGGCTAGCTCCCAATTCAGTGGCTTTGGAGACCTGGGCAGCACGCTCCTGCGATGCGGAGTTCCGCCCAACTCAATCACAATGTGACTTCGACACCTTGGACACACCCATGTTTTCGTACCAGCCAGACTTTCAGGGAACATAGCTCGTCTATGAGAAAAAGTGAGCACGATGAGCTCATAGGTTCACCGGCCAGGATGGGTGCTACTGCCGAAGCCCGCCCAGGAGCTGGTGCTACTTTTTTGCACGCGGCGGAGATCAGAGCGGCGTGAGAGGCGCAGCTTGTCGTCAAGCGCGTCCCGATGACTTCGACCTTGTCGGGGTTCGCGTTCCTGCCTTGGTTCCTCCGACCCTCTCGCCTCGGCGGCCCAAGGTCGCTCGTGCTCGGCTTGACGCTCGGCTTCAGCCTCTCGCTGTCGCTGACCGGGCTGGCGCTGTATGCGAGGGATGCGTGGAAGGCGAGCATCCGGAGAAAGGCAGCCAAGCGGGTCGTCGAGATCCGGTCAGGCGAGATCGTGGACGGAGTGGAGGGGCTCATCGGTGCGTCGCTGTCCGCGCTTCTCGGCTTGGCGCGGCTCTTCTGACGTCGCGGAGCAGGCAACACGCCGCTGGTGAGGATAAAGTCGCTCAGTGACTTGACTGGAGTTGAAATACTCGTACTTTCGTCCTTTTCCTCAAGGCTCGTGGGGAAAGCTGATCAAGAATCGCTTACAGGGGAAGTGCGAGTTTCTGAACCCGTTCGGGTCTGTCAAAGATCGTGTATCGCTCCGAAGTAGGTATCGTTATGTCTCAAGCCTAGAACGTATTCTTATACTACGTGCAGTCATCCAGGAAGCAGAAGATGAGGAGTTAATCCGTCCGCACACGGGCTCGTGCATTTTCGAGGGCACGTCTGGGAGCACCGGGATCTCAATCGCGGGGATTGCTCGATCTCGAGGCTACAAAGCCCGTAGGGCTACCTGCTTAACTTATTCACTTTGCGCTGACAATCAGGCGCGGTAGACATCGTGCTGCCCGACGACGTTGCTCGCGAAAAGGTCCAGCTGCTCGAGGCACTTGGAGCGGAAGTGGAGAAAGGTCAGCCTCGGACTTCCACCTGTCACTTGCCCTCACTTACCCTGTGACTCTAAAGTCCGGCCAGTTTCGATCGTCGACAAGCGCCACTACGTCAATCTCGCGCGCATCCGCGCTGCAGAGTTCGGTAACAAAACCGTCGTAGCTACGGCCACCGACCTTCCCGATCAGAATCCAAGAACCTCTCCCGTCACTTCTCCTACGTCCCCCGCCCAAGCCGACCTTCTGATCACCTCGCAAGCGTCGCCTCCCTTACTATCTTCTCCCACCGCGCTCCCGCACCTATTCGACGACGTGCCCCGGGGTCTCTTCGCCGACCAATTCGAGAACTTGTCAAATCTGTCCGCACACGAAGATGGGACTGCCCTGGAGATTTGGAAGCAGACGAGCGGGGTGTTGGACGCGTTCGTCTCGGGGGCCGGCACCGGAGGCACGATCGCCGGCGTTGGGCGCTACCTCAAGTCGATGAAGGCGGACGTCAAGATCGTCCTGGCGGATCCCCAAGGATCTGGATTGTTCCACAAGGCGAGCTTGTCAGTTAAACCTGCTTCGAGACCACCGCTGATCGCTTCGCGCGTCGCAGGTTCACGACGGCGTCATGTATTCGTCGAGTGAGGAGGAGGGGAAGCGCAGGAGGTACCAGTCCGATACAGCAAGTATCCTGTCCATGTTTACGAACCCGTTCTGTTGCTCACCCGTCCATCTAGGTGGTTGAGGGCATCGGGCTCAACCGGCTCACAAAGAACTTTTCCGAGGCGCTCCCGCTCATCGACGACGCATTCCGGTATGCCACCCCTTTGTACCGTTCACTAAATAAACGCTCATCATTCCTCCTCTGCAGAGTCACCGATGCGGAAGCGGTGGCCATGTCTCGCCACCTTGCCAAGGAGGACGGCCTCTTCCTCGGCTCGTCGTCCGCGGTGAACCTCGTCGCCTGTGTCCGGCTAGCGAAGAAGCTCGGTCCTGGTGCGAGGATCGTCACAATACTGTGGTGCGCCACCTCTTTGCCGCGAGTCATGCGCTTGGCTCACCCTTGCCTCCCTCTCAGCGACTCTGGTACCCGGCATCACAGCCGCTTCTGGTAAGTGCCCTCTGACTCTCACCTGGTGAGCTGATGCTTATCACCTACTTCACCGTTCGCAGGAACAACGAGTACCTGGCGTCTGAAGGAATACCGGTCTCTTCGTCGATCCAGGCAATCGTGGACGAGTGAAACCAGGATTTTGACCGACTTCCTGCGCTGATGTGCTCCCGGATGGCCACTCTGCAGAGAGCACGCATTTTCTTGGCAGTAGTGGAAATGTCCTACGGCCAACGGTGCATTAGGTGCGAGACGGCGAAGGTCCAGGTCGCAGGGAGGGCAGCAGGGAAGGTGAACGACATGAGGGGGGAGCGGGCGAGGCTAGGTATGCGGGTGGAGAACAAGCGGTTGTTTACTGAGACCTGGGAGAAGTCGCCTCGCTTAGGCATGGTGCTCGTGGGTAGGCGCGCCGATGGGCACGGGTGCGACAACGGGGTGGCGCACGATCTCGGCGCGCGTGGGGTCGGAGATGACGAGGGTGTGGACGAAGGCGCCCATGAAGCAGCCGAGTATGTTGGTCACTGTGGTCTCATCGTCGTCATCGGTCGAGTCAGCGCGTGCGTACAGACTGGGAACCACGCACGGGCGCCAATGGCGGTGTACTTCGGCGAGTGGGTGAAGGCGCCGGGTCCCATGATGGCAGCAGCGGCCATGCGTCCTTGTATGTAGAAAATCAGACGGCTCCTGGTCGGCAGGACATGCAGGAAACGAACCTCCGAGGTCGCGCGCCGTGTTCAACGTGACAGCGGCGGGGGCGAAGCTCCAGATGCAGACCGCCTGCGTCACTAAACGTTAGCCAAATAAATCTTCGGGCAGTGAGAGAGCTCACGTAGGCCATGGCGATGTCTACCCAAAGTTGACGGAAGGTCAGCGCACTCGACCACACAGAAGGTTTAAAGGCGCACAGGGAGGGGCCGTGGAGAGAGTGATGAAGTAGTTCGTTGTGTCGAGAACAGTGAACACCACGAGCGAGAGGAACGTCGTCGCGATGAACCTGCAAAGGCACGGGACGGGGTCAGACCTGGCACCGTCATCCCGTCTGCGAAGGAATCGACTTGCTCGTTCCAGAAGACGATCGAAAGGTTCTGAGTGGGCGTGGGGAAGCTGGTGAAGATTCCGGCGGGTCTGATTGAGCAGTGCCTCAGTGATGAGTGCGCGGCGCCGCGAGCGCCGCGAGCGCATCGAGTCTCAGGGGACGTCTGCGCACCCAGTCGGGGAGAAGACAGCGGCGTCGCCGCCGAGGGCGCGAAACCCGTCCGTGATGGTGTCGATCTCGGTACGGTACGCCTCGTAGACCAGCAAAGCTCCGATGAAGGCGCCAAGAAGCTGATGAAGTTGAGCGTTAGCCCTGCGAGTCCGACTGATGTGCGCCGTGTGAGCTCGCTCACCTGCGCAGCGAGGTACATGGGCACCTGTCGGACACGGAGGATATAGTGCGATACACGAGAAAGATTCAACACAGATGTACCTTTTTCCACGAGAAGCCTTTCCAGACAGCGAAAGCCAGCGTGAATCCAGGGCTGAGATGACCGCCTGAGACGGGACCTGCGAGAGAACATCAGCGTCCCTGCTCACTCCATCTCGATCAAACCGGGCATACCAGCGATGATGATTCCGAAGAGAGCGCCCAGTCCTTGACAGGACCGAATGGACGGACGGGGTCAACGAAGCCGACCTCTGACGGCGAGCCGGATCACTCACGTACGCCCACCCGACCTGCCGGAGTCAGCCGTAGCTCAGCTTTGATCCTTTTTAAGATCAGTTTCTCTCACGGTGAACAGGTCGCCGAAACCAGGCAGCTTCGCGGCGGACGTGACTTGGAAGGCGGCAGTCGCGCCGACACCGGCCCAGACGTAGCACGCGGTCCCGAGGGCTTCAGCTGCGAAGCCTACGGCGTGAGAGATACTAAAATCTGATGGGACATGATGGGACGTACCGACGAAGCACGCGAGCCACTTTGGCCTGCGCTCCACCTGTTCGGATCGAGGGTTGCCCGAGTCAGCGCTGTTCTCCCCGCTCGAGCCAGCGACAGCGCGTCGGTAGGAGCAGAAGAGGATAGAAAAGAATGCCTGGTGAATACGTACGACCTTGGCGAGGGCAGCGGTGACGGGTGAGGCGGACGATGCGGTTTCGTGGAACGAAGGCGGGTCGTCCTTGCCCTTCTCGACGTCGTGCGAGGGCGTCGTGGTGAGCTCGGACTTGCTGAGCGTGCGGAATGAAGGAACGGACGAGTCGGTGCAAGCGGAAGGGAGATGGGGACGACGAAGCAGCGAAAGAGTGGGGCTGATTTCCACCTTCGCAACCACAGCTCGCGCTCGGACCCGCGCGGCGGTGCCAATTGACCAGGTCGCCGATCACCGCTCCTTCATGACCTCGTTGATTAGTTCATTCCTGCTGACTTGGTCGTAAGAGTGAGGCGTCAAGCAGATCGTACGTAGCACCGCCACACCTCCACGCGACCGGGAAAATCAACGCGTGAGCAAGTTCGAAGCCAGAATTTGTCCGACTCCATATACTAATAGTCTTCGCCGGCCACTCTTCCTTCTTTCTCTCCAACATGCGGTACAGACGGGAAGCTGCTGGAAATGAGACGGTTTACCCCGCGTTCCGGCGCGTCACGCGATAGGCGCGTCTCCGCACTCAGCCGAGCGTAGGGCGCTCCTCTCTCTTCCTTCCCCAACTCCGACACTGGTCATCTGGAAAGCCGCGATGAAAGATCTTTCACTTCCGATCGTCGACCTCTCACCGTTCCTGCTCCCTTCCTCTGACGAGGACAAGCAGCAATGTGCCGCTGCCGTCCACCGGTACGAGCACTCCGCTCCGCCTTCGTGCTCGCAACCCACCTGAATCGAGTCGTTCTGAGCAGGGCCTGCCTCAACTTTGGCTTCCTCTACCTCACCGGCTTCGAGTCCGTCCTGCTCGAGGCCGAGATGCACGCGCCGCTCGACGTCTCGCGGACCTTCTTCCAGCGGCCCGCGGAGGAGAAGGCCAAGATCCGCATCCAGCAGCCGGATGGCGCTCGAGGGTACCAGGTACTCGGGGAGAATGTAACGCTGTACGCAGGTGCGCGTCCTCCGCCTCCGCAACGCGCGTCGCCTCAAAAACAACTAACGTCCGTTGTTTCTCCGCCCAGCCGACCACCACGAGGGTCTCGATTTGTACAAGCCTGTCGAGCCTGAAGACCCAGTGAAGCCGTTGCACGGGCTCAACCTGTGGCCAGAGCACCCCGCCGAGTTCCGGCCGACGATGGAAGCCTGGGTCGACAAGATGCAGGTCATCGGGCTGGCCCTCATGGAGGCGACAGCGATGGGCCTTGGTATGGACCTGGCAGGGGACGAGTGGGCGACGCTCAAGGAGAGCGTGCGGGATAGTTTCTGGTGCGTGCCGTGCGGACTTCAGGTTGTGCGTCGCACTGAACCTTGGGGTCGCAGGGTAATGAGGAGCATTGCATACCCGCCCCTACCAGGGGACGCTCCAGGTATTTCCTGTGGAGAACACAAGGACTATGGCTGCTGGACTCTTCGTAATTACGACCTCGTCCTCTTTCCTCGCGCTCGCTGACATCGCTGCTTGCCAGTGTAAGCCTCCAGACCTCTGTTCCTCGATTCCACAATCTTCTCACCTCTCATGATCAAAACAGTCACGCCGACTCTACCCAAGGTGCCCTTCAGGTCTTCCTCAAGGACCCAGACGGCACCGAGGAGCGCAGTGGCGTCAAGGGCACCTGGATCGACGCCAACCCCCGCCCTGCGTCATTCGTGATCAATATCGGAGAGATGGTACGCCTCTGAAGGACCGGGAACAATTGTTCGCCTCACACTCTCCACCGCCGTGCAGTGGGAGATCTGGACGAACGGAATGTACCGCGCGACGCTTCACCGGGTCATCCACAAGGGCAAGAACCTTCGCATCTCGTCTGTTCACCACCTGCCCATTGAGGATCAAGGCAGAAATTGATGTGTACCTCCACAGTCTCCCATTCTTCTTCGAGCCGGCCTTCGACGCTGTCGTGGCGCCCCTCCCCTCCGCGCTCGCGCTCCAGGCGACGCTGCCCGATCAGGAGGTGTCCCTCGCTGCGCCTAAGAAGCCCGCAGTCTATGGCGAGTTCCTCTACTCAAAGGTGTCGGCGAACTTTGTGGTCAGCAAAGCTTGAAGAAGGGTTCCAAACTAAAATCAGATCTGACATTCCGTGCAATGGGGAGAAAGTGGTGTCCCCTACCCGCAACAACAACTACGCTCACGTCCTAAATCCCCAAGGTGGCTCTCAGATACTCTCCCACCCCGCAAGGCCGTTGAGTTCGCGGTGCACACGCTCCCTCCACTTCGCCACCACTATATCCGACTCGTATCCCTCCTCCCGCTCGCCTTGTTCGACCCAGCCTATCGGTATCGAGTAGCCGAGGATCCCATCGAACACGCTGCCGACCCACTGCGACGCTGGGGCGAGGCCGAAGCCCGCGGCGGACAGACGTCGGACGACGTCTGCCTTCGGGGTCGGGCGTGCTGGCGAGCGCTCGAGCTTCAGCGGGCCCGCGAGGTGGGGATCTTGGGCCGGGTGCTCGAGATCGGGCGAGGTGGACGTCGGTGGCGAGGGGTGCGCGGGGATCTTGGGGGAGTTCGAGGGGACGCTGAAGCACCCGCAGGCCGACGCCACCGTCGTCCGCGGCTCGGAGGGGCAGCGCGTCGCGTTTGCGACGGTGTAGCGCACCGAAGAGCGCTTGCGATGGCGTCTGGGGTGTTCTGAGTCGGAAGTGGGCTCGATGATGGGCAGGAGTGTGGAGGGGACGAGCGCGGGCGTGAACGCCGACGAGTCGGACATCGAGTCGCGAGCTGGGTGACTCTGCGTGTGAGACAAGGATTGAGTTGGATGCTGAGTAGGAACAAGAGCAAAGAGAGCATCTTGCTCGGAGGTCAACTTGAACCTGAGGGATTTCGTCCGAGTCTAGCGCGAAGCGCTGGCCCTGGTTGCGATGGTCTCTCCGCTCGCTTCTCCACTCACTTCTGCGGCATTCTACTTAGGGATCAATACGAGTCGAGGGAATTGATGAAGAGTTTCGTCATGCTGTTTCAGAGGCGTTGCGAGATCGGACCCAAGGGTGGGCGCGGCGCTGGCGAGACTACCGTGCGCGTCACGAAACGGCGGGTGCTGTCCCCCAAGTCTCGCCTTTTCTCAGCACTGAGCAGCGCTCCGTACGAATACTTCAATAACACCGAAATCCCCCGGAGCACACGCCGGTAGCGAGTCGTGTGACCCGACCGCGACGGCCGTTAATGCTTGCCGGGCGACCCAGAGTCACCTTTCGTTCAGGGTCGAGTGCAACAGCGTATTGTCACCAGAAGTTTGGGGCGAAGTGCCATACCTGTCGATGGCAAACGGACCCAAGCCCCGCCTTCCATTGATGGTGAGCCGCGATACACCCTCACTTCTACGCGGAGCCCTCGACCACCCGCACCGTCTTGTCGAAGCCGCACGAGACAAAGACGAGCTTTCCTTCTCTCTCCAACACCGCAACATCCTTCACAACCGAGCTCCCGCGATCGGCTTCGCGCCGCGCGCGCGCCCGCTCCAACCTCCCGTCGGTGGCGTCCTCGGTGTCGTCGACCGGTCCCGCCGCGCCGTGCGCCCCGATGCGAGCGCGGACCTTGCCCTGAAGGTCTACGACGCGGAGTACGCCGTCTTCCGAGTTGACGAGTACGGCCGAACCATCGGGGAGCCAGCAGTGCCGCGGCGTGGTGAACTCCGACTGCTCCGCGCCCGTGAATATCGTGAGCAGGCGCTGGCTCGAGTGGAACGGGTAGAGGAGGATGCGCGAATTTTCGGTCGAGGTCTGGAAGGAGAGCAGGGGAAGTTGCGGGTGGATAGTGATGTAGAGACTGGAAAGCGAACGTCAGCTGCGAGCCGGTCGGCGAGGAGGGCAGACAAACACGCTGAAGGAAACCCAAGCGTCGCCGTTCTCGTTCAAGTTGTACCCGGTGAGAGTGTAGTCGCTTCGATCCGCGGGTCCAGCCGGCGAGGGCATCTTGAGGTAGTGCAGGATGTGGTCGTCGCGCGCGGTGAAGACGAGGTGCGACGAGGACGGTAGAAAAACGAGCGCTTCGGGGTTCGTTTTGCATTCGTGCGCATGGCGTAGCACAAGGGACAGCTTCGGTGACGTTGCGAGCTCATCGGGCTCCTCGCCGTCGAGCAGCGCGTTCATGCCGTTGTCCGCGACGTTGGCCGTTTCGACGACCTGGTAGATGTTGACGGTGCGGTCGTACCCGATGGACGCGACCCACGATCTGAATGAGTGAATAAGCATGCCTTCTCACCCTGAGACCGGTGCTCGTACCCGTCGTCACTCCACGCGGTTCGCACGATGTACTTGGTGTGGTCCTTGACCTTTTGCTGCACCTCGCGCGTGACGAGGTCAAGAAGGTGGAGAGAGCCCTCCATCGTGCCAGCGACGACGATTCGAGGGTGAACAGGGTGGATCGAGATGCTGAGGACGGGGCTGGGGAACTGGTGCGTGTCGAGGAGCTCGAACGACTCCGAGGAGTACACCTTGACCGTCCTGTCGACCGCGCTCGTGAAGATGGCCGGCACGAGCTCACTGCGTAACACGAGATGGTCAAATTTATCATTCTACAACATGAGACCCGTCGATGCGCCCACGTACCTCTTGAACCTCCCGGACGTTCCTTCCCACGCGCGCCTCGGCAGTACACCGCGCCGCACAGTCAACACGTTTGTTCCGTCTCGAATAACCTTGGTGATCTTGGTCGGCAGCGGGCTCTCAAGCTTCAAGCGCAGGAGCTCGTCCTCGAGCGGCGGCGCCGGGATCGCGAGCGCGTGCATGCGCGAGGTCAGGTAGTCGGCGACGACGTCGCGGAGGTCGGTCGACGCCTCTGTCGGCGTCAGAAGCTCCACTCCGTCGAGTGCTGCTGCTGCTTCGCGGTTGAACGCGGCGAGCGTGTCCGTGTAGCCCTGCGAGGCGAGGAAGCCGGCCACGAGCTGTTGGGACCGAGTGACCACCGACTGCTCGGGCCGCGAGGTGGGCGTCGCCTTCGTCGAGTCGTTGCCGGGGGCTGACACCATTTCGAAGCGCTGTGCCGGTGTTTGATTAGGGCGAGGTGGGGGCGTGAGGGCAAGAACCGCAGCGAGTTCGGCCACGCCTCACCTTCCGCCACATCGCTTGACAACCACCGACTTTCGGCTTACTGAACACTGGGCGAATCTGCTCTGTGGCCGAACCCGACCGCGTGCATCAGGGGCCACTGAACGGCTTCGTGCTCGAGTGGGGGAGAGCTCGGCATGGGTGATGAGTACGCACCGGCGGCCTTGGCAGCTTGGGGAATCCCAGGCGTGCTCTACTGCGTGACTTCAGCCTGCGTGGCTCCCGGTGGCGCGGAACTATTTACCTCGGCGACCAGTGAGCTCCTCGCACGGCAGGGGCCGAGCGACACCGTCCTAGCAACGCCACCCAACCCACCGCCTCTCTCTTGATCCCACAAGATGCATTTCACCTTCAAACGCAATGGCTTTGAGGCTGGTCCTCCTTTTGGCGCTGGCGCTGCTTCCGTTGGGAACCACTCTCGCCTCGCCCACCTTGCCAGTCCGGCAGGTCGTCGAGAAGAGATCGGCTACTCCGTCTGCATGGCAGGAGGTTGAAGGAAGACCAACTCCACAACAGCGCTTCGAGCTGTCTATCGGGCTCCGACAAAGCAACCTGCATCGTCTGGAGTCGGAGCTCCTTGCGATCAGCGAGATCGGAAGAGCGTCGTGTAGGGAAAGAGTGTCCTAGGTGTGTAG
>ERZ1463038.941-NODE-941-length-10338-cov-15.444326_pt1 | contig 10338 bp, 19 predicted proteins | sample MGYA00564479_ERZ1463038 | MGnify/ENA primary metagenome ERZ1463038 (study PRJEB39244, sample SAMEA3635134) | Helicobacter pylori | study: EMG produced TPA metagenomics assembly of PRJEB11511 data set (Assembly of a 5300-year-old Helicobacter pylori... | reverse complement strand
TGTGCTCTTCCGATCTCGAGAACCCGAACCCGTTCTACTCGTCGGACGAGACGGAGCCGCTCGCGAGTTGCGGGTACCGCTACCGCAAGTTCGACCTCTCGATCACCGAGGACGAGGACGTGCAGATCATTGTCCGTACCGAGGTCGATTCGTTCGTCAAGAGCCAGGTCGCGAGCGAGGAGGACACCTACATCACCGTCAAGACGCTCAACGAGTTCGACTCGCGCTCCCAGGGCAGCGGTGGCGCGCCTGACTGGAGGACCAAGCTCGACAGCCAGCGCGGTGCCGTTGTCGCAACCGAGATGAAGAACAACTCGAGCAAGCTCGCGAGGTGGGCCGTGCAGAGCATCCTCGCCGGTGCCGAGCAGATGAAGATGGGGTGCGTTCTTGCGTGCTTGCTCGTCACGCCGCTAGGTGCTGACCTCCCACCCGCCTCCGCTCAGATATGTTTCGCGTGTCAACCCTCGCGATGCCTCGCGCCACACGATCCTCGGCACCCAATGGTACAAGCCAAGAGACTTTGCGTCGCAGATGAACATCAACCTCGCCAACGGATGGGGAGTCGTCCGCACCATCGCCGACCTCTGCCTCAAGCAGCCGGAGGGCAAGTACGTCCTGCTCAAGGACCCGAACAAGGTGCGTTCCGCTCTTTGCTTTCTGCACCCCCCATCACAGCACTTTCCCCATCCATGTAACCCTCGTGGCCTCTTCCGCGACCGAGTCTGCGGAGCACTGACTCTACCTTCCGGTCCACAGCCTGTCATCCGACTGTACGCTGTGCCGTACGATGCCTTCGAGATCAACGAGGACATCGAGGAGGACCTCGTCTCGCTGCACGGTGGCTCGGACGGAGGACTCGGCGGCTTGTAGAGATATTTTGCAACCGCCCTCGTAACCGGACACCGTCGTGCCGAGCCTCGGTATGAAGCCAGTCCAACTTTCGTCATCCGCTTGCGCTCAAGTGCTGAGGGGGCGTCGCTGGCTCAACTTGGAACCACCGGTTTTCCAAGGACGGCAGGTCTCGCGCATTGCTCGGGCGAATGGACATCACAGCGGCTGGCGCCCAGTCTATGAATTGATCGAGGTCTTGAGTGATACGCGCACTCTAGATGCGATTACGACGCAGGTTGGATCAGGATGCGAGCATTGGATCAGGATCCGAGGATCCGTGCCACCGGCAGGCGAGGACCGCTCAAGCACGGCGCGCCCCTGATTCACTCAGGTGGGGTTGATCTACCCACCTGAGGTTCCGCGAAGGCATCTAGACGATGATGTAAGTGGTGCGATTAACCTGGGTATATCCGGCGGCATTATTTTTGGGGGGAATTTCAAGCGTCGAGCGATGGCTGGCTGGCTGCGGCCGCCGCCTTGCGCTCACTCCGCCGCGCGACCTCCAGCCTCTCCCAGTCCGGCCGCACCTGACCCAGTGCCAGTTGTCCGCCTGGAGACGCCCCGTTCCGCTCGCCAGCCCCCCACCGCTCGTTGTCCAGCGCAGTCGTACTCATGGTCGCCTCAAGTGCGAAGATCGTGGTCCTGGGCGACGGAGGCGTCGGCAAGACGGCCTTGACCATTCAGCTCTGCTTGAACCACTTCATCGGTGCGTCTCCTGCCTGCGGGTCGCTGGACCGACCTGCGCTCGCTCCGTCGTGCTGACCCTCGTCGTGCCGTCTGTGCAGAGGTCCGCCTGCTTCCGCTGCCCCAGCCCGACTTGACGAGGCTCGTGCCATGCTTCTGATCGCTGACGCCGCTTCTCTCGCACGGCGCAGACCTACGACCCAACCATCGGTAAGTCGAGCCCGCGAGAGGCGCGAGCTCAGACAGCACGCTCACGCCCAGCCGCCTGCGCCCTGTCTCCGCAGAGGACTCGTACCGAAAACACGCCATCATCGACGACGAGCCCTGTCTCCTCGAGATCCTCGACACAGCCGGTCAAGGTGCGGCCCTTCTCAGCTCAGCGTCCATCGAAGGTCGCTTGTCCCGGGCCGCTTGGGGCGAGCGGCGCGCTCAAGCGATTGTTCGCTGCCTGTCGATTGCCAGCGCACGCTGTGTTGGCTTTCGTGCAGCCAGCTCGGCGTTAGAGGCCCAACAGACGTTCTGCGCAGTGAGCTAGGGCGCCCAAGGACGCCGCTGCCGGGCAGCATGACGGACTCGAGCGGGCGATAAATATCCAGGGGGTCTACGTCCTGGTGCTGACCGCCCTTATCGTTTGCGCGGCTCTGCAGAGGAGTACACTGCTCTACGAGACCAGTGGATACGGTACGTCCTACCGACCCTGCTGGCCCGGGGACCGAAGGCCGAGGAGGCGCCGGCGCACACGCACTGACATGACGCTCCGTTTCAGGGAAGGAGAGGGCTTCGTCCTCGTCTACTCGATCACCGCCAGGGCAACCTTTGAGCGGATTGAACGGTTTCGGCACCAGATCACGCGCGTCAAGGACTCGGACTCGATCCCCATCGTGCTCGTCGGGAACAAGTCGGACCGTGCGAACGAGCGCGAGGTCGGCAAGGAGGAGGGCGCAGCGCTCGCAAAGCGACTCGGGTGCGAGTTCGTCGAGACGAGTGCGAAGACGCGGAGCAATCTCGAGCACGCGTACTACTCGGTCGTCAGATTGAGTGAGTCCACGAGCCGGCGCCGTTGGTCGGGCGGCGGCAGTGTTGTGGGGCCACAAGAAAGCTGACGAATGTCCGTGTGTGTGCTACTACAGTTCGGCAACAACGAGAAGGGACGACAGGTCGACCGGTCAAGAAGGCCAAGAAAAGCAAGAAGTGCTCCATCCTGTAAATGGGCCGCATCGCCCTCCGTTAGCTTTACGTCGGTTCCCTCTTCCATATACCCGGCCGACACCACCCATCCCCATACCTCACTTGCCGCACACGCTCTTCCGACCTACATTGGTGTGCGGTGTACGACCCTCGTCACGACCTCTCGACTTTCGGCATACTATCCTCCTGCCCTTTCCGCCCCACCTCTTATCTTCCTCTTTGTCTTCACCTCGTCTTTGCTTTGGTTGTGCCTTTCACTTGTGCAAAACTGGGTCAGCAGCTTACCTCTGCGAGCGCTTCGCACGAATCCCACGCGCACAAAGGACGTCGACCGCAAGTGCTGCCGCCAGTGTTTCTCGAGATGAGCACATTCGAGTTCAGACTCTGACCAACGAAACGAAGCGAAAGCATGTTCCAGCACGCTACGCTCCAGGGGGCCTGACGGGAGGCACCGCCTCGCTCCGGTTCGAGATGCGCGCCTGCTTCCTCGTCACTGGCGCAGGAGTTGCCACCCCAGAGCTATCCGTCGTCCTCGTCGAACTGCTCCATCTCGAGACGAGGCCATCGCCGGGCGCCTTGACCGCCAGGCCCCCGCCCTTACCGAACGTCCTCGCGCTGCGAAGCATGTCCGAGACGGAGGTTTCGGCGGAACTGCGACTGCTTTCTCTTCGAGATGAGGCTTTACTGGATCGATTTTTCTCGGAAGGATCGGCCGTGGGCGAGTCGTCGACGGCGATGGCGACGCGCTTCGCCGGTTTGCGGATGACGATCTGTGCGGGGGCGCCCTTCCTCGTCGAACCGTTTCGAGAGAGAAGAGACGCTTGTCTGGATATAGAGAGTGGAGGTGGGGAGAGCGGTTTGGGCGGCAGGGTGCCGCTGGCCGCGAAGCGAGTGGCGTTTGCGGCCGCGTTCGCCTCGCGAGATGAAAAGGCACCGTCGTCCCCGGGTGTGTACGATAGAGCGTAGGCGAGGGATTTTTCTCCTGCTTGGATGGCGACCGAAGTGGGGCGGCGAAGTGGAAGCGAGACGAGGAGTTCCTCCGCGGTGTCGTCAATCGACTGGAACGTCGAGCGGGTGTCGGCCTTCTCGAGGTCGTACTTCTCCGGGTCGCTCGGGAACTGGGCGACCCATTCAACGGCTAAAGTGAAAGATGAACTCAGTCGGGCAGATCGGCAAAGGTTTGGGAGGGACCATACGCAGAGGCGCTTTGGCAAGCGCGCTGAAATGCATCATGCAGAAGATGCCGCTGACCAGCGTACCGAAAGCCACGAGGGTAGCTACGGAGCCTAGAAAAGTGAGAAACTTGAATGCCGATTGTGTGTCCGTCTAAGATCCAGACGCATGGTTAGCCGGCCGACCCCAGCGGAGGCCTGTCTCTGCCGCTCACAAATGTCTTCTGGGTCGTGAGAAACAGGGTGTGCCCGCTTAAAACATAGTTTTGAGTACTAGTAATTCGTACGCTGTATCACTTGAGCTCACAGAAAGGCCAAGTCGCCGCAAATGAAGATCAGGAATAGGCGCCGTTGCTGCCGGTGGAACGCAACGTAGCCCACGGCGAGCCAGGCGATGCAGATACCGGTCCAGATGCCGAGGAAGATCTCGTACGGCTGAGATAGGACTTTGAAACGACCGTAGTAATCCGAAGGGTACTTGTGAGTGCACAGCTCGAACAGCCAGATCCCCTGTATGAATAAGTATGAGTGTCGAGAAAGCTGCCTGGTGAGATCTGAGACTGCTGAGTTTGAACCCACCTGGAAAGCTATGATGAAGAAGGCCGATAGCTGGAGGGCAATCTCGAAGCACAGGGCGACGACGTGGGCGCGCGCGATGCGGCGATCGGCGCCCATCTTGTGGTACGTGCGCCACTCGAGGACCTGCACCGGATATAAGAGGTGGGAGTAAGCAAAGAGGTTTCCGTCTTGCCTGGGCATTTCGGGAGACCTTTGTGAGCTTGTACACGACCCAAGCGAGTCCGAACGAGCCGACGCCTTCAAAGACCGCGATCGCGAGCTCGAATTGCAAGGCGCCTTCCCAGAACTGGTTTGGGGACGCGTCAGTACAGATTCAGTGTTCAAAGACAGATCCACCTACTCTGGGAATAATGTTCTGCTTCGAGCACGCCGAGACTATGACTGTTTCATGGAAGACGCCGTGGAAATGCGCGGTCTGGGTGACTTGGAAGATCGCTTCGGGGGGGTGCAAAGGTTAGCCAGCAGAGCTGTAAAAGATATCGGTTCTACAGACAGTAGACGAAAGCCAGGAGGTGCGCGATCGCCACGGCACCGCTGCGTGTGGTGTTGACCGTGAGCGCTGTGTGAGTGACTTCAACGAAAAGGGGGGCAGAGGCACTGACATATGAGGCACGCTCTCGTACATCACTCCAGTGAAGCTCAAAATCGCGATCCAGATCTCGTAAAAGATGAAGACCGTGCTCATGGTCTGCAGGCGCCTGATGTAGACCGTCGGAGTCGCCTTTACGTGGACCATTAGCTCGAACTACGTGGTGACGGAGGAACAGAGTACCGCACCAGAGCCGAGACACACTCAGAAGTGACGGCGAGGACTTTTCCATTGACGTCGCGGACTCCTGGAACGAGGAAGAACGTCGAGTTGTCCGCGTCGGTCGCGGCCTGCCGACGCCGGAACGGCTCGTCGAGATGTCGGCGACGTCGGTCCTCCGTTTTGTCCACCTCTTCAACGTCTTCTTCATCATCCGTGTCTTCTGCCTCGCTCTCCTCCCTGTTCGGGCGAGCGGCAGACGCCGGGGCTGTTCGAGCGACACTGGTGATGGGAGCTGGCGGCGGCGACGTGGAGCGTATGCTCGAGAACGAACTCGACGCCAATTGAGTTGGTGGAAGCGTTGTGAAAGCTGGGAAGTCTGGGACTTGGAATGACGATGGAGGCACCGTGGCGACAGTAAAGAGCGTGGCGAAGGTTGGCGGTGCGGAGAGGCGGTTGCTCGCGCTCGAAGTCAACGAAGATTCTAAGAGGCCGCCAGAATTGCTCGTCCTGGAGGAGGCTAGGCGACTCGAAGTTGGCGTTGCGATGGTGAGCGTCGACCCGCGACTGGTGGCGCTCTGCGAGTTGTCCGAAGCATTCTGCACGCCGCGATAAGTATAGCTCCCCAGGGGTGGGGCCACGACGGTGCCAAGACTTTCTTCGCCGCAAACTTACCGATGGTGCGACGAGTCCCGACGGCGGGCGCTTTCGCGATCTGACCGAGTATGGAAACGCCTGTCTGGCTAATCTGCAGAGCCTCGCCTTGGAGTAGGCCTAGGAGAATCGCGTGGATGAGGGCTACGATGACGAAGAGCTGAATAAGGTGGTGGTGCGAGAGTCGCTCGATGACGGTTCGGGCGGTAGTCGAGGCCAGTGCGAGGGGTGGGCGAGTCGTCGGCATGGTGGTCGGCGGAGGGAGGCTGGCGGCGCGAGTGTGCTGGAACGAAGTGGCCCAGATGAGGGTCCAGCCCCGAAGTGAAAATGTGTGAGAGGAGGTCAAAAAGCGAGTCGATGGATGTCCAGCACGCGTCGTCGTCGAAGAGAAAGGGAGAAGCGATCGCGACCGCGACCTCGACGCGGGTTCCTCAGGCCGAAGGGACGAGAAACAAGCTCGACCTGTAGTAGGGGAAGATGAGGGAAGTTTCCAACCAGGATCCGGCGAAGGATCGCCGTTGACGCCGGAGACTTGTTGACCGTCGGTCGTGGTAGTCGTCGTCAAGCAGGCGCGAGCGCGCGGCCCGCGTCGCACGCCACTGTCGTCAACCTCGGACCACTCGCTCTTTCGTCGTCCGTGCAGGGGAGTGGGGGGGAGGTCTCTATGTCATCAGCTAACCAACACATCTAAAACTTCCCCGGACTCCACCATCCTCGTCTACTCACATCACAACCTCCTGGTCGCCCTCGCTCGTCCAGAACCGCCTCGCTGCATGCTCCATGGCCGCTCGCCCCTTGTACGCGTTGGTCTCGTACCGCACGGTGCTCCAGGTCTCAACCTTTTTCCCGGCCGCTCGTTGCGGCATCGTCTTAGCTCGGGGCATGCTGAGCGGTTCGATCGGGCTCGCTTTCGAGATGCCGACCGGCGGGTAAGGGTTCGAGGCGAAGATGCCGGTCGAATAGATAAGGGCGGATTGTGAAAAGAGAGTGTGCGCTGGAAGCGACGGGTGCGAGAGAGGGTGCGGCTTTGGGACTGGCGGCGGCGGCGTTGATGATGGGTGAGCGGATAGAGTCGCGGCGAGGGGAGCCAGGGCCGCGAGTGTTTCTGTGGGTGCGTGCGGCCACGGGTGTGGTAGGTACGAGATGGACTCGCGGCATTGGAGTAGGTACGACAGCGTGAGGTTCGTCGAGGCCATGAGCAGCTTCGGCGGCTCGAGGTGGCTCGTCGTGGGCGACGACAGGGTCGAGTCCGTCGGGTGGGAGAGGGAAGAGGGCACCACAAACGAGACTTCGCGTACGAATGTAACGTCCTGCGAGCCGAGTAGCTGCAAGAAGCGCGTTCGGCATGGTCAGCTCCCCGGCGCGTCATGAAAGCCGTGTCGGACCAGACGCACCCTGTTGACCCATTTTGGCGAATCCTGCTGCACCCCGATCAGACGTTCGCTCCGTATTGTGCCGTCCTCGAGGAGTGTCCGACTGAGGACGTCCATGCTGATCACTGCGACGCACGCGACAAGAGCATCAGCGTTTCTGCTCACATCCATCAGGGCTGGCCTGTCTGTCCGCAACCGCGCTCAGCCAGAGCGGTCACCTGTTCCTTCCTTCCAAAGGCCCCCTCCCGGAGCACCGCTGCACCTTCCGCGTGCGCAGGCGCCACGCCTCCGAGCCCGAGATGCCCGAGCCGATGCAGCCCGGCCGACCTGCTCCCCCGACGCGGCGAGCCAGTTGTTCGACATACCATGTGGCGCGAGAGGATTCGGGTACTTGTTCATGACGGCGTAGACGTGGGCCGGCCATGGGAACGGGAACGGGAACGCGGTGGTGAAGAGCGGCATGGTGGCGTGCGAGGCGGAGGAGGGTCGGCGGCCGATCGAGGCGTCTAGTCGCTCTAATGCGAGTACTGAGCACAGTCGAGTCGGGGCGGAAGGAACGAGAGAGAGCACAACAACGGGTACTGAGAGACGGGGGCCGAGATAGAGCGGGACAAGGCAGGAAGCGCATCATACCGCCGGCGGCGGACATTTTGCGCACGGTCCACGACTGCGTTTTTGCCACCGAGCCGCGCCGACGCCCTCAGGCTGCTCCCCAGGCCCATTCGATCCTCAAAAGAGCGATTTGCTCCATTGAATCCGAGATCGCGAGGCTTTACCTCCAGCAAACGATTGGTATCCTCGCGTCGCAAGCAGACACGGAGCTCTTATTAGCTTCTCCCTTGGAAGCACCTGGTCAGGCAGAGGCAAGTTGGATCAAAAGAAAGGTGATGCGTCTATATGGGGTCCCATAATTCTTGGACGACCAACGACCCTGTCTGGAACAGAATACTTGGTTGTCACAGACGCGCTGGTCAGCTTCGACCTCGGCGATGCGACACACGCATACGAAGTGGGCTCGACTCGAGCAGGTCGGGACGGCGTTTTGGTTGCCGGCAGCTTTGATTTGAAATCTGGATGAGGTTGAGTGAGCCCTCTCCCTGGGGGCACACCGGGGAGGCCCGCCGTCGCGCGCGAACGTGCATGTATTAGACGCGTCAACGAGGCCGTTTGAGGATCGGTCTCGGCCCACAAAGCGTAATGGGTGCAACTGACTGTGTTACACGTGGGTATCCAGAAAATTCGAACACGGGGGACTTGTTGATGGGAACAATGCGCGAGTCTCTAAAACAGTACTGGGCGAGCCGCGCGCGAGGGAAGGACCGAGGGGTGCTTTAACCAGAGCACATCACGCAAGCGTCTGACAGCGACCGAAGCAGTCAGTGATCATGCTCAAAAGGCCATAGAGTGCGGAAAGACGCACCCTTGTTCTCCAAGCTGCACATGAGGGTCGCGTCTGCGAGCTCCTTGGCCTCGCGACGCTTGATGGCCTCCTCGTACGAGATATCCTCGCCATCCTCGGAAGGTGCCTCGGAGGAAGATGCCTCGGAGGCGGCAGGGGTCGGGAGCGACGCGGCGGCGGCGGCGGCGATGATGACCGGCGCGGGAGCGGCGGCGACGGGCGGCGGCGACTCGAAGCGCTTCGCGGGGGACGGGGACGCGAGGGTAACCTTGACAACGCCGTTGGTGAGGTCACGCATCGGACTCGGTGCCGGGCTCGGGAGGGCTGCCTTCGGGGCGGCGGCCTTGGAGTTGTCGGCCTTGGCCTGGGCTGGTGGGGAGTAATCAAGTTTAGAAAGGATGCGAAAGAAATGTGGCTGAGCAGACGTACCGATGGTGGCCTGGTCGACGGTGAACTTGACGGCTCCGACGGCGGCACGGGTACGGAGGTAGTACTGAAGGAGGTGGGTCAGCACTGCGAAGGAACCGGTAGTTCCAAATGAACGCACCATGCCGGTCTTGAGTCCCTTCTTCCAGCCGTAGAAGTGCATGGAGGTGAGCTGAGCCCTGTGGATTGGAGCCGTTAGCGAAGGCGCCGCGAAGGAGTACGTGATGGCACGGCAAGCGTACATGGTCGGGCTCGAGAGGTGGATGTTGAGCGACTGGCTCTGGTCGATGAAGGCTCCACGGTCGGCCGAGAGGTCGATGATAGTCCTGAGAGGGGGATTCGTAAGCGAAGGTCGAAGAGGCGAGAGGACTGGGCGCACTTCTGACTGATCTCCCAGACGGTCTTGTAGATCGCCTTAAGCTCATCGGGGATTCCAGAGACTGTGGTTGAGATGAGTGAGCAAGTGCTGCTAGGACAGAAAGCCGCGAAGAGAGCGGCTGACCGTTCTGGATGGATCCGTTGTGCGCGATGATGGTGTTCTTCATCGCGTCGTTCCAGAGACCGCGGTCGACAAGGTCCCTCAGGAGCCAGGGGTTGACGATCTGGAACTCTCCGGCGAGGACACGGCGAGTGTAGATGTTGCTGAGGGAGAGCGGCGTCAGAGGCCTGCGCGGCGGCGCCGAGGACGAGCATAACGCACGAGGTGTAGGGCTCAAAGCACTCGTTGAAGCCGAGGATCTGACTGGTCGACGCAGTGGGCTGGGGTGACGATGTGTGAGTGATCAGGGTCATGAGCGGCGACGAGTTGGACTTACCATCGGCGCGCAGACGAGCGAGTTGCGGAGACCATGGACGGCAATCTTCTCCTTGAGCTCGGCCCAGTCCCAGAGGTCGGTCGGGGTGACGCCCCAGAGGTCGTACTGGAGGTCGCCGCGCGAAGCGGGCGAGCCGCCGTTCTTCTTGTACGACGGGTACCATCCGTCCTCCTCGGGGTGCGCGATCTTGTAGTCGCGCGCCATGTCGCATGACGACTCGATCGCAGCGTGGTAGATCGTCTCGAAGATCTGGAGGTTGAGCTGACGCGCACCGGGCGAGTCAAACGGCAGGCGGAGCTTCATGAACGCGTCCGCGAGTCCCTGCACCCCAATGCCGATCGGGCGGTGGCGCATGTTGCTGTTCTCGGCCTCCTTGACAGGGTAGTAGTTGACGTCGATGATGCGGTTC
>ERZ1463038.940-NODE-940-length-10339-cov-34.676002_pt1 | contig 10339 bp, 10 predicted proteins | sample MGYA00564479_ERZ1463038 | MGnify/ENA primary metagenome ERZ1463038 (study PRJEB39244, sample SAMEA3635134) | Helicobacter pylori | study: EMG produced TPA metagenomics assembly of PRJEB11511 data set (Assembly of a 5300-year-old Helicobacter pylori... | reverse complement strand
TGTGGCGGCTGAAGTGATCAAGCAGAAGCTTGGTTATGACGTCAAGCTGATGCCGGTTGCGACCGGGATCATGTGGCAGGGCGTTGCGACCGGTAAACTCGACCTGATGCTGTCGGCCTGGCTGCCAGTCACGCACGGCGAGTACTGGACCAAGAACAAGGACAAGGTTGTCGACTACGGTCCTAACTTCAAAGATGCCAAAATTGGTCTGATCGTCCCGGAATACGTCAAAGCGCAAAGTGTTGCCGACCTGAAAACCGATGACTCCTTCAAGAAAAAAATCGTGGGCATCGACGCCGGTTCAGGCGTGATGCTGAAGACCGATCAAGCGATCAAGGACTACAACCTGGAGGGCTACAAATTGCAGGCCAGTTCCGGCGCTGCAATGATTGCCGAGTTGACCCGCGCTGAAGAAAAGCATGAGTCCATTGCCGTCACTGGCTGGGTTCCGCACTGGATGTTTGCCAAGTGGAAACTGCGCTTCCTTGAAGATCCAAAAGGCGTTTATGGCGCAGCCGAGACAGTGAACAGCATCGGCAGCAAGGGTTTAGAGAAAAAGGCACCTGAAGTGGTGGCCTTCCTGAAAAAATTCTCCTGGAACTCCAAGGATGAAATCGGTGAAGTCATGCTCGCGATCCAGGACGGCACCAAGCCTGAAGTCGCCGCGAAAGACTGGGTTGCCAAGCACCCGGAACGTGTTGCCGAGTGGACTAAGTAAAAGCGCTTAAACGCGTCTACGTCGCACCTTTCAAGGCCATCTTGCATTCCTGCAAGATGGCCTTTTGCCTGACTATAACTGCCCGCCATCCGCGCCATCTCGCTTAATCATCCCCCTGCTTTATTCAAATAAGCGTGCGTCGTCGCGCATCGTAGCTAATGTCGTTCTAATACTAAGGTCGTCTGGAGTGCGCTCAGGACCAGACTAAAGTGTAATTCGTTCAAACTCATCTGTGCTGCGAGGACAAAAATAATGAACGACAGCATTTACATCTCGATTCAAAACAGCCCCCTTTTTAAGGAGCTGGTCTCAAAAAGAGAGCGGTTCGCTTGGATTCTTTCAGCGATCATGCTTGGGTTGTATGCGGGCTTTATCTTTTTAATCGCTTATGCGCCACAGGTTCTCGGGGGCAAAATCAGCCCTGAATCATCAATCACGTGGGGGATCCTGATAGGGGTCGGGCTGATTCTTTCAGCGTTTATCCTCACCGGGATCTATGTATACCGTGCGAACGGTGAATTTGATGACCTGAACAAAGCGATTCTGAAGGAGGCCCAACAATGATCCGGCGACTACTAACGGCCCTTGGCCTTGCTGTGTTCGCACCGACTCTGTGGGCGTCTGAAGCGCTTACCGGTGCAGTGCAAAAACAACCGCTGAACGTTGCTGCTATTGCCATGTTTGTGGTGTTTGTCGGCTTCACCCTGTGCATCACCTACTGGGCGTCCAAACGCACCAAGTCGGCGGCAGATTATTACTCGGCGGGCGGTAAAATTACCGGTCTGCAAAACGGTCTGGCGATTGCTGGCGACTATATGTCGGCAGCATCATTCCTGGGGATTTCCGCGCTGGTGTTCACCACCGGCTACGACGGCCTGATCTACTCGATCGGCTTCCTGGTGGGTTGGCCGATCATTCTGTTCCTGATCGCCGAGCGCCTGCGTAACCTGGGTAAATACACCTTCGCTGACGTGGCATCCTATCGCTTAGGTCAGACCCAGATTCGCACGCTGTCTGCCTGCGGCTCTCTGGTGGTGGTTGCGTTCTACCTGATCGCGCAAATGGTCGGTGCCGGCAAGCTGATTCAGCTTCTGTTCGGTCTGGACTACTACATCGCGGTGATTCTGGTGGGTGTCCTGATGTGCATGTACGTCCTGTTTGGCGGCATGTTGGCGACTACCTGGGTTCAGATTATCAAAGCGGTGTTGCTACTGTCGGGTGCAACCTTCATGGCAATCATGGTCATGAAGCACGTTAACTTCGATTTCAACACCCTGTTTTCCGAGGCGATCAAAGTTCACCCTAAAGGTGAAGCGATCATGAGCCCGGGTGGCTTGGTGAAAGACCCTGTGTCTGCGTTCTCTCTGGGTCTGGCACTGATGTTCGGTACCGCTGGCCTGCCACACATCCTGATGCGCTTCTTCACCGTGAGCGACGCTAAAGAAGCTCGCAAGTCGGTGCTCTACGCAACAGGCTTCATCGGCTACTTCTACATCCTGACCTTCATCATCGGCTTCGGCGCGATCCTGTTGGTAAGCACCAATCCGACCTTCAAAGACGCTGCTGGCGCGCTGTTGGGCGGTAATAACATGGCGGCGATTCACCTGGCCGATGCAGTCGGTGGCAGCTTGTTCCTGGGCTTCATCTCTGCGGTAGCGTTCGCTACCATCCTGGCAGTGGTTGCAGGTTTGACCCTGGCTGGCGCAACAGCGGTGTCTCACGACCTGTATGCCAGTGTAATCAAGGGCGGCAAAGCCAACGAGAAAGATGAGATTCGGGTATCGAAGATCACCACTCTCGCACTGGGTGTTCTGGCTATCTTCCTGGGCATTCTGTTCGAAAACCAGAACATTGCGTTCATGGTTGGCCTGGCGTTCTCCATCGCGGCAAGCTGTAACTTCCCTGTCCTGTTGCTGTCCATGTACTGGAAAAACTTGACCACCCGTGGCGCCATGATTGGCGGCTGGATGGGCTTGGTCAGCGCAGTAGGCTTGATGATCCTTGGCCCAACCATCTGGGTAACGATCATGCACCACGAGAAAGCCATCTTCCCGTATGAATACCCGGCGCTGTTCTCCATCGCCATCGCGTTCATCGGTATCTGGTTCTTCTCCATCACCGACAAGTCCAAAGCGGCAGAGGGAGAACGTGCCTTGTTCTTCCCGCAATTTGTCCGCTCGCAGACTGGCTTGGGTGCCACCGGCGCCGTCGCTCACTAACGTCTGTTGATGTCATGAAAAAAGCAGCCTTCGGGCTGCTTTTTTTATGGACGTGAAAACGGTTATTTTTGCTGAACCATAAAAAACCCCGCTATAAAGCGGGGCGTTCTGCAGCCAGCGGACTAGATCCTGCCGAGCAGGACCAGGATTAACAGAATGATCAAAACAGTCCCGATGATGCCCGATGGCCCATAACCCCAGTTTCTGGAGTGCGGGAATACCGGCAGGCCGCCAACGAGCAGCAGGATCAGGATGATGATAAGAATTGTGCCGATGCCCATGACGAGTTCCCTCTTGGTGAGTGGCTTCTGCAGTTCACGCAGTTAACGCCCAATGCGTAAAGTGTGTGCTGCTTAAATGATCCGACTGCGGCTGTTTGAAAAAAGTCCGTGGTCTGTGTCGTAATATTTCATGGGGGGGCAGAACTGTGCTTTATCACATCGCCGCCGATGCCGTTGTCCTCATGCATGTGCTGTTTATTCTCTTTGCCTTGTTCGGTGGATTACTGGCGATACGTTGGCGCTGGCTTATTGCACTGCACCTTCCGGCGGTTGCATGGGGCGCGGCTGTCGAGATATGTCATCTGTACTGCCCGCTTACACCGCTGGAAAACGAGTTGCGCGTGAAGGCGGGTGATCAAGGTTTCAGCGGTGGGTTTATCGAGCATTACCTGATTCCGCTGATCTACCCTGCGGGGCTTACGCCGCAGACCCAGTTGTGGTTAGGCGCTGGGGTTGTGGTGATCAATGGGGTGGTTTATTTCTGCTTGATAAGACGTCATTGGCGTCAGCGCAACGCCTTATAAGCCGTGGGTTTGCCCTTGGTATTCAGCAATTGGATGGTGAGGTGTTACGGGGATGACCTTCGCTACACTGCGACTCATCTTCCCCGGAACAACAAGGCATTCCCCTATGCAAAATCGCATGATGATCACCGGCGCCGGGTCAGGCCTGGGTCGCGAAATCGCGCTGCGCTGGGCCCGTGAAGGCTGGCAATTGGCGTTGTCGGACGTCAATGAGCCTGGCTTGCAGGAAACCCTTAAGTCAGTACGCGAGGTTGGCGGCGACGGTTTTATCCAACGCTGTGATGTGCGGGATTACAGCCAGCTGACGGCCTTCGCCCAAGCGTGCGAAGAGAAGTTTGGCGGCATAGACGTTATCGTCAACAACGCGGGCGTTGCCTCCGGTGGCTTTTTCAGCGAGCTGTCGCTGGAGGATTGGGATTGGCAGATCGCGATCAACCTCATGGGCGTCGTCAAGGGCTGCAAGGCGTTTTTACCGTTGCTGGAAACGAGCAAGGGCAAGATCATCAATATCGCGTCAATGGCCGCCTTGATGCAGGGCCCGGCCATGAGCAACTACAACGTGGCCAAGGCCGGCGTCGTGGCGCTGTCGGAAAGCCTGCTGGTCGAACTGCATCAACAGGAAGTCAGTGTTCACGTGGTATGCCCGTCGTTTTTTCAGACTAACCTGCTCGATTCTTTCCGTGGTCCAACCCCGGCGATGAAAGCCCAGGTTGGCAAACTGCTGGAAAGCTCGCCAATCACCGCCAGCGATATTGCCGACTACATCTTTGAGCATGTCGCCCAAGGCGAATTCATGATCCTGCCCCACGAGCAAGGACGCATGGCCTGGCAGCTGAAACAGAAGAATCCGCAGATGCTCTACGACGAGATGATTTCCATGGCCGAAAAAATGCGCGCCAAGGCAAAGCCGGGTCGCGAGTAAGTAGATCGCATGCCACTGTTTTCGCGAAGGCTTGCTCCGCCTCCAGCATGCAGTTAGGGTTGCCGGCATCTGCCCCTGCAACCTTGACGAGATGCCGACGTGCTCAACTATCTGTGGTTTTTTCTTGCGGCGTTGTTCGAGATCGCCGGTTGTTATGCATTCTGGATGTGGTTACGCATGGGCAAGAGCGTGTTATGGGTGCTGCCGGCGCTGCTCAGCCTGACACTGTTTGCGTTGCTGTTGACCCGAATCGAAGCCACATACGCCGGACGTGCCTATGCGGCTTATGGTGGTATTTATATCGTTGCATCCATTGGTTGGCTGGGGCTGATCGAGCGGGTTCGGCCACTGACGTCCGATTGGCTGGGCGCCGCACTCTGCGTAATCGGCGCCAGCATCATCTTGTTCGGCCCACGATTTTCTAACGCCTGAGAAACCCAAAACCTGTCTGCGTTGCTGACTTCTCCTATGGTTTTGATCGCCATGTGGCCCTATTCCGTAGGATCGGTCTGGCCGGAATGAAGGGCATTACTGATTTACTGCAGATGCATTGAAGAGGCCGATTTCGCCGTGCAATCTTTGCTCTTTGTAACAAAAGAGGGCAGGGAAAATGCTTATATTGACGCGGGAAGTTGGAGAGACCTTTTCAATTGGTGATGACATCACCGTGCAAATTCTGAGCGTGAACGGCAATCAGGTCCGGCTGGGAATTACCGCACCCAAGCACATCAAAATCAATCGAGCGGAAGTCTTCAGACGCATCGCCAGTCGTTTGGCGGAGCAAGAGCCGGAGCCCACGGCGTGACCGGTATCAGTCGAACCATTCCTTGGGCACGTCGTGTTTGAGCATCAGTTGGCACTGCTGGCTTTCCGGTTCGAATACGATCACCGCCTGACCCTTGCCCAAGGCATGACGCACCCTCAGCACGCGGGTTTCCAGCGGTGTCTCGTCGCCATTGTCGGTGCCGTCACGGGTGACGAAATCTTCGATCAGACGGGTAAGGGTGTCGGCTTCAAGTTGGTCGTAGGGGATCAGCATGGGGTTCTCGCATGAATTCCCGCGATGCTAGCGCGGTTGAGGTCAGCAGGCTACATCCCAGGACGATGCTTCCATCCGGGCGGCAGGAGGTTTCCCACCGCCCTATGCCTCAAACCTCCTCGGTGCGCTGACCGATCAAGCTCTCTACAGCCGGTACCCGGGTGTCGGATTCCATCTGGGCATCATGTTCGAGCTGATGGCTGAAACGCTCCAGGGACCCTTTCGCCGGCTGTGCATCGCTGGCGAACACCGGCGGGCTGAGCATGTAGGCGCCCAGTAGACGGCTCAGGGCACTGAGGCTGTCGATGTGGGTGCGTTCATACCCATGGGTCGCATCACAGCCGAAGGCGAGCAGGGCGGTGCGAATGTCATGCCCGGCCGTGACGGCAGAGTGCGCATCGCTGAAGTAGTAGCGGAATAAATCCCGGCGTACCGGCAGTTCGTTCTCGGCTCCCAGGCGCAACAGGTGCCGTGACAAGTGGTAGTCGTAAGGGCCTCCTGAGTCCTGCATCGCGACACTCACTGCATGTTCGCTGGAATGCTGACCTGGGGCGACCGGGGCAATATCGATCCCGACGAACTCACTGACATCCCACGGCAGCACGCCTGCCGCGCCGGTACCGGTTTCTTCGGTGATGGTGAACAACGGATGGCAGTCGATCAACGGCTCGGCGCCACTGTCGACAATTGCTTTAAGTGCAGCCAGCAGGGCCGCGACGCCAGCCTTGTCGTCCAGGTGTCGCGCGCTGATATGCCCGCTTTCAGTAAACTCTGGCAGGGGGTCGAACGCGACGAAGTCGCCGATGCCGATGCCCAGCGATTCGCAGTCGGCACGGGTGGTGCTGTAGGCATCCAGACGCAGCTCGACATGGTCCCAACTGATCGGCATTTCATCCACCGCCGTGTTGAACGCATGCCCTGACGCCATCAAGGGCAGGACACTGCCGCGTATCACCCCGGTGTCCGTGAATACGCTGACCCGGCTGCCTTCGGCGAAACGGCTCGACCAGCACCCTATCGGTGCGAGGGACAGACGCCCATTGTCTTGCACCGCTCGTACGCTGGCGCCGATGGTGTCCAGGTGTGCGGAGACGGCACGGTCGGGACTATTTTGCTTGCCCTTCAAGGTGGCGCGAATGGTCCCGCGTCGGGTCAGTTCAAAGGGAATGCCCAGCTCTTCCAGGCGTTCGGCGACGTAGCGCACGATGGTGTCGGTGAACCCGGTTGGGCTGGGGATCGCGAGCATTTCCAGCAGGACTTTCTGCAGGTAATTCAGATCCGGTTCGAGGATTTTTGCAGGGGTCATGAGGGGCGCTCCTGAAGCGATGCGGTTAGCTGTGTGCCGGCAGGCTGTGTGGAAACAGCAGGTCGACGAAACGTTCGGCGGTCGGTTGCGGTTCATGGTTTGCCAGGCCGACCCGTTCATTGGCTTCGATAAACACGTACTCCGGCTGGTCGGCAGCGGGCACCATCAAATCCAGGCCCACCACTGGAATGTCCAGCGCTCGAGCCGCACGTACGGCCGCATCGGCGAGTACGGGGTGCAGGATTGCCGTGACGTCTTCCAGGCAACCGCCGGTGTGTAAATTGGCGGTGCGTCGGACCGCCAAGCGCTGACCCGGTGGTAACACGGTGTTGTAGTCGAACCCTGCGTCGCGCACTGTGCGTTGGGTTTCTTCATCTTGCGGAATACGGCTTTCTCCCGATGTAGCGGCCTCACGACGTCGGCTCTGCGCTTCTATCAGCGCGCCAATTGCATGGTGACCATCACCGATGACTTCGGCTGGTCTGCGGATAGCGGCCGCCACCACCTCGAAGCCAATCACCACGATGCGCAGGTCCAGTCCCGGGTGATAGCTCTCGAGTAACACCCGGCTGTCGAACGGGCGGGCGCGCTCGATGGCATTCTGGAGGTCTTCAATCGTGCGCAGGTCCACTGCGACGCCATGACCCTGTTCACCATCGAGCGGCTTGACCACGATCTGCCCGTGTTCGTTCAGAAAATCCAGATTGTCATCGACGTTGCCTGCCAATTGCTGGGCCGGCAAATTCAAGCCTGCGGCCTTGAGTGCATGGTGGGTCATGCTCTTGTCCTGACACAGGGTCATGCTGACGGCGCTGGTCAGGTCACTCAGGGATTCACGGCAGCGCACACGACGTCCGCCATGACTGAGGGTGAACAGGCCGGCGTCGACGTCATCGACCTGTACGTCGATACCACGTCGATGGGCCTCTTCGACGATGATCCGCGCATACGGGTTGAAGTCTGCTTGTGGTCCTGGCCCGAGAAACAAGGATTCATTGATACCGTTCTTGCGTTTGATGGCGAAGGTCGGCAGGTTGCGGAAACCAAGCTTGGCGTACAGGTTTTTGGCTTGCAGGTTGTCATGCAGCACCGAGAGATCAAGGTAGCTCAAGCCACGGCTCATGAAGTGCTCGATCAAATGCCGCACCAACACTTCGCCCACACCCGGCCGGGTGCATTGCGGGTCAACGGCCAGGCACCACAGGCTGCTGCCGTTCTCCGGGTCATGAAAGGCTTTTTGATGGTTGAGGCCCATCACGCTGCCGATCACGGCATTGCTGCTCTCATCTTCGGCAATCCAGTACACCGGCCCACCTTGATGGCGCGGGGTCAGCAGGGCAGGGGCGATGGGCAGCATGCCCCGCGCCAGGTACAGGTTGTTAATCGACTGCCAATCCGCATCGTTCTGCGCACGGCGAATACGAAAACCCCGAAACACCCGCTGTGCCGGACGGTAATCGCTGAACCACAGGCGCAAGGTATCGGACGGGTCGAGGAACAGCTGTTGTGGCGATTGCGCCAGCACCTGCTGGGGCGCCGCGACATACAGGGCGATGTCACGCTCGCCGAGCTTCTCATTGAGCAAGTCGTCAGCCAGCGTCGCCGGGTCAGGATAGGTGTGCCCGATCAGCAGCCGGCCCCAGCCGCAATGCAGGGCCAGAGGTTGGGCGTCAGGCTCGCTGCCGTCTTCCGCGAAGCGTGCTTGCAGGCGCTCATAAGAGGGCGCCTGGCCGCGCAACAGGCGTTGGCTAAAAGCCGAAGCATTGTGTTTCATCGATCAAAGTCCTTGTTCGCTGAGCCACAGGTTCAGCGCTGCGAGCTGCCATAGCTTGGAGCCGCGCAAGGGGGTCAATTCGCCCTCGGGATCGGTCAGCAGTTTGTCGAGCATGGCCGGGTTGAACAGGCCTCGGTCCTGACTCGGGTCGAGCAATAGGTCGCGTACCCAATTCAGCGTGTCGCCCTGCAAATGCTTGAGCCCCGGCACCGGGAAATAGCCTTTTTTGCGGTCGATCACTTCGGCCGGGATCACCCTTCGCGCCGCTTCTTTGAGTACCTGCTTGCCGCCATCGGGCAACTTGAAGCGCCCCGGTACTCGGGCCGACAGTTCGACCAGGCGATAGTCGAGAAACGGCGTACGCGCTTCCAGACCCCAGGCCATGGTCATGTTGTCGACACGTTTCACCGGGTCATCGACCAGCATGATCGTGCTGTCCAGACGCAGTGCTTTATCCACAGCGGCGTCGGCCCCAGGTTGGGCGAAATGCTCGCGGACAAAGTCGCCAGCTGCGTCATTGGCGGTCAGCCACTGGGGCTGCACGGTGGCGGCGTATTCGTCATACGTGCGGTCGAAGAACGCTGCGCGATAGGCCGCATAAGGGTCGCTGGCGCCGTCCACTTGTGGGTACCAGTGATACCCGGCGAACAGCTCATCGGCACCTTGCCCGCTCTGCACCACTTTGCAGTGCCTGGCCACCTCTCGCGAGAGCAGATAGAAGGCAATGCAGTCATGGCTGACCATCGGTTCGCTCATGGCACGGAACGCCGCAGGCAACTGCTCGATGATTTCGCTTTCGTTGATGCGCAACTGGTGATGTTGAGTGCCGTAGTGTTTGGCGATCAGATCCGAATACTGAAATTCGTCACCGCGTTCGCCGCCGGCATCCTCAAAACCGATGGAAAAGGTCGACAGCTCCTTGACCCCGACTTCCCGCAGCAGGCCGACCAGCAGGCTGGAGTCGACGCCGCCAGACAGCAGAACGCCGACATCCACCGCTGCACGTTGACGAATCGCCACCGCATCACGGGTGCTGTCCAGCACCCGGTCACTCCAGTCTTCGAGGGTCAGATTCGCTTCGTCGGCATGCGGGCCATAGGGCAGATGCCACCACACTTTCTGTTCGGTCTTGCCGCTGGCGTCGATGCGCATCCAGCTGGCAGGTGGCAGTTTTGCAATGCCCGCGAGCAGGGTGCGCGGCGCTGGAACCACGGCGTGGAAATTCAGGTAGTGGTTCAGGGCGACCGGGTCGAGCATCGGGCTGATATCGCCGCCTTTGAGCAGCGCAGGCAACGATGAGGCAAACCGCAGGCGCTTGTCGGTGTGTGACAGGTAGAGTGGCTTTACACCCAGTCGGTCGCGAGCCATGAACAAGGTCTGGGTGTCACGCTCCCAGATGGCGAAGGCAAACATGCCGTTGAGCTTGGGCAGCAGATCGACGCCCCAGGCGTGGTAGCCCTTGAGCAGCACTTCGGTGTCGCCGCCAGAATAAAACGGATAGCCGAGTGCTTCCAGTTCAGCGCGCAGTTCCGGGAAATTGTAGATGGCACCGTTGA
>ERZ1463038.939-NODE-939-length-10341-cov-13.874781_pt1 | contig 10341 bp, 16 predicted proteins | sample MGYA00564479_ERZ1463038 | MGnify/ENA primary metagenome ERZ1463038 (study PRJEB39244, sample SAMEA3635134) | Helicobacter pylori | study: EMG produced TPA metagenomics assembly of PRJEB11511 data set (Assembly of a 5300-year-old Helicobacter pylori... | reverse complement strand
CGCCTATGGGTTGTGTGAATTTGAGGATACGATTAAGCTATCCGGAGCTCTGAAGATTGTACCTAGCCGGAAGTGCGCATCCCAGAGCCCCGCATCGCCAGCCGACTTAGCTGCAATGTTCCACCTACGCGTGAAGCAGGTCAGCATGCCCTTCGCCGTCTTCTGGTCATAGGCGCACTCCATAATGATCGCACCACTACTCCCACCAACGGTCGAGAAGATCATGTTGCTGATCGCGACGCTGCCCGTGTCGCCAGACTTGCCGACGCGCACAACGACCTTCGGGGTGGTCGCCTTCGAGAACGCGGATCCAGAGGCGAGAATCACCGGAAAGAACTCGCCAACGATGGTCGCCCCCTCGGGTACGATGAGGGTGTCGGTTACTAGATAAGTGCCTGCATCGAAGTAAATGATTTTGCAGGCGGCGTACTGGAGAAAGCAGATGAGTACGCGGGTAGCTCTTCAGTCACCAGTTAGTGAGATCTTACCTCGGTCAACAGAGTCTGAATCACCGTGGTGTCATCCGTAACTTCATAGCCTTTCGCGCCTGTCAAGAAGCAGACCTCCAGATTCAGCGGGCCACAGTATAGATGTGAGTGAGTCTAGATGCTTACCAGCACCCTTGACACTTTCGAACTCGTTGGAAGAATAGGCTTGATATTGTGGCCTTTGGAATTGGTCAGCGAGCCCTTGAGAATCGAGCGATCGCACCCACCTTGACTTGCCGAAAACACGACCATCCAAGTCAAGCAGACCGGACGGCTTGGTATAGCTCAAAGTTTTCTGAGCGTAGGTCCTTGCTCCACTGGTGGTGTAAATGCTGCCCTGCATCCAGAGATCGATGTCCGAGCTCCCTGACAGTGCCACCTTGCCGGCACTTGACATGACACCATCTACGGACGCATGAGTGAGGGTTCACCCCCCCGGATAATAATCACGTACTAGTGACCTTTGTTAGTTTGGCGTTCTGGAAAGCTGAGTGAGCAGAAGTACACTTGTAAGTAACCAGAGGCGTACGTCGATGACCACACTCCCCGCGAAGGAGTCGGCCTGGTCGGTAGATGTGAGGATGAACGTCTGTGTGTTGGAAACAGTCGAGTCCAAGATGTAGTTTGCGCCCTCTGTGAATCAATTTGATTATGACATTCGTAAGCGTGAAGAAGGATGGTCGCGCACCGGTCGGGCTGGACGAGTTCCCGCCGGTGACCAGGTAGAAGCCATTTGTGCACGAGTCGATCGTGGTATTCATAAACGTCATTCCCCAGTTCCAAGTCCTACACGCGAGGGCGCACATCAGCTGACACTCATATGACTGACAACTGACGACGACGTACCCATATATGCCGTTTGTTGCACCCGACACCGACAGAGATCGGAACGTGAACTGCTGGTTTCCTAGTTGGAGTCCGTTGATACCCCCAGAAGTTGTGATGTCGCTCATGAAACCTCCGCTGCCTGCGAGCCGGAAGCGCTCAGTCGATGCAGTCGCGCTTTGTAGACCGGCTCACCGTTCTCCATGTAAATCCTGCGGTGAAGCTCGTCAGCTTTGAAGCTGGATTTATGAAACGCAGACGCACCCGATGAGCTTTGTTCCGTTCGCGGAACTCATCTTCACTGTGATGGCCTGCAGGCTCGTCGCTTGCGCCACTTGCCAGTGGATCCCAATCGCCTGCGTCCCAACCGGGACGGACGTGGTGTCGATAATGAAGTTCCGCACCTGGAAGGATGACTCAGTGACTCGTTCAGGCTCCTCAGCGCTGATAACCGCACTGATCGGAAGACTGCAACACTTGCCAGTCAGCGAGAGGGCTATTCGGACGGGAAAGTTTACGCACAATTGTTCTGGTTTGTCCATGCGTTGGCACCGTTTCCTCCGGGTATGTATGGATCCGCTTCGATAGCGCAGTCGTCTGCGAGCCAGAAGTGTGAGCCTGGTCTGAACGGAGAGAAGAAGGCGAGCGACGCACAGCCAGTGCCGTTATTGGCGAAGCTTGACGACATCTTGAGCGTGGGTGGGTTCTTTGCGTCACCCAAGAGAGTAGTGTAATAATAAAAAATTATGGGGCTGCTGATAAAATAGGTAGCAGTGGGGAAGTAGACGACTGCAGCCTCGCGTCAGTGAGCGGCGCCTCTGCGAAGCGCGGGTCGGACGGACCGGCAGGCGTGACAGTCGAACTGGCACAACTAGTACCACAGCGGCCGCCATCTGTTTAGTCTACATCAACCCTTTGTCCATGTCTCCCGCGGTCGAAGAAAAAGACTAACCTGCGATGGCGGACATGATCGCGGCCGTATCGTCGGTTTTCCCGTCCCCGACCGCGCCGAACGACTTCACATTCCGATACACGGAGTAATTCGACGTGGTAGAATACGCCGAGCTTCCAAGATGGTCGATCGACTCGTACCTGCTCCGTCAATTTCTTCAGCTGAGCCTCCTCGACGCCCTGCGGCACAAGCAAGCTCACCAGTACGGGTCGGAAGAAGACGCAGTTCCAGACCCAAGAGTTGAACTTCCGCACTTGCTAGAGGCGGAGGTATCTGTCGTACTCGTGTCCGAGTCGTCACTGCTGTCGTCGCTCGACCCGGTGCTCGACCCCCCGCTGAATGCCGACGTCGAGGTGGCGGTCCCGCTGGCCGCTGAGCTCGAAGTGCCCGAAGCGTCGCTACTCGAGGATGAGCGTTCCTCCCACAGCCATACTCCCAGCCCCACCAAAAGCAAACATGCGAGCACGAATACGGCCGCGTTCACGGTGATGAGGTGGTCATGAAACCAGCCGCCCGGCGCCTCTTCCTGCGTCCTTGGTGCTCAGCTCCTAGTATTTCAACTTCAATCACCTCAATCAGAGTGAGGAATACCCACCTCTTCGTCATCTGAGCTACTGGGGCTGGTGGAGCGCAGACGCCGCCGTCGTCCGCCGAGAAGCTGTCGGGGTGCGCTAGAGTCCGAGTCTGAAGAGGCAGAGGAAGCACTTGAGGCTGTTCTAGTGCTCGTATGGCGAGGCATGTGATTGGAGAGGTGAGAGCGTGATCGTCGCCCCTCGCCAGCGCACGGCCGTGCTCCTCGGACTTCCGGCTCGTTGCTGCGGCGCATGGACCCTGGCAGAGCTCTCATGCAAAGTCAGACGCACACGAAAATCTATACGCCTACTAAACCAATCTCTTCTCCACCTCCTTCAAATTCGCTTCCACGTTCCGCGGCTCCTGTCCTCTGGACCGGAACCTGTCCCACTGCAAAGGCGGGAGACTTAATCAGCACTTCCAACCAACCAGTGTTCAGCGTTGTCAGGATACACACCTCGATGCGACCAAGGTTGTACCTCTGCAATACGATTGGCGCCATGAAAAGCCCTCCGACGACCAGGATCGACCCGATGAAGATCGAAAGGCGCAGCTGCCACCGCAGGAGGTACTCGACGATGGACTCCGAAAGGTAGAGGAGCGGGGAGAGTAGGACGCGGAGGAATCCTTTAACAATGCGGCTGTTCAAGAGGCGGGATCGAATTCCGCTGAACATGAAGTCGACGGAGGGGAGTGAGGGCAGAGTGGGCAACGAGGGGAGCGAGGGAAGTTGGGCGCGGAGGTTGCGGACGAACGACGAGGGTGAGGGAGAGGTAGAAAGAGCTGAAACCGAGATCGCCTTGATTCTTGACAGGATGGAAGGCGAGGTGGAGATGATCGGGCGAGGGGAGTCGAGATGCGACTTCGCGGCTTGCGACGAGGCGGAGGTGGCGATCGGTTCGGTCGAAGCTTCTGACTTCACTAGCTTAAGCATGGGGAGCTTTTGTCCCTCTGCTTCCCTCTTGCTTGTTGGTCTGAGGCTGGCCAGGGTAGAGGCGGACGTCGGGAGGTTGGATGCCTCACGAAGTCGCTGCCGTCGTAGAGTGGCTTCTGCCGTAGTTTGTAGCTTTGTTGGGCAAGTATGGTAGGTAAAGAAGTTTAGATACAAAGGTACAACCACTCACCTGGGCTTCTACCCACTTGAAGGTAGGCCGTCGCGGAAGACGCGCTGCCGTGGTCTCCGCGACCGACGCGAACCAGCCCGCGAGCGGCTTCGTGATCTTGCGCAGGGTGCTCATGGGCTCGAGAGAGAGCGCTGACGGTAGAAAGGTGGTGGAGAAAGAAGAAAGAGGACTGCGGGCTGCCTTGAGTCTCAAAAAGACAGGTCTCGGCCCGCTCCTTTGTTCTTCGTGCCGAGCCGACGCGTCCTTCGCCTCCAGCCGCGTGAGTGCCACACTGCTTCGGATAGCAGCAAACGCAAAAGCTCAGCACCTAAGACCTCAATGGCTGTTGGGACCACGCCCCGGTCTGATGACCTCGAGCCGGCTGCGGGGGCGAAGCGGCGTTGATCGCAGACGGAGTGGCGTCCTGCTTAATGAACAGAACTCGGAGCCATACAAAGTGCAAGGAGGTCCTTCGCGACAGCTGTGATCCCACGATCGCGAAGAGTGGGTGCCGACGGATGCCGAGGGCGGTTGGCGGCGTCCTGACCGGCCGTCTCCTTCCAACTCTCATCCCCAACGCCGCACCACCAGTCCGCGACGACACCCAGATGCTACAAGAGTCCAACCACACGAACGGGACAGAGGGCAGCGACCACTCTGCGTCGGTGGCGCTGTTCCGAGTGGCGCACGCCCTCGTCTCACAGGTCATCCAGCTCCTGCAGGAGTCAGGCGCGCCCTCGCCACCGTCTGAGGTCCTGTTCGGCAGCTAACCCGGTCCATGCGACTGCAGTAACGACCGACGAGCAGCTCACACACGCGTCGACACTGATCCCAGGCTCGACAATCGGGAAGCACCTGCGCCACACGCACGACCACTTCCGCCTCCTCCTCGACGCCCTGCGCACCTCGTCCCCCGCCACGCCTCTCCTTCTCTCGTACGACACGCGCTCGCGCAACGTCGCGAGCGAGACGTCCCACGCGGCCGCGCTCGAGTCGTTCCGGAATTTGCGGCGGCGCCTCGAGCACGAGACGAGCGAGGGCGCGGTCGAGAGCACGAGGAGGGTCCTGCTCGAGGCTGTCACGCCCGAGCGGGTCGGCTTGGAGAGCAGCTGGGCGAGGGAGGTCAGTCTTGGCTGTTTGAAGACGCGTCATGCGCGGGCAGATGCTGATCGTGCCGTTGACCGTGCAGCTGTGGTTCGCGAGTCTTCATGCCAGTACGCTACTCTCTGCTGGAGCTTGGGGTCCAGAAGCTGATCCTACGCGCCTCGCCAGCCCACCACTTCGCGCTGTTGAGAGTCAGCCGCGCCCGTAATGCGTCGTCCGGTGCGCTCGCTGACTCTCTTCGTGTGCCCTCCAGGTTGTGGCAGTGGGCGAGCTGCACCTCTCCGTGCCGCCAGAATTCGGCGTCGCGCCATCCACGCTCGTCTACCGCTCCTCATCTCTCGGCAGCCCACCCAAGCTCTAAGCGCACCTCGCCTCGACCCACTCTCTCGCATCGGCTTAATGAAAACATGATAATTTGGCAACATGGGCAGGGGATGTCGAGTCCAACTAGTCACATCCGTCCTTGAAGAAGGGGGCCGTAGCGAAACGGAGGTCGGCTTATGTGGTCTGCTGTGCTCTCGTCCCGGAGCGCGGTACCTCCCCCCTGGTGCGAGAGGAGGTTGCCACGAGTGGCTGCGCTGGGTCTGTTGAGAGTCGACCCCGAAGGACCGAATCTCGTTGCAGAGCAACAACCGCCGCCGGTCGCGAGCGAGTTTTGGGGGCGGGGCGGTGACGTCGTAACTGCGCCGAATGCGAGTCGCACGGACCACCTCTGCTGTGGGGCGCGACAGGAGGTAAGCTCGCCGCGTGTTCACCCCGACCAGAGCACTCATCCACCACGAAAGCTTTCATGACGACCTTCCTCCGCTCGTTGCGCGACTACATCTTCCCCAGATTCGCGCTGTGCGCTTCCCCCTGTCGCGCCCGGTCAAGACCGGTCGCGAGTTCTGCTGATCAAGCTCCGCGCGCAGCCTTCCTCCCCAGCTCAATGCGGACGGGGACTTGCTCCTGTACGACGGCGCAATCGTTACGACGTTCCTCGAGCCTGTGAGCGCCGAGGAGGGCATGCGGTTCCGCCAGCGCATCAGCGCGACGGACCCGCTCACAGCGCTCGGGCAGGGCAGCGTCGGGGTACCACCGCACCACTACCACCCTAGACAGGTGCGTACTACCTTTACATCTACTCAGGCTTCAATAATCGGTTCCAACGCTGATCTGCTCCCGCTCCCCCAACCATTCACTCGGCCTCCACGCTCCGCGGCGCAGACGGAGCGTTTCGTCGTCGAGTCTGGCACAATGGGCTACGTGATCGAGGGCGAGGAGAAGTTACTGTACCCAGGAGAGAAGCTTGCGATTGCTCCGGGGCTGAGGCACACCTGGTGGGTGCATGTCGAGCCGGGCACGCCCGAGGACCTCGTTGTCGTGCTCACCGCCGACCCTGCGAACGGGTCCGTTCGTCCTCCTGCGTCTGGCAGTGGAGTGAATGTTAGGTTTTTCGCTTCATGGAACTGACGACAATCCTTGCGTTGATTCGTAGAATGGACAACGCCTGGTTCCGGTGCGTCGCAGTCTCTCATCATTGCCTCTCCACCGTTCTCGGCCCCGCAACTTCACACTCTGCATTCTCTAACCAGAAGGGAAACTGAATCTTTCTTCCTCTCCGCCCTCCCCCGCAGAAACCTCTACGCCTCGTCAGACAACGCGCGCGTCGCCACCTCTGGCAAACAGCACCTCACCTCGCTGCTGCACCTCTTCGTGCTCCTCGACGCGGGAGACGTCATTCTCGGAGACCCTCCTAAACCCATTGGTTGGCTTCTGAACATGATTCTCGGTAAGTCTACCTCTTCCACCTCACGAGATCGCACGCTGATCAATCGTGCGCACAAGGGAGGTGGATTGGGAGGTGGATTGCCGGATACGAGCCATACCTCGACATTTACACATATCCGGGAGGTCAAATCGTGGATACGAAAGCGAAGGCTGATTGAGAAAAAACGATTTTTCGACGTCGGCGGCAAGCGATGATCTGAGCATTTGATCTGCGTCGCATGGCACGGTGCTCATTACTTGCACGGCTCAACTTTGCTTCTCAAATTGAACGACTACATAGCTTGTTTCTCGCCAGATCGTCGAGCTTGGGCCACTTGTTCGGTGGTCAGACTCATGTCAAACGGACGTCTCTTGGTCTCACTTAAGTACCTCCTCTCGTCCCGCACGCCACCCGCCAGTACTCCCCCATCCCCGCTCCAGCACAAATCGCGTCGCGTTAAATATCAGGTGCGTTGACACCCAAGACTTGAACGGACCCGAAGACCACGCGGTCTGGGATCTGGGAGTCGACAAGGGGCGTTCGGGCGAGGCGTCCAGAGCTGACTTGACACATCTCGGTCTCAGGATTTGGTAGCATCCATTTCATTGCTCAATCTCATGCGAACCTGCGAGGGTTGTTTTAAGAGTGAGTCTACAGCCTGAGGGGTGTCACAGACGGATAGTCGTCGCTAAGTGCTGAGCGATGGTCGTTTGTCGTACAGTCGGCTCGGCCAATCTTCGACTCCAGGGATGCAGAAGCTGCAGAGGAGTCTTCTATTGTAGTTCTGCTTGTCAGACATTTCACTGGAAGAACCACAAGCCTGCGGTGCGCTCCCTGAGTTTGCACGGGAGATGTGGAGAGGATGAGCGCTCCAGTGGGATAAAAGAGCGCTGATCAAATTAAAATTTAGTGCCGTCGTCAGTGCCGCATCAAAACCTTCGTCGAGGAAGCCATCCTCACCGATCCTCTCGCGACAACGCGCTATGAGTCCGTCGACCCGTTCACGTACAACGTCATCGTACCCACATTCAAACCCTTCTTCGCTCTGGCGTCCAAGCCGCAGACATTCGGAGACCCCATCGTCGTCTGGGTGGCCCTGTCCTTCGATCCCGACGCCCGTACCCCGCAACAGCGCTGGCGCCCAGTCACGTCACGGCTAAGCTCAGTACCGGAGGCACTTCAACTCCTGCGAAATAGCGACCGCTCCAAAGGAAAAGAGGTTACTTCCTTCGCAAGTGCGTCAAATGTCCAGCTTGTGCTACTAGTAATCAGCTCGGAGGAAATACTGACAGTTGTTTCGGTACTCCACCTTCCGGTCACACCCTCCAGACACTCGCGAACTCGTTGAGCCCGTGGTTCGCAACGAAGCAGTTCGCTCGAGACGAGCGGTGGCTCGCCCTGGCGACGGCCCACTGGGACCAGCTTCCACCGACGAAGGAGGACGTCACAAAGGAGTACATTTAATGCGCCGACATCAGGATCCACATTCTCGCCAGCTACGCCTACCTGTACGATTGGGACGAGGACCCTCTCGTCGAGGGCGTGGATCCGTTCAAGCGCTTCCGGGAAGCGGAGCATCAGTTCGGTGGGATGAATGAAGCAGTCTAGCTGTTTTTAACTTGTTGTCCATCGGGCTCCTGTGTACGAGAGGCGGAGGCATTGGGCAAGAGTGGCAAGAGACGCTTGCGAAAGCCGGAGGTCCGGATCGACGGGCCTGAGACGCGATCGTGGCAAGCGGTGGATGCACTTTCGTTGCACTAGCGTCGAGTACATACGCGTAATGCGTTTAAAAAGGATGAAGTTCCCTCGCGCGTCCGCAACACAAAGTCAGGTGGGGCCGAATCTGCGAGCGCGGTATCGTCAGGGTCGGAACTGCATCGAGCAGCGTCGCGTTGCCGAGTAGTTGGACGCATTTTTTGTTGTTTGCGTGGCTCTTCTTCTAACATATTCCCCCCAGCAGTAGTAGTGGCCGGGAGAGGTGGTGAGACCTGGGTCTCTGATCAGGCTCCCAGTGCGCAGGGCTCCATATTCGACCGTCTGGCCGCTTCCTCTATCGTTTTGCGGACCGGTGACCGTTGGATTCTGAAACTCGGGATGTACGCAACGAGGACGGCTGGCGTAAGTGAACAACGGGGTGCGCGGACCCTTGCGAGCGCGGTGCGTCATGTCGATTGCGGCGGTTTGTTACGTGCGGAGGGACGACATCCCGCCCCGCCTTGCATGAATATTAAAAGCAGTTGTGGTACGAGGGGCTGGAGGAAACCAGGTTGATTGGGTGCGGATGCGAGAAGGCGCTCGCGGGGCGGAACGACCTGCCATCTGCGGCGGGGGGGTGATCTGCTCGCCTCGGGGCGGGCTGGACGTGGTTTGTGCACTAGGGAGGTCGTAAGGGAGTGTCTCACCTGCTCGATTGGGCAATTCTGGGTGAGTCGGAGGTTGAGCGACGCCGCGAGCGCGCAGCAGCGGCGGGCCGATCGCTCAACTTTCTTGAGTGAGCTTCCACTCGGCCGGCTCTCGCTCTCTTTCGCTTCATCTCACTCGAGTTCACCCGCCCGTCTCCCGTCTCTCTACTGTCCTACCCAGCTCCCGGCGTTCACTCACCGGCTCAGCACTCCGACCCCCGCCCGCTCGCAGTCCCCCCGAGCCCGCGCGCGTCGTCCGCCCCACCCGCCGGTCTCTTTCGTCTTTCAACTCCACCGAGTCCACCTACGTGTGCCAACTCTCTGGTCTGCATTAGCACTATACCCAGTACGTTCAACTGCCCGGTCGCTCGCCTGCGCGGCGCTGACCCCCACTGTGCGCAGGGTTTTACCCCCTCCCCAGCCTCAGCGATGGACTCTGAGCTCGCGGCGGCGACGTCGTTCCTGTCGGCGTACCTGCCTGCACCGCTCAAGGCGCCTTTCAGTGCTCTCCTGCACTCGCACCTCGCAGACCGGTACGCGGGGCACTGGCACCCGGCGGACCCCGAGCGCGGCAGCGCCTTCCGCGCGCTCGTGCGCAATGGCGGCCGGATCGACCATTCGCTCGTGCACGCTGGCAGTTCGATGGCTAGCGGAGAGCTCGAGCTGGCGCTCAGTGGCAGCGGTGGCCGCGTGCCGCTCGGCGAGCGGTGGACGCTCTGGGTCGACCCGGGCTGCGTCAGCCTCCGCGTCGAGCGCATGGACGGCGCGAGCCCCGGCGTTGGCCGCGAGGGTCAGTTCATCGAGATCTACGGCAAGCTGCCCGAGAGCCTGAGCTCGCACGCGATCCCGCTCGACGCCGTCACAAAGCCGTCACTCAACCGCGCAGTGACGACGACGACGACGACCATCTCGGCGAGCACACCCCCGCTCCAGTCACCCTCGCCGCCCATCCGGCCTTCGAGTGCATCTCCGCCACCAGACGGGTCGCTCATCTCGCCGACGAAGCGGTCGTCCAAGGCGATCCAGATCCTCCGCCCGCCAAGCCGCGTCTCGTCGGCCTCGTTCGCGCTCGGGCAGGCGCTCGCGCTCGACTCGCCGCCCCCGGTGCCAGCCCTGCCAGCGATGCTCGCCTCGCCGTTCGTGA
>ERZ1463038.938-NODE-938-length-10350-cov-13.650607_pt1 | contig 10350 bp, 8 predicted proteins | sample MGYA00564479_ERZ1463038 | MGnify/ENA primary metagenome ERZ1463038 (study PRJEB39244, sample SAMEA3635134) | Helicobacter pylori | study: EMG produced TPA metagenomics assembly of PRJEB11511 data set (Assembly of a 5300-year-old Helicobacter pylori... | reverse complement strand
ACGGGTGACTGGAGTTCAGACGTGTGCTCTTCCGATCTTCAGCAGAGTGTCCGTCACAGCTGACCAGCGCACAAGGACGCACCTGGAGCGTGAGCCTCCAGAACCGCGCGGCGAGCTCTGGGAGGTAGACGTCGTCGTTCCACGCCTTGCGGAGCGCCCTCCAGATCGCCTCGGACTCGGCGAGGAGGAACGTGTCGCCGCTGCCCTGCGCCACGGACGCGTCCAGCGCGCGCTCGACCGAGGTGACGATCTCCTTGAACCGGAGCTGGAAGTAGACCGGCAGCTGGAAGCGCCGCAGGAAGTTGGTGTAGGCGGGGTGGGCGCGGAGGGCGGTGAGGTGCGAAAGGGAAGGCGAGATGGACTCGATGCGGGAGATGAAGGTCGAGGTGATGGTGTAGTTCTGGGAAGGCGAGCCGTCAGCGCGCTGGAGGGAAACCAGGCCGGGCGAAACGGACCTGGTGGAAGACGGATGGCCGCCCCGCAGCGTATATCGTGTGCCCGAGCTCGCTCATGAGTCGGTTCGCAATTTCGTCCCACACCACGTCGTTCAGGATGTCGTACCCGGCGCGCTTCTTCTTCTCCTCAGCTGCGGCGGCGAGCGCGACCGCGAGCGTCGTCGGTGGCGGGGCCGCAAGCGTGCGCTCTGCAATGTCAAGGAGCACGCCGCAGTCCCGCGCGATGAACGCGAGCAGCTTGTTGTACAGCTCCGCGAGCGGGTTCGCCTCTGGCTCGCCCGGCGCCGTGCCCGCGACCCACTGGCTGTCGTCCGCCTTGGGCAGCCGGATCGGCTCGAGCGCGTAAAAGGGTGGGATTCCGCGGTCGTCCTTGTCGATCACGTTGATTGCGGGCGCGAGGCTCGAGGACTCGCCGAGCGGGAACGCGCCGAACGGGGTCGGGGCGGGCTCGAGTGGGGTGTAGGGAATGATGGGGCTCTGGACAGAGGTGAGGACGTCGCGGTGGATGGTTTTGAGGATGTATGGTCGCACTACGGTGCGTCGGATGATGTCTTCTGCGGTCGAGTGCATCCCGAGCGAGGCGTAGGTGCGCAGCAGCGCGGTGAGCGACTCGCGCGTCGCCTTCGGGTTCGTCGTGCTGGCGGAGGTGAGAACGGACGTGAGGAGTTGCGAAAGGTCGAGATGGAGTGTCGAGGTGATCCGCGCTATCCGCTGGAGACAAACAGGGTCAGTTTTAAGCGCAGTGGATGCGAGCGCGTGCGGAGGCCGTACAGGGTCGAGCGAGCGCACGAACGGGAGGTCCCCGGCCTTTGCGACGAGGTAGAGCATCTGGCTGTACTCGCCTGCGACCCGTTCGAGTCGCTTTGCGGGCGAGTCGACGACGTGCAGGCGGTCTGGGGTGTCCCTGGCGGTGCCGGTGCCCTCGCCGAGCTTGAGGAGCGCCTCGACCTTCTCAACGCCCTCTTCCATCTCGAGTAGGCGCCGCAAGAGCGCTTTTGCCTCGCGGACTTCCTTGCGTTCGCCAAGAACGGATTCCATCTCGTGCTTCATCGCCTCGAGCTCGTCCTTGACGCGCGACACCTCGGAGCGGATTGACAGCACCGGGCGGCGGATCGTCGCGAGCGAGGTGGCGACGTTGGCGTGGCGCAGGCCGAGTGAGAGACCAATGAACGCCTCGTACTCCTCGTTGATGACAGCGACGAGCGACGTTCGCAGCGTCGCGAGGTAGGCGCGCAGCTGGGGGGCAAGTCCGACGCGTTAGCTCAACCAGTCTCGCTACGGCACCTCCCGCGTCTCGTAGAAGGCTCTCCTGCCCCCGCTGCCGGAGGCCCACTTCGCGGCCCGCCATCTCCGACCCCCAGAAACGCGCAGCTCGCCAGCACCACGTTGACCCGCGCGCGCAATCGGACGTCAGCTCACCTCGCTCCGGAGGTCATCGAGGCCGGTGTGCCTCCGCGTGAGCAGAAAGTCGGACGGCTCGAAAGCCTCGCCCGCGAAGAGGTCGTGGTCGAGCTGGGGCGCGGACGGGAGCTCGACCGGGTCGTCGTGGTCGGTCGGGACGATCGAGTCGCGGATGAGCACGCTCAGCGACGGCTTGTGCGAGCCCTTCTGCAGCGCCCCGAGCCGACCGTTGCTGAGAAACGGATCCGTTTCTGCCATCCTGGCGGTCGCACGCGGTTCGGACAAAGGCAAGCTGCATGGGCTCAACTTCGTCCGCCGTCTCTTGCGCTCGAACCAACCACTTGATTCTCCAACTTCGCTCATACCCGCTTCCCGCCACCCGCAGAGCTCAGAAACGGCCGTCACGCGCGGCAGGCCAGCGCTCACCTCGAGCCGACCTCCCTCGACCCGCCAATCCTTCGCCCCCACCACGCTTGCGCGGCTCTGCCACCATGTCACTCGGTCTGCACGACCCGACCGTCGCACAACCAGTTCAGCCAGCATTCGCTCCTTCTCCAGCCCCAACAATACAGTCCGAGGCGCTCCGGCTCACCACGCTCAAGGACTCGATCACCTCGCGGCTCGACGTCTACTTTGAGGTGCTCAAGACCGTGCGCCATTTCTTCCTTCCACTGCAGCGTACCTGACAAGTTACAATTAGAACAACGTGACGATGGCAACCCCGCTCGTCGACCCCGAGGGCTTCCCCCGCGCAGACATTGATGTCGCAGGCGTTCGCACGGCGCGGATGCAGATCAACCGGCTCCGGAACGACCTCAAGGCGGTCATGAACGAGATGGCGCAGCTGTTGGAACGGGGACTGCCACGGGAGGAGGCTCAGACCGGTGCGGGCGAGGAGGCGAGTGCCGCGATGGAGGTCGAGGAGCAGGACGGCAAGGTCCCGTTCGCGAAGGTCGACGGCGTCTTCCCAGCGAGTCCGGCTGCTACCGCCGTGAGTCTTGAGTGTGTGCTTGGGCTTGAGCGTCTTCTGATGCCTGCTACAGGGACTCGAACGCGGCGACTTGTTCGTCTCGCTCGGTAGCATCGATTGCACGAACCACGATGGGCTCAAGGGTCTTGCAGCCCTTGTCGGTCAATCAGAAGGCGTTCGTAACCCGTCCGTCGTGCGTTTGAGCCGATATTTACGTGGTTCCCTGCAGACGACTCTCCCACTCGTCGTCCTACGCGGCGAGAACCTTCTCCATCTTCGTCTCACTCCGAGATCCGGCTGGGGCGGACGCGGACTTCTCGGGTTCGTCTCTCTTGCGTTGCTGCTGTATCATTAAAGTACAGATGCAGTGGCTCACAACACCGCGCTGCAGATGTCACGTCGCGCCAGTGTAACAATCGCGCAACCTCGTAAGCCAGCGCCGCCCGTCCCGATCCCCCACCCCACCAGCCAAGGATCAAACTCCAGCCCCTAGCACCTGTCCCACCACTAATGGGCTTGAGCGGAGCCTCGCCACCGCGCCCGTCCGTGATCCCGTCGCAATCGCCGGCCAGCCCCAGGTCCCTTGCGGAACCGTCGCTGGCCCGGGCCGATGTGCACAGGTGCGATTGCGGGAGTGCGTCTGGTGTTGCTCTTGCGTTGAGGGTATTCGACTCGGACTGCCTCGGTCTTTTGCTCTCCACGAGGAGGGCGAGCGCTGGGGCGGACGGGAAGTTTACTTGATCTCATATGAGGCGTTCTTCTCTTCTTCTGCTTTCACTGAAGCTTTGAGCGTCGAATCTCATACTGACTGTCCTTCTCTGTCATCACAGTGCCTGCCTGAGCACGCTGGGGTTCACTGTATTTCTGATTAATGCTTGCCTGTTGTGCAACTAGCCCGCTTTGGGTAAAATCTTGTCTCTGTGTGTGTGTGTGTGTGTGTGTGTGTGTGTGTGTGTGTGTGTGTGTGTGTGTGGACCGTGCTCAGACATCTTGAGGATTGCGAGTCCTGATGCGATGTGTGAATGGTCACTGAACAGCATCGTCCGCAGGGAGCACTGCCCGCATCGGACCGCGATCCTGGGCCTCCCTCTTTGCTTCCGCCCTCACGACTTGATTTTACCAGCACACGCGGACACTTCGTCACAAAGATCACCGAGCGCTCAGCTCCCAGGGGAGCGTGAAAATTTGAAGCCGGAGGCTGAGTAACTTGGCTCCGTTTGCGTGCCAAAATCTTGAACATGCGAGTCTTCATTATTTTGCTCGTTGGGATAGGTGAGGTAAAGCTACAATGATAAACAACATGGTGTGGACTGGGTGACTACAAGGGCTACAAGGACTCCGGAATGGCGACCCTACGCTCCTGACGCTCGAATACGCCGTCGAGCATATCCGCCTCGTGGATACGCTCGGCAAGATCTTGCTTGGAAAAAGATATCGAGCGACGAGAGATTGGAGTCTTGGTGGCCTGGATCGCATCATAGGACTTGCGGCGGGAAGCGATGGCGGCCTCACGGGTGGATGCCTTGCGCAAGTTGATGGCCGCCTGGCGAGTTGACGCGCGGGATGCGAGGGCAGCGCTGTCCAGGGAAGTAGGGAGTATGATGGCTGAAGTGGGTGTAGGGGATGGTCTTGTCGCCTGTAGCGCGCTGTAGGACGCCCGCCTCGAAGAAATCGCAGCCTCGCGGGTCGAAGCGCGCGACGCGAGGAGAGCGCTGTCCAGCGACGCGACGGCGACGGGGGCGCTGGTGGCCGATCTGGGAGGAGGAGCGGTTGTCTGCATCGCGACGTATGACTCGCGCCGCGAAGACACGGCGGCTTCGCGTGTAGACGCGCGAGACGAGAAGACTATGGAGGACTCTTTCGGGTTGTCCCTGAAAGTCGTCAAAGAAGGAAAGTATCAGCTCTGTGCGGCATTACGCGGAGAGAAGCAAAACCTACGGCTCATTCACGAACGGCATTGACTTTGGCAGCGAAATCCAGGGAAGCGAGATGATGGGAGCCGACTCGGCCGAGCTGGCGGTGGGCTTCGCGGCCGCCGGCTCGAAGATGTCGTTCTGGGCGCCGTTGGTCCACCCCCACGAGCTGTGGTATCCAGGACGGTCGTAGTTGAAGACGTAGGGGTACGCGGGATACACAATGTTTGTAGGAGTGCTGCAGCGGCGAGCCTAAGATCAGCCGGGAGGTCCGCGGAGCTTCACTGGGCTTCGCACGTACTTGTAAGCGTAAAGAGGGCGCTTCGCTCCGACAGCGGGTGTGCACGAAGAGTCTCCGGGTGCGCAGTGGACGGCGTTTACAAGACGAGAGGAGATCGCAGTCGCCTCGGGGCTTACGTTCGTGACGTTGCAGTCGAAGGCGGTCACTGAAAGAAAGGGTCAGCAAAAGGTCTGTAGATTACGCTTGAAGGACGAACTGTAGAAGTTTGCGGCTCCCCAGTTCGTAAGCCTATGGAATGGATGGGTCAACGATGGCCAAGAGGTTGAGTTCGTTCAGACAGGGCGATTGAGCGGACAATCGCCACGCAGGATGAACGAGTTTTGCCGAGAGGTGCTGAAAACTCACCAGAACCAGCCGCAGATGCACTTGTCTCCCGTGCAGGCGGGCATCATCGCGGGGATGTCGAAGGAGTTCTCCTTGTTAAGTACGCAGGACTCCAGGACGGAAAAAATGGCGATGTTGTCCATCGTCGTCTCGTTGATGTCGTCGACGTTTGCAATTCCGAGCGCGCAACCAGAGGCTGCAGCGGGGTCGACCGCGAAGACGTTCTCGCCTGCGTGGTAAGCGCCTGGCGTTTCCGACAAGACAAATGATCAGGGAAAGGCTATGATCCCGAAGATTACTTTGGAACACGAACCGGTGTTATACGGGCATGCGTCTAACGCTGAGCCTGGCACAGTTGTTGCCCACCCATAGCTCGTCCATGCGATGTCTTTGGCTCGTCAGTCGACAGGAGAGGAATCGGAGGTGGGGCTACACTCACGGCATGTAATCTCAAGCACAATCGAACCTCCAGCCGGGAGCTCGGTGACCGCGCCGGCCGGTGGCGCCAGAGCACGAAACGCAGGACCGCTGGAAAGGGGACGTGTCAGTTTCCAAAATCAATCACGTGTAATGTCAGAAGAGCTGACCGGAACCACCAGTCGTTTTGAGAAGCGATTTCGGGCCCCAAAGGCATTACGGGATCTCCTGCGAGGCGAAGCCGTTGTCAGATCAGACCCGATCGGCAACAGCTTGCTGGAGTATCGGCTCGTACCTGCAGCGTAGGTCCAGTCGTAGTTTTGACGAGTGCCGGCAACGCCATACATTGAAGGGGTCCAGATGCTCATGTGAGCTTGAGCGACGGCTGCGAGGGCGGCCAGCGCCAGCGTCGCGGAGAACGGGGACTGAGAAGTGCGCATGCTAGATGCGGAGAGTAGATTGGAATTTAATAGAGGATGGAGGTGAAAGAGAGACGAGGAGAGTGAGCGGCGGCGCTTTCTTCAAGTCCTCGAGCGACCGGAGCACGTGAGGCGCGAGTCCGACGCTCACTTAGCACTCACGCCCATGGCCTCTCTGGGAAAGCGTGTTTTTAAAGCAAGAGCCTGTGAAGATCATGCTGTAATTTGATGTCATGCGAAAGATGCACGCCCAACGGTCCGGGGACCTCGACGACGCAGTCGCAACGAGTGCGATCAGCCAATTGGGTCCAACGGCCTTCTCGATCCCGACAGGCCGGCTTTCAGCTTTTCGATATCTGAGAGGACCGCAAAGATCAGAAATGCGATCCCGGGCCCCAGTAGCGTCTGGCGGATGATCATCTGGTCGGCAGGACTCCGAACGCTTGAGCTTGAGGGGCGCACGCGAGGTGGGGCGCATCGCCGGGGCTATCCTACGGCCCTTGCTGGGACACAACCAGTGTCTTGGGCACGTCGCAAAAGACTCCAAATGCTTGTGACTCACCGTTGCAGAGTGCAGAAGATGGGATCATCCCCTTGAAGAGCTATGTCCGCAGCCCGTGCTGGAGCTCAGCGCTCTGGCATCCCCGGCGCTGCGTCCTCGCCGTCGACGCGTCAACTGCGCCGTGTGTGGCTGCCACACCGAGACCTAATTGTGGACCCCTCAAGCTCCCATGGGCGGGCGGTGTGTTGGAAATCTTCGTTTCCCAGGCGCACGACTCTACCTTCCTTTCGCATTGCGGGGTCGTCAGCTGTGGTCGGGTCAGACGACGTCGCACGCTTGGCGGGCGCATACCCGAGCTTGGCTCAGAGTGGACGAGCTGAATCGTACCACCAAGAGATAAGGCGCCTAGGGAGGCGATTCCGGCTTCGCAGTGTCCATGCATGGGCGGGAGAGCCGAGAGAGTGGTGACTGCTATGCGTTGCAGCGTAGGCGTTATCACGACGAGTTCACCTGGTTTGCCTAGTTATTGATTTTAATGGTAAGTGAGTGGTGTACGTGACCAGCAGCAAACACTTGAGTCTGAGAGCAGCGGCGTGAGGGGCTTCTCTGAGGCGCGAAGTCAGCTAACCAGTCTGGGACGACGACTGCAGCGCACCGATTTAATAGATCAACGGAAACGTCGAGAGCACCTGCTTAGTGGACGCGACAAAGCCTCCATTCCTTGTGATCGAGGACGGGAATCAGCCGCTCACCGAGGAACTTGAAGCACGCCGTGCTGACGGAAGCCATCCTGAATCGAGGCTGCTCTGAAGTATGGAACCCGACAAATCAGATGCATACAGACGACTAGCTCATACCACTCAGACTTGCGCCTCGTAGTAGCGTTCGGGTCGCCAGAGATTCGGAGAGGACACCGTCTCTTCTTCCGGAGCCCCTGTATCGCGCACGTTTGGCCAAAAAAGGCCGTACCAGGCAGTCCAACCGCCTACTATCCTATCCCAGGTGCTCTCATTCAAACTCCTCTGAGAGAGGGCACCTGTAAGCCTATGCCCACAGGGTGAGTTGCGCATGCCCTTCGCACAGCGCGCCCCCCATCGATCGCGCCCAGGGCAAATTCAGTCTGCAAAAGACGAATTAAGTGTATTTCTGCTCTGTTGATTATCAAGGTGTAACTCCCTGTATCTAAAACGTACTGAGACTGGGCTGGTGTAGGAATCGCGGTTAGCGACTGCCTCATCCAGCAATTTGTATCGTGCTTATCAGGTGTGCGCTGGGCTTCTGGGGCTTCTTCTAAAGCTTCATTAATTGCTCGTTGACGTACTTGTTGTCTTTAGTGATCGCTCCAGAGACCCCCAGAGACCCTTGGTGAGGGCGCGCTCCATTTCATGTCGAGTTCGGCTCGGAGGTCCTGAGCCTGCACGAGAAGTCTTGTGCTTCTGGAAATCCAGCCACGACCGTCAGGAATCGAAGCGATCAAGAAAGCAACAACTGGAGCTAGGGCGAAAGAATCGGGCATTCGTCAGCGTCGTGCTCGCGAACCGGCAGCTGAGCTTGGGCCATATCGCGGATCCAAGAGCTCTCGTTTACAATCCATAAGGTACTGCGTTCCTCCGATAGCTCAACCCCAGAGCGCCTTCCCGCTCTTGCCCTTCGTGCGCGGCGTTGGCTCGTCGTCGTCGCTGTCATCGTCGCCAGCGCCGTTGGCGATCCACGCCTTCTTGCTCGAGCCGGCCGGCTGAGAAGAGGCAGGCTGAGAGCTCTTCGGGGTCCCGTTCGACTTGCGCAGGGCCTTCTCGTCGATTTGCGAGAGCGACAGCATACGCGAGGCGCGCACCGGGCGGGCGCTCGAGGAGGGCGTGGTTGCAGCGGCGGCGGCAGCCTTTCGCAGCGCTGTGTCCTGGCTGGCCCCACGGGATCGCGAGGCGGCGCGGAGTGGCGTCTGGGTCGCAGGCGCTTGAGCAGACGCCGCGCGCGAGGAGCGGCGCTGAGGGGCGGTAGCAGGCGCCTTACCGTTGCTCTTCCTGGGCGCCTCAGTCTCCTCGGAACTCGTCGGGGCGGTCGATCCCTGGCGACTCGGAGAAGGAGAGCGCGTGGCGAGACGGGAAGAGTGGCGCAGGACGGGGCCGGCTGGGGCGGGTGCGGCGTCGTCTTGCGAATCTCGCGACTCTTGCGCCGCGGGCTTGGCCTCGGCCTCGACAGCTTCCTCGTCGGCGTCCTCCTAGCTCGGATAGAGGATTTAAGTTCGAATTCGAGGTGAAGAAAGAAGGGCAGCGCACCTCGACCGCCTGAGCTTCGAGGGCGGGGATTTCGAGTTGCGTGGCCGGCTCTTCGGCCGACTGAGGCTCAGCCGCCTCAGCGACAGGCGATGGTACTAAGATAGGAATGAGAATCAGTTACAGACCTGAACACACAACAGAGCGAATCAACTCACCTCGCTGCTCGGCGACACTGCTCGGACCGGCGGCGGCCTGTGTCTCCTGCGTCTCCTGCGACTCGAGGAAGAGCGGCTGGTCCTTGACGAGCGGAACGTACTGGCTCTCAGGGAAGAGCGGGTCGTCGAACTGGGACGACTCGATCGGCTGGGACGAGAACGTCGTGTCGTCAAGCTGCTCGGCGTCGCTCGTGTGGCCGCTGATCGACATGAGGCGCCGGCCGGGCGGAACGGCAAGAGTCGATCCGGATTCCGAGTGGGTCGGGCTGGCGGGAAGCTCCGACGTGCTCGCTTCTGGAGGCGGCGAGGCGGCCTGCAGCGCGGGTGCGCCGATGGGCTCCTGGGTCGTCGGCGGGCTCTCGCGTGCAAAGGCGTCGACGCTCGATCCGGGCACAGCGGCATCGGGATCGGGCTCAGCAGCGGCGACGATCTCTTCGCGTTCGATCTCCTGGGCGACTGGAGTGGTCGCGCCAGGCGTTTCCGTGTCCGAGTCGTCGTCCGCGAGCGGGGCCGCGGCCGGCTGTCGCTCGAACGTCGGCTTGCGCCCCTCCTCGTCCGAGGCAGCAACGGAGCTGAACCGACTCGAGCGGGACCCCTCCTCGTCGGCGTCCTCGGCCTCGTCGTCGTCGTTGCTCGCGAGGAGCTTGGCGAGTGCGGAGTTTGGCTTGCGCGCAGACTGCGACTGCAGCCACTCGAGGTCCTCCGCGTCGTCGGCCGTCGCGAGCACTTGTGACAGTTGCGAGGGCGGGAGCGACGGCGTGTTCGGCTTGCGGCCTTTGGCGGGCGAGCGTCCGAACGCTTCGGCCGCGAGCGCGCCGATCGACATGCGCGCCTTCTTCTTGGCGGGCGTGGGCTCGTCGTCCGAGTCATCCGAGTCCGATGAATCGTCGGACGAGCTCGAATCCGAGTTGTTCTCGGGCGCGCCGATCGTGGCGTAGTGCTGCGCCGTGGGAGGCGAGCTGAGCTGCTGCCGCTCGGGCTCGGGTGAAGGCGCGACCACCGGAATGGTAGTCTCGGCTTCGGGCACAGGGGAAGGTGAACGCTCGTCGTCAACTTCGGGCGCAACGGTGGGCTCGCTGGCCTCGGGTGTCGGCGTCGGCGCGCGAACGGTCGGGGCGTCGGCCGGAGCGAGTTCGACACCGCCGTGCAGCTCGGGTGACGGCTCGACCTGAGCGCGCTGCGTCGAGCCCTCGAGTTCGTCGACATCCATCAGGTCG
>ERZ1463038.937-NODE-937-length-10356-cov-13.627900_pt1 | contig 10356 bp, 11 predicted proteins | sample MGYA00564479_ERZ1463038 | MGnify/ENA primary metagenome ERZ1463038 (study PRJEB39244, sample SAMEA3635134) | Helicobacter pylori | study: EMG produced TPA metagenomics assembly of PRJEB11511 data set (Assembly of a 5300-year-old Helicobacter pylori... | reverse complement strand
GATGCAGCACGAGGTGGGGCCCGAAATCAAATTCACAGTCCCCGCGCCCCGTCCCGAATTCTGGGCGGGCTCACACGTTCGATGCTTCCTTCAGCATAAGATGTATCCGAAGTGATGAATGTTGAGCCCAATTGAAGCATCACCTGAATAGTACCAGAACCAGTCAACCCCTTCGCCCCATGCCACTAAGACCACGCCCTTGCCCACTGCCTCCCTCATCGCTTGTAGATCTTGATCTCAAGCGTTCGGAATGCCAAATAAGCAATCACCGTGAACACTGCAGAGAACTCGAAACCTGGGGTACGGAGCGTCAGCTTGCGCTCGTTGGTTGCTCGTTCGTACCGGCTTTCGCGTCTCGCCGAGATCCCCTCCGTAGGGCTTCGCCACTGCCAGAGCAATCGGCCCAATGTAATACGTCTCGGCCATGGAGGGTACAATGCCGCCGATGGCGACCGCGATGGCGCCGATGCAAGCATATCTGCGAGGGGACGTCAGCGGAGACCCCCGCGTGCGCCAGCGAGCGTCGACGAACCCCGGCGGCAGCTTGCTGAAGTCGTTGAAGTCATCTGGGTTGATCTCCCCCAGAGGTCCCGAGTTCCTCCGGAACCATATGATCTCGCTGATTGGGGTGGCTGTGAGTGATGGGAACAGATGGGCGAGGAGAGGACGGCGCACAGCATGAGAATCGCAGTGAAGAAGGCCTGCGGAGAGAGGCTCAGTGTGTTGTGAGCCTAATGTCTCAATTTGCTCACGGTCAAGTAGCTGAGCAGGCTCGCAAAGTTTGACGCAATCTCGCTTCGAGGGGGTCACTGGTGCAGCGCCCGAAGCCGGCAGGAGACGACGCACCCAAAGCGCTCCCGCCCTGCTATGGTGGCTGCGATGGAGATAGCGGTGAAGAGGATCACGTAGAATATCCTAGGAATCTTCATCATGACCGGGTGGAGACTTTGCATTGATAGTGAGCCACTATGGAAGGAGGTCAGGGAAGTTTGTGCGAGGGCTGCCGGGTTCCGGCCACGCACGAGTCTGCAGGAGCGGTGTCAGTTATATTAGGATACTTAAACAGTTTCAATAAACTTTACATGTGTTGCGGACGTTTGCAGCGACGCAAGAGATCGACAGGATCACGAGTAGGAATTTTCCGAAGCCCCCCACTGGTCCGAGGACTTTCAAGATGCCGACATTAGCCTGGTCCGGCCTCGCAAAGATGAACATCTTGACGTACTTTCGCCCACAATTCCGCCGATGGCATTGTCTTGGAGCGCAGCAATGTAGTCCGGGTTCGAGATTGTCTGGAAGGACGCAGAGACCGTGACTGTGAACACGATGGGGAGGTAGGTTCCAAAGAAGGCTGATGAGAAATCAAATAGTCAGTAATATTCTATTATGTTACAGATTTTGCATACTGAGCCAGAACGTGCGCCAGAAGGGCGTGTCGACAGGCAGGGAGCAATTGTAATCTACAGAGGTGCTGTTAGCTCTTGCATTGCTTTCATCCATCCATCCAGCTTACCCGCTGCAATAGTGGTCCATCCAGATGATACACTGAACATGATCCTAAGACGGTCTGTCATGAGATTAAATCCTTGAGCGCACACAGGAGACGCACCCAGCGAAGGAGAGGACGTCGCCGATCAGAGCATCACCAGTATCCATAGTGGCGGTGTGGAGAGCGGTCTGGTAGCCGCCTTTACTTCCTAGTCCCAGTATGATTGTGAAGATGATTAAACAGCTGTCAAGGAGGTCCAAGTCAGCCCTGCGAAGCTCGAGAGACCCAATTTGAAGCTTTGAAGTCACGCACGCGATCCAGCAGTACCGCTCAAAGGTATGTATTAACTGGTAGCCCCAGATTGACACAACGAACACAATAGCCGTGACAACCACGATGCCTAGAATTAGGGATAGGGACTCATTGACTGTCGGTCGTGGTCAGCAACGCGTCGACGCGGCTCAACCTCCGACTCACTGGCATGGAGCGCCTGTGCTCCCTGAAGCGCGACAGTGACACTATATGCAAGCTATAGTGACACCCGTCAGCTTGTTCAGCGGAGTCTTGATGGCAGAAGGAGTCCAACCTGGGTAAGGATGTTCAGAATCGAAATTATGAAGGTCCCGTAGAAGCCCCCGGCGAAGCGAGAGATACACATTGTGCGGAGTCCGAACTGTAATAGACTCTTCAGTCCTGTTCAGGAGTGGTTGAGCCGTCAAAGCTCACGCGAGGTCCCAGCGTCGCGACCCAGGCACTCGTCAGGCATCCAAGGGCGCACATCCTGCAGGAGCAACTCGCCTTGTCAGCTGCTAGACAAACATATGTCAATCCAAGTCAGGACCCACGGGTATACGATGGCGCACGTAGTCTTGAAGTCGACTGCGCTGCACGCGGTCAGCACCAGACCCACTGCCCCGAGAGAAGCGCACGAGTGAAGTATTCGGCCGCGAGCCAGCCGGTCCCAAGTGCAGAGAAGCTCAAGTTTACACTGAACCAAAACCAAATCTGGCCCAGCCCCCGGACTGACGAAAGTAGTGTGTCAGCGCGCTCTTCGAGATCTCCGTCCGCCACCTGAATCGCACCTGTACACGCTCGTGCTCCTGCACTCGCTCCAATCCGCGAGCTTCTATTCCGATTCCCTCCATGATTGCCAAGAGCTTTCGGAAGCGTGATGACGCGACCACCGGCACCGGCGAAGCGCTGTCATCGAGTGAGGCCACGACGACCTCGCCGCCGTAGCTAGCCTTCTCGGGGTCCATCTTAAACTTGTCCGAGGTTGAAGCAGGCATGATCAAGTGGGTTTTGCAGGACAAGAGTGCTATCCTGCAATACGGGGAGAGCTCGACAAGGACCACGCGCCAGACCCGCGGGGCGCTCCCATCTCGCGGGCTCGGCCGAATCAACGCCATGGCATCCGACCGCATGGAAGGAGACAACGCCAAGGAACCGGGTTTCGGGAACGGAAAGCAACGGGACTTTTGAGTTTAGACTTAGGTAGACACGTCCTAACCCCTGCCCAATCGAACCGAGCGCGGCTGATGCAACGTCGGCCGCTGTTGCCGCGCTCTGTGCTCAGCGCTCACAAGTCCATTGGGGACCCCGTCTTTCATAATCGAGGGATGCACAACTCTCGTAATGTGTTCAGCAAGATTATTCCGGGGATGCCGCCCACACCATCAGAAGCATGAAATGGTGGTGGTCGCAAGATCACAAGTCTCATTTCACAGCTGTCTACAGGGCCACGATGCAGCTACGCTATAGCTATTTAGGCCCGTAGCTGTGAAGTCTGCGTATCCGTGCGGCAGTGGCGAGAGTTCGCTTAGAGTTCGCTTATGGACGTCTCAATCAAGGCGTCGAGAGGCTTGCCGTTCCTGCAGTCAGCATCCACCACGGTTGAAGATGTCTTCCGTGTCCTAACTTAAATTGCCGAATCCCCCTTCCATCATCAAAAGAGAGTTGTGGCATATTTGTATTCACATTCACATAGTGATAGACGTGGAGCTTAAAGAGTGGTAGTGCCAGCGTGATTGCCAGTCAGACCGGACTGGCCTCCAGCAGCCCCGGTGTGGGCACCAGAAATACCCGTGGAGCCTACCTGACCAGTCGAGCCGGGGTTTCCTGCGACACCGTGGTGAGAAGCGCCACCGAGGTGTAGCTTGGCCGCCAACTTCTCGCCAGGTCCCTCGACATCACGCGCACAGTCCTATGAGAATGGGAGTTCAACAATCTTGTCAGGTTAAGGTGAATGGAACAGCTTACACCGTCAGCGAGTACGCCAGCTTTGTCGTGGGTGAGGTTCGACTTGATGTCGCCGCCACCGGCAACAAAGTCCTTTAGGTGCATGGGCTCGTGGGTGGAGCTCTGGTGGATGATCGGCGCCTCGTGGGTGGTCTGCTGAATGGGGATTGTCGTGTGGACCTGATGTGAAGTGAAATGGGCGTGAGCAGGAGCCCGATAGTCGGGTTGACACAAAGTGCAGCACCGAGCGCAGCTGGAGACCGACTTACGGTGTGGTGAGTGTGCGAGTCACGCTCAATGACCGGCTGAACGACGTGGTGAACGTGGTGCGAGGTGTTCTCATGCACAACCTAGCGATGTGTGAGAGTCAGTAAGGTCCGCGGAGTGAAATGCACCATCGTGCGCACCTCTCCCTTGTCGACAACCTTGTGCGAGTCCTGACCATGTGAAACCGAGTCCTTGTGGGTGTTGAGGCCGGCAAAGATCTTCTTGTCACCGTCGGTGTTGACCTGCGCGCGGAACCGGTCAGCTTCGCGGCTCGAGAATTGACAGCGCGCTGGGAGACAACATACATGCTGCTCCTGGATGTGCGTAGGGGCGTGGACCTTCTCCGAGTGCTCCCTGTTAGCGTGCTGTGTGTCCAATACCGGCTAGGGTGGCGACGAGGATATCAGCATGGGCTCGACACAGGGCCGGCTGGAATCTAAAGTTAAGACACACCTGGACATGCTGCTGAACGTGGTGAACATGACGATCCACCTCACGCTCTCGCGAAACCTCCTCGGTTGTGTGGTGGTGCAGCTTCTCCTCTGCGACGCGGAACGGACCGAGTTAGCTTCGAGTCGCATCGCAAGCTCATGCAATGAAACGCACTCGTAACGGCAGCCAAGTGGCGGTGGTCGTGTGATGCGCTTTCGCCCGGGACATTGGCGTGCTCTCCGACGTTGTGCTTGTGCGAAAGCGAGCCGTTCTCGCCGTCATGCGCCTTCGCAAGCGTCTGCGAGTGCAGGCCCTCGCCGTGGCTGCCAGCGCCGCCAACCCCAGACTCGAGCATGGTGCGGTCAGAGGTGGAACCCAACGTGTTGTGGCTGTTGTGTGCTACCGGTCCGTTGTTGTGCGCGAGGGAGCCGGTATTGCCGACCTCAGCGGTCGAGTCCGAGGACGAGCGTTTGTCGTCGTCGTGGCTGAAGATCTTCTTGACGGCTTGCATATTAGGTAGGGAGATAGTGTGTGCGTGAATTGATGGTATGGGTGAAGAAGGAAAGCTGCCAGAAACGCATGCTGTAGTTGACCGCGCGAGCCCGGAGTCCGGTCGTCATTGCCCCACCAGCATCAGCAGATCTGCAAGCGATTCATCGTATTGTGACGACTCGATCGGAGAAGGGCTCTGATCGGTCTGTGCACGATCGCGGTGGTTCTCGTTCGAGATGCAGATCCCTCGAGGCCACAGTGATGCGCGCCGGCGACGCATCTCGTGAATCGTAATCTCGACTCGGACGGACTGACGAGCGGGGTGGCTAGCTTCAAGATGCGATTTGGTAGCACCCACAGCTTCTGGCTTTTTTGACGTGCTTTCCTGGCCCGATACGCAGATGATGATGCCGAGACCGAGACCCGTCTGAAGTTGCGTCGCGAGGCTGTGACGCGCTCGCATCCCTCCAGCCCATCAGGCCAGCTAGTACCGTACATACTCTGCTACACTGTTAAAAATACGAGTATCTTTTAGCGGAGCTATGGGTGAGTCTGATCACCGTCAGCGAAGTGTATGGGACAAGCGGCCCGCAGGAAGATCAACAGCCATGTAGCTAAATAGTCCGCTTTTCCATCGAGTTCGTGCGAATTCACGAAGCGTCTTAATTCCCTGTACGGCTGGGAGCGCTGCGGAGGCCAACCCAGCTACTCGAGGTCTCTCAAGGCTGACTGCACAAAGTGCTCCGCCGACCGGGTCACGGCATCTTCTGCGGGGAGGGAGGAGTCAGGTCTGGGAAGGATTGACTTAAAGAAGATGTGATGCACACCTCTTGAAAAGAGGAGACCTCGAAGGTGGAGAGCAAGGCGGGCCGCGTCTGGCGACCCGAACGACGCGTAAGTCACCATCTCCAAAAAGCTTGAAAGTGGTGGTCAACACACACCGCAGACATCGAGAGGAACAAGCTCTCACCTCTGGGCGGAAGGAGGGTAGGAGCGGCACCAGCGATCAAAGAAGGGCCCATGGAGGTGATTCAGCGCCGTCACGAGCCGGCACGCGAAGCTGAGGTCCTTCCTTGGTTCGCCCGATTCAAGCGCCTGCTTCAGGATGTGAGCACGTGTCAACACTTATGATCCCAAAAGCCCACCATGAGCGCAGAGGCATGCCGAGCGAGGTGCACGAGTGCGTCCGACACCTTGACGACTGACGTCGCCTGCAGCGCAGCCAGCGTCTCGGCGGCAACGCCCCCAACGCCATCCAGAAGGTGGTGGCACCCCCAGAGAAGCGTGACCTCCAGCAAGTGATAAACAAAGATGTAGCCAACGAAGTCGGCCCGGCGGGACCCTCGCGACGTCCGGTCGTGCCTCGAAATCGCGTCGACGAGCGAACTGATGTGCTGGAGGCCCGAGTCGAGCAAGGTCCAGCAGCGCTTGATCGCCGCGAATCGGTCGCCAGTGGCATGAAACATCGCGACTCGAATCAACTCGTCCACGAGGGCAAGCGTGGATACCTTGAGCCTTCCCTTCAGCGCGCCGTAGTCTCGCAAGGACGACGACGGGTCGAGCGATACCAAGTCGTTTAATGTGAGGGGAAGAAGTGGGGGAAGGTGCATGAGGGTAGGGAATATCCGCTTGTACGCTTTCCTCGCCCTTCCGATGTGCGTGAGCGAAGCCGGTCAAGAGGAAGGAGGGGACTCACACAGCCGACGGCGTGCTGAGAAGGAGCGAGCCGACGAGCTCATCTCGCTGTGTGCACAAGTGATTGAGGCCCATGCTTGCTTCGATTCGACGAAGCATACTTACTGCAATGTCGGCCAGATATCTACCGGTAGTGATGAGCGATTGTAGGGCGGCCACGGTGAGAGTGGCGCCGACTCACGTGCAAATGTCTAGCTCCTCCTTGACGTCAAGACCCGGAATCTCAAGGAGAGCCATTCCCTGCTTGATGATGATCCCGGCGATACGATGGTGCTCCGACGGCGAGTTTTGCGTCAGTCCCAGCGCGACTCGCGCGAGGATCAGCCTCTCCATCGTGGCGACGGGCGTGACGTCTCGCAAAGGGATGGAGGCCACAAGGGCGCCCAGCTTCTTCACCAAAGAAAGCTGAACTGCCTCCCGTGTGAGACCAATCTGAAGATCGGCCTCACTCGGAGAACCGGCGAAACCACGGTACGGCGGCAAAGGAGCGACGGCTTCGCGGACCCCGACCAGTGCCTACGAGTCGGGAGTGGTGCGTCAGCGACAAGGAAGGGATTTGGAGTGCAGTGAATCACGCTGTGTCCCGAAAGGCGAGTTCCACGAAGCATAAAGACCTGCAGAGCCAGCTGTGCAGGCGGATCAGCGCATGCTGGCGATTGCCGGGGTGCGGGGGGCGCACTTCTTCCACCAGGTCCGGGCCTCCTGTCCGACCCACCGAAGCATATTTGCGTTCCAATGGGTTGCTGTGCTCGAACCCCCGGTACCAGGTATCTCGCGCTCCACCGCTCAAGTGCACTGGTCCGCGCCGCGTGCGGGTCAGCTCCGAACAAGCAGGTAGGACAGCGGCGGTGCTCACCCTGAGCCAGATGATATGCCAGCGCGGATGACAATTCGGCAGTGGCTAGTCGCCAGGAGCTGGAGGCTGGCCCAATGTTGGGTCGCTTCGCCAGGTCCATCGAGCGGCTGCACGAGTCGGAGATGGGATTAGCTGGGACCCGAAGTTCCGCCAGGACGAAGCCTACCTTGGGTTCCGCAGCTTTACCACCGAGCTTGAGCTGACCGGAGCGCATCTGAGCAGGATGGAGAGTGAGCTGAACCGTTGTCATTCCAGCGAGCGGGCGAAACCGACAGGACATCTCGAGAGCAGCAGCGCTCGCATGGGAAGCGTCCCGTGCCTGGGTTGGATGGACGGCACGGCAGCCCCCTGCGGTGACAGAGGGCGCAGCTTTGCATGTCGTGAGCTGCAAGAGGACGCGCGCTGACCCGGAGTCTCCGCACCGCCGGCCGAGAGGTGGTTGTCACGAAAGTGTAATTATTCTGGACAGCTAAATCTCTGCTACATGCTCATCTTCTTCGTCGCCCTCGTCGAGCTCGTCGAGACGGGTCGTCGGCTCGTCCTCTTCCTCTTCTTCCTCCTCGAGCACGGGTGCGGGGGCCAGCCCAGCACTGCTGCCGATCGAGCTCACAGCGGTGCTCGTGCCGCCAGAGCCCCACGAGCCCCCGTTCGTCGAGCCGAGGCTGCTCAGGCCCGCCTGGCTCTCCTGCTCCCACGCGCCCGCGAGCTCGTCGCGCGCCTGCTCGATCCACGGGTGCGACAGCAGCTCAACCGCGGTCGGCCGCTTCTCGGGGTCAATCATGAGACACTGCCGGATGAAGTCGATACCAAGCTCCGATAGCTGGCTCGGGTCGGGCAACGGCGGATGTTGGACGGCGATGCCTGGGTGCGGGGCAAGTCAGCGGAGCGTTGTGACAAGGGCGGGGGTCGTCAACGAACCGATGTGGAACATGATGGCCCTGGACCAAGGTTGTGGATGAGTTTCGTGGGCAATGGTTTAGGAACATAAAAGGAGGACGAACCACTCGTTGTCGAGATTGCTCCATGGCCGTCGCCCAGTCGCGCACTCGAGGATGACACAGCCGAGCGACCACACATCCATGGCGCCCTTCCTGCCTCGTCGCTCGCCCTTGACCGTCTCGGGGCTCAGGTACATCGGCGTACCGGTGAGCGAGTTGGCGTCCGCGCCTCCGTCGACGGCGATGCGGGACCGGCCCGCGAGGGTCTTCGAGTTCTTCGCGAGGACCTCTGCCGGTGGAAGGATTAGCGCTGCTGTAGCTCAAGAGAGACAATGAACGGACTGGCTGCTCCAAAGTCGACATATTTGATCGTGCCGTTCGCGTCGAGGAGGATGTCTGCGAAGCTACAAGTCAGCCACCGGGAGTGTGGCACGGGGGGAGCGACAAGCGCTCACTATCAGGCTTGATGTCTCGATGTACGACGTTCTCCTTGTGCAGGTACTCGAGGCCGTCGAGCATCTGGGCGGCGTAGATCTGGATGAGGATCTCGTCCTCGATCCTGCCGTGCTCGAGCAGGTTCGCGAGGCTGCCACCGGCGCAGTACTCCTCGAAGATGTAGACCTTGTCGCGGTGAACCTCGATGCCGTAGTACTCGACGATGTTGGGGTGGCGGAGCATCTCCATGACGCCCATCTCGTCGCGGATCGTCTTGATGAGGTGCGGCGCAGACGTGAGGTCCTGAAAGCGGATCTCCTTGACGGCGAGCTCTTCGCCCGAGTCGAGGTTGACGGCGAGGTAGACCTGGCCAAACGTGCCGCCGCCGATGAACTTGCCCTGCTGCCACCGGATGGAGATGTTGGACGACGACGAGGCGAGGAACGCGAGGCCGCGGTCGCCGGCAGTGTCCTGGTCCATCACCTTGCCGACGGTCCGGTTCGCGCTCTCAATCCCGGTGCGGTACTCCTCGACCGCCTTGAGCGCCTCCATGCGCCGGTTCCAGGTGAGCTTGAGCGAGCCGCCGCCATTGGGGCCCTCGCCTTCCATCGACGTCTCGGCCTCGGTGAGGATGTCGTCATAGTGGCCGGGCACCTTCAGCTCGCGCAGCTTGAGCGCGAGCTTGCGCTTCGTCTCGAGGCGCGCGGCGTCGATTCGGTCCTGCTCCTTCTTGGCCTCGTGGCTCGAGCGCGCGCCGAGGATGTCAAAGTGCGAGATGAGCAGCGTCATGCAGCTGGCGACCTTGCTGCGCAGGAGCGCGAATTCGTCGCCGGAGAACTGGAGGATGTTGTCGCCGCGGGTGATGAAGAGCGCGAACTCGAGCGCGGGCACGGCCCACTTGAACGTCTTGGGGTCCGTCGGCACGCAATCGTCGCATATGAAGGCGATCCACGCGATCGAGAACTTCATGAGCATGACGACGTAGCGCGTGCGCACGGCAGGCTCGAGGTACTTGATGCTCCGCTGGCCGAGGTCGGCCGCGAACGAGAAGTAGCTCCCGACGAGGTCCTGTCCCTGGCCGGGCGTACGGCGCGAGACGGCCTTGATGCGCTCAACGGAGGTGAGGATCGTCTCGGCGAGGCGGAAGACGGCTCGGCCGATCTTCTTGATCTCGCGGCTCACGCGCGCGAGGTGCGCCTTCTGCTCGACGAGCACGTTGCGCCGGAACGCGGGGAACAGGTCCAGGAACATGTGCTTCGACCGGGCGAGGCGGATCCCGGGCCCGTCCGCGACGAGCCGCACGCGCCGGTCGCGGAGGTCGAACTCCATCTTCGGCAGCTCGAGGTTCATCACGCGCCCGCTCCAGATGAACGGCTCGCGCGGGCTGAGCAGCAGGACGTAGTGCACACGGTCGTCGGTGTCGAAGTACTCGGCCGCTCGCGCCTCGGGCGGGCCGGGGCGCGGGACCTCGGACGGCCGCGACGGCGAGTCGTACTGCGTGTTGCGGCTGAAGC
>ERZ1463038.936-NODE-936-length-10360-cov-23.967006_pt1 | contig 10360 bp, 8 predicted proteins | sample MGYA00564479_ERZ1463038 | MGnify/ENA primary metagenome ERZ1463038 (study PRJEB39244, sample SAMEA3635134) | Helicobacter pylori | study: EMG produced TPA metagenomics assembly of PRJEB11511 data set (Assembly of a 5300-year-old Helicobacter pylori... | reverse complement strand
GACGCTCTTCCGATCTGCCACAGGCCGAACCACGGCACTACCCTGATACGAAACCTGAACGGGTCTACCTGTTCGGTACCTGCGTGGTCGACCTGTTTTATCCAGAAGCCGGCATGGACGCGATTCACCTGCTCGAACGCGAAGGCATTCGGGTTGAGTTCCCCCAAGGGCAAAGCTGCTGCGGGCAACCGGCCTACACCTCCGGTTATACCGATCAGGCGCGTGAAGTCGCGCGGGCACAACTGGCATTGTTCTCCGGTGATTACCCGGTGGTCGTACCGTCCGGCTCATGCGCCGGCATGCTGCGCGAGCACTACCCGGACTTGTTCAAGGACGAGCCGGAAACCTTAAAGCAGGTCCATGCCCTCGCCGCCCGCACCTATGAACTGGCGGAGTTTCTGCTGTTCGTGTGCAAAGTGAAGCTCAAGGACAGTGGAGCAACGATCAAGGTTGCACTGCATACGTCCTGCTCGGCACGCCGCGAAATGAATACCCATTTGCACGTCCGGGAGCTGTTGTCGCAAATGGTCAACGTCGAGCGGGTAGACCACAGTCACGAGAGTGAATGCTGTGGTTTTGGCGGAACGTTCAGCGTACGCATGCCGGATATTTCCGGGGCCATGGTCGCGGACAAGACACGTGCGTTAAAAGAGTCGGGCGCGCATCAAGTGCTGACCGCCGACTGCGGCTGCTTGATGAACATCAACGGCTCGCTGGAGAAACAACGGGAATCGCTACGCGGCCAACACGTGGCCACTTTCCTGTGGCAACGCACCGGAGGTGGACAATGAACACGCAAACACTGATCCCCACCGTTGAGGTACACGAAGATTTCCGCGCCCGAGCCCACAAAGCCCTGGGCGACAGCCAACTGCGCAACAACTTCCGCACCGCCATGGACTCGCTGATGACCAAGCGCGCGGCCGCGTTCAGTGATGCTGACGAACGTGAACGTCTGCGCACCTTGGGCAATGCGATTCGTGCACGCGCCCTGTCCAAGCTGCCCGATTTGCTTGAGCAGCTCGAACGAAACCTGACCCGTAATGGCGTGAAGGTGCATTGGGCTGAAACGGTAGAAGAAGCCAATGACATCGTCCTCTCGATCGTCGAGGCTCATGAAGCCCGGCAAGTGATCAAGGGCAAGTCGATGGTCAGCGAAGAAATGGAAATGAATGATTTCCTCGCAGACCGCAACGTTGAATGCCTGGAATCGGACATGGGCGAATACATCGTCCAGCTCGACCACGAGAAACCGTCGCACATCATCATGCCGGCGATTCACAAAAATGCCGGCCAAGTGGGCACCTTGTTCCACGACAAACTGGGCGTGGACTACACCAAAGACGTCGACAAACTGATCCAGATCGGTCGCAAAGTTCTGCGCCAAAAATTCTTCGAAGCCGACATCGGCGTCTCCGGTGTCAACTTCGCCGTGGCTGAAACCGGCACTCTGTTGCTGGTCGAAAACGAAGGCAACGGCCGCATGTGCACCACGGTTCCGCCGGTGCATATCGCCGTGACCGGCATCGAAAAAGTCGTCGAGAACCTACGCGACACCGTCCCACTGCTGTCGCTGTTGACCCGCTCGGCGCTGGGCATACCCATCACCACGTACGTCAACATGATCTCCGGTCCACGCAAAGCCGATGAACTGGATGGCCCGCAAGAAGTGCACCTGGTGCTGCTCGATAACGGTCGCAGCCAAGCGTTCGCCGACAGTGAACTGCGTCAGACCCTGAACTGCATCCGCTGTGGCGCCTGCATGAACCACTGCCCGGTCTATACCCGCATCGGCGGTCATGCCTATGGCGAGGTGTACCCAGGCCCTATCGGTAAAATCATCACCCCGCACATGGTCGGCCTGAACAAAGTCCCGGACCACCCCAGCGCTTCGTCGTTGTGCGGCGCCTGCGGTGAAGTCTGCCCGGTAAAAATTCCAATCCCGGCCCTGTTGCGTCGCCTGCGCGAAGAAAACGTCAAATCGCCGGACGCGCCGAATAAAGTCATGCGCGGCCAGGGCAGCAAATACTCACGCACAGAACGCTTTATCTGGAATGCCTGGTCGCGCCTCAATAGCTCGCCAGTGCTGTACCGTCTGTTCGGCTTTTTCGCTACCCGCCTGCGCAACTTGACCCCAGGCAGCATCGGCCCGTGGACGCAGAATCACAGTGCGCCGAAACCGGCAGCTCGCTCGCTGCATGAGCTGGCCCGTGAACATTTGGCCAAGCAGTCGATAGAGAAGCAACCGGGAGCCAAGCGATGAGCGCCAAACAAAACATCCTCAACAAGCTGCGCCACAGCCTGACCGGTGCCACGCCGATTGCCGACAACTTCGACGAAGACCTGGTGACCACCCCGTGGAGTTACGCCCCCGAACAACGGCTCGCGCAGTTGCGCAAATTGATGGAAGCCGTGCACACCGAAATCCATCTCAGCACTGAACAGGGCTGGCCGGAGTTGCTCGGACAATTGGTGCATGACCGTCAATTGCCGAGCCTGTTGATCGCGCCTGGCACGCCCCACGGTCGACGCGTCACCGAGCATTGGACTGTGCACCCCGAGCTACCGCCGCTCAAGGCCTATGACCGTGCGGTAGAGGCGTGGAAAACCGAGCTGTTCGACGACACACCCGCCAGCTTCACCACCACCTTGGGCGCCATTGCCGCCACGGGCAGCCTGATTCTATGGCCGACCCGCGAAGAACCGCGCCTGATGAGTCTGGTGCCGCCTGTACACTTCGCCCTGCTCAAGGCCAGCGAAATCTACGACAACTTTTATCAGGTCCAGCAACAACAGAACTGGGCAGCCGGCATGCCAACCAACGCCCTGCTGGTGTCCGGCCCATCAAAAACCGCAGACATTGAACAGATCCTGGCCTACGGCGCTCACGGCCCGAAAGATCTGGTGGTACTGATTCTGGAGGATGCATGAGCCTGCCCGCTGTATTCCTGCGCGGAGCCGAGCGCCTGATTCCCAAAAACAGACGCTTCGACGATCCGCTTTCAACCCTGGCCTTCGGCACTGATGCCAGCTTCTACCGGCTGATCCCGAAACTGGTGATCCGCGTCGAGTCCGAAGACGAAGTGGTCGCGCTGCTCAAGCTGGCTCAAGCTGAAAACGTGCCGGTGACGTTTCGGGCTGCAGGCACCAGCTTGTCCGGCCAGGCCATCAGCGATTCAGTGCTGATCGTACTCGGCGACAATTGGAACGGCAGAGAAATTCGCGGTCAGGGCACGCAGATCCGCCTGCAACCCGGGGTCATTGGCGCCCAGGCCAACGCTTGGCTGGCACCGTTCGGGCGCAAGATCGGGCCGGACCCGGCGTCAATCAACGCCTGCAAAATCGGCGGCATCGTCGCCAACAATTCCAGCGGCATGTGCTGCGGCACCGCGCAGAACACCTATTACACCCTTGCCGGGATTCGCCTGGTATTGGCTGATGGCAGCCGCCTGGACACCGAAGATTCCGCCAGCGTCGCCGCGTTTCGCGAGAGCCACGCCGACCTGCTGGAACAACTGGCCCGACTCGGCCGCGAGACACGTGCCAACAGCGCACTGGCCGCAAAGATTCGCCACAAATACCGCCTGAAAAACACCACCGGCCTGTCACTCAATGCCCTGGTGGATTTCGATGAGCCACTGGATATCCTCAGCCACTTGCTGGTCGGCTCCGAAGGCACCCTCGGTTTTATCAGCGCGGTCACTTACGACACCGTCATCGACCACCCGTACAAAGCATCGGCGCTGATCGTGTTTCCTGACGTGGAAACCTGCTGCACCGCCGTCACCGTCCTAAAAAGCCAACCGGTGGCCGCAGTCGAACTGCTGGACCGACGCAGCATGCGATCGGTGCAAGACAAACCAGGCATGCCCGCCTTCGTCCGTGAATTGTCGGAAAACGCCTGCGCCCTGCTGATCGAATCCCGCGCCGCCTCCCAGCCATTACTGCATGAGCAGCTCGCGCAGATCATGGCTTCGCTGGCCTCATTCCCGGTGGAAAAGCAGGTCGACTTTACCGAAGACCCCGTGGAAAACGCCCGTCTCTGGGCTATTCGCAAAGACACCTTCCCCGCCGTTGGCGCCGTGCGTAAAACTGGTACCACAGTGATCATCGAGGACGTTACGTTCCCGGTCGAACAACTGGCGATTGGCGTGCGTCGACTGATCGCGCTGTTCGACAAGCATCACTACGACGAAGCGATCCTGTTCGGCCACGCGCTGGAAGGCAACCTGCACTTTGTGTTTACTCAGGGGTTCGACAGCCCTTCACAAGTCGCCCGTTATCAAGCGTTCATGGACGACGTCACGCAACTGGTGGCCGTAGAGTTCGGCGGCTCATTGAAAGCCGAGCACGGCACCGGACGCAACATGGCGCCCTTTGTCGAGCTGGAATGGGGCAGCGATGCCTACCAACTGATGTGGCAGCTCAAACGGCTGCTTGATCCTAACGGCATCCTTAACCCGGACGTGGTGCTCAGCACCGATCCGCAGATCCATTTGAAACACCTTAAGCCGCTGCCTGCCGCCGACGAGATCGTCGACAAATGCATCGAGTGCGGTTTTTGCGAGCCGGTGTGTCCGTCCAAAGGGCTGACGCTGAGCCCACGACAACGCATCGTGATCTGGCGCGATATCCAGGCGAAAAAACGCGCGGGCATCGACACCACTGATCTGGAGCGCGACTACCACTATCAAGGCATCGACACTTGTGCCGCGACAGGGCTGTGTGCGCAACGTTGCCCGGTCGGGATCAATACCGGCGAATTGGTGAAGAAGCTGCGCAGCCGCGAAGCGACCCATGGCAAAACTGCGGACTGGCTGGCCCATAATTTCAAGACCGCGCTGCAAGGTGCGCGCTTCACGCTGCACGTGGCCAACGGTGCGCGGATGCTCTTGGGCGCTCCACGCCTGGCAAAAATCTCCGCGGCGCTGAGCAAGGCGTCGTCAGGTCGCGTGCCGCAGTGGACCGCCGCCATGCCGCAGCCGGAGCGGGCCATTCGTTTCAGCCCGCCGATCAATGATCAGCGTCCACGTGTGGTGTACCTGGCGGCCTGCGTATCACGCGTCATGGGCCCCGCTGCGAGTGACCGCGAACAGATGTCGCTGCTGGACAAAACCCGTGGGCTGCTGGAGAAGGCCGGGTATCAGGTGGTCTTCCCCGACAATCAGGACAGTCTGTGCTGCGGGCAACCCTTTGCCTCAAAAGGCTACAACGAGCAAGCCGAGGATAAACGCCAGGAACTGCTCGCAGCCTTGATCAAGGCCAGTCGCGGCGGTCTCGACCCGATCTATTGCGACACCAGCCCATGCACCCTGCGCCTGGTTCAGGACCTGAAAGACACGCGCCTGGACCTGTACGACCCGGTGCGCTTCATCCGCACTCACCTGTTGGACAAGCTGCACTTCACCCCCCAGCAGGAAGCCATCGCGGTGCACGTCACCTGCAGCACCCAACACTTGGGCGAGAGCCAGGCCTTGATTGAGCTGGCGCGCCTGTGCAGCCAGAATGTGGTGATACCCGAAGGCATCCATTGCTGCGGCTTTGCCGGTGACAAGGGCTTCACTACGCCAGAACTGAACGCGCATTCATTGCGCACCTTGAAAGACGCGGTGCAGTACTGCAACGAAGGTATTTCCACCAGCCGGACCTGTGAAATCGGCCTGTCACAACACGGCGGTATCGATTACCACGGCCTAGTTTATCTGGTGGACCGAGTGACTCAAGCCAAGTCTGCGTAGGCCCCCCCTGACGGGGCCCACACGCCCCGTCTGGACGCCGGACGTCGCAAGAACGGCTTTTTCACAGGCAGTTCAAGAAAAAATAGAACCCCTGCGCCAGGTAAGAGTCAATCTATTCAGGCCCTCCCCAGAAGTGAACCGGGCTTACCACAGCGCTCGGGCCATCGGACTCATAGACCGTCCATCCCCGAGTCCACAGGCTAAGGAGACACACATGAAGCGCACTGCACTCACTGGATTGTTCCTCACCGCCGCCCTGTTGGCTTCCCCGGTATTTGCCGCTGATGATCTGTGCGACGCCAATCTGCAGCAGATCAAAGATGACCTGACCACCGGCGCAACCGACATGGGTGACGACACCCTGATGAACCTCAAGGAAGCGCAAAAGGAAGCCATGGCCGCAAAAGCAGCTGGCGACAATAAAAAATGCATCGAGCTGACCGAAAAGGCCCTGGAAGAGGCCGACAAGGGTGAGGACAGGTAAAAGTATTGCCAAGGCCAGCCTTGGGGCTGGCCTGTTTCACCCCGTCGCCTGACAGAAAGTCGACGTCCTCCCTGCATTGAGGTAGACTCACCACTTGACTGCTAGAGCAGTTGTAATTGGGGCCGATTAGGATTCGACGCCGGTCGCGAAACTCTAGGGGCATGCCGAGTTGGTAACAGAACTCGTAAATCCACTGTTGCAACTTCTTATAGTTGCCAATGACGAAACCTACGGGGAATACGCTCTCGCTGCGTAAGCAGCCTTAGCCCTTCCCTCCTGGTCGCTTCGGCGCCAGCAATCACTAGGGGATGTCTGTAAACCCGAAGTGATTGTCATATAGAACAGAATCGCCGTGCAGTATGTTGTGGACGAATCGGCTAAAAATTACACAGCTCGCCCAATGCACCCTGCCCGTCGGGCCGCTGAGGGTTAACTTAATAGACACGGCTAAGCATGTAGTCCCGAAAGCGGAGTACTGGCGGACGGGGGTTCAAATCCCCCCGGCTCCACCAAATCCACAAAAAAAGACGTCCACGGACGTCTTTTTTTGTGCCTGAAATTCAGTGAATACGGCAGTTTCAAGGCTTTTGGGGGCTTTCCATATTTTTTGAGTTTCAGGCGGTTTGGTATTCCCATTGGTATTCCCCCTACCCATAGCTCTCACTTGCGCAAGCCAAGCAGAAAAACGGTCAAAGCTAGATAACTGCTTGCCCATGAGTCTGCAGAGCAATCCTTACGCGGAGTCATGCCGACAACAAGTGGTCTTGTAGCTTTCCTGAAAGATCTCCGGGGTAGAGATGATCTGGTGGGCTTTTGGGATGGGCGGAAGCAGAAAATTCGGCACGCAAACACGCTGCGCGCCGAACATATATCAGCTTGGCACAACCGTGGCACGCGTCCACATCAAGCGCGCGGTACGGGCTTCGCTGCTTCCCTCTTCAAGACGTGCGGTAAGCGACAGGGTATCGCCATTAAGTTCGGCGGTACGGAGCTGGTTGCCACCGACCCAATTGGGGAAGATGCTGTAGCGCACTTTGTGGGTGATCGTGTTGCCTGCAACGTCGAAGTCACCTGCGTAAGTCAGGTAACTGCTGTAGGCAGCTGCCTTCTCGGCGTCCTCGGCCGACCACTGGCCACCTGTCAGGAATAGCTCGCGGCCTTTCTTGGCCACCACGCAAAACATGCCGAAGTCGCTGTACTCAATAAAGCCTTCCAGCTCAGTACCCATTGGGCACACCACCCGGCCATCGTCGTACAGCTGCTCCCAGGATTGGATGGACCAGCGGCCCTTAATAGTTTCTCGATTCATGGTCATGCTCCTGCACTGGCCGATTGGTCGACCAGAAAGTCGACCAGTAGGCGGTTGAAGGCCTGGGCCTTTTCGATCTGAACCCAGTGCCCGCATTCGCCGAACACGTGCATCTGGGAATGGGGAATCAGGCGCAACATGCGCTCGGACAACTCCAGCGGAATGACCTTGTCGTCACGACCGTGGATCAGCAGCGTTTGGTGTGGCAACGCGCGTAAATCATCTTCGGCCAGGGCAAGCATCTCCACGCCTTGCTGGCGCGGGGCGGGGAACAGTTGGGCGAAACGGCTTTGCACGTCGTCGCGAATGCTCGCCTGATAGCGCATGCTGACCAGGTCGTCGTTTATCAGGCCATGGTCGTAGGCAAACACCTCCATCAGCCCGCGCATCGCCTGCAACGACGGCTGATAACCCCAGACCTTGTCCAGTCCGTCGGTAATCGGGAACGACAGGCCAGCAGCGCCCATTAGCACCAAGCGCTGTACGCGCTGCGGATAGGCCTTGGCTAACGCCAGGGCAATGGCACCGCCGAAGGAGTTGCCGACAATGGACACTTGCTTGATGTCCAGCGCATCGAGCAAGCCGATCAGCGACTGCACCCAAATGGCAGGGTCCAGTTTCCACTCCGACGGACAACGGGTGTAACCGAAGCCGAGCATATCGGGAGCGATGACCCGCGCCCGCTGCGACAGGGTTGGAATCACCCCGCGCCAGTTAGCCCAGCCGGTCACGCCTGGTCCGGAGCCGTGGATCAACAGAATGACGTCGCCCTCGCCCTGGTCGTGATAGTTGAGGGTGCATTCGCCAATTTGAATACGGTTGGCAATTTCCGGCGAGGCGGCTTGAGAGTGTGCAGTCATTGTTTGGCCTTAGCGGTTTGCGCAGTGGTCACGACTGGGGCACGCACGCCCTGATCGGCCAGACGCTTGAGGATTTGTCGCGCTTCTTCGCGCTTGTCGTCCGGCAGCCATGAGCGGTCATGGCCCCACAGACTCATGCCTTGCAGCTCCTCGACTTCCCAGTCCGGGCCGACGGTGCGGCTGGCCCAACCCAGCTCGAACATCCAGCCGTCCGGGTTCTTCAAGTAGAAGGAGGTGACGTGGTCATTGATATGACGACCCAGCGTGACCCCGATGCATTCGGGGTTGACCAGGGCCATGTCGTAGGCGCGCCCAACGTCGTCGAAATCGTTGTACTCGAGCATTAGGTGGTAGATCTTCGCCGGACCACCGGTGTGTGCCAGACCGAGGGTGTGATGGCGCGGATTGCAGTGCAGGAACTCGACGCGAAAGGGGGCATGGGTGTGGTCGCTCACCTTGAAACCCAATACGTTGCGGTACAGGTGACTGAGCTTATCGAAGTGCGCGGTGATCAATGCAACATGCCCCAAGCCCATGTCGCCGGTACGGAAGCCACCCAGAGGGCGCCCCGGTACAAACGGAGTCGTGGCATCGGCGAGACCGTAGGCAACTTCCAGGCGCAGACCGTCTGGATCGGTGAAGTGCACCATGCCCGCCACACCCCGCAGGCGTAGCTCTTCAGCGGTACCCTCGGTGGTCGGATAACCTGCATCCTCAAGGGCCTGCCGGGTGCTCTCCAGAGCGGCGGCATCGAGCACTCCGAACCCCATGCCCATGGTCGCCTCCCCCTTGCAGGCGCTGACCAGCAAGCGCTGAACCTTCTCATCTGCACGCAAGCGCACACAGACATCAGGTTCGACCACGTCGACATGCAAGCCAATGTGGTGCCGGGCCTGTTCTATCCAGGCGTCGAGGTGCGGGGTTTGCACCACCACGTAGCTCAAAGCATTGATCATTTATTGTTCTCCTTTGACCGTTGCTGATCAGGACGATTCATTCGGCCGACATGCCGCCATCTACCGAGAGGGTCGTGCCCGTTACATAAGAAGATTGTTCCGACAGCAGCCATAGCACCGCCGTGGTCACTTCCTCGGGACGGCCAATGCGGTGCATGGGAACGCCTTCGTCATACATGTGTTCGTCGCCACCGGTGACACGGTCGAAACTTGGCGTTTTGATCGGGCCGGGGCAGATGGCATTGACGCGGATGCCGCGAGTCGCGTAATCCAGCGCTACGGCGCGGGTTGCCCCGACAACTCCGTGCTTGGCGGCAACGTAATAGGCGGTCCTGGACATCGCCTTAAGGCCGAAGATCGAGGCGTTGTTAACGATGGCGCCGCCATGGCCGTTGAGCATCGCGGCCGCCTCATACTTCATCATGTACAGCACGCCCTTGAGGTTGATGTCGATGACCTCGGACAGGTCTTCCACCGGGGTCTCATGCACAGCGTTGAAGTCGCGCTGCAGACCCGCATTATTGAATGCGCCATCGAGGCGGCCGTAGGTGTTCATGGCCAGCGCTACCAAGGCTTGGCAATCCGCCGCGCAGGACACATCCGTGGCACGGAACAACGCCTGACCACCGTCAGCTAGGATTTTCTCGAGCACCGCCTGACCAGTCTGTGCAGTGCGATTGCCAATCACCACGCGTGCGCCTTCATGTGCCAGCGCCAGGCAAACATCGCGGCCTATCCCGCTGCCGCCCCCGGTCACAATCACCACCTTGTCACGCCATAGACTGCCCTGACTCATAACGCCTCCTCTCGGACCACACGGTTCAAGCGCGTGGTACTCGGCCAAACAGGCCTTCCAGCATCTGACCGATAGCCAGCAGGCGGCGGTCGCAACCGGGTGGACCGTCCAACTCCATGCCCACAGGCAAACCGCTTCGGCTACCCAGCCCTACCGGCAACTGAATACACGGCAGACCCGCGCTGGCGGCCGGCTCGGTGTTCTGGATCAGGCGCTC